>Ga0335075_10013342_pt1 | contig 12375 bp, 8 predicted proteins | sample Lox_Sample_24_FD_206723 | JGI IMG/M metagenome (GOLD analysis project Ga0335075, IMG submission 206723) | Soil microbial communities from Loxahatchee National Wildlife Refuge, Florida, United States - Lox_Sample_2.4 | ecosystem: Environmental > Terrestrial > Soil > Wetlands | place: USA: Florida... | reverse complement strand
TTCAGCGGTCGGCCACGCCAGGTTCACGTCGGTGCGGATATGTTTCGAACTCATGACGCAGTAGGCGCCGCCATACGCCTTGCGCGTTATCACCAGCAGCTTCGGTACCGTCGCTTCAGCAAAGGCATAAAGCAGCTTCGCCCCGTGGCGGATGATGCCGCCGTACTCCTGCTGCGTGCCCGGCAGAAATCCCGGCACGTCTTCAAGCGTGATGAGCGGGATATTGAACGCGTCGCAGAAGCGCACAAACCGCGCACCTTTCACGCTGGCATTGATGTCGAGCACTCCGGCCAGCACCGCCGGCTGGTTGGCCACGATCCCCACCGGCTGCCCGTTCATCCGCGCGAAACCGACTACGATATTGCGCGCAAAGTGCTCGTGCACTTCGAAGAAATATTCATCGTCGACGATGTGGTGGATCACGTCCTTGATGTCGTACGGCTGGTTCGACTCCGCCGGCACAACCGAATCCAGCTCCGGGTCTGCGCGATCCGCTGGATCCGTCGTCGCTCGCCGCGGGGCATCGTCCAGGTTGTTCGATGGCAGGAAGCTGAGTAGCTCACGGATCATCGCCAGGCACTCCGAGTCGTCGTGCGCCATGAAGTGCGCGACACCGGAGATTTCGTTGTGCGTTGTTGCGCCACCTAGCTCTTCCTTTGTCACTTCTTCATGCGTGACGGTTTTGATCACGTCGGGACCGGTGACGAACATGTACGAAGTCTTGTCGACCATGAGCGTGAAGTCGGTGATGGCCGGCGAGTAGACGGCGCCGCCCGCGCACGGTCCCAGAATCGCCGAGATCTGGGGCACCACTCCGCTCGCGAGTGTGTTGCGCAGGAAGATATCGGCGTACCCGGCGAGCGACACGACGCCTTCCTGGATCCGAGCCCCGCCCGAATCGTTCAGCCCGATGAGCGGCGCGCCCACGCGCATGGCCGTATCCATTAACTTCACGATTTTGGCTGCGTTAGATTCGGAGAGCGATCCGCCAAACACGGTGAAATCCTGGGCGAAGACGAAGACCGTGCGGCCGTCGATCTTGCCGTAGCCGGTCACGAACCCATCGCCCGGGATGCGCTTCTCCTGCATCCCGAAATCAGTGCAGCGATGTATCACCAGCCGGTCGGTCTCCTCGAAGGTCCCCTCGTCGAGCAGCAGCTCGATGCGCTCCCGCGCGCTTAGCTTCCCTTCTTTGTGCTGGCGCTCGCGCCGCTCCGCGCCGCCGCCCTCTGCGGCCAGCTTGTTCCGCCGCTCCAGTTCTTCCAGTAAATGCTTTTCCATCGAAGGGGATTATAGCGGCCACGCCCACAGCGGGATTCTTCCGCGCATCAATCCGCCCGGGGAGAGTTTCGGATCTCAGGAGTTGCGCCAGCGATCCACTGGTGCAGGCGCTGCCTGAGAAAATGCGTCTGCAGGCTCTTTTTCAGGTCGGAACCATGGAAGTCCAGCAGCTGAAGATCTGCGAGCACGGCCAGAATCTGGTGGTCCTCCGCGCCTGGAACTCCGATTGACGTGCCGCGAAAAATGGGGTTCTTCCGGCACCGGATGCGTTTCGCTTCCAAGAGAAATGCGTTCGGGTTGGTGCTGGTCACTCCCGCGTAGTCAAAGTAGGGCCCGTCCTCAACTCGCAGACCGGGCTGGATGAATCCTTCGATGATGATCTCCGCATCGTCCGGGACCTCCAGGTCGACCCGTTCGCAGCGGACTAGCTGGAGCGGGTTCTGAAGCAAGGCGCCCGCCAGTTCAAATTCATCTGTGCCGAAGGGACAGCCGGCGGCGGCGGCAAGGATCACCGGCTCCTCGACGCCGATGGCGACCGCCATGGGGAGGGGACTTCCCGCCTTCTCTGCGAGGGCAAGATGGCGCCTGAGATGGCTGCCGGGAGAGGTGCTCACGGTGGCGTGGTTCCGGTCCAGCACCTGCATCCGATAAACGCCAACGTTGCGAACGCGCGTCTCGGGATCGCGAGTGACGTTGATATGCCACGTGCCCAGATACCGCGTCCCGTCGCTCTCGTTCCAGTGAGGAACCGGAAGTCGCAGCAGATCGACATCATCCCCTTCCTCCGTGTTCCGAGGCAGAGTACTTGTCGACAGGATGGCAGGCGGAATGGGCACAGCGATTCTGCGCCTGAGCTCCGCGTTGAGATCCGCGCGAGGAATTGCGGGATCCAGTCCCAGAGCCAGCGCGATCAGAGAAAGATCGCGCTGGCCATTCGTGAAGACCCGCTGGCCGGGATAGTCGACGATGTTCTCAAACAGCAGCGGCGACCGGCTCTCCCGGGTTCGCTTTCCGATCTCGTAGCGCCAGTGCGTTGACTCCTGCACCCGCTCCAGCAGGCCCCGATTGTAGAGCAGGTGGAGAAACGCTCGCAGACTACCCTGCTGCGCTGCAAACGAGTCGTCAGGCGGCACAGCATCGGCTTCCGCCCGGCAAGCGGTTGCCGCCTGGACGGCTTCGTTCATCGATTCACCAGTGCATCGTCGCTCACCGGAACGGCCACATTCACCGTCTGCACTCTCTCCCTCAGCAGCTTCGCCGCGCGCTTCGCAAAATACGTGATGATGATGTCAGCTCCTGCCCGCCGAATGCAATTCAGCGCTTCCATCATCACTCCGTCGCGATCCAGCCGCTTCATCTGCGCTGCGGCATCGATCATGGCGTACTCGCCGCTCACGTCGTAGGCGGCCAGGGGCATCCTGAACTCCTGCTTCGCGCGATACACCACGTCCAGGTAGAACAGGGCGGGCTTCACCATGACGATATCCGCACCTTCTTCGATGTCCAGAGCAATTTCGCGCATCGCCTCGTCGGAGTTGCAGGGGTCCATCTGGTGGGTCTTTTTGTCGCCGAAGGAGGTTGCAGATTGCGTGCCGTCTCGGAAAAATGGATCGAACAGCCGGGACGCAAACTTCGCGGAGTATCCCATGATGGGCAGATTATGGAAACCGCCCGTGTCCAGCGCCCTGCGAATCGCCGCAATCTGACCGTCGAGCATCGCCGCGGGCGCAACCATGTCGCTTCCCGCCTCAGCATGCGAGAGCGCGATCTTAGCGATGAGTTTCAAGGACGCATCGTTGTCGAGATATCCGTCTCTGAGGATGCCGCAGTGCCCATGGGTCGTGTATTCGCAGGCACAGACGTCCGTGATCACAATCAGACCAGGAACCGCATGTTTCAGAGCGCGCACCGCTTCCTGCACGATGCCGTCGCCTGCATAGGCCCCGGAAGCCGCCAGGTCCTTCGATTCGGGAACTCCGAAGATCAGCACCGCCGGGATGCCAAGGTCGCGCGCCTCCACGGCCTCTTCCACGAGCGAATCAATGGACAGATGATAGTTGCCTGGAAGGGAGGCTATCTCCCGTCTTACTTTGCTTCCCGAAACTGCGAATAACGGCAGGACAAAGTTTCCTGCAGAGAGTTGTGTTTCGCGGACCAACCCACGCATCGCTTCGCGCGTGCGCAGCCTTCTGAGCCTTTGTATTGGGAATCCCACGGTCTTTTTCCTTTCTTCTGGTCGTTCGCCGGGGGAGGCGCGATGCGCGGAAACATCTTTCCACTCTTTCGGACTTTATCGTCAGGCCTGCAGCCGCTATCCGAAAGCGTCCACACGCGGAAGGTCATGCCCGCGACGCGGGCTGACAGTATCTCAATTGAGAATGAATAAAGATGTGATGCGAATCACAGCTCAGCGAAACCCGCGAGAAACCTGGCGTGCGATGGCCTCAGTCGCGGGCCATCTTTCCGGATGGGGACATCCGCAACGAGGGAACAACCCGAATCATTGCCGGCGTCTTATGCGCAGGAAGGGCATCATGGCAGATCTGCCGAATCTCCTGCTCCAGCTTCGCAATCCGGGTTTCTGCCGATTCTTCCTCTTTGAGAACGACATCAGCGATGACTATGGAACCGGTAACCGGATTCTCTCTGGCGTAAACCCGGCACATGGATACCTTCGGATGGCGGTGAACAACGGCCTCCACTTCCTCGGGATACACTTTGAGGCCGCCCACGTTCATGCGACCATCGCGGCGGCCGACGAAGAAGTACCGATCGCCTCTCCGTTCGATCAGATCCCCGGTGTCGACGAAACCCTCGGCATCCTTGAGGGGAATCACCTGCTTACCCAGAAATCGGCTGGCTGTGCGCCCGGAGCGAACGCGCAGCGTGCCTGACTCGATCTTCATATCGACACCGGGCACGCTGCGAAGGGTCGATACAGGAAATCCGTCGGCGCCATCCGTCACTTCAAAAACGGTTCCTGCCTCCGATGATCCGAAGGCATGCACAATCCGGGCCTGAGGATAGGTCTCCCGCAGCCGATTGAGGAGTGCCTGATCGACGGCTTCGCCCGAAAGTCGCACGTATCCGGGCGCAATGCACCGGGCTGTTCGGCTCATCAGCACGCGTCGCCACTGTGAAGGTGTCCCGGAGATATGCGTTATGCCTGCCGAGCCGGCGCGTTCGAGAAAATCGGCAGTCGAGTCCGACAGGCTGGGAAGAACGAGAGGGCAACCGGCCACTGCGGCCCGCAAAAAAACCTGCATCCCACCGAAGCGGCGCGTGTCATAGAGGGTGCCCCAGACCATATCGCGCGGAGCGGCGCGATTCGTGTCGATGGCGCCAATCAGGCTCGACAGTGTATGGGCGAGCAGTTTAGGAGGCCCCATCGTGCCCGAAGTCAACACGACCCATTCGGTTTCCAGCTGAGAGTCGCGATCGTATTGGACGGACACGAGTTTGTCGATGTTCGGAACAATTCGGCGAATCCCCGGATGGCCACTTGCTGATTCCGGAAGATCGGTCACGATAGCGTCCGCCGCCGTCGCTTCGACGACCGAGGCCAGCGAATTCAGCGACAGTTCCTGCGTACAGATCGTGACGCGGGCGGCAATGCCATCCAGTTCCAGAAGAGCAACGCCCGTGGTCAGCGGGCTCTCCGTCATCAGAACGACGGAGCGGCCGCGCAGCTCCGGTCCCTGGCAATCGAGGATCGATGCATGCAAGAGGTTGCGGCGGGATATGCGCCGGTCCCGATCTGCGATATACGAGTTCGAATGGCCGGATGATGCGGAAAGAAAATCCCAAAGCGATGAGAGGCCCGTGAGCAACATGGCTCGAAAGCCTAACAGGACCTCGAAGGCCGTTCTGTGCCGTACATCACGTAATTCTGCTCAGCTATCAGTTCGTCCTCAGGCATTGACAGGCGTCAACCGTCGAAGGCAGAGCGGTGCCGACCTAGAAATTCGGCTACGAGGCTGCCGTAAAGTCATACCCTGCCGGCCGGGGTGACGCGAAGGTAACTGACCCACACCGAAAAATTCTTACCTCCGGCACGCTCGCCACTACATTCGAAGGCGGCCTAGCCTACAATTCTTCTCGAAATCCACTTTGGGGAGTTGGAACGATGAATCGAACCCCGCTGGTTGTTCTCATTGCCTTGGCCTCCTGCGCGCTGCTTTTGCCAGCGGCTCCGGTGCAGGCGCAGGTCCGCAGCCTGCCCAAGCTGGGCGCGCCCGTCCCCGACTTCGTAACCGCCGAGAAGCACAAAGAATGCTCCACCGGACCCGGCCATAAGGACCCGTGCGCCGAGATCGACATCGAAAAGATCCGCTACATCGTCGGATGGGATGCGCAGACGAAAGCGGTCACCTGGCTGTTCACCGACGACCGTCGCCTGGTCACCGATACGCAGCTCGCCGTCGGCAACTCCTGCCATCTCGTGCAGGACTCCGGCGCCCACGACTCCACGGTGCCATACCTCAAATGGATCATTGATCCGCGCTGGAAAGGTCCTGCCACGAGCCTGACCGGCAACGCCATATGGTATGCCGCCCTTCAGAAGCAGCCGTTCGATGACACCTACGGCTCCATCGTCGGGTTCGTGCAGAGTGCGTATTTGCCGGTGAAGCCGTAAGACGTGGACTGTGGCCTGCGGCGGTTCACCATACTGCGGCAGTAGAATACATTTTTGCCCAGGGGTCGCGGCTGAGGCGGCGCTTCCAGCGTGCGAAATCCACGAGGCGGAACACCGGCCGCTCACCGGCCTTCAGTTCCGGCCACGACAATGGTAGAGCCACAGGCGCGCCTTCGCGCGCGCGTGGGGAATACGGCGCAATTGACGTGGCTCCGCGCTCGTTTCGGAGATAGTCGAGATAGATCTTGCCCTTGCGCGCCGATTTCGTCATGCGCGTGAGATACAGCGAGCGGTCCTCAGCTTCCATCGTGAGCACCAGTTCATGCGCGAACTCCTTCACCTCGGGCCACGCGTGCCGGGGCTTGAGCGGGGCCACGACGTGGAGGCCCTTTCCGCCGGTCGTCTTCAGGAAAGGCTCGAGGCCAGCGGATTTCAGCCTGCGCCGGACCTCTTCGGCCGCGGCAGCGACCGCTTTCCAGGGAAGGTCCGGATCGGGATCGAGATCGATCACCAGCCGGTCGGGCTTTTCGAGCGAGTCATTGCGCGATCCCCAGATGTGGATCTCGAGGACGTTCGACTGCGCCATCGCAATCAGCGCTTCGGGCGTGGAGAGCGTGATGTAGGGCTCCGGCTTGCCGGTCTTTTTGTCGATGACATCGACACTCTCGATCGAGGAGGGAAGCGTGGGGTTCACATGCTTCTGGAAGAAGCTCGTTTTGCCGACGCCGTCGGGGCAGCGCACGATCGATAGCGGCCGGCCGGCAATCTGCGGCAGCATGTGCGGCGCAATGGCGGCGTAGTACTCCGCCAGACCCTGCTTGGTGAGGCCGGAGGCCGGATCCAGCACCTTGTCAGGATGCGTGAGGCGAATGGGCAAATTGGCAGCCGCGGCGGGCTTCGCAACCGAGCGCTCGGGCTCGCTTCGCGTCTTCTTCGCGCGCGCGGACGGCATGCGCCTGGCTGCGGCGCTTGCAGTCTGGACCGAAACTTGCCTCTCCTCTTCGCGGCGGACGGAATTGGCCGGCTTGTCCTCGCGCAGGCCTTTGAAGGCAGCCTGCCGCACCAGATTGTCGGCGGTCCAGTTGGAGAATGTCACCTGCGCGACGAGTTCCGGCTTTACCCAGGTAACGCCGCGGCTCACTCCCGGCGGCAGTTCATGGAATGGAACTGTCTTCGTGTGCAGTTTCTCCAGCCGATCGCGCAGGCTGCGATGTGTTTTCTGCGTGAAGCCGGTCCCGGTGCGGCCGGCGTAGATCAGCTTGCTACTCCGGTAGTACCCGAGGATCAGCGCGCCGACGCCGTAGGCTCCGTTCGACGGCACCGTGAAGCCGCCGATGACGAGTTCCTGCTCGCGATAGCACTTGTGCTTGAGCCACGTGTTGCTCCTGCCAGAGACGTATTTGGCCTGCGCGAGTTTGGAGATGATGCCCTCGGCGCCCAGCTTGCAGGCGTGCTCGAAAATGGTTTTGCTGCTGCCGGTCATGTGTTCGCTGAGGCGAATCGTTCCATTGGGTGGAAGATCGTCGAGGAGTTCGCTCAGGATCCTCTTTCGCTCGATCAGCGGGAGATCACGCAGGTTGCGACCGTCGAGGTGGAGGATGTCGAAGACAAAGTAGTTCAGCTGATGGCGGGCGCCTTCCTGAAAGGCGGCCTGCAGCGAGGCGAAGCTCGTCGTGCCGTCGCTGTCGAGCACGACCACTTCGCCGTCGAGCAGCACCGAACGCACCGGCAAAGCTTCGACCGCGCTCGCGACGGTGCGCATGCGATGGGTCCAGTCGAGCGAGGTGCGGGTGAGGAGTTGAGCTCGCGAACCGGAACGAGAAGTGCGGTCGCGCTCTAGGCGGGCTTCGATGCGGTAGCCGTCGAGCTTCAGTTCGTGCACCCAGTCATCACCCGTAGGCGCAGAGGGAGTGAGCGAAGCGAGCTGGGGTGCGACAAACTTCGGCAGCGATTCTTTAGGCGCGCGCACAGATATTTCCAAAGGGCGCGCCGATGCCGGCTTGTGCGGCGCAGGTTGCGGCTCCTGCGCGGCGGGCCGGATCGGCTTCACGCTGCGATTTCCGCCCTCGGCTCGGTTGGAATTCCAGACAGAATCCTTCGCCTCGGCCACCTCCTCCAGGCTGCGGCCTGTCTGCGCGCTGTCTGGCTCGGATTCGGTGATGGGAGGATCGCCTTCTCCCCGCGCTTCCTCATCGCGCTCCTTCATCAGCAGCCAGTTTGGCTTCGTCGGATCGCCGAACTTGCTGTGCATGCGCACCAGCACCCAGTGACCGTGCAGCTTATCTCCATTCAGAATGAACTTCAGATTCCCTTTGCGCAGGCCTTCGTCGGCATCGCCCACCGGCTGCCAGGTTCCGCGATCCCACACGATCACCGTGCCGCCGCCATACTGGCCTTTGGGGATGATGCCCTCGAAATTGCGATATTCGAAGGGATGGTCTTCCACCTGCACGGCGAGACGCTTATCCGCAGGATTGAGGCTGGGGCCTTTCGCAACCGCCCAGCTCTTGAGCACGCCATGGAGTTCGAGGCGGAAGTCGTAGTGGAGGCGGGTGGCTGCGTGTTTCTGGATCACAAAGGCCAGCCCGGATCTCGCGCGAGGCGCGCGCGCAGGAGCCCGCTGCCCCGCCGGCTCCGGCGTCACGCCGAAATCACGCATCGAGCGATAGCGCGCGAGACCCGGCTTCGCGGGACTGCGCCGCGATCCCGAGGTGTGAGCTTTTCGTGGGCTCATGATTTTTGTGAGCTCATGATCGGAACATTACGCCGATTTCCGGCGTTTCTCGCGGCCACGGGCAGTGACGAGCTTCAGACCCGCGTTTCCGGCGCGAGCCTCGCCCGTCGTTCCATCGGCGCGCACGGAGGGCTTCTTTTTTCCGCCCGTTTCGCCAACGCTTTGGCGCAGCGCGTCCATAAGGTTGACGACCTTGCCGCGCGGCTCCTCATGTCGTTCTTTGGGCAGCGGCACATGCTTCAGCTTCGCCTCGACCAGTTCGTGGAGGGCCGCCTCGTAGTTGTCTTTGAACCGCTCGGGATCGAAGGCTGCGGAGTTGCGCTTGATCAGTTCCTTCGCCAGGGCAAGCTGATCGCGGTCGACCTTGTGCTCCCTGATGTCCGCGAAGTATTCCTTCGCGCTGCGCAGCTCTTCAGTGAAGTGCAGCAGATACGCCATCATGCCGCGCAGCTTCGGATCGAAGGGTGCGCCGATGCCCACCAACCTCTCGCGGCCGCCAACGGCAAACTTGCCCAACCCGAGCGTCTTCGTCTCTTCGAGCGCTTCGCGCACGACAGCAAACGCCTCGGCCTGCGATGCGTTTTCCGGGAGCACGAAGTAGGGCTTCTCAAAGAATGCGGGATCGACCTTGTCGACATGCACGAATTGCTCGAGAGCGATGGCTTTTCGCGAAGCGATGCGGAGCTGCTCGATCTCGTCAGGCTCGATCTGGATGTATTCGCCCTTGCTGTACTCGTAGCCCTTGACGATGTCGCCCTTCTCGACGGGCTCGTCGTCGCCCGACGACACCTTCTGATGCCGCACGCGCTCGCCGGTCCGCCGGTCGATTTGATGAAAGCGGATTTCGCTCTTTGACTCGGTGGCTGGAATCAGCTGAACGCCGAACGACACCAGAGAGATTTGCAATTGGCCGGACCAATAGGGACGCGCCATTGTAAGGTCCTCACTTCCGGTCAGATTCCGGGCCCTGAGATGGCGTTGCATCTGCGTCGATTGCGGGAAGCGTCGCGGCAGAATCCCCAACCGCAGGAGCGCCGGTGCGGAGCGCGGAGTGCAACCAATCGAGAGCGACTCGCACCGCAAAGAACAGGGGATTTTCAGCAATCGGCCCCACGGAGGAGCGATGATTCGCAAACTGAAATCGGGAGAGTACCGGCTTTATACACGCAAGAAGAGTGCTGGGGCCGGAAAACGCCGCAACCTTGGGACTTTTTCAACGATGGAGAAAGCAAAGGAACACGAGCGCGCCGTGCAGTACTTCAAGCGGCACTGAGCGAGAGGGAAGATGGCTGCAGCCAAAAAGGCGGCAAAGAAGTCCCGGCGCTGGGTTAAAACGGTCACGACGGATTCGACGCACCCTCGCGAAGGCCTGTTTACGAAATCGCCGGCGACGATTGCCCGGGAGCTGGCCTCGAAACGTGTCTCGCCGAAAGGGCCGGCGTCGGGTATGCGGATGCTGACCTACTTCATCAATCGAGCCGGGAAGGGGCTGAGCCCTGCGCGCAGGAAGGCGCTGGAAAGGGCTAAGAAGCTGCTCTCGGATCGGGTGCGCCGGGCGCATGAATCTGAGCGGAAAGCGGCGTAGAGCGACGGTGCCTGCCTGTGTGGGGCAGTGAAACCTCCGGGAAAACAGCCGTGATCCGCTGCATGGAGATTCACCAACCCTTCTCCCGTCGGAGGGCTGACCGCGGCCTTCGCCGCCCCGTATCATGGACCGGATGACCGACGAAACCGTCCGGAAGAAGCTCGCTTCTCTGCGCGAGAAGATCCGCCACCACGAGCACCTGTACTACGTGGTGGACGCGCCGACGATCTCCGACCTGGAATTCGACGACCTGATGCGGGAGCTGAAGCGGCTGGAGGCCGAGCACCCGGCGCTGGTGACGCCGGACTCGCCCACGCAACGCGTCGGCGGCAAGCCAAAGGAGGGCTTCGCGAAGGTCTCCCACTCGCGGCCGATGCTCTCGCTCGACAACGTGATGAGCGAGGAAGAGCTGCGGGACTGGGACCGGCGTGTCCACCAACTGGCCGGGGAAGGCGCGAAGGTCAGCTACGTTTGCGAGTACAAGATGGACGGGGTCTCGATGGCTTTGCAGTATCAGGCGGCGGACGGGGCGGCGCATCTGGCACGCGGGCTGACGCGCGGCGATGGAACGACAGGCGAAGACGTCACGACCAACGTGAGGACGATCCGTTCGATTCCGCTGTTGGTCGCTGCGACGCAACTGAAAAAGGCCGGCATGCCTCAGGCGTTTGAGGTTCGCGGCGAGGTGGTGATGCCGCTGGCCGCGTTCCAGCGAGCGAATGCGGAGCGCGAGGCGCAGGGGCTGGCCCCGGCCGCGAATCCGCGGAATTACGCGGCGGGAACGATCCGCACGCTCGAGCCGAATATCGTCGCGCAGCGCCGGCTGGATTTCTACGCTTACTTTCTGCTGACCGAGCGCGGCGAAGATCTGCTGCCCGAGCAGGCCGAAGCTTTGCGCGCGCTCACAACCGCGGGATTTCGGGTGAATCCCAACCGCGAAGCAGTGAAATCGATCGACGAGCTGCTCGCGTTCATCGCGAAGGCCGAAACGAATCGTGCCAGTCTCGGTTACGAAATCGACGGCGTGGTGATCAAAGTCAATTCCGTCGAGATCCAGCGCCGCCTGGGGTACACGGGGCGCGCTCCGCGCTGGGCTTGCGCGTACAAGTTCACGGCACGCGGCGGCATCACGCAGGTCGAGGACATCCGCGTGCAGGTGGGCCGCACGGGCAAGCTGACGCCGGTCGCGGTGCTCACGCCGGTGTCGATCGGCGGGACGACGGTGAGCCGCGCCACGCTGCACAATGCCGACGAGATCGAGCGGCTCGGGCTGCTAATCGGCGACTACGTCAAAGTCGAGCGCGGCGGCGATGTGATTCCGAAGGTTGTCGAGGTGGTCGACGACAAGGATCATCCGCGCGGGAAGAAGCACTTCCGCTTCCCTACACACTGCCCCGACTGCGGCAGCGAGATCGTGCGCACCGAAGGCGAGGTCGACTACCGCTGCGTGAATATCGACTGCCCGGCCCGCCTCCTGGGTAGTCTGCTCTACTTCGCCTCACGCGGGGTGATGAACATCGAGGGCCTGGGCGAAGCCGTGGTTGCGCAACTGCTGGAGCACAAGCTTGTCCGCAGAATCGCCGATCTCTACCACCTGACCGACGAGCAACTGGCGACCCTGCAGCATGAGGTCGTAACGAAGGATCGCAAAACCGGCGAAGAGAAGACGCGCATGCAGGGACTGCTCGGGCCGAAGGAGCGCAAGGACCTGTTGGACGAGATCGAGGCTTCGAAGAAGGCCGGCCTCGCGCGCGTTCTTTACGGCCTGGGCATTCGCTTCGTGGGCGAGCGAACGGCGCAGTTGCTCGCGGAAGAGTTCGGCTCGATGGAGGCGCTGATGGCCGCATCGGCTGAGGATCTGGAGCGCGTGAACGAAGTGGGCCCCCGGGTGTCGCAGGCGATTCGCGAATTTTTCGACGAATCGCAGAATCGCGATCTGGTTCATCGGCTGGCAAAGGCCGGTTTGGTGATGACTGCCGAGAAGCGGAAGAAGACTTCGCAATTGGAGGGGCTGACGTTTGTGCTGACGGGGACGCTGCCGAATCTGTCGCGCGACGACGCGAAGGCGAAGATCGAGGCGGCCGGCGGACGCGTCTCCGGCTCTGTGAGCAAGAAGACGAACTACGTTGTGGCGGGAGA
>Ga0335075_10013340_pt1 | contig 12376 bp, 11 predicted proteins | sample Lox_Sample_24_FD_206723 | JGI IMG/M metagenome (GOLD analysis project Ga0335075, IMG submission 206723) | Soil microbial communities from Loxahatchee National Wildlife Refuge, Florida, United States - Lox_Sample_2.4 | ecosystem: Environmental > Terrestrial > Soil > Wetlands | place: USA... | reverse complement strand
GCGAACGTGTGCTCGTGATGACGTTCTCGGAGTTCGGCCGCCGCGCCAAGGAAAACGGCAGCCGCGGCACCGATCACGGCTCGGCCGCGCCCATGTTCCTAGTCGGCGGCAAGGTCAAGACTGGATCTGTCGGCGAGCATCCGAGCCTGACCAAGCTAGAATTCGGCAATCTGAAACATCACACCGATTTTCGGCAGGTGTACGCCGCCATTCTCGATAAATGGCTCGGCGTCGCCAGCAAGGACGTGCTCGGCGAGGAATTCAAACACGCGGAGATTTTCAAGAGTTGAATGCCGCGTGTTTTTCTGGTTCCCAAACGCAGAGTTTGGGAACCAGAAAAACCGACTCGAAAAAATGGAAGAGGTTGAGATTTTGCTTGACTGCGAGTGTTGGTCGAGTTTAATTGCCTTTAGTCGGTCATACTCGAAGAACCTTTCCCCGGCTGGAGGCTGACATGCGGCATTTCGTCGCTTACCACAACACAGAGAAGATGGGCCGCTCGCTTAACGACGGCGAGCCACTCCGACTGCTTACGAACAAGTCCGTGAACCACCTGCTCCAAAACACTCTCTGGTTTATCACTGGTGAGGGAACCGGCGCTCGCCAATACTCGCTTGGAAGCGTATTCCGAGTGGCGGAGATTGGGGATGCTGACGAGGATGGTTTCAAGCGTTTCGCATCAGGTCCTGGGCACGTATTCCAACCCCCGATCCCCATCAAGGATTTGGATTGGTTCCCAGACGTATTGAAGACTACAGGACGTTTCCGCTTCGGCGTGCAGGAGGTCAAGGATGAGGCGGTCATTGCCGGCCTGTCCCACTTGGCTGTTCAAGCAGGCTACGATATTGGCTAATCCGTCGTAGCGCTAGGTCGTATCCAAGAGATCGGGGCGGCCAAAAAGGAGTAATCATGCAGAAAGTACCGCTTACTATCTCTGTGGCGACAGTCAGCATTTTGAGTTTATTTCCCACAATCGCTCAAGCTGAGGCCTCTGTTCGTCCCAACGTCATCATCATCCTCGCCGATGATCTGGGCTGGGCTGACCTCGGCTGCTACGGCAGCAAATATCACAAAACACCAAACCTCGATCGCCTCGCCGCGCAGGGCATGCGTTTCACCGATGCCTACGCCGCTTGCCCCGTCTGCTCGCCGACCCGCGCCTCGATCATGACCGGCAAGTATCCGGCTCGGCTCAATCTCACCGACTGGCTGCCCGGACGCCCCGATCGCCCCGATCAGAAACTGCTGCGTCCGATCATTAACCAGCAATTGCCGGCCAGCGAGACGACGATCGCCGCAGAGCTGCGGAAGGCCGGATATGCGACCGGCCATGTCGGCAAATGGCACCTCGGCGGCAAGGGATCGCTGCCGCAAGACCGCGGCTTCGATGTCAACATCGGCGGCGACGCCGCCGGATCGCCGCGCAGCTATTTCGCTCCGTACAAGAACAAGCAAGGCGTCTTCATCCCGAAACTGGAAAATGCTCCCGACGGCGAATATCTCACCGATCGGCTGACCACGGAATCCATACAGCTCATCGAGAGCAAGCGCGATAAGCCTTTCTTCCTCTATCTCGCTCATTACACCGTTCACATTCCCTTAAAGGCGAAAGCGGAGCTGGTCAAGAAATACAAGCGCGGCCGACCCGGCGAGCAGGGCAATCCGATTTACGCCGCCATGATCGAAAGTCTCGATGAAGGCGTCGGCCGCATTCTCAAGAAGCTCGACGAATTGAAGCTGACCGAGCGCACCCTGATCGTGTTCACGTCGGACAACGGCGGCCTGTGCGTGACGGAGGGGCCGAACACGCCGGCGACGATCAACGCGCCGCTGCGCGAGGGCAAGGGCTATCTCTACGAGGGCGGGATCCGCGAGCCGCTGATCGTCAAATGGCCAAACGTCATACGGCCGGGCAGCACCAGCGACGTGCCGGTGTGCAGTATCGATCTGTTTCCGACCATCCTCGACGCCTGTGGTGTGAAAGGCGCAAGTGGGACCGGCGAGACGCCGGTCAAAACGCTGGACCGGCGAGACGCCGGTCCCACCAAAGGCGCAAGTGGGACCGGCGAGACGCCGGTCAAAACGCTGGACCGGCGAGACGCCGGTCTCACCAGCGTTGTCGATGGCGTCAGTCTGGTCCCGCTGCTGAAAGGCGGCGAGCTGAAACGCGATGCCCTGTACTGGCACTATCCGCATTACAGCAATCAGGGCGGCAAGCCCGGTGCGGCCGTCCGCGCCGGCGATTACAAGCTCATCGAGTTTTACGAGAACGGCCGGCAGGAATTGTACGATGTCCGGAAAGATCGCGGCGAGCTGCGGAACCTGATCGCTGACAAGCCGATGACAGCGAAGAAGCTGAGCGCGAAGCTGACAGCGTGGCGAAAAGAGGTCGGAGCGAAAATGATGAAGCCGAACCCCGATTTCGTGCCGAACCCGCAGAAGAAGGACGGCACGGTAACGTTGCCGGCGCGGACGGCGGAGGTCCACGGCATTCAGCTACGTTACGAGCCGTTGCCGCACAAGAACACGCTCGGCTTTTGGACGCGCGCGGACGATTGGGTATCGTGGAATTTCACTCTCACGAAGCCGGGATTGTTCGATGTCTCGGTGCTGCAAGGCTGCGGTAAAGGCCAGGGCGGCAGCGAAGTCGCGGTGTCCCTCGACGGTCACGAGCTGACCTTCACCGTCGAGGACACCGGACATTTCCAGAACTTCAAGGCGCGGACGATCGGCCGGATCGAGCTTTCCAAGCCGGGGCGTCACGCGCTGACCGTCAAGGCGAAGAAAAAGGCCGCCGGCGCCGTCATGGACTTGCGCACCGTGACGCTCAAGCCGGTCAACGGCCGGAATTGATGCCGTCCGTGGAGGCTGGAGTCCCGTTGGCGATCGGCGCCGGCTGGACGAGCAAATCGAGCACGGTGGCCCAGAATTGCTCGTCGGCATCTTTCTCTCCCTTCTCCCATTCGATGGTGACGACCGTGTTTTCGCCGCGGCTTGTCCTTTGTTGCTTCAGCACCAGAGCAAAGCGCTGTTTGGATTTCGTTTCACCGTTCAATCTCACGATGCCATCACCCATCGGGTTGACGGCCACGATGATATTGATTTTGTCCAGGGCAACGCGCAAGCGCTCGGCCACTACATCGACCGATCCGGACACTACCTGCTGCTTGCCGCCCGAACCGACCCAGGACATCAGGAACGAACCGGCCGAACAGCCCGCCGCGACGAACAGCAGCGCGGCGGCGTACACTATCTCCGTGCGACGCGACATGGTCCCGCCCTCTAGAGAAACTGTTGGTCTGTATGGAAGGGCGGGACCATACCCGCACAGCAGCTTTCTTGCAAGAGCAATTGCGAAGCATGCCGTTCGGCGGCTAACGCTGCCGGCTCGCCGACAGTCGGCGCGGGAGGACGCCGGCTTTGCCCAGACTGACCAGCACGGCCAGGGCAAACAGCGCCAGACTCACCAGAAGGTGATCGAGGCCAAGGATCCTCTGCCGCAGCCAGCAGTAGCCGCGCCAGCCGGCCATGCCGAGCCAGGCCGCCACAATCAAGAAAGCGACGGGGAGAGGGAAACGCTGGCCTAGCAGGCGACCGTAACCGGCGAGAAGCGCCGCCATGACCAGCGGATAAAGCAGCAGCAGTATCGGCGGAATGCTTTCCCCTACCTGCGGGCGACCCAAAATCACCGCGTCGCAGACCAGCAGGATCACAACGCTGGCGAACAGGCGCAGCAGACGAGCAAGCACATCGTTAAACAACGCACCGATCATCAGCGCGGAGAGCAAGGCTAGGTGGAGAGCAACCGCGCCGACGGGGAACAGCGCCAGCACTTCCTGGGGCAGCGTCACGAGCGCGGCGATCAGGAAAACCGTCCCGGCAAGACAGCGCCAGGAATGACGCCATTCGACGCCTAAAGCCATTTGCAACAATGCGGCCGCCAGGAATGGCGTCGATTGCGGGGCGCCAAGCTCGTGGTTGTCGAGCGTGTTCGGCCCGACAACGGCCAGCAGCACCAGAACGGCGGTCAACGCGTCGCTGGACAGGGAAATCCGCCGCCAGACCGCATATGCGAAGAACAACGCTGTTGCCAGCAATAACACCGACAACGGATCGCCGACGCGTGCCGTGAACACATCCAGGAAATGACGATAAATGGGATCGTCGCGATGGCAAAAGAAGGTGAGGCCGATAAGGACAAGCGGGATTGTCAGTGCCGTCCACTGAACGGTGCGGGCTTTAGCGACAATGCCGCTCTCCAGAAGGAGAACAGCAACAGCTAAGCCGAACGGCGCCGCGAAAAAGGGGCCGAACAACACGCGCTGTATTTCGCTCGATTCGAGCAGCTGCATGGACCAGCACAGCAGAAAGGCCCGCGCCGGCACGACGAAGGCGAGCACGCCAAACAGCACCCACGGATACAGCGGCCAGCACCAGGGGCTGCCGTTGTCGCGGACGTAATCGGGACCACGGCGAATTGCCGGCAACAAAGTCAGAAAAAACACACCTGCGATGGGAGAGAATCCGAAGAGACCCCACAAGAGCGCCTCGCCGTGCGGATCGGCCAGGAGCGGACGTAGGGCGAGTGGATACAGGAAAAACAACGACAGGATCAGGTAATAAGGCACGCGGAACAAGACAGGCAACGCCAGCCGAATCCCTCGCAGCAGCCCCTCGCTCACGCCGATGGCAAATAACAGACCGATAATGTAGCAAAAATAACCGCGCGCCGGATCGAACACAAGCACCTCGTCGAAAGTCACCGAGGTCGCGAGGAACATCAGCACCACGAGCAGCAGCAGGGTGCGCACATCGTCCCAGACGTTGCCGAAGCGCACGAGCAGGCAAGCGGTGGCGGCGAGCAGCAGCGTGTAGCCGGCCAGACCGGACATCAGCGCCCAGGTCTGCACTTCCTCGTACTGGGTCCCAAACGAGATCCACAGGCCGGCGAGGAACAATCCGGCGCTGAGGACATAGAAAGGATTGCTGGTGGACACCCAGCGGAGCAATCCCCGCCCGCTCCCGGTCGGAAGCGCGGCGGACGCGGCTCGGACGTCGGCAGAAGAGAACATGATGAAGACCCTTGACGTGATACGGATATGGAACCCGCGGTCAGCCTCGGAAATGAGGAGCAATAAGGCTGAACCGCAGCCTATGCGCATCATACCCCTGGCCAAAGAGGCGATCAATCATCAAAAAATCATCGACTGCAACCCATAGCCTCTCGTTCCCACGCTCCGCGTGGGAACGCCCGTTGGCGACGCTCTGCGTCGCGTCTTGTTCCCTCACGACACGGGACGCAGAGCGTCCGGAGGTGCGTTCCCACGCGGAGTGTGGGAACGAGACAAAGACCCTTGAAGCTTTGATGGAAACGCGATGAAAAAGATCCTGCTCGACCTGTCTCTGGAAGATAGCGCTCTCCGTCGCCTGCGCGAATTGCCGGGAGTAACGGTGGAGGCGCTGCCGGTCCGCAAAAGTGGGGAGCCGGTGGCGGCCGAGCTGCTGCGCGGCGGTCATGTCCTGTTGTGCAAAATCCCGCCGAAAAACTTCGACGACCTGACGGACCTGGAATTGATGCAGATCAGCTCAGTCGGCTACGAGCACCTGCGCCATCTGGGGTTTGCGGATCGGCCGGTGCGCGTGTGCAATGCCCGCGGCCTGTTCGATACGGCGATCGCGGAATGGAACGTGGCGATGATGCTAATCCTGCGGCGCGATTTTCGCGGCATGCTCCGCAACCAGGAGCGGGCCGTCTGGGATCGGGATGCGCGTTTTAGTCAGGAAATTGGCGGTCAGGTTGTGGGCTTGTGGGGCTACGGCGGCATTGGCCGCGAGACGGCCCGTCTGGCGAAGGCTTTCGGGATGACAGCTCACGTCTTCTCGCGTTCCGGTGTCGGCCTGCGCCGCGACATGTACATGCTACCCGGCACTGGCGATCCGGAGGGCGTGCTGCCCGATCACATCTTCTCGCCCGGACAGGAGCTGGATTTTCTCGCCTCTCTGGATTATCTCATTCTGGCGTTGCCGCACACGCAGCGGACCACGGGTCTGATTGGCGCGCGGGAATTGCAGGCACTTCGACCGACGGCGTTCCTGCTGAACCCGGCACGCGGGCCGATCATCAACGAACAGGCACTGCTGACCGCCCTGCGAGAAAGCTGGATCGCGGGGGCGGCGCTGGATACGCACTTCGCCTATCCGCTGCCGCCCGAACATCCTCTGTGGCGCATGCCCAACGTCTTGCTGACGCCGCACATCTCGGGCGCCGAGTACAGCACGGCCTTCCCGGCGCGCATGGGCGACCTGTTTGTGCAGAACGTCGAGCGCTATCTCGCGGGAAAGCCTCTGTTCAACCTGGTGACGGCCGCGGAATGGCGCGAGGCGTGAAAGACTGGCGAGCCACCGGGCTTGTCCCGGCGGGATTTATCCGGATAAACCCCGCCGCTTGCCGAACTCATTCCTGAACGGCCCCTGAGCTCGACTTGGGCCTTTTTTCCGAGGCTCACCGGGGTGGAAAGTCTAAAAAGATAGGTTGTTTGATTATTGACAACTCCACCGTTTCCGTAACAATCGCCTGAAAGAGCTTTGTTCCTCCTTCATCCTTCCAGTGCGACTGCCTTGACGAGCAGGGTCGCGTAGCTGCCGCGCGGCAGCTCGAAGCCGAGCATCAGCTTGCCGCGGCCACGATGCCTGTCATCCTCGGCGAATGCGTAGCTCAGATGGCTCGGCAAACAGCGGGCCGGACGCTCGCCGCGCGAAAAGAACATCTCGCGTATGCCTTTTATCTGCATTTGTCGTAGCTCCAGCCCCTCCTCGGCGAGGATCGCCTTAACCAACGCGCCGCGCGGGTCGGCGTCGTCGAGCTTCAACCGCGCGGACGGAAGCGGCATCTGCAAGGCGGCAAGCTCGTGCTGCTGATCGGCTTCCAGATGATGATGGAACGGCACAAGTCCCAGGCGCAGCATCACCGGACGCAGCTGCTCCGGCCGCAGGTGCGTACTTAGCCAGGCGGCGAGCATGCGGTTCCATAAATGGCTCTGATACGCCGACAGATACAGACCGCGCAGCTCCGGACGCAGACGCGCGACCGCTCCGCGAAAATCACTGGGATGAACGCGCAGGTAATCGATCAGGCTGCGAGCGTGGCCGCGCGGTAGTACATCCCTGAGGCGCGGCCAGTCGCCCCAATGCGCCACCAGCAGACGTTTCTCCTCCTTCTGGGCAGCGCGATCGTGCTCGTACGGCGCGGTCAGGGCCAGACGCAGCGCCTCCTCGAATTGGCCCCGCACCAGCAGACGGGCGACAAATTCACTTCCCGCACCGGCGAGGGAGCCGAAACGCTGATCGTCAAAATAGTTCGGCACCCCCTCGCGCTCCAGCATGCCCAGACGCGCCTCGATCACGGGGGTAGCGTCGGGGGGGAGATCGCGCAGAGTGAGACGAAAGCGGTTCGCCTGAATGTCCCGCGAGGTATAGGGCGCGGCAATCTGGCCGAGATACTGCACGACGATGTCGTGATGATGGAGATTGCGGCGCGGGCCGTGGAAGATAGTCAGGTATTGCACCGTGGCGGCGTGGCGATCTTTCAGGCCGCCATAGGAAATGCGGCGCGGCTCGATGCGCCAGCGACGCCGCACCGCCGCCAATGCATCCGGCGTGGACCAGCCTCGCTTCTCCAGACGGTACAGCGCGTGCGGTCCCTCCGAGGGCGTGACCGTGGTGATCTCCTCGACCTGGAAATCGTCCGGCTCTTGTTTGAGCTTCATCGATGCACGTGCTTTCAGCGTTCATCCATGCGGATGCAGATCTTGCCGAAGTGGGAGGCGCTCTCCATGTGGCGAAACGCTTCTACCGCCTCGGCGAAGGGAAAGACGCGATCGATCGCCGGCCGGAGCTGGTTGACGGCGATGGCGCGATTCATCGCCTCGAACATTTCGCGCGAGCCGACGAAGATGCCCTGCACGCGAACGTTCTTCATCAGAATGGGCATGGGATTGGCCTGCCCCGTTCCGGACAGCACACCGATCAGGCTAATCTGTCCGCCCATGCGCACGGCCCTCAGCGATTGGCCGAGCGTGCCGGCGCCGCCGACCTCGACGACGTGATCGACGCCGCGGCCCCCGGTCAGCTGCCGTGCCTTATCTCCCCATTCGGGAGTTTCTTTATAGTTGATGCCCTCCGCCGCTCCCATTTGCCGGGCGCGGGCCAGCTTCTCGTTGCTGCTCGACGTGATGATGATTCGCGCCCCGGCGAGGTGGGCGAATTGCAAAGCGAACAGCGACACGCCGCCGGTGCCCTGGAGCAGCACGGTGTCGCCGGGCTTGACACGGCCCTCGGTGACGAGTCCGTGCCAGGCGGTGACGGCGGCGCACGGCAGCGTCGCCGCTTCCTCGAAGCTGAGATGCTCGGGAACCTGCACCAGACCGTCCTCGTGCAGCACGGCGTACTCGGCGAGGATACCGTCGATGGCGCCGCCCAGCGCCGATTTCGCTTTGGTTTCGTCTACGTCGCCGCCGATCCATTTCTGCATGAAAATAGCGGCGACGCGCTGGCCGACCTGAACGCGCGTCACGCCCGGCCCGATCGCCACCACCTCGCCGGCCGCGTCGGACAGCGGGATGCGCGGCAACGGCATCTTCGGATTGTATTGCCCCTTGACGACCAGCAGATCCCGGTAATTCAGCGACGCCGCCCGAATGCGCAGCAGCACCTCATGCGGCCCCGGCTGCGGCTGCGGCCGTTCCGCCAAGGTCAGAGCATCCAGACCGAAGCGATCGCGAATTTCGTAGACTTTCATTGGCGCCTCCGAACCGGCTTTGACTTTTTTTGCCCAGATGAAACGGAATCGTCCGCAACGAAATAAAATCAACCCTTCAGCTGCATCCCATCTGCCTAATGCAGCCGATCATCCATTCAGGATGAAGTCCCACATCTTCGGGTCCATCCTGCCGATAGTCCAAAAGTTAACCGACATCTGTGTCAGCAGATACATTTCCATAGGTAGCTGCGATGTAAGGAATTCCTCGACCGTTTTGATTGTCGCTTCCGGTGTGATCTTAATCACGATCGCGCCAGGCCAAACCTGTGACCACGCGATGACACCTGGGCAACTGTTCAGAGTGGCCACAAACCGCGCGGATGATTCAGAACGACAGACAACCAGAATGGTTTGCTTCATGGGGTCTGCTCACTTTCCGTTTCTGGCTTATGCTCAATCTCTTGGGGCGGTGACACCGGATGCGCGATAACCCCAATCGCAATCGGCTCAACGACGATCTGCCCAGCCTTTTTTGAGATCATCTGTAAAGTCTGCTGCTGGATTTGGTAATCTTCCGATTGCAACCGTTCTGGCTTGGTCAACGCAAAGTACAGGTTCATTCCGCATGTGACCAAAACAGTCAATCCGCCGACGATTATGAGCGGATACTTAATGAATGGGTCGTCCCGAAGCAGATAGGCGAACAGAAAGCACAACGGCACGGCAATCCCAAGTACGAGAATCATCGGCGTCATCACGCTCTTGGTGATGTGGCGCGAGATGCTCGCCTGCGAGCAAACAGACGCCACAAATTTTTCGATGTCCATCGCGGGCGCTCCCCAACATAGTGACCGCCGTTGTTGCCAAGCAAAAAAGCTTTGTGTCACGATTGCGTTCTTCGCTTCCGCACTTCCCGCTCCATGTATCCTCGAATCGTTGCCGAGCGCTTTTTGTCCGGTACGACGGCGCAGAACGCCTCCCATAACTCTGGTGGGAACTTGAACGCTTTGAGGACAAACTTCTCTCCCGGCGGCTTGCCCGATCCGACCGGCCTTCCTCGCTTCGCCATGCCGAAGTCCTCCCTTCGCTGCCCTATTCTATCCAGAAAACTTTCCCGGTAAATACCAAAAAATGCTTGATTCGCTTGATTTATCGATATATACTTATAATGCTGGTTTAAGGCATTCGCTTTTTGTCGAAAGGCAATTCCCCATGACACCCAGAGAAGAACGCGGCCTGATTATCGCGGCCCTGTGCAAGCTGCAACGCAAAGATGGCGCTTGGCTTGTCCCCTCGCAATCCAGTAGCGAGAAGAAATATGTCGTCAACCTGGAAGCGCAGACGTGTTCTTGCCCGGACCATCAGGAAACCGGCTTCAAATGTAAACACCAATTCGCCGTGGAATTTACCCTCAAGCGCGAACTTAGTGCCGATGGTACGGTGTCCGAAACGAGGGAGATTACCTTCGCGGAGAAAGTCACCTACACTCAGAATTGGCCTGTCTACAACGAAGCACAGGCGACGGAGAAGCATCGCTTCCAAGTGCTGCTTGCCGATCTTTGCCGTGGCGTACCGACCCCGCCACGCACTCCCGGTAAGCAAGGACGCAACAAGACGCTCTACGCGGATGCCATCTTCGCCGCCGTGTTCAAGGTCTACTGCACCGTTTCGACGCGGCGCTTTGCGTGCGATCTCAAGGACGCTTATGAGCGCGGCTATCTCAGCAAGTCGATTCACTACAACTGCGTGATTTCTTACCTCGAAAACGCCGCGCTAACGCCGATCCTCCATGACTTGATCGTCCGTAGCAGCTTGCCGCTCCGCGCCATCGAAACGGTGTTCGCGCCGGACAGCAGCGGCTTTTCCGTCAGCCGATTCGTTCGCTGGTACGATGAGAAATACGGAGTTACACGCTCCGGTAAGGATTGGGTGAAGGTCCACGCCATCAGCGGCGTAAAGACGAACATCGTTACCGCCGTTACGATTGAGGGCCGCGACGCGGCTGATTGCCCGCAGTTCAAGCCGCTTGTCGAGAAAACCGCCGAGAACTTCGCCGTCAAGGAAGTCCCGGCCGACAAAGCCTATCTCTCGCATGACAACCTGGAGCTAGTTCAGAAGCTCGGCGGAACGGCGTACATTCCGTTCAAGAGCAACAGTACGTCGGGAGAGGAAGGTTCGCTCTGGGAGAAGATGTTCTTCTACTTCAAGTTTCGGCAAAACGAGTTTTTGCAGCATTACCACAAGCGCAGCAACGCGGAGAGCTTGTTCAGCGCCGTCAAACGCAAGTTCGGTGACAATGTGCGCAGCCGCTCGGATACGGCGATGAAGAACGAAGTCCTCTGCAAGTTTCTCTGCCACAACATCTGCGTCGTTCACCACGAGCATCTTGAGCTTGGAATTGAGCCGATTTTTTGGCCGAACGAGTCATCTGGGGAGAACCCCCTTGTGTTGCCCTACATGCGGCCTGTGAGCTAGAAAGGTGTTTCCGATGTATGTACGCTACCGTACACTTCACCGATCCGTTCGTGTTTACGAGCTAACGCGTGTCGCCTTTTGTTGTGCGCGAATGGCGAAAAGCTGGAGCGGACTCTTGGGTTTCGGTGCGCGAAACGGGATTCCGTCCACCAGTTGCACCGTCAATCTCTGTGTGGACCGACCGCAGAGCAACGGACGGTCAATCCTGGAGATGGTTCCGATTCGCTACTGTCCTTTTTGCGGGGCAGAAATTGTCTTGAGATGCGCAGACCGGGCGAAAACGCCGGAAGGTGGCTTGGCGCGCGCGAAGCGAAAGCCTAGAATTGCGTAATGAAAGAGCCGGGGTTCGGCGGCTAATGAGACCGCCGCACAGCCCATGTGGGTACTTGGCAGTAGGCACATGGAACTATGGTCGTTGCCTTCCACGCAAGTTGGCAACGATCTCCGGCACTAAGGAGAGGGAGTGGGGTTCGTCGGCTAATGAGACCGTCGTGTTCACTGTCTCGAAACAGTGAACAGCCGTAATTGTCCCGCAGGTCAACCACGGTCCCCGCTCCCTTCGCTTTTTCCTGTCACATCCTCCTGTATGTCGTAGCTCGCCTACCGATGCCTTGGCTGACGACTTCGATTTCTCCCTTAGCACTCAGGTTCTTCAAGATCGCTTTCAGCGTTCCTCGTTTGACCTGAAGTTTTGGCTTCTCCTCCGCGAGTTGTGCGACAACATGCGAGAAATCGAAAGTACCAGAAATGCTCTTGATCGCTGTGCGAACGTCCTGAATGATCCGCGTCTGTTTACCTCTACTCGTTCGCTTCTCACGTTTTTGGTTGGGAGATGGCGCAGAGGGAGTGGCAGCGCTAACAGCCGCGCCATTAGCTTGCGAGATGATCCACACACGCTCGATAGCAGCGAGATTTTGCCGGTACTCTTCTTCGGCGCGTTGCTTCAGGGACTCGTACTCTCTAGCGTCCATGCCCTCATTGTTGGGATGCGTAAAGCTCTTGTCAAGCGGAAATAGACGCAAAAGCGATAATGCGCGCAAACTGGCGAGCCGGGAAAGCCCAGTTGCGTTGTCTGGAAGATGAAATAGAATGACCCCGCTTGAAACTAAAAAGGATCAAGCGGGGTCAAAAAAAGTCAAAGCC
>Ga0335075_10013339_pt1 | contig 12378 bp, 10 predicted proteins | sample Lox_Sample_24_FD_206723 | JGI IMG/M metagenome (GOLD analysis project Ga0335075, IMG submission 206723) | Soil microbial communities from Loxahatchee National Wildlife Refuge, Florida, United States - Lox_Sample_2.4 | ecosystem: Environmental > Terrestrial > Soil > Wetlands | place: USA... | reverse complement strand
GCGGCCAGGCGGCCGATTAGCCCGACGCCGATCGAGTCGAGCGCGTTGAGATCGAGCGTGGTCCGCTCGGGCGTTCCGACCAGCTGGGGCGAGGGCAGCCGCCGGGCCCGGGTGAGATCGTCGAGTTCGTCGTAGCGCTGGTCCCACACCCCCGCCGCGTCCATCCACCACAGCACGTCGCGTCCCCGGTAGGTGCGCGGCAGCCGCGTGTGCTCACCGACCGAGAGGGTCACCGGCCGCCCGGAGCGGGCGATCTCGGCCGCGAGCTGCACGCCGGTCGCCGACGCGCCCACCACCAGGACCCCGCCGTCGGGAAGCCGGGCGGGGTCGCGGTAGTCGAACGGCGTCAGCTGCTGCACCGACGCCGGCACCGCGTCCCGCAGCGGCGGCAGCGCCGGCTGGTTACAGGCGCCGGTGGCGATGACCACGGCCCGGGCGGCGATCTCGCCCCGGTCCGTCGTCATCTGATAGCCGTCGTCAACCGGCCGGACCGACGTGACGTTCACGCCGGCCCGGACCGGGGCACCGCAGACCTTGGCGAAGCGCTCGATGAACTCGGTCACTTCGGGCACGGTCATGTAGCCGTCGGGATCGGCGCCCTCGTAGCGAAGGCCCGGCAGGCGGCTCTGCCAGTTGGGCGTGAGCAGCCGCAGCGAATCCCAGCGTTCCCGCCGCCAGGAGTTCGCGACCTCGCCGCGCTCGAGCACGACGTGGTCGATCGACCGCTGGGACAGGAAGTAACTCGCCGCGAGGCCCGCGTGCCCCGCGCCGATGACGACCGCGGTGAACTGCTCGGCGGCCTTCCCGCTCAAGCGACCTCGACGGTCACGTTGGTCGGGTTGGTGAGGGCGTCGTACACGGCCGAGCGCTTCTGCGACTGGGCGACCAGCGCCTCGATGTCCTCCCTGGACGCGTCCGCGTCGATCGTGAACGTCACCTTGATGTCGTTGAAGCCGTTGCGGACGTCGCTGTCGGCGCCGAGGATCCCGCGGATGTCGTGGTTGCCCTCGACCACTGACTCGACCGAGCGGAGCTGGATGCCGCGATTCTCCGCGACGGACGCGATGCCCCCCGTCAGGCAGCTTGCGAGGCCGACGATGAGGTACTCGATCGGCGTGATGCCGCCGTCCTCGGCCGCGAAGACCTCGGGGTGGTCCGCTTCGAACGACCACTCGTCCTTGTGGCTCTGCTCTTCCCCGAGGCCGAAGAAGCTCTGGACCTTGATCGTGCTGTGCACGCCGCTCTGCCACTTGGCGGACGCGCGCCAGGTGAACTGGGCGGCCTCAGGCGCGCCCTTCAGGACTTCGCGCGCGTCAAGCAGAGCCTGCACGTTGACGCCATTGGTAACCGTGGTCATGTCGCTTGATGCCCCTTCCCCTATTTACCCCGATGAATTCCCTATGGGATTGATTGACAATACACCGGCCCGTACCAGTTACGATAGCTCCCATGTCAGATCCAGCCCAGACGTCCGCGGCAGGCTCGGTCGGGACTGCAGAGACGCAGTACCTCGAGCTGCCGAAGCCGGTCCGGCTCGACTGCGGCCGCGATCTGCACCCGGTCCGGGTGGCGTATGAGACCTATGGGACCCTTTCGCCCGGGCGGGACAATGTCATTCTGGTGTGCCATGCCCTCAGCGGCGACGCTCATGCGGCCGGCTTCGCGAAAACTCCGCCGCCGGAGAGTACCCGCGACGGGTTCGCCGCCACCGACCGCGACGGCACGGCCGGCAAGGGGCTCGGCTGGTGGGACGGGATGATCGGGCCGGGCAAGGCGTTCGACACCGACCGGTTCTTCGTCGTCTCCACCAACCTGCTCGGCGGCTGCCGGGGCACGACCGGGCCGTCGTCGACCGACCCGGCGACCGGGTCACCCTACGGGCCTGATTTTCCTGTGATCACGGTCGCCGACATGGTGCGGGCCGAGCGCGCGTTCCTGGCCGAGCTCGGCATCGGGCGGCTGGCGGCGGTGGCGGGCGGCTCGCTCGGCGGGATGCAGGCGTTCGAGTGGGCGATCCAGTTCCCTGACGCGGTTGACGCGGTGGTGGCGATTGCCAGCACGCACGCCCTGCAGCCGCAGGGCGTGGCCTGGAACTCGATCGCGCGCGACGCGATCATGCGCGATCCGGCCTGGCAGGGCGGCCGCTACTACGGCACCGGGGATACGCCGGACGCGGGCATGGGCGTGGCGCGGATGGTAGGGCACATCACGTACCTGTCCGCGCAGGCGCTCAGCGACAAGTTCGACCGCCGACTGCAGACCGGCACCGACCTCAGGTACACCATTACGGAACCGGAGTTCCAGGTCGAGAGCTACCTGCGGCACCAGGCCGACTCGTTCGTCAAACGCTTCGACGCCAACACCTACCTCTACCTGTCGCGCGCGCTGACCTACTTCGACCTCGGGCGGCAGTACGGCGGCGGCTCGCTGGCGGCGGCGCTGGCGGATATTTCGGCGCGGACGCTGCTGATAGCGTTCAGTTCGGACTGGCTGTACCCGCCCTCCGCGTCGCGGGAGATCGCGGACGCGCTGCGCGAGCAGGGCAAGCCGGTCGAGTTCCACGTGATCGAGGCGCCCTACGGCCACGACTGCTTCCTGCTCGAGGAGGCCCGTCAGACGCCCATCATCCGCGAGTTCCTCGGCGAGTGACCTCAAGGAAGAGGATTCTTTCGTGACCGACGACAACCACTACCGGACCGAGGAAGATCGCGCGTTCGGATTCGAGACCCGGCAGCTGCACGCCGGACAGCGGCCCGACCCCAACACGGGCGCCCGCGCGGTGCCGATCTTCCAGACCACGAGCTACGTGTTCGAGGACCCGGAGTCCGCGGCGGCCTACTTCAACCTGCAGGAATACGGGAACACGTACTCGCGGATCATGAACCCGACCGTGGCGGTGTTCGAGGAGCGGGTCGCGAACCTGGAGGGCGGCGCCGGCGGGGTGGCGTTCGCCAGCGGCATCGCCGCGCAGGCGGCCGCGCTCTTCACCCTGCTCCAGCCGGGCGACCACATCGTCTCGTCCTCGGCCCTCTACGGCGGGACCGTGAACCAGTTCAAGCACCTGCTGCGGAAGATGAACGTGGAGCTGACCTGGGTCGACCCCGACGACCCGGAGGCGTGGCGCGCGGCCGTGCGGCCGAACACGAAGGCGTTCTTCGCCGAGACGATCGGCAACCCGGCCGGCAACGTGCTCGACATCGAGACCGTGGCGGCCATTGCGCACTCCCGCGAGCTGCCGCTGATCGTGGACAACACGTTCGCGACGCCGTACCTGTGCCGCCCGATCGAGTGGGGCGCCGACATCGTGATCCACTCGGCGACCAAGTTCATCGGCGGACACGGCACCTCGATCGGCGGCATCGTCGTCGAGTCGGGCCTGTTCAACTGGTCCAACGGCCGGTTCCCGGTGGTCGCCGAGCCGTCGCCGGCGTACCACGGGCTGGAGTTCCACGAGACGTTCGGCACCTTCGGCTACCTGATGAAGCTCCGGGCCGAGACGCTGCGCGATCTCGGCGGGGCGCTGTCGCCGTTCAACGCCTTCCTGTTCCTGCAGGGGTTGGAGACGCTGTCGCTGCGGATGGAACGCCACGTGACCAACGCGCTCGCGGTCGCGGAGTTCCTCGAATCGCACGAGCTGGCGTCGAACGTGACCTACGCCAGCCTCCCGTCGAGCAGGTACCGGCCGCTGGTGGAGAAGTACCTGCCGCTGGGCGCGGGCGCGGTGTTCTCCTTCGACTGCGCCGGCGGCCGGGCGGGCGGTCAGGACCTCATCCGCGGCGTGACGCTCTGGTCCCACCTGGCCAACGTCGGCGACGCCAAGAGCCTGATCATCCACCCCGCCAGCACCACCCACCGCCAGCTCAGCGACGACGAGCTGCGGGCGGCGGGCGTCGGGTCGGGGACCGTGCGGCTGTCGGTCGGCACCGAGTCCGTCGACGACCTGATCTGGGATCTCGAGCAGGGCTTCAAGCGCGTCGCCGCGGCGGCGGGGAAGAAGGCAGTGACGTCATGACCGATGTGGACGTGGAGCTCGACCTCGGGCGCTACCAGGACGTGATGACGATCCAGCGGGTGCTGCACACCGCGCAGACGGTCGCGATCGTGGGCCTGTCGAGCAACCAGCTGCGCGCCAGCAACTTCGTCGGCTACTACCTCAAGCGGCACGGTTACCGGGTGATCCCGGTCAACCCGCGCGAGACCGAGATCCTCGGCGAGCGGTGCTACCCGAGCCTGCTCGACGTCCCGGAGCACGTGGACGTGGTGGACGTCTTCCGCGCGCCGAGCGCGGTGCCGCAGATCGCTCGGGAGGCGGTCGAGATCGGCGCCGGCACCCTCTGGTGCCAGCTCGGCGTGATCAGCGCCGAGGGCGCGCGGATCGCGGAGGAGGGCGGCCTGACGGTGATCATGGACCGCTGCGTCAAGTTCGAGCACGCCCGCTACGTCGGGCGGATGCACTGGCTCGGCTTCAACACCCACCGCATCACCTCGGTCAGGTCCGGCCTCCAGTAGCGAGTCCCGGCGGGCTGCGACGGTCATGATCACGAAGGATTATTTCCTGATGTAGGAAATTCATCGAATAGGTAATGGACGGGCGAGAGTCATTCAGGGTCCGTTCGAAAATTCAATAGCTTTTATCGAACGGACCCTGGTTTCACGTCTATCTCAGACGTGCCCCGGGCTTAGGAGAGCGGGCAGTAGCGGCTGCCGCGGACGACGCTGACGTGGACCTCGCGGCCGCGGTCGCCGACGCTGACCAGGACGGTCATCAGGCACTCATCCTTGGACCGGCGGTAGAAGTCCGCGAAGTCTTCATGCAGTGTTCCCACAACCAATCAACGCGGTACGGCCGCCCCGCGGTTACCTGAAGCCGGGCGTGTAACGCCGGGCTGTTCTCGGTGTCTAAGTTTGTAGTCACGGTGAGACTTTTCGGGCCGCGCGGGAATCTCCCGCGCCCGCAGAGCCGTACTACAAGACGTAGTATTTTTGGATACTCCGGGGCCTGGGTCGTCAGCAGGAGGTTTTTGGCGTGACGCTGGTGCTGATCGGCCTGGTCGGCGGGATCATCACGGGGCTGTCCCCGTGTGTCCTGCCGGTGCTTCCGGTCGTGTTCCTCGGCGGCGGGGCGGGCACGGAGGCCGAGCCAGGCACGGCGCCGGCCCGGCGGCGGCCCTACCTGATCGTGGCCGGCCTGACGCTGAGCTTCGCGGTCTTCACCCTCTTCGGCAGCCTGATCCTGTCCAGCCTGCACCTGCCGGACGGCGCCATCCGCTGGGCCGGCCTCGTCCTGCTCGTCCTGGTCGGGCTCGGGCTGCTGGTGCCGCCCCTCGGGCACCTGCTCGAGCGGCCCTTCTACCGCTTCCCGCAGCGCCTCAGCAATACCGGCGGCAACGGCTTCGTCCTCGGGATCGCCCTCGGCGCGGTCTTCGTCCCGTGCGCGGGGCCGGTGCTGGCCGCCATCACGGTGGCGGGCGCGACCGATCACATCGGCCTGCGCACGATCGGGCTCACCCTCGGCTTCGCCGTCGGCACCGCGATACCGCTGCTCGCCCTCGCCCTGGCGGGCCGCGGCCTGAGCCGGCGGCTTGGCGCCGTCCGCCGCCATCAGGGCGCCTTCCGCGCGGTCAGCGGCGTGGTGATGATCGTGCTGGCGGTCGCGCTGACGTTCAACCTGTCCGACGTCATCCAGCGCGACGTCCCGAACTACACCCAGGCCGTGGGCAACTCCCTGGAGAAGGGCGCCGCCGCCCCCGCGGCCGACACCAGCGTGTCCCTGCAGGACTGCCAGACGGCCGCCCTGTACGGCGGCTCCGGAATCGAGAACTGCGGCGCCGCGCCCGCCTTCACGGGCATTCAGCAGTGGTTCAACACCGCCGACGGCAAGCCGGTGACCCTCGCCTCGCTCAAGGGCAAGGTCGTCATCGTCGACTTCTGGGCCTACTCATGCATCAACTGCCAGCGCGAGCTTCCGCACGTCGAGGCCTGGTACAAGAACTACGCCGCCGACGGGCTCGAGGTCGTCGGCGTGCAGACGCCCGAGTACGCCTTCGAGCACGTTCCGTCCAACGTCCTCGCGGGCGCGCGACGGCTCGGCCTGACCTTCCCGGTCGCGCTCGACAACTCCTACGACACCTGGAACGCGTACGACAACCAGTCCTGGCCGGCCGCGTACCTCATCGACGCCACCGGCAAGATCCGGTTCGTCTCGATCGGGGAAGGCGACTACACGCGGGAGGAGCAGATCATCCGGCAGCTGCTGCTCTCCGCGCACCCCGGGATCGCGCTGCCGAAGGCGACCAATGTCCCCAACACCACTCCCGACAACCCCAACCAGTCACCGGAGACGTCCCTCGGCGCCGAGCGCGCCCAGTACTACGACGGCAACTACTACGCGACCGACACGTTCGCGTTCCCCGCGACCCTCCCGGCGCACAGCTTCGCCCTGTCCGGCCGGTGGAACGTCGGCCAGCAGTCGATCACAGCGGGCAAGGACGCCGCGATCAGGCTGTCTTACAACGCCTCCTACGTCTACCTCGACGTCGGCGGCACCGGCACCCTCACCGTCTCCTCCGCGGACAAGACGAAGGTCATCCGCGTGTCCGGCGCCCCCGACATCTACACCGTCGCCAGCCAGCCGGCCCCGGGAAACGGCACCGTCACCATCAAGGCGTCACCGGGCCTTCAGGCCTACTCGTTCACCTTCGGGTAACAGGCACCTTGGGTTTTGCTGGGGTGGGGGTCGGAAGGTCCCGAGGGCGCCGGCCGGTCCGGACGGGCTAGATCTCGCCGATCGGGATGATCTCGAGGACCTCGGCCGAACCGCCCGGCATGGCCAGCTGCGGGTTGCCGTCGAGGATGGTCTCGATCTCCTCGGCCGAGCCGGCTTCCAGGATCGAATAGCCGCACACGCCGTCGGCGCTGGCCGCGCCCGGGCCGATGTGGGTGGTGTGCGCAAGCGGCGTGCCGAGATCGGAGATCGCGTAGTCCACCCTGCTCGCCCAGGCGCGCCAGGCCTCCAGGCCGGCCTGCAGCTGCTCGGGGGTGGCATCGGCCATCTGATCGCGCGCGGACCCGGGCGCACGGTAAAGGATCATGAATTTAGACATCGTGATCTCCCCAGTTTTCGCGGCCGCGGCCGGCCGCCCTCGGGGTGACATTACACTGGCGGTCCGCGCCGCCCGATGACACCCGATGACACCCGAAGAAGTGGTGCCCGACTGCGCTGCGGACCAATCTTTACCCAGGCGAGGCCGCCGTCGCGGTTCACTGTCCGTCATGCTGTTGATTGTGGAAGATTGTGTGTCTGATATTGCCCGAAAAGATCGCCTGAAGAGAGGGCAGCTGACGTTGGCACAGTCAATCGTGCAACCGCTGCGCCGTTGGGACCCGGAACGGATTGGCCCTTACGCGATCATCGGGAAGCTCGGCGCGGGGGCGATGGGGCAGGTGTTCCTCGCCCGTTCCACGACCGGGCGCCTGGTCGCGGTGAAGACGATCCGGGTCGAGCTGGCCGAGGAGCCGGGCTACCGGGCCAGGTTCGCCCGCGAGGTGGCGGCGGCCAGCCGGGTCAGCGGCGTGTTCACCGCCTCGGTCATCCAGGCCGACGCGGAGGCGGACCTGCCGTGGGTGGCCACCGCCTACGTGCCCGCGCCGTCGCTGAGCACGCTGGTGCGCCGGTGCGGCCCGCTGCCGGTGCCGGCCGTGCGCTGGCTCGCGGCCGGCTGCGCGGAGGCGCTGCAGTCGATTCACAGCGTCGGGCTGGTGCACCGTGACGTCAAGCCGTCCAACGTGCTGGTGGCGCCGGACGGCCCGCAGGTGATCGACTTCGGCGTGGCCCGGGTGGCCGAGCGGGTTCAGCTCACCGCCACCCGCGGCGCGGCAGGCACTCCCGCTTACATGGCGCCCGAGCAGGCCAGGGACGCCACGCTGACCTCGCCCGCGAGCGACGTGTTCTCGCTCGGGTCGACGCTGGTGTTCGCCGCGACCGGTCATTCGCCCTACCCGGGCGACACCGTGATGGACATCCTCGTCCGGCTCGCGACCGAGCCGCCCGACCTCAGCGGCATGCCCGACGAACTGGTCGACCTGGTCGCCGCGTGCCTGGAGCGGGTGCCGCGCGACCGCCCGACCGACGCCTCCATCCTGGCCGAGCTCGGCTCGTTCGCGCTGCCGGCCGGCCCCGGGCACTCCTATCTTCCCGAATCGGCGATGGCGCTCATCGCCGAGTACCAGAACGGACCGCGACTGCCGGCCGGGCGGGCAACCGACGGCGACGACGAGGACGAGGACGAGGACGAGAGCCACGTAGGCAGCGAGACCGACGGCTCGCTCGGGCTGATCGCCAATGACGCCACCTCCGGATCGCACACCGCGCTGCCCGGCTTCGCCCCCGCCGCCCTGCGCGACTGGCGGCGGCCGCCGCGCCGGGAACGCTGGCGCCGGGACCGGGGCCTCGGCCCGCGCGCCCGGCCGGCCCGCGGCCGGCGGCTGACGGGGGCGGCCGCCGCGGTCGCGGCGGCGCTGCTGCTCGGGGCCGGGATCGGGACCGGGATGCTGCTGAGCGGCTCAACCGCGACGGCGACGGCGCCGTGCGTCCTGGCCCCGGCGATCAGCAGCGCACCGCGGATCTGCGTCAGCCAGCCCTTCGGCGACGGTTACACGGAGTTCGTCATCCACGGCGTCGGCTTCGTGCCCAGGGAACCGGTCACGGTCACGGTCGACGGCGCCGCCTCGCCCGATCATCCGACGGCTGATCGGATGGGAACCTTCAACTACGTGATTGACCAGGGTCACTACTTCTTTCACTCCAAACCGATCCCGCCCGCTGTCTACGAGGTGGTGGTCACCGCGGCCGGCGGCCTCAGCGCCACCGCCTCGTTCGAGGTCTACAGCCTCAACGACGAGCCGGCCCTCCAGGAGGCGCCGCCGGCCCCGCCGCCGACCGGCCCGCCGCCGGGCGGCGGCGCTCCGTAACTCGCGGGTCCACCACAGGTCCTCCTGACGGGAGCACCAGGCGGGGTCGGCCAGCAGCCGCAGGTCCCCGGCCGAGACCACTCCGTGCTCTATCAGCACCCGGACGGCGACCTCGTCCGACAGCCGGACGTCGGGTCCGGCCAGCCCGCGATCGGCGATCTTGCGCCGCAGGACCTTCAGGTGCTCGGCCACCCGGGCGGAGAGCCGGTCCCGGAACTCGGGGTTGGCGTCGAATCGCTCGAGCTCGTTGTGCGCGCCGGTCACCTCGAGGGCGGACCGGGCGATCTCGGGGGTGCGCGGGAGCGGGGACGCGGCGCTCGGGTCGAGCAGCCACGGCCTGCACCACATCAGCGCGACCAGGAAAAGCTTGGTCATCGGGTCCAGGTAGAGCGGCAGCAGCGTGCTGTCGGCGTCGGCCGGCTCCGGGCCGGCGGCGGCCGCCGCCGCCAGCGCCGCGGTCGGCCGCCGGTGCCGTCCCGGCACCGTGATCGCGAGCTGCAGCCCGTCATCCATCATGGCGCGCGAGCCGACCATCGCCGTCCCTTCGTGGATCAGCCACCCCCCGGCTGGATCCCCGTCGCCCTCCGCCCGGGGCAGCCGGATCCGGTAGCCGTCGCCCGCCACGTACAGGGCGTGCGTGCGGCTGATATTGGCTATCCAGGCGCCTTCCGGAGTCGTCCTGATAACCCCGGCCCGGCGCGACAGCCCCCGCCCAGCAGTGATCGCCAGGTCGACCTCGGGACCCCGCCCGAATACCAGATGACTGCCTTCGGTGAGCCGGATGACCTGGCCAGACGCGGTACTCACATGCGCGGCCACGAAATCACTATAGGTCCGGTCGATCCGCGGTCGGCACCCCCGGATCCGGGGGTGTTCCCCGCGCCCGGGATGCGGTTAACTCCAGTTGGCGAGGGGCTGGGCACCGCCCGGAACCACCCGGATGGCGGGTGGGAGGGGGGGAGTACCGGGAAGGGGGGCCAGCAATGGCCTCGGGGTAACCCGGTGTTTCCAGAGAGGCGGAGCCCGGCACCTCCCGTCACGCGACCCGGCGGGAGACGGTCATGAGCCGTCGGGGTGAGAGCCAGGGTCCGTTCGAAAAATAAAGGTCTTGAATTCAAAATCTTTTTTTCGAACGGACCTCGGTGGCCCTTTTTGGGTTAATGGCTCAGGCGCTTTTGACGGCGCTGAGATCGGCCGCCTCGGCCGGCTCGCCCGGGCTTTCCTGCTGGCCCGCCGGTGCCGCGGTCAGCCGCCGCACGAGCGCCGGGGTGACGCGTCGGTAGGCGGCCGGGTTGATCGGGTTGATCCAGTGCGAGGCGCGAACACAAGGGCTGATGTTGAGGTCGAGGTCGCCAAGTACCTCGTCGACGTTGTGCATCGAGAACGGGATGATCTTGGTGCCCCGGCAGTGGTGCCCGTTGGTGGCGTCGTCCATGAACGCCAGCTGCTCGGCGATCGCCCGCCGGGCCGCGGCGGCGTCCGGCAGCGGCACCGCGCCCGCCAGGTCGGCCGCGATCCACACGGCCGCCATCTCCGCGTTCAGCGGGCTGAAGAACGAGGAGTTGTAGCCGTTGAAGTACAGGCCGGGGACGTCGACCGGCCGGATCTGCCGGTAGAGCAGGAAGTTGCCGCGCTCGTCGAGCAGCCGCCGCCGCACGTCGGCCGGGAGGAACGGCACCCCCTGGGTGAACCCGGTCGAGCAGACGACCAGGTCGGCCGGGAGCGTGCTGCCGTCGCTGAGCTCCGCGAACGGGCTGCCGTCGGCGGCCGCGTAGAGCCGGGCGATGGTCCGGTCGCGGTGCACGGTGATGCTGCCGTCGGCCACGCCCTCGAAGAAGCCCTCGGTGGCGAGCCCGATGGCGCCGCGGACGATGTCCTCCATCTGGCCGGCCGGCACCAGGTCCAGCTTCGCCAGGCCGAACTGCCTGACCGAGACCGAGCCGATCGAGTTGATCATGGTGCCGCGCAGCCCCCGGCCCGGGCCGTGCAGGAACCTCTCGACCCCGCGGAGCACCCGGTACCTGAACAGGGCCTCGCCCATCCGGGTCAGCAGCAGCATCTTGAAGTTGAGCTTGCCGTTGATCTTCCTCGGCACCTTCCACAGCAGCTGCCGGGCGATCACGTCGGTGCTGGCGGCCACCGCGCTGATCGCGGCGGTGACGTCGCAGGCGGACTTGCCGTAGCCGACCACGAGCACGTGCTTGCCCCTGGCCTGCTCGACGTCGTGCAGTTCGGTGCCCGCCAGCAGCGCGCCGCCGGCCGCCGCGAACTCCTCGCGGCCGGGGAAGGCCGGGACCGCGGGTTCGCAGAACACGCCGTTGGCGACGACCAGACGGTCGAACGCCTCGCTGCTCGTCACTCCCCCGGCGGCGCCGCCGACGTCCCTGGTGTCGAGGATCCAGCCGTCGCCGGCCGGGCGGGCGGCGGCCACCTCGGTGTTCAGGCGTAGCGCCTGGTCAAGGCCGAAATGGGCGGCGTACTGCGCCAGGTACGCCTGGATCTGCTCGCCGGACGGCCACTCGGGGTAGCTCTTCGGCATCGGGAAGTCCGACAGCGAGTACTGCGCCTTCGGGCTCTGGGTGGTCAGGCCGGGGTAGCGCCTGGTCCGGCTCCACACCCCGCCGACGTCGGGCGTCTTGTCGAACACCACGACCTCGTGGCCGGCCTGGCGCAGCACCTTGGCGGTGGCGAGGCCGGCCACCCCCGCGCCGATGATCGCGACCCGCATGGCTAGCGGACCTCGGGCGGCAGCTGCATCTGGATGCCGAAGTCTTCCATGATCTTCTTCAGCAGCCGGACGTCCTTGGGGCCGGGCGGCATCTCCGCCAGGGCCTCGTAGTACCCCTCGAGCCCGGCCGGCGAGACCACCGAGATGATCCGCGACTCGTCGTCGTAGGGGTTGCGGAACGTGTGCACCACGTCGCGCGGCAGGTAGAGGTAGTCGCCCGTCTCGAGCGTGAAGCCCTCGCCGCCGAGCTGGACGTCGAGCCGCCCGGAGAGGCAGATGAACGACTCGTCCTCGCGGGTGTGCAGGTGCGGAGGCGGGCCGTCGACCTGCGCCGGCACCGAGTACTCGAACAGCGAGTACGCGTCGTGGGTGGACTTGCCGTCGGTCTTCATCGTGATGCCGAGCCCGATCGCCGCGATCGCGTGGCCCTCGCGCGAGCGCAACATGTAGCCGCCGCCTAGTGACACGACTTCCTCCTTCACCTCAACCGCCCGGCGATCATCGGTGTGCCGGAGATCACAGCGTGAGCGCGGTCCCGCGTCTAAGGCAAATACCCGTCCCGCCCATTGGGACACTTCCGGGGCGGCGGCCACTGGCGGGCGGCGGCTGGCTGCGGGCGGAGCTCAGCGGCGGGGCGAGGCGTACGCGCGGGACGCCGCCGCCGCGGCCAGCCGGACGGC
>Ga0335075_10013336_pt1 | contig 12379 bp, 10 predicted proteins | sample Lox_Sample_24_FD_206723 | JGI IMG/M metagenome (GOLD analysis project Ga0335075, IMG submission 206723) | Soil microbial communities from Loxahatchee National Wildlife Refuge, Florida, United States - Lox_Sample_2.4 | ecosystem: Environmental > Terrestrial > Soil > Wetlands | place: USA... | reverse complement strand
GAACGAACTCCAGGCTCTCGTCGAGGACCTGGCACGGTGCATCGGCGCTCCCGCAGTGCTCGAAGACCATGAACAGCGCATGGTTGCTTACTCCGCGCAGGACGGGCCCATCGACGAAGTCCGCCGGGATTCGATCCTCATGCGCGAGACCCGCCCGGAGGTCAAGCACTGGTTCCGCCAGTTCGGTATCGTGCACGCCGGCTCGCCGGTGCGCATACCCAGTCATCCGGAGCTGGGAATCCTCGGCCGGCTGTGCGTCCCGGTGCGCTTTCGGGGCCGGCTGCTCGGTTTTCTGTTCCTCATCGACGATGTGCGGCGGCTGGACGACCGCGACATCGAGCTGGTCGAGCGGGCCAGCCGCCATGCCGGGCTGCTGCTGTACGAAGACGAGCTCGACCGCCGGCTCTCGGCGAGCGTGTTCTCCCATCTGCTCACCCCGGACCCGGAGATGCGCCAGGTGGCGGCGCAGCAGCTGGCGGAGCAGGGCCTGGCCGCAGCCGACGCGCCGCACGCCGTCGTGGTGGTCCGGCTGGCGGACATCCGGGTGCCCGGTCCCGAGGAGCTCATCGGCGAGGCAATGCTCGAGCTGCTGCGCAGGCGCGTCCAGCCGGGCCTGCTGCAGATGGCCCGCGCGGACCACGGGGTGCTGCTCGTGCCCGTCGCCTCGGCCGACGACGACCGGCAGGCGGTCGTCACCGCCCGTGAGGCCGCGGCCGCGCTGGTCCGCGGGACGAGCGGGGTGAACGGGATGAGCGGGGTGAGCGGGGTGAGCGGGGTGAGCGGGGTGCGCAGCAAACCGCAGGGCGGCGATGTGCGCGTGATCACGGGGATCGGTGACCCGCAGCCGCGGCTTGCCGACGCTCACCGCTCGTACCGCGAGGCGCTGCTGGCCGCCAAGGTGGCCGCGGCGGTGCCCACGGTGGGCGACCTGGCTCGCTGGCGGGATCTCGGCGCATTCCGGGTGCTGGTGCAGGTGCCGCCCGGCGACGACGTCCGCTCCTCCTGCGTTGATCCCCGGCTGCTGCGGCTGATCGGCCACGACGACGACCTCGCCCGGACCGTCGAGACCTACCTCGATCTCGGCTGTGACGCCAAGCAGACCGCTGAGCAGCTGCGGCTTCACCGGGCCACCCTGTACTACCGGCTGGCGAAGGCGGTCCGGGTGACCGGTGCGGATCTGCACGACGGCAACGACCGCCTTGCGCTGCACCTCGGGTTCAAGCTGGCCCGCCTGAACGGGACCTACCCGCCCGCCGGCTGAGGCCGGCCACCCGGCTGACCAGCACCCAGCCGCCGGCGGGCGTCGGCTACTTCGTGAAGTACCAGTATTCGGGCAAGAACGTGTACATCGGATTCCAGGTGACGTTCTGCAGGTTGCTCTTGACCGCCTCGATGAAGTAAATCTGCGGCACCCAGATGAACGGCAGCTGCTCGGCGGTGAACGTCGCGTACCGGTGGAACAGCGACATGCTGCTGTTGTCCTGGATCGTGCTGATCAGGCTGTCCATCGTCGAGTTGGAGTAGCCGCCCGCGTTCGACGGCGCGTTGGTCAGGAACAGCGGCTCGCCGGTCGGCAGGTAGCCCGGGCCGTCGTACGCCCAGCCGCTGATGTCGACCATTTCCCAGCTCGGGTTCGTCGGGACGGCCACCCCCAGCAGCGTGCTGAACGACTCGGCGTTCAGCGAAATGGAGATGCCGGCCTGCGCGGCGTCTGACTTGTACACGTCCTCCTGCCCGGTGAGCGCGGAGTCGCCCGACGTGTAATCGAAGGTGAACTTGGCCTGCGTGCCTGCCTTGATCCCGCTGCCGCACTTGGCGGGGGTCTCGCAGGTCATGACGCCGCCCACCATTGCCCAGCCGTGGCTTTCCAGCAGGCTTTTCGCCTTGGCGATGTCATAGGGATAGGCACCTGCCCCGCCGTTGGCCGATTCCACCGCGGGCTCGAAGGCGTTGACGGGCTCGGGGGGAACCGGCCCGGTCGTGGGGTACGCGTAGCCGCGGTAGATCGCCTTTGATATCCCGGTCTGGTCGTTGACGTACATCAGTGCCTGGCGGAAGTACAGCTGCCTGAACACCGGCCCGTACGTGGGGTTCTTGAAATTGATCATGTAGTAGGCGATCGCGTAGGTGTAGAACGGCTGGAGCTTGTAGCCGGACCCGAGCGGATTGGACGACGGCACCGACTGGTTCAGCGGTTTCTGCGGCAGGTCGGCCGGCGGGACCGCCCCGACGTCCAGCGAGCCGGTCTTCAGCGCCGTGTACATGGCGGTGTCGCTGGTGTAGTCGACGTACTTCAGCTCGGAGAGCGTCGGCTTCGGTGAACCCGAGTAGGCCTTGTTGGGAACGAAAATGTCGGGGCCGTTGGCGTTGAACGCCGTCAGCTTCCACGGGCCGTCCACGACGGACCAGATCGGGCTCGTCGCGTACGTGGCGGTGTCCTTGGCCTGGGCGGTGAGGAAGCTCCACACGGCCGCGCAGTCGGCGGCGCTCGTGTGGCACCCGCCGCTTCCGGCCTTCGCGCCCGCGTGGGTCACGTCCCACGCCAGCGGCATCGGCGTGATCTCTGCCAGCTGGTTGTACGTGAACCACGTCGACGCGTACGTCTTGGTCAGGTGGAGGACGATCGTGTCCGGGCCAGTGATCGAGAACGACGCAAGGTTGTCCGGCAGGGTGCCGGGCGTGTAGCCGCCGTAGTTGTCCTTCTCGGCCTTCATCATGTTGAGCCAGAACGCCACGTCCTGCGCGTCGACGGCTTCCCCGTCCGACCACTTCCAGCCCTTGAGCCGGATCGTCACCGTCTTGCCGCCGTCGCTGTAGACGGGCGTGCCCGCCGGCGACAGCGGGTAGTCGACCTGGACCGACGTGCCGTTGTTGCCGAACATGTACAGCGGCCGGTACATCATGTACTCGAAGTTCTGCCCGTTGGGAACGCTCTCGTCGGCGATCGGGATGAACGGCCAGATCCAGGTCGGGCTCTGCCCGCTGATCCACCCGTACGTCGCCGTGCCGCCCTTGACCGCGGCACCGTGCGAGGGTGCAGGGGAACTCGAGGAGGAGCAGGCGCTGAGCGCCAGCGCGGCGCCGCAGACCGTTCCCGTGAGCCCGAGCAGACCGCGTCTGCACGTTCGTGCCGTTCTTGCCCAGCGCCTGCCTCGCGGCTGACCTGGCTTCATCTCGGTGCTCCCCTCTCAACATCGGGGTTGCGGTGCGGGGTGCTCGGCACCACGCCGATCTGCGCTCACCGGCTAAGCCGGCGCATCGTTTTCGCATCAAAGACCCGGATTGCCACAGCTTCTGGGTAATCCGGAGGTTACTGCGATGGCTCGTGGAGGAGAACGGACAATTGTCGAAAGCTGGCCGGGGTGATCCGCGACAAATGACCAATGCGGCCCGCCAGTGCGGCGTGGGCCTGGGGTCCGCGCTTACCGGCGGGCAGCCGGACGCGCCGGTCCCCGGGCGATCACGGCCGGCGGGCCAGCTGGTAGTTGAAGTCGATGGTCTCGTGCATGCCACCGGCCGGCGCGAACGGGCCGAGCTCGCGGCGCAGATCGGCCTCGAACGCCGGGGCGTGCCCGCCGAGTGCCGCGCGGGAAAGGATCGACGTGGAGAAGGCGTAGCCGGTGAGGGTCTCCGCTGTCCACGTGTGCGCCGCCGGGAAGCGGTAGCTGCCGGCGGCCTCGAACCCGGCCTGCCGCAGCACGGCGAGGTCCGGCCGCTCCCGGCGGTCCCGCTCGTACCCGGCCGGGACCCGGTCGCCGGCCTTGCCCCGCCAGTACCGCACCACGCCGGCCATGGCCCGCTGCCACGGCGCCTCCCCCTCCCACGGGTTCGCGCCGCTGAACAGCAGGGCGAGGAACGCGCCCGGCCGGAGCCAGCGATGGGCCCTGGCGGCGACCGCCGCGCGGGGCAGCCGGTGAAACGCGTTGCCGATCGCGACCAGGTCGAACGACGCCGCCGGGGCCGGCAGGTCCTCCGCGGCCGAGGTCAGCACCCGGATGCTGGCGATCCCCGCGGCGGCCGCCTTCTGCCGCACCACATCGGTCATCCCGGGTTCCTGGTCGGCCGCCCAGACCTCAGCGAACCGGTCGTGCAGGGCGAACGTGATCTGTCCGGTACCGCACGCGAGATCGAGCAGCGTGCCACGCTCCGCCGTATTGACACGTTCAAGAAGGTCATCAAAAAGGGCCTTCGGGTAGGGCACCCGGAAGCGGTCGTAGTACCCGGCTGTCCCCTGGTACAGGTCGCGGCGGAACCCGAGGTCGCTCACTGCTATCCCAGGTGCTGCCAGACGGCGGCGGACAGCCAGCCGATCGTGTCGATGCCGTACTGCTCGTCGGGGTTGCCGGTGGTCAGCACCGCCATCAGGTAGTCACGGCCGAGGCCGGAGACCCAGCCGACGCTGTTGATCTGCCAGTCCGTCCCGGCCTCGTTGAGGGGCAGCCAGCCGTTCTTCAGCGCCACGGTCGCCTGCGGCGGGACGCCGCCGGAGACGCCCCAGCGCTGCGAGGGCGTGACGTTCTCCATGAGCGCGGCGGCGTACCGGCGCTGGGTGCCGGTCAGCAGCCCGCCGGGCTGCGCGATCTGGCGCAGCAGGGTGATCTGGTCGGCCGGGGTGGTGGTGGTCAGCCCCCACCCGGGCCAGGGGAACCCGGCGCACTGCACGCAGGGCGACGGCGCGGTGTCCGTGAGGCCCGCGGCGGCGTTGAACGACCGGATGCCCCCGGCGCCGCCGGCGGCATCCCACAGGTCCGTGGCGGCGGCGTTGTCGCTGTCCTCGATCATGCTCAGCGCGAGGGCGCCGTCGGCGCCGGGCAGCACGCCGCCGGTGCCGTCGCGCGCCAGCAGCGTCTCCAGGATGTCCACCTTGACGACGCTGGCTTCTGCCTGCGGCCGGGCGGGGCCGATGGTCCACAGCTGGTGCGTGATCACGTCGTACACCGCGGCCGAGGCGACGCCGGCCCGGCCGGCCAGGTAGGCCGCCGCCGATGCCGGGAAGGGGTCGGGGCGCGGCACCGGGGTGGCCACGCCTTCCGGGGAGGGGGACGGCCCGGGGCGCGCCGGCTGCCCGGAGCGCGCCGGCTGCCCGGAGCGCGCCGGCTGCCCGGCCGGGGTCGCCGGCGAAACGACGGCGGTGGCGGGCGCGTGCCCGGCCGCGGGCGCCCCGGCCGGTGAGCTCAGGCCCGCCGCCAGGGCCACGGCCACCCCGGCCGCCACGAACAGGCAGGCCCCGAGGATCAGCGCCGTCCTGGCCGCTGTGGACGATGGCACCCGGTCACCAGCCGATCGCCGTCCCGTAGGCCGCCCATTTCACCTGCGTGCTGACCTCGGCCGGGGTGGGGATTTCCGCGGTCGCCACGAAGCGGACGCCGACCACCGCGTCATAGTTGTTCTTCTGTGCCCATTCGGCGAGGCCGTCCCTGGCCGATCCCGGATTGGGATGGTCGCGGCTGGTCAATATGCAGGAGCGGTTTATCACGTGCCCATGGTGCTGGGCTTCCGGGAGGCTGTCCGTGGTGGACATGGGGATAGCTGTCTCGGGCACCGCCCAAGTATCGCAGAGCGGGCCACCGCTACCGGGGTGTTTTGCGGGCCAGCAGCACGACCCCGGCGCGGTCCGCGGTGTCGAAGTAGATGAATCCCGAGCCGTCGTCGCGCTGGCCGCGCGCGAGCACGCCCAGGCCGAGGCCGCGCGCTTCGCCGGCCGCCGTATCGACGTCGCTTTCAAAGCCGATGTGGTAAACGCCCTCGCCGCGCGAGTCAAGGAAACGCCGTTGCGGGCAGTCGGCCTCCGGCGGCTGGCAGAGCTGAAGCTGGGCATTGCCAAGGTCTGCGACCTTGTATTTCAGCGCGTAAAAGGCGTCGCGGTCCGGCACTTCCAGCCGGGTGTATTGCGTCAGTGGCGGGTAGTCGCGCCACGGACCGATCCCGATCGATTCATAGAACGTTACGCTCGCGTCGATGTCGCGCACGACGATGCAGATGTGGTGCAGTTCGCGGAACGGCGTGGTCACCTGTGCGCCTCCATGGTCATGGCCTCGAGCACGCGGCCGTTGAACTCGTCCAGGCCGATGGTCTCGGCCCCGGGCGGGGCCAGGTCGTAGGTCGGGGCGGCGCCGGCGAGCACCGTGTCCACGGCGCGGCGGACCCCGGTGTGCAGGCCGAGCGGGGCCAGGTCCGGGCACCAGGCGAGCAGGTCGGCGACCGCAAGCCAGGCCCCGGTCGGGTTGGAGCGGCGGCTGCCGGTGCGGTGCGGCGACGAGCCGTGCGCCGGCTCGAACAGCGCCGTGGCCCCGCGCCCGAACGGCCGGTCCGGGTTGATCGTCGCCGACCCGCAGAGCGCCGGCGAGCCAGCCCGGGCGCAGACCACGTCGGACAGGATGTCCCCGAAGATGCCCTCGGTCACGATCACCGAGGGCAGGTCGGCGCGGGCGACCAGCTCGTAGGCGGCACGGTCGACGTTCACGTCGGCGAACGGGATCCCCGACGCCGCGGCCGTGGCGTGCGCGATGCGCCGCCACAGCCGGGAGGTGGCGAACACGCTCGCCTTGTCGACGCTGATCGCGCGGCCGCCCGGGCGCTGCCTGGCATAGCCGACCGCGATGTCGAACACCTCCTGCACCCGGCCGGGCTCGAGGACCAGCAGGTCCTCGGCCGCGCTGGCCCCGTCGCTCTCGGCGTGCCGGTCCGGTCCGGCGTAGGCGCCGCCGGTGATGTTGCGCACGATCGTGACGTCATCGGCGCCGGGCACGCACACGGTCCGCACGCTGATCCGCAGGTCGAACACGTGGCGCAGCTCGATCAGCGCGGCCTCCGGATTCGGGCACTGCTCGGCGGTGACGCCGGGGTGCGTCCCCACCGCGCCGGACAGGATCACGTCCGCCTCCCGGCAGGCGCCAACCGTCTCGGCGGGCAGGATCGACCCGGTCTGCATCCACCCGGTGGTCCCGTAAGGCCAGGGGCCGGTGACCCGCACCGGCGCGCCGTCACGTTCCAGCTGGCGCAGCAGCTCCACCGGTCCGTCCAGCACCTCGGCACCGATCCCGTCCCCGGGCAGCAGCGCGATCGTGCTCACGCTATGTCCCTGGTTCGGTCCCTGGTTCGGCTCATGGCAGCAGCAGCTCCCGGGTCTGAGTGGTCATGATGGCGGCGGCCCGGGCCGGGCCGACGCTGCGCTCCAGCGCACGCAGCCAGGGCGCGACGGCGACGGCCGGGGGGTCGTGCTCCGCGTGGCCGAGGTCGCCGCCGAACGCCAGGAGCGACGCCGGGTAGCTGCCGGCGAGGCCGAGGCAGGAGCGTTCCGGGCCGCTCAGGATGTCCGGGAGGATGCCGAGCTCGAGGTAGGCGCCAAGGTCCCGCAACGCGGCGGCCGAGGCGTCGTTCCAGCCCAGGAACGGCATCATCGGATGGTTGACCAGCAGCCGTTGCACCCCGCGGCGCCGTGCCTCGGTGAACGCGGTCACGGTCTCCGCGGCCGACAGGTGGCCGCTGGCCAGCAGCAGGTCGTGTTCGGCGACGGCGTCGAGCACGTCGAACCACTCCGGGCGCAGCCGGCCATCGTCGGTGACCTCCACGAGCCCGAGCTCGAAGCCGCGGTGCACGGCCAGTTCCGGCGCCGCCGACCCGGCCTTGTGGGTGCGCGCGGACACCGTGGGCAGCCACACCACCCGGCCGCCGAGCCGCGCGGCGACCTGGACCGCGTCCGGGTTGGCCCCGCCGACCGGGCTGTTCAGCACGACCCCGCCGTACGTGCCCTGGCCGGCCAGCGCCGCGCGCTCCACGGTGCTGCCCTCATGGGCCTTGAGCACCACGGTGCTGAAGCCTGCCGAGCGCTCCGCCGCGACCGTGGCCCGGTCGTCGCCGTGCCGCGGCAGCAGGCTCGGCGCCGCGTGCACGTGCAGGTCGGCCATGTCGTGCGCCCAGCCGGGCGGCTGGGCGGGCGGCTGGCCGGGCGGCTGGGCGGGCGGCTGGCCGCCCGGCTGGGCATGCGCGGTCACAGCTCCACCCAGTCGAGGACCGGCTGCTCGCCGAGCAGGCGGCGCTGCACCTTGCCCGCCGCGGCGTCCCGCGGCAGCGCGCCGACGCGGGCGACGGCAACCGGCCGCATGAACGCGGGCAGGTCCGCGATCCGCTGCCGCAGCTGGTCCAGGGGCAGCGGGTCGCCGACCGCGTAGAGCACGACCTCGTCGTCGACGAGGTCGCTTGTGCGCTTCCAGACCGCGTGGTCTTCCAGCCCGGCCACCGCGGCGAGGTGATTCTCCACGTACGGGATCGGCACGAACTCCCCCTTGACCCTGATCGACTCGGCGGCGCGCTCGACGAACACCAGATAGTCGCCGCCCTCGGCCCGGCCCAGGTCGCCGGTGTCGAACCAGCCGTCCGCGTCCCGCGCGGGATCCAGGCCGGACGCGGTGACGTACCCGTCGAACAGGGCGCCGCGCTCGCGCTCGCGCACTCCGATGATGCCGCGGCCGTCGATCCGCCACTCGATGTCGCTCCGGCCCTGGCCGCCGTGCCTGCTCGCGTCGGCCGGGATGTCGCCGGCCGCCGACCACCTGGCGAGGTGCGTGATGCCCCCCGCCTCGGTGGAGCCGTAGCCGGACACCGCCGCGGGAATGCCGAACCGCGCCAGGAACTCCGCGTCGGCGTAGAACATCGTGCGCACCCGGTGCCCGGCGGCGGCGCTGGGTGACGTGGCGCGCTTGAGGATCTGCACCGGCGGCGCGTGCAGGATCAGCACGGTGACGCGCTCGCCGACCACGCCCGGCCACAGCGCGCTTGCCGAGAACTTCCGCACGGTCAGCGCGTCGGCGCCGGTGAGCAGCGCGGTGATGATGCCGTAGCCCATCGGGTTGATGTGGAACAGCGGCAGCGGAGCCAGCACCCGGTCGTCCGGGCGCAGCTCCAGGGCCCCGGCCATGGCCGCGGCCAGCCTGGCGAAGTAGTCGTGGGTCTGCGCGCAGAACTTCGGCAGCCCGGTGGTGCCCGACGTGTGCATGAACGACGCCACGGCGAACCGGTCGGCGGCGAGCCCGGGCAGGCCCGCCGGGCCGGCGTGCCCGCTCTGCCTGGCGAGCGTCATGTGCCCCGGGCCGAGCACCAGGTCCGGGGCCAGGGGGGCGAGCATCCGGCGGGTCAGCTCGTCCGGGTAGCTGGGGTTGACCAGCGCGACCGGCGTACCCGCGAGCAGGCAGGCGAGCCAGGTCAGCAGGTAGTCGGTGGACGTGGGCGCGGCGAGCGCGACCCGCTGCCCCGGGCGCAGCCCGCCGGCCAGCAGGGCGCGGGCGCGGGCCGCGGCCAGCTGGACCGCGTCCGCCAGGGGAAGCTGGTCGTCGATGGTCCCGAGGAGCAGGCCGGGCCGCGCCTCGGCCTGGGCCACGATCGCGCGCGCGAGGTTCGCCGTCACGCGGGCCGCCCGCTCATGCGAGTCCCTCGTGCCCGGGGCCGTTCAGCACCCGGCGCGCGATGTAGTTGCGCATGATCTCGGCGGAGCCGCCGGCCACCTTGAGCACCTTGATGTCCCCGGCGATGTCGGTGTACGGCTCGCCGAAGTACAGCCCGTGCCCGCCGGTCAGGCTGTAGGCGGCGTCCGAGGCCCGCTCCGCCGCCGTGATCGCCAGGTGCTTGGCCGTGGTGGTGCGCAGCGCGATGTCCTCGCCACGCTCGTGCGCGACGGCGGCGTCGTCCCGCGCCAGCGAGGCGGCCTGCAGCGCGGTCCACGCGTCGGCGACCATCCACTGGATGCCCTGGAAGTCGGTGACCATGCCGGCGCCGACGCGCCGCTCCGACGCGTAACGCAGGCCCAGCTCGAGCGAGCGCCGGCCGAGACCGATCAGCTCGGACGCGTTGCCGAGGCGGCTGATGTTGAACGTGGACAGGAATGTCTGCAGCCCGCCGCCGGGCGGCCCGAGCAGCGCCGAGTCCGGCACCCGCACCCGGTCGAACACGACGTCGGCGGTGCGGATGAGCCGCAGGCCCACCGGGTCGGTCACCGCGGTCTCGATGCCGGGCAGGCTCATGTCGACGAGGAAGCTGGTCAGCCCCTCCTCGGCGTTCGCGTAGAACAGCGTGACGTCGCAGTCGGCGCCCAGGTTGACGTGGGTCTTGCTGCCGGTGAGCAGCCAGTCGCCGCGGTCCCTGACCGCGGTCGCCTCCATGCCCTTGAACGAGGAGCCCGCGTTTGTCTCGCTGATCGACTCGGAGAACACCGCCGCACCGGTCGCGATCGGCCGCAGCCACCGGTCCTTCTGCCCGGCGGTGCCCCAGTCCAGCAGCCACCGCTGTCCCTGCGCGGCGATCTGCCCGGACACCAGGCCGTGCCGGCCGACCTCCTCGCTGATGACCACGTACTCGGGCACCCCGCCGCCGAGACCGCCGAACTCGGCCGGCACGAGCGGGCCGAGATAGCCGCGCGTGCCCAGCTCGCGGTAGAGCTCCCGGGGGAAGCGGGCGTGCCGGTTCGCGTCGTCGAGCTCGGCGCGGTGCTCCTCGCCGAACTTCGCCAGCTCGGCCGCTGTGGCCTCGATCCAGGCGGCCCGCGCGGTGTCGGCCCGCAGTGTCGGGTACATCGTGACTTCCTTCCGTCGGCACGTCGGCCGTTTCTCAGGGTGCGCCCGGGCGCCGGCCCGGATTCAGAACACCAGCCCCAGCCGCTCGCCCGGGGCGGCGGCCGTGAACCGTTCCAGCCGCAGCGCGCTCGTGTCGATGCTGGTGATGCCGCCGGTGCGGACCTGCTCGGCCACCAGCCGCCCGATCTCGGGCGCCTGCATGAGCCCGTGCCCGGAGAACCCGCAGGCGTTGATCCAGGTCGCCGCGGCGGGGTCGGGGCCGAGGATGCCGTGACGGTCCGGGCTGTTCTCGTACGTCCCTGCCCAGCAGGCCGACCGGTCCAGCGGCAGGTCGGCCAGCCACGGGAAGCGAGCGGTCCCCAGCGCGAGCACCGACTCCATCCAGGGCCAGTCGACGCTGACGTCGTAGCCGTCCGGCTGGTCCGGCCGCGCCGCCCCGAACAGCAGCCGCGGGCCCTCGCTGCGCACGTACATGCCGGCGCCGAGGTCGATGGTCATGGGCACCCGGGCCGGCAGCGGGTCCCGCAGCGCACCGGGCGCGGAGGCGTAGATGTTGCGCCGGGAGTGCGCCACCGGGACGGTGAGCCCGGCCAGCGCGGCCACCTCGCCGGCCCAGCCCCCGGCCGCGTTCACGAGATGCTGCGCGCGCCACGCCCGGCCGCCCGCGATCACCGACCAGCCGTCCTGGCCCGGCTCGATCGCGCTGACCGGGTGGCGGTACCGCACCTCGGCGCCGGCCGACCTCGCCATGTCCAGGTAGGCGCGGGTGACCAGGTGCGGGTCGACCACGCCGTCGGCCGGCCCCCAGGTCGCTCCCGCGATGCCGTCCGGCGTGAACGGCGTGATGCGCGCGGCCGCCGCGACGTCCAGCACGTCGACGGGCACCCCGTGCTCGCGCTGCAGCCCGGCCGCGGCCAGGTGCGCCGCCCACTGCCCGTCCGGGACCAGCAGCAGGTACCCGGTGGGCCGGTAGCCGACATCGATGCCGTGCTCGGCCGGGAACGAGCGCAGCGCGCGGATGCTCCGCCAGGACAGCTCGATGTTCAGCGGGTCCGCCCACTGGGACCGGATCGAGGCGAATGACCGCCCGGTGCTCCCCTCGGCGGGGCCGCCCAGTGCCTCGAGCACCAGGACCCGGGTGCCCGCCCTGGCAAGGTGATACGCGGAGCTGGCGCCGATCACGCCCGCCCCGACGACGATCGCGTCCGCGCTGGTACTCGTGCTCATCGGGCTCCTGACCCTGCCGTCCCGCCGTGACACGACGCTAAGCGCGCAGCTCAGCCGGGGGCTTCGGCTCCAGCGCGGAAGAAACCGGGCGGTGTTCCGACAAATGTCGAAGGCGGCCCCGGAATAAACCAGTGAGGCGCCTCATTATGAGGAGTGACAACGTGAAACCGCTCATGATGAGGCGGATCAGCGTTTGTGAACGTCAGAGGGGCAGTCATGATCACGCCTGAACAGGTTGGCGACAGGTACATCGCGGTCCATCACCGGATGGTCCGCGCCGTCAACGACGAGATGAGCGGGTGCGGGCTGTCTATGGCCCGGACCAAGGTACTGATGCGGCTCCGCGACCAGGGACCCACCCGGCAGAGCGTGCTGGCCGCCGACTTCGGGCTGTCCCCGCACTCCATCACCGACATCGTCGACGCGCTGGAGCGCCAGGGCCTGGCCGAGCGCCGGCCGGACGCCACCGACCGCCGGGCCAAGCTCGTCGCGATCACCGAGGCTGGTGAGGCCTGCCTGGGCGTGGCGTCCGCCGCCCGCGAGCGGCTGCTGGGCCAGATCTTCGGCGCACTGAGCCAGGAGGACCG
>Ga0335075_10013335_pt1 | contig 12380 bp, 10 predicted proteins | sample Lox_Sample_24_FD_206723 | JGI IMG/M metagenome (GOLD analysis project Ga0335075, IMG submission 206723) | Soil microbial communities from Loxahatchee National Wildlife Refuge, Florida, United States - Lox_Sample_2.4 | ecosystem: Environmental > Terrestrial > Soil > Wetlands | place: USA... | reverse complement strand
GGACGATACGGCCATCCTCACCAACCATAAGCACAGCGTGGTTGTTTTTCAATCGGCTCAATCATGTAAGACGGCGTACTGAAATTGCGGCGGGGGATTCGTGCGCGCTTGTGTCCGTCCCGAGCGGAGTGTGAGGGGGCGCGTCTAATCCGTGTCCCGAGCGTGGTCGAGGAAATCCCCGACCAGAGAGGTCTTTTTCACGTCGTTCCAGCGCTTCAACTGATTATCCCGCGAGCGCGCCGAACCGAGTGAATCGTGCGGCTTAGTCCAGACCAACCCTACCGGCAGGCGCTTCACCGTTCAATTCGCGCCTTTGCCGAAATTGTGTGCTCGCGACAGCGGCATTCTGAATACTCGGCGACGCCGACGTAAAAGGAACTGTCTGCACAGCGAGAATATAGCAGTAGAACGTCATGGTGCCCCTCGATCCGCTCTAACGCCGCGCTCGCTCGTAACAAATTTCGCTGTGTTCGCCGAAGCGCCGCCTTTGCGCGTAGGCGAATGGAGGCGGGGGGAGTTGAACCCCCGTCCGAGAAGCCTTGCCACTCGAAGACTACATGCTTAGCCCGTTCCGATGCGGCCAACCCTTGCAGGCGGACCACGGTTCGCCGGTTGCGCTCAGAGCGGGCAAGAAACGCTTCCAGCTAGTCCGATGATCTCGCCGACGCGTTACGGACCGAAACACGCCGGCCAGCCTGCTAAATGACGCCTCATCCCAAGCGCACAGGCGACGCTCGGCGAGACGCGCTGACTAATTTATGTTAGGCAGCGAGAGCCAATGGTTGGTTGGCAGTTATACTGTTTCACCCGATTGCGGGCAGGTGAGGCCCGGCATGCCTTCGAGCCGCGACAGCTTCCGTCGAAACCGTGTCGCCCCCGTTGGTATGCCCCCATTTTATCACGACAGGCAAAAGTCGTTTTCAATGGCCATCCCATAATAAGTCGCACCAATCACTACTCTGGAACTCCTGTACCGAATGTAAGTTGACACTCCCGAAGCCCGTTTCCATAATTTTGTGAATGGCTCAATCTGTCAAAGATCGCCAGAAGTCGGTCGAGCGCGCCCTGGAAGACGCCGTTTCGCGCGCCCTGCGGGATAATCTCGCCCCGCTCCAGCGTACCGCCGAGGAGCTTCAGCAGGCCTACGCTGATCTTGTCGCTGCTTGCTCGTCCACGCGCCCGGCAAACGCGCTGCCGGCCATGCTTCGCGCCCAGACGTCCGCTTCGGCGCTTGCCGCAGGGCTATCGGTACTGTCGAATTTCGTTACGCTGGCGCTGAATCCTCGCGACCATCATGCCACCGCTGCCGACACAGCCGACACGGAGGAATACGACGCGGCTACCGCTACGGCGACCGAGGAAGATCTTGCGCCGCCCGCGGCAACCACACACTCGCAAGTCGAATCTGATTTGACGGAAAGGTCGAGCCGTAAGCCTGCCGCATCGGGCAACGGGTCGCATCCCCAGCCCGCCCCAGTTGCGGAAAAAACGCAGGAAAAAGTTCACGCTCACGTTCACGAAGCCGTTCCCGAACCGGTCGAGGAAGAGCCCGTTGCTGCTGAAGAAACCGAGGGAGCGCGCGCCGAGGTTTTTGACCTTGCCAGTTTGCCCCCAGAAGTACAAGACTTACACCGCCGGGCGAACCGCGTGGCGAAAGTTGCCATGCAGGATATAAAGCTCCTGCGGCCCAAGGACGTCCGGCTGGGCTGCGAACACAAGGATATTTGCCATCGCTTACGATCCGATCTCGACAAGGCTCGCAAAGAATATGACCGGCGGTTCCGCACGATCCTCGACGACCCCGTGGACTACTTCCATCACTGGATGGTGCAAGTCCTCGCTGAAGGAGATCCCTCAGCGCTGGGAGAGTACCCGTATCCCAGCCCTGTCGGACGCTCCGCATAAAGCGCCGCGCGCCCGCAAGGCGAGCGCCGCGAAACTTGCCACCTGCCTCGCCGTGTTCGCGATTTCGGCTCCCAGCGCCGTACTGGCATCTTCAACAAGTGCAGCGCGCGGTCGACACCAATCCGCCGCGGCGAACGCTTCAGCAGCTAAATCCGCTGCACCGCAGCAAAAGCTCCAAAGTCCCCAAACTTCCCAAACTCCAGCGGCCACCCGTCATTCCGCAGCAGTTTCATCGTCCGCTGCCATGAATCATCCCCGTGCCGTCGCGGCCTCGCATAACGAGCGGCTCAGCGCAGCGGCCTCATCCTGGAAAGTTCGTCACCTGGAGCATCTCTGCCGCACGCTGAAGGACAACGACTCGAAGTGGGCTTACGCGCAACTGAGCCAGTTCGCCATGCGCAAATCGTCCGGCGTGCTCGGGGCGCGCGCAGCGCTGGCGTTGGGCTATTACGATTATTCCAAGGGCGATTATGAGAAGGCCGCTCCTTGGTTCGCGCGCTCGCTGAACGACCCGCTCCTGCGCCAATACGCCGTCTACTGGACGGCTGAAAACGACCTGGGGCTGAACCAAAATGCCGAAGCGCTGTCCGATCTGAAGGAATTTCGCACAGATTTTCCCGATTCCGTAATCACCACAGATGCCCTGCAAGCCTTGGGAGCAGCGGGAATCGCGGCCAGGCAACCGCAGGAAGTCGTCATGGTCCTGAATGCCTATCCCGCGACGGCGAGCTCTCCCTCTCTGCTTCTTTTGCGCGGTGAATCCTACGAGCAGGCCGGGCAAGTTGCCCAGGCGGCTACCGATTATCAATCCTTGTTTTTGCGTTTTCCCACTGTGGATCAGGGCAGGGAAGCGGCGCTGAAATTGTCTTTCCTTGCGGCAACGCCCGCGAATTCCATTCCACCGATTCCGCTCGACGAGCAGGAGAACTATGCCGCTGCAATTTTTCAGGCGGGCTATTGGACGGAGGCGCGCGACGCCTATTCCCGAATCTTGCCTCTCGTCGCTGGCGCGGATAAGGAACGCGCGCAATTGCGCATCGTGGAATGTAGTGCCTTCGCCGGTGCAGGTCCCGCGGATCTGGTCGCGCTGAAAGTCACCGATCCCGACGTTGACGCGGAACGCTTTCACGCGCTGGCGGAAGTCTACCGAAGCCTGTCGCAGGACCCGGAAATGTCCGCCGCCGTGCAGGGCGCCGTTTCGCGCGCGCCACAGAGCGTCTGGACCGAGCGTGCGCTCATGCTCGCTGGCAACGAGTATTGGGTCAAGCTCGACCGCGATCAGGCTGCCGCCTACTACAAGCAACTCGAAGAGAATTTTCCCGATCGATCGGACGCAGTCCCGGCGCAGTGGCGTGTCGCTTGGGTCGCAGTGCTCAAACGTGATCCGGACGCTTCGAAGCTGCTCGCCGAACACATACGCCGTTACCCCCAATCGCCTTACGTTCCCGACGCGCTCTATTGGCTCGGACGCTTATCCGAGGAGTCGGGCGATGTCACCGTTGCTCGCAGCTATTACGACGAACTCACCGATCGATTCCCGGAAAATTATTTTGAGATGGCCGCCGAGAAGCGCCTTCGCAAAATCGGAAAGGGAACCGAAGGTGATCCGGATGTGCTGGCGCTGATTCCTCCCGCGCCCGCGATTCCGAAGCTTGGCAGGGCGATTCCTGCCGATGCCGCCGACTGGCAAGCGCGCGCCGAAGCGCTGCGATCGATTGCGTTCGATTCGTCTGCTGAACTCGAACTGCAGGCGGCCTATGAGGCGACACGAGAGCCGCGATTGTTGCTCGAAGCGGCGCAGGAAGCGATCGCCGCGGACCACGTGGGCGCCGCAATTGTCGCCGTCCGCCAGATTTATCCGCAGCTCGAGTCGCATCCCTTCAGCGAAATCCCCCTGCCTGTCTGGAAAATGGCCTACGCCCTGCCGTACCGCGAATCGATCGCGCGCTGGTCGTTGCACGCGGGAGTCGATCCGCTGCTCGTTGCCGGGTTGATGCGGCAGGAATCGGCATTCGAGAAAGCAGCGCACTCGAACGCGAACGCGATGGGGTTGATGCAGCTCGAACCGGAAACGGGACATCGCATGGCGCACATGGTCAGGCTCCGCTATTCTCAAGACCGCCTCTTCGATCCCGACTACAACATTCGGCTCGGCACGTACTATTTGTCGCAGCTCGAGAAGCAATTCGGTAGCGTCGAGATGGCGCTGGCAGCGTACAATGCGGGAGAAGATCGCGTGACGCAGTGGACCACCGGCCAGACGTATCGCGAGCCCGCGGAATTCGTGGACTCGATCCCGTTCACGCAGACGCGCGAGTACGTTGAAATCGTCGCCCGCAACGCCGCAATTTATCGGAGGCTCTACGGAGCGCATCATGAATCCCGCCACGCCGCAAAGCGCGCCATCCGGGGCGTCAAGACAGAACGCACGGCTTTCCACAAAAGCTGAACGATTTACCGAATCCGTCATTCGCGAAATGACGCGGCTGGCCCTGAAGCATAACGCCGTCAATTTGTCCCAGGGCTTTCCCGATTTTCCCGCTCCCGCTGAGATCAAGTCCGCAGCGCAGCAGGCCATCGCGGCCGATATCAATCAGTACGCCATCACCTGGGGCGCGAAGAAGTTTCGCGATGCCATTGCCGAAAAATTCGAGCGTATCCAGGGCGTGGCCGTCGATCCTGAGCGCGAAATCACGGTTTGCTGCGGTTCCACGGAAGCGATGATGTCGGCCATGATGGCCATCATCAATCCGGGCGACGAGGTCGTCGTCTTTGAACCCTTTTATGAGAATTACGGCCCGGATGCCATTCTTTCCGGCGCTACACCGCGATTCGTCAAGCTGCACGCGCCCGATTGGACCTTCGATCCCGACGAGCTTGCGGCCGCGTTCGGTCCCGCGACGAAAGCCATCATTCTGAACACGCCGAATAATCCGACAGGGAAGGTTTTCGAGCGTAGGGAACTGGAAGCCATTCGCGATTTGTGCGTTCGCTGGAACGCGTTTGCAATCACCGACGAGATTTACGAGCACATGCTCTACGACGGCGCTACGCATATCTCAATGGCCTCGATCGACGGCATGCGCGACCGCACCATCACGATCAACGCTCTCTCGAAGACGTACAGCGTGACGGGATGGCGCGTCGGATGGGCCATTGCTGCGCCGGAAGTGACGGCCGCGATTCGCAAAGTGCACGATTTTCTGACGGTCGGCGCCGCCGCTCCTTTGCAGGATGCAGGAGCGGTCGCCTTGCGTTTTCCGCAGAGCTACTACGACACGCTCGCACAAGAATATGCCGTTCGGCGCGAGCGTCTCCTCGGCATCCTCACCGGTGCCGGCTTTCGTTGTTTCAAGCCGCGCGGCGCGTACTACATCATGACCGACATTTCCTCGTTCGGTTTTCCCGACGATGTGGCGTTCGCGAAATATCTGGTCGGCGAAATTGGAGTCGCCGCCGTGCCCGGTTCGAGTTTTTATCGGAATCCCGCGGAGGGCGCCACGCAGCTCCGCTTCACCTTCTGCAAAACGGAAAAAACCTTCCAGGCCGCCGCCGAACGGCTCAGCAAGCTGCGCGCCTGATGTCCACGGCCACGACGTCCAACGGTAGGCCTTTCCTGCCGCTTATTCTCGCTGCCCTCGGTATCGTTGTCTTCCTTGGAGGATTGATTCTCGGCAGTCGCGATCTTCGCTTGAGCGGATCGATGGGATCGCACGAAGCTGTCATCTCGAAACTCGAATCGCCCTTCGAGAATCCGCGCGGTTACCTCATTTCCGCCTCTGCCGTAGCGATTTGCGGAGCGCTGATGTTGCCTGCCGTCCGAACAGTATTTCTCGGCTTGCGCGAAACCGGCGGATTGATATCCGGCATTGGCTCGCTCCTGTTGGCACTCGGTTTTCTGGGCGAGATAGCGCTCGGTTGCCTGGCCCGGCTCTGGAGCATGTACGATAGCGCGCACATCATCCTGGCCTTTGCCACTTTCATCGCAATCTCGGCCGGACTTACGATCTGCCTGGCTTTGGCAGCGCGGCTGCGCAGGAATTACGGTCTCTTGCTGCTGGCCGCAATCCAATTGCTCGCCGTCGCAACTTTGATCTACATGCTTTTCAATCCGGATTTCCCGCCGGAGCGTTCCTTCCTGACCAGCCTCGCATTTCTCGAGTGGTTGTTGTGCTTGACCTTCATCGTCTCTTTGCTCGCCCTCGTTGCCTCCGTCACCTTTCTATCGGCCCGCGATTCTTTGCCTGAGGGTGTTTCTTCGCCATCCCGTACTGGATCAGTTTGAATTTTGTTGATCGCGACACAAGCAGTCAAAATTCAAACCGACCCAGTACCCTGCGTTCCCACGTTCCCCGGCGCATTGCGGCGAATTCGTCCTTACCGCATACTTAGTACGGGGGCAAACTGCCTCGGGCGCATGGTCCGAATGTGAAGCTGGCCGTTGCCTGCGTCCCCGCACCGGCGCGCTTATTCCCGCTCGCTCTGCGCCGTGTACGGCATCGGCTCATTTCGCAGGACGACAATTCTTTCACCTGGATAAGACATCGATGGCTTGCCGCATTGAAGACTACGCTCTTATAGGCGACCTGGAAGCTGCTGCGCTCGTTTCCAAAGAAGGTTCAATCGACTGGCTGTGTTGGCCGCGCTTCGACTCTGAGGCTTGCTTTGCCGCGCTCCTCGGCGGACCGGAGAACGGGCGCTGGCTAGTCGCTCCCGCGAATCCGCCCAAGCGGGTTCGTCGGCGATACCGCAAAGACACGCTCATACTCGAAACGGACTTCGAGACCCCGGAGGGGTCGGTCACCCTGATCGACTGCATGCCTCCTCGCGAGAAGCATTCGCACGTGATTCGCCTCGTCCGAGGCACGCGCGGCCAGGTCCCGATGAAGATGGAACTCATCTTGCGCTTCGACTATGGCAAGTCGATTCCTTGGGTCACGAGCACGAAATCGGGCCTCATGCGGGCCGTCGCCGGACCGAACATGACGATCCTGCGAACTCCTGTTGCCGTTCACGGCGAGCATCTGAAGACGGTCGCGGACTTTACAGTCAAAGCGGGAGAGACGCTGCCGTTCGTTCTGACGTATTCGGCCTCGTACTTGGGGCTGCCCAAAACAATCGATCCTCAAAGGACGTTACAGCGCGCCGAGAAATCGTGGCGCGACTGGATTCGCACCTGCAAGTATCGCGGCCAATGGAAAGACGCGGTCAAGCGATCCCTGATCACGCTCAAAGCACTCACCTACTGGCCGACGGGAGGCATTATTGCCTCGCCAACAACCTCATTGCCCGAACACATTGGAGGAAGTCGAAACTGGGATTATCGCTTTTGTTGGCTGCGCGACGCCTCCTACACGTTGGAGGCTCTGATGGCTGCCGGCTATCAAACCGAAGCTGCCGATTGGCGCGACTGGCTCTTGCGCGCTATCGCCGGAAGCCCCGATCAGGTGCAGATTCTCTACGGGTTGGGTGGGGAACGCCAGTCGACCGAGTGGGAACCTGACTGGCTTCACGGCTATCAAAAATCGAAGCCGGTCCGGATTGGAAACGCCGCCTCGACACAGCTTCAGTTCGACATATACGGCGAGATGATGAGCGCCCTCTATAACGCGCATTGTGGGGGCTTGAACGAGACACATTCGGAGGAAGACCTTCAAATTGCTCTCCTCGATCATCTGGAGAAAGTCTGGCGCGAGCCGGACGATGGCATCTGGGAGATGCGCGGCCCGCGTCGTCACTTCACTCATTCCAAGGTGATGGCCTGGGCGGCGTTCGACCGGGGAATCAAGATCGGAGAGCAATTCGATTGCAAATGTCCCCTCGACCGCTGGCGCGCTGTGCGCGAGGAAATCCATAGCGACGTTTGCCGCAAGGGCTATAACGAGGAAATCGGCAGTTTCGTGCAGTTCTACGGCTCGAAGGAAGTCGATGCCAGTCTGCTGATGATCGCCAAGACGGGTTTCCTTCCTGCCTCCGATTCGCGCGTAAAGGGTACCGTTCGCGCGATCGAGCGGCAGTTGATGCAGAATGGCCTCCTCCTGCGCTATCGCACCGAATGCACCGACGATGGTTTGCCTCCCGGAGAGGGCGTCTTCCTCGCGTGCAGCTTCTGGCTCGCCGACAACTATCTCTTAATGGGGAAGCGAGCCAAAGCGAAGCGCCTCTTTTCGAAGCTCGTGCGAATACAGAACGACCTCGGGCTCATGTCGGAAGAATACGATCCGAAGGCAAAGGTCATGCTCGGAAACTTTCCCCAGGCGTTTTCGCACATCGCGCTGATCAATACAGCGTTCGATTTGAGCCGCCCAGCCCGCGCACGCGCCGCCCACGCAAGCTCAGTGAAAGCGTAACCCGCGGCCCTGGGTATTCGCAGCCAGCCTCTGAAGACGGGCCTCTTCTCCAATTGGAGTATCGCTTAGCGAAACAAAAGCGAATGTCTTCGAGCCCCTGAAATTGATCGATACGCATGTCGAACAAATTTTCTCGTAAGTACCTGTGGAATCAGCGAAAATCAGAAATTCAATCGATACACTTTCGAGTTGTTTTCACTCACCTGTTTTCCGCCTTTTTCCATAGTTCTAGTACTCGCCGCTCTTACGCCGTCGACATTCCCAGGTCGAAGGACTGCAGCCACGCCGGAATAGTCACATTCCAGCGTCCCCCTGCCGAAGAAGGCGATTTGGCGACAATCGCATCCCGCAAACTGTTAAGCGCCGGCGGTTCGCCATGCACCAGAAACGTCTGGCACGGCGGCGCCTGGAAACCCGAAAGCCAGCGCAGCAGTTCGCTCCTTCCGGCATGCGCCGAAAGCTCTCCCATATCGACCACCTTTGCGCGCACGGGAATTTCTTCACCGAAAATGCGTACGTATTTCGCCCCGTCCAGCAGCGCGCGGCCGCGCGACCCTTCTGCCTGGTAGCCCACAATCAATACAGTACTGCGCGAATCGGGCAACCGCTTCGCGAGATGATGCAAGATGCGCCCGCCGGTCGCCATTCCGCTTGCGGAAATGATGATGCACGGCGAAACGACATCGTTGATCTTCTTCGAATCTTCGACGCTTCGCGTCATATGTACTTCGTGCAGGTTGAGCGGATCGTGATTGCCGCTGTCTTCTTCGCGAAGAAATTGCAGCTTATGGTCCTCGCGATGCGCGGCGTAAAGACTCGTAACGCTGATCGCCATTGGGCTATCGATGTAGACCGGCAGGCGCGGAATGCGTTGTTGGTCTTCCAGCAGGCGGAGGTAATACATCAGCAGTTGCGTCCGATCGACCGCGAACGCCGGGATCACCAAAGCGCCGCCGCGTTTCGCAGTCTGATTCACAACGTCTGCGAGAACGTCCGGTACGCTGCCGTCGGGATGGTCGCGGTCGCCGTAAGTGGATTCGCAAAGAAGGAAATCGGCCCGCGTAGGTGGCTCGGGATCGTCCAGAATCGCCGTATTGTACCGGCCCATATCTCCTGAGAAAACCACGAGAGTCTGCTTGCCGTTTTCCGTGATGGTCAGTTCAAGCCAGGACGCGCCAAGTATGTGTCCAGCGTGGTGGGGCCGCATGGAAAACTCGGGGCTGATGGTGAATGCGTCTGCCCGCGGGACTTCGCGAAACTGTTGCAGTGTCTGTTGCGCGTCCGGCGTAGTGTAGAGCGGCAGCGGAGGATCGTGGCGGCTGTACTGCTTCTTTGCAGCGAATTGCGCTTCTTCTTCCTGCAGATGAGCCGAGTCCAGCAACAGCAGATTGCAGAGCTCGCGCGTCGCGGGGTTTGCGTAAATCGGCCCCCGATAGCCTTGTCTCACAATGCGCGGCAAGTGTCCTGTGTGGTCAATATGAGCATGCGTCAGGACAATCCAATTAACCGTCGCTGGATCGACCGCGAATTTTTCCCAGTTCCGTTGTCCAAGCTGTGGAGACCCTTCGAACAGTCCGCAGTCGACCAGCAGCCGCTTCCCATTTGCTTCGACCAGATACTTCGAGCCCGTGACCGTTCCCGCTGCACCCAAGAACGTAATTTTTGGCATAAGGGCGACATTTTAGACTGAATGTCACGCGTTTCCGTGCTTTTTATGTCCCGCGTGCTCAAGAGCCTGGTCAGCGATGCGCGCTACGAACGCTGCCAGGAAAAAGGCAGTGGATCCAAACGGCTAACGTTCTCTCGATGGCCCTTCCGTGTCTCCAAACCACGCATTATCCCGGCTTCTCATTAGGGCAAATCGTTTACGAATCTACGCGCGTCACCGGATGTGTCATGCCACCGCGTCTCGCTAACTTGGGATTTCCACCTTCTCGTGCAGTGTGAATGCAAGTGCCCCCGGGCCGAATCAAAACGTGAAGGAAGAAAAGAGGAGGAGCGCACATGGAAAATGAAGCCGAAAAGAGCCGCTCGACGGCTCAAGGAGGGGCAGCCGCTGCTGCCGCCAGGATGAAGGAACAGGCTGTGAATGCGACCGAAGAGGCAAAGCGGAAAGCGAATGAAGCCGTCCAAACCGCTGCGAACAAAGCAGATCAGCAGCGCGAACGCGTGGCCATTGCGTTCGATAAGACCGCCGCCGCCCTGCACCAGCACCGCGATAAATTGCCGGATGCGGCCCAGACTGCGGCAGAAAAACTCCAATCCACGGCAGACTATCTGCACGAGCACGATGCATCCGAAATCGGCGAAGATCTCAAGGAACTCGTTCGACGCCATCCCGGACCAATGCTCGGTGCGGCGGCCTTTGGCGGCTTCATGCTCGCGGTGATGTTCAGGCGAAGAAGATGATCGACAACCGAATGTTAAACAGGAGTAGAAGTCATGGCGCAACCGAATGAACGATCTATCCCAGAGGTATTCAGCGACATTGCCCACCACATTCAGGAGATAGTCCGTTCCGAACTGCTTCTAGCGGAAGTGGAAATAAAGCAGGAGGGGCAGAAGGCAGTTCAGCCAGTTGCGCGCCTGTGCGTGGGAGCAGGCCTCGGCATGTTTGCCTTCGGCTTCTTTCTGTTGATGTGTATGTTCCTGCTGTGGCAGGTGCTGCCGTGGTGGCTGGGAGCGCTGATCATCTGGGTGGTTCTGGCGCCCGTCGCCCTCATCCTTCTCAGTTCAGGCGTGATCGGGCTGCGGCGAATTCATCCCACTCCGGAAAGAACCGTGCGAACCGTGAAGGAGAACGTGCAATGGGCCAAAGAGCAGATGCATTAGCCTCGCACATCCGGCAACAGCGCGAGGAGCTTGGCGACAACATCCGTGAGCTGAATTTCAGGATGAAGGAGGCTGTCGACTGGCGCCATCGCGTTCGCGAGAACCCTGTTCGCGCCATGATCGTCGCCGCCGTCGCAGGTTTCTTTTTGTACAAGCTCATTCGTCGATAGTTTCGCACCACAATTAAAATCACCGCGCGTGCGCCGTTTTCGTTGCGTAGATATAGAGACAGCGCCTCGAAGGATACTTTCATCACCCGCTCCGTGGTGGCTTGTGTGTAGGAATCCGTGCCCGCCCTACTCTCACACGCCCAAAAGCGGACATTTCTACTTTGCACAACCCGGACATTCTCATTTTGCGGCGACGCGCCATGCGCCCAACTTGACCGTCCAGCCTTACCGCTATACCCTCACCTTTGCCTATGGCGGCTTTTGCCAAGTGAAACTCAAAATTATCGCAGGCGCTTTAGCTTTGTTTGCTTGCGCGCTTGCATCGGCGGCGCAGGGCCTGCCGGCCGACTCACTCACGCGCGGTACGTGGGAGTTCGCGCCTCTGATCGGCGCAGGTTCGGGACTCGGCAAATCGAGCAACACGCAATTTTTATATATGGGCGGACGTGCAGGTTGGGTTTTGACGGGACAGCATTTGCCAGGTTTGCTGCGCGGCGATTTTGAATGGGCAGGGGACGCGCTGCCCGTTTATTTATTTTTTACCCCGGCGAATGGAACGGTTTATGGCGGCAGTTTCAAGCCTGTTATCTGGCAATGGAATTTTACGAGCGGCAAGCGGATTGCTCCTTACGTCGCCGCGGCAGGTGGGATCGTCTTCACAACGCAGAATATTCCCCCGGGCAATACTTCCTGGGTCAACTTCACTCCGCAGTTGGTGATTGGAACGCGTGTGTTTCGCCAGGACCATCACGCCTTCTTCGTTGAAGGATCGATCGCACATCTTTCGAGTGCCAGCCTGGGAGCACACAATCCCGGATACAACATCTCGCTGCTTTTCACAGTCGGTTACTCATGGTTTAAGCATCATAAATGATTCTGACAGTCGAAATTGCGACAGGTGAAGAATAGGCGAAGGAAGTCGCGTGAAAAAGCAGAAGGCCCGCGCTGGCGGGCCTTCTGCGGAGAAAGTCCACGGCCAATGCGCGGATGGCCGACGAACCCTTTCCTAGGCGCAGTCTAGTTTAGCGGCCCAGACGAGTCAAGCAGGAAACAGAGGATTCGAGGTCGGCCTAACCTGCTTATTTGCAGCGACATGGCACGTGAATGGTGGTCCTGTGCAAAA
>Ga0335075_10013334_pt1 | contig 12380 bp, 9 predicted proteins | sample Lox_Sample_24_FD_206723 | JGI IMG/M metagenome (GOLD analysis project Ga0335075, IMG submission 206723) | Soil microbial communities from Loxahatchee National Wildlife Refuge, Florida, United States - Lox_Sample_2.4 | ecosystem: Environmental > Terrestrial > Soil > Wetlands | place: USA: Florida... | reverse complement strand
GGTTGGTCAGGCCCTCGCCGATCAGCTCGAGGATCCTGCGCTCTTGCGGGGTCAGGCCGGCCAGCGGGCCGGGCTTGTCCCGGTGGTCGCGCAGCCGGGCCATGACCTTCGCGGCGGCCCCCGGGTCGAGCGTGGACTGGCCCGAGGCGACGGTCCGGACCGCGCCGACCAGGTCGGTGCCCCGGATCTGCTTGAGCACGAAGCCGGCCGCGCCGGCCATGATCGCGTCCATCAGCGCGTCGTCGTCGGCGAAGGAGGTCAGCATCAGGCAGGCGACCTCGGGCACCCGCGAGCGGATCTCCCGGCACACCGTGACCCCGTCGCCGTCCGGCAGCCGCACGTCGAGCACCGCCACGTCCGGGCGCAGCGCCGGGATGCGGGCCAGCGCCGACGACGCCGTCCCGGCCTCACCGACCACCCGGATGCCCGGCTCGGCCTCAAGCATGTCCCGCACGCCCCGGCGAACCACCTCATGATCATCAAGCAGGAACACGGTAATCTGCCCGGCCGCGTCATCCGCCTGGCTGGTCATCGCGACCACCTCCACTCTCGTTTCCGGCCACGGGATGCCCGGCGCTGAGCGTCTCCGTAACCTCCACCCTAGGCATGTTCCCCCACATCGCAACGGACCTTGGTCCCGGTCGCGACAGGGCCGGGGGCCTGGAAATACGGGAAGTGCGCCCCTGAACGGCGGCGGGCCGGCGGCCTAGCGTCGTAAACGAAGGTACCCGTGAGTGCAGGGAGAAGAAGATGCCAGGGATCATCGTTGGTATCGACGGCTCGGACCGTTCACGCCAGGCCCTTGAGTGGGCGGTCAACGAGGCGGCGGTGCGGCATGCGCCGCTCACCGTGCTCACCGTCAGCGAGGCGCTCGCCGGAGGGTACTGGGGCGGCCCCGTCTACCCCGGTGACCTGGACCGCGCCAAGCAGGCCCAAGGAGCGGCGCAGGTAGAGACGGACAAGGCGCTTGAGCAGGCCGGGAACGGCCGGATGCCGGCGTCGGTCACCGTGCGCGCCGTCACCGGCGTCCCCGCCGAGGAGCTGCTGCGCGCGTCCGCCGGCGCGGACATGATCGTCCTCGGCTCCCGCGGCGCCGGCGGGTTCAAGCGGCTGCTCCTGGGCTCGGTCAGCACCCACATCACGCACCACGCCCGCTGCCCGGTCGTCGTCATCCCCCCGGATAACACCCGGCCGGCATAGCGCCATAGGAGGGAAGCCATGCATTCCACCGTCAAGGACGTGATGAGCACCCACGTGTTCGCCGTCAGGGAGGCCGCCTCGTTCAAGGAGATCGCGATCAGGCTGCACGAGCTCCGGGTCAGCGCGTTCCCGGTCATCGACCTGGACGGCACGGTCATCGGGATCGTTTCAGAGGCGGACCTGCTGCCCAAGGAAGCGCTAGAGGGCCAGGTACCCAGCGTGCTCCACTCCCTGGGGCACCCCCGCGAACTGTCGCGGATCACCGCGGTGACCGCCGCTGACCTGATGACCAAGCCGGCCGTGACCATCGGCCCCGATGAGCCGGTCAGCCACGCCGCGCGCCTGATGTACACCCGGCGCGTCAGGCGGCTCCCGGTCGTCAACGGCGACGGGAAGCTGATCGGCATCGTGACCCGCTCCGACGTGCTCAGCGTCTACCGCAGGCCCGACGCGGAGATACAGCGCGCCATCGCCGAGGACCTCATCGCCGGCACGTTCGGCTGCGACCCGGCCAGGTTCACCGTCTCGGTCAACGACGGCGTCGTCACCATCCAGGGCACACCCGAGTCCGTGGCCACCGGCCGCGACATCATCAGCGACGCCAGGCACATGGAGGGCGTCGTCGCCGTCCGCGACCGCCTCAGCTACCCGGCCGAGCCGCCGCACAGCCCTGGCCCGCTCTTCTGAGGACGCCCGGGACCGGCGTCCCGCACTCATCCGCGCAGCCGGAGTGCCGGGCAGGGCACCAGGCCGTGCTCAGTGACGGTGGTGCGCGATCAGCACGGACCGCTGCGCGTGCGCGGCGACGGCGCCGGCGACGCTGCCTATCACCAGGCCGGTCACGCCGCTGCGGCCGTGGGAACCAAGGACGATGAGGCTGGCGCCGCTTGTGTCGGCTGCGTCGATGATCCCCTTCCAGGTCGGGGCCCCCTCGGCCGTCATGGCCCGCGCCCGGAAGCCCGCGGCCTCGGCCAGCGACGCACCGTAGGACGCGGTCTTCTCGGCGGCGGCCCTGACCGCTTCGGCCTCGGCGGCGTCGAACGCGACCTCACCGACGGGCAGGAACCCGACGTTGAACGGTTCCCAGATGGTCAGGACGATCGCGTCCCGGCCGGCCTGCAACTGTCGGCCGGCCTCGGCGATCGCGTATCCGGCTAGCTCCGAGCCATCGAAGGCGAACAGGACGGGGCCGGTCTCGTCGGTCGGGCCGGTGCTCATGGCATCTCCTTGGTTGCGTTGGCCAGGTCTGTAGGGTCACCGTCGGCCACCTCACGGGGGCCGGCGCCCCGGCGTACCGCCGCCAACAGGGCGGGGGAGCGCCAGCCGGGTTCGCCGGCGCCGAGGAAGCGCTCAAGCGACGGCGCCGGCGGCGCCGAGCCGCCGAGCACGTAGAGCAGGACGCCGACCAGTGTCCCGCCGACGGCGAGCCCGAAGCAAACCCACAGGGTCGTCCGCATCGCCGGCGTCGGGTCGCCCGCCAGCGATATCGCGAAGTGCAGCAGGATCGGGACGATCATGAACGCGGCGATGGCGCGCATCAGTTCAAGTATGGCGAACACGCGCTGGATGCTGGCCGAGCGCAGCGAGAATCCCGCGAGGAACAGCGCGGGCACCACCGACCCGCCGACGCCGACGCCGATCAGCGCCGAGCCGGCCAGGGCGAGGCCCGCGGACGGCGGGACGGTGCCCATGATGACGAAGATGCCGACCGCGAGGCAGGCCATGCCGAACAGCGTGAAGTAGTGGATGTACTTGCTGCTGAAGACCACGCCGAACGCGATGGAGGCCAGGACCGCGCCGCCGAGTTCCGGTAGGTAAAGCAGGCCCGCGTGCAAGGGCGGGTAGCGGGTGGCGATCGCCCCGCTGGTGAGCGCGATCGCCGACACCGAGGCGGCCGCGGCGCAGATCGCCACCACGATCCCGGCCACCGGGAACGTGCTGGCCAGCGGGCGCAGGGTCAGCAGCACGCGCTTGCCGCGGTACTGGTAGACCCACAGGACGACGATCAGCAGCAGCCCACCAAGCAACGGGGCGATGGCGACCGGGTCGAGGAATGCGTGGGTCGTCAGCTCCGAGACGCCCCAGAATGCCGCTACCGGGCCGGCCACGGCCAGGCCGATCGCGCGGGTGTCCCGTGGCGCCTCACGGTTCGCCGGGGGTGCGTCCTCGAAGGTCAGCAGGGCCAGGATGAGCGCGAGGACGGCGATGCCGGCCGCGATCCAGAACAGCGGCCGCCAGGCGTGGAACGACGCCTGGGCGCCGCCGATCAGCGGGCCGGCCGCCACGGCGCCGAAGATGCACATGTTCATGAGCATCGAGGTCCAGCGCAGCTTGGCCGGCGGGTAGCCGAGGAACAGGGGCGGCGCGGCCGCGATGAGCAGCAGGCTGGTGCACAGGCCCTGCAGGATGTGGCCGACGATGAACACGGGGGCACTGGTGGCGGTGGCGGCGAGTACCGAGCCGGTCACCAGGAACACGGCATAGATCACCATCATCCGGCGTTGCGGCAGATGCTGGGCGAACTGGACGGCCATGACCGTGCCGGCCGCGTACGCGGCGTTGGCCATGCCCGAGGTCAGGCTGGTGGTCTGCAGGCTCATGTGCAGTGAGCTTGCGATCAGCGGCGTGATCGGCCCGAGCGCGGCGGATAGCGCCAGGTAGGGCACCAGGAACAGCACGACCATGCTGGCCACCGCGGGATAGCGCCCCGCCAGCGGTCCCGGGCGCAGCATCCGCGGTTCGCGCGCGCCGACGTGACGGGGGCGGCCCGCGCTGACCGGGGGCGATGGTGGGCGGGCAACGTTCGTCACGAAAGCGCTCCTTGTTAGACGGTCATAGAACGTTCGACCAAAGACGAACATACTATGATCATCGAACTTGCAGCAAATCCGCGCTACTCTGAGCCTGTGATCGATGACACAGTCGAGCCGGCCGTGGCGGACTTCGAACTACCGCGGGTGCTGGCTGCCCTCGCCGACCGGCATCGGCTGGCGACCGTCCGGTTCGTGGCCCGTAACGGAGAGTCGTGGTGCTCGCGCGTGATGCAGGGCGCCGACCTCGCGATGAGCAAGTCCACGTTCTCTCATCACCTGCGCATACTGCGCGAAGCGGGCGTGATCACCAGGCGTCACGAAGGCACTAAGAGCTACGTGTGCCTGCGCAAGGCCGACCTGGACGCCCGCTTCCCCGGCCTGCTCGACTCCATCCTGAACGCCGACGCCGACGCCGAGAACGATCGAAACCGCGTTACCCCAGTCCGCGGGGCGCGGACCGGGGCTCGCGTATCCACCGGTTTACCAGCCGGTGTAGAGGAGGATGCCCGCCGTGGCGAGCACGCCGACGCCGACGATCCCGAATGTGCGGTAGAGCCGGGTGCGCAGCGCCGGAATCAGGACCGCGAGGCCGACGCCGGCCGCGAGGCCGACCAGGCCAAGGCCGGCGCTGGCCAGCGCCTGCAGGCCGGCCGAGGCCCACACCGACTCGTGAGCAGGTATGCCGGTAACCGCGCCGAAGGTCAGGTTGTCGATGCTCAGGGCCGCCGGCAGGACCCAGATGCCCCGCCACGACCACTTCTGCAGCTGATCCGATCCCTGCATTCTGCTTGCGACGACGTAGATCCCGATCCAGTAGAGGCCGAGCGCGACGAGCAGCGTCGTCTCGAGCACCGAACTGAGCGAGTCAGAAATGGAGAAGTGGAACAGCGTGCCGAGCAGGTAACCAAGTCCGTCTCCGACTCCGTAAGAAAGCCCGTACGGCACTGTCAGGGCCGACAGGCCCAGACCACCGATCGCCCACCACTTCCACTGTGACGAGCGCGCGTGCCCGTCCGGCGACCTGAGTTCGCTGCCCTCGCGAGGCTTCTGCTTGATGAACATCGGTCCCGTGACGATGCAGGCGATCAGCGAGTCGACGCCCAGGAGGAAGAAGGCCCCCCAATCGAAACTACCCATATCATTCGACCTTTCGGTTTTACCGTTCCCCTGCCCGCGTAGGCGAGGGATCGGCCGCTTGTGAGGCGCAAGGAGCGTAAAATTCTAATAGGCTGACTGTCAAGAGTCCTAAGCTGTTCGTAATAACTTGCAACAGGTGTTTCACGTAATTCGGCAGCGCCCCTTGATTGAAACACGTGTTGCATCTGAATGGCTGCGTATAGGACTCGGCCGCCCTCGAAGCAGCCGAAAAGGGACTGAGCAAGGTAACTCACAGTAGCTGGAAGGGTGTCAATGCCTGCTGGTCTCTCCGCCAGATGTCCGGCCGTTGCTGGCCTGCTGGCGCTCGGCCGGTGGCGTACCGTAGCGGTTAGCAAATGAGCGCTCCTGCGCCGATGATCAGCGATACGGCGATGGTCGCGATAAAATCAATCTCGCTTGGAGCTCCACTAATTTGGCGACGTCCGCGATTCTGCTAGGGAACCCCTTCGTCAGGCAACGAGGCACCAGATAAATTGAAGTCAGGTGTTCGCGAGAGGGCAGTTACCTGGGAGTGAGGCCCCGAAGAGCGGCCCGGACGTTGAGTAATCGCGTCTTGGGAGGGATGTCAACCGAGGGCCTGGCCGTCTCGCGCCCGATGTTCACTCAGCGTTTTGGTGGGGGATTTATCGTTACGTTATGTGAGCAGCCGGGGTCGATGAGTAAGAGAAGCCCTGCGGTCGCGGTCCGCAAGCGGGTTGGCCCAGGGTCATCTGGTTACTTTTCTGTTATCGCCTCTTTATGACCTCGTAGGGTCTACTGTGTCCTCTCGGGAGCGTCGACGACCACAAGATCGCTAGACATGGAGGTGGATTGCATGCCGAGCAGGCATCGGTCCGCATGGCGGCGTCGTCGGCCGAAGGGCCGGGTAGATCGCCGGCCTATCGTTACATTCCAGGGGGGTGGAAGGCCGCTACCCCTGGCGGCATGACGGCTGTGCGGCGAAGCCCCACGGACGGATCTAGGCATTCCCCTGTGACGTTATTTCTTGGTAAGAATTCTCGCCCGACTTCACTGGACTGACCGCAAGTGCAGCCGCAGATCTTACGACTTTAGTAATTGACTCTGCGTGGCTCCTGTAAGGTCTACCGTCACCAGTCGGGTGTGAGAAGGAACACAGAATATTCCTTAGACTTGGAGGTGGATTGCATGCCCAGGAGGCATCGGTCCGCGAGGCGTCGGTCACGAGGCCCGCTAGCGCGCCTGGCAGTCCCTGTCGCGATTCCGGTGGCAGTGGTCGTCGCGGTGGGCGCCATCATCGCCATCGCCAGCCACTCCGGCGCGAACAGCGTCGCGGACGCGGCGAACGCCAACTGCGTCTCGCCGGCCGCGTATGTAGTGCAGGCCAACACGGCAGGCCACGGCCACCACGGGTCGGGCAACACGGCGTCGCCCACCGCGACCGCCTCAAGCACGGCCTCCTCCACGGCGGCGGCCTCGTCGACCGCGTCGCCGACGACGGCCGCCTCAAGCACGGCCGACCCGACGACCACCGCCACCGCGACGGCCTCCCCGACGACGTCCGCCTCAAGCACGGCCGACCCGACCACGACCGGCACCGCGACTGCCACCAGTTCCGCGACCGCGACCAGTTCGGCGTCGGCGACGCCATGCCCGAGCTCGTCGGCGACCAGCACCGCCACGACGACGGCGGCGAACGTCAACTGCGACATCATCGTCCCGGCGAACCCGCTGTCGGCACGCGGCCTGGCGACGCCCTACCAGCTCACCGGCCCGGACGGGATGACGCCGGCGCAGTCCGGCTGCACCATGACCAACGCCGCCAACCTCGGCGCGTTCGTCCAGGCGACGATCCTCAACCCGCAAACCGGCCAGCTGTACGTCTACAACCCGCTGGTGATCACCCAGGGCACCACGCCGGCGGTCGCGCCGAAGGTGCCGACCCTGCCGCGGAACGCGGTGGTCACGATCGACTTCGGGTTCAACGGCACCGACCTGACCCAGGTGGGCGCCACGAGGAACGCCCTTCAGCAGGGCGACTGCGTCAACGGCCAGGGCGGCTCGGTGTTCGGCCAGGTGTCGTTCTGCAACGGGACCACGTTCTTCAACGACGCGTTCCAGCTTGAGCGCGAGGGCAGGCTGAGGGTGCCGTCAGAGGGCACCTCTGGCAAGATCGTCGCCTCTGGCGGCAATCTCGGCACCGGGCAGGACTGCCTGACCACGCGCAACTTCGCCCTGATCGACCAGGACCCGTCGGACAACGTGACGACCGAGTACCTGCTCAACCCGGCGACCGGGCAGACCGCGCAGGACACCACCTCCAACCAGGCCAACATCGCCGGCTCCACGCTGCTGCTGAACGGCAGCGACAACACGCTGCTTGACACGTTCGTGGACCCGACGCTCGGCTGCACCCCGTTCATGGCCCCCGACCTGGGCAACAACAACCAGCCGACCTCCTCCCAGGCGCTCGATGAGCTGCTGGCCGCGAAGAACCCGGCCAAGCTGGTGGCGCTGGTCCCGGAGAACGACGAGATGACCCTGGACGGCAACGGCAACTTCGACGCCGCCAAGACCAACCTCTACCGCGAGGAAGTCGGCCAGACGCCGGTCAACAACCAGAACAACCAGCAAGACAGCCCGGCGATGTACTGCCAGAACATGATCAACGTGCAGACCCCGTTCATCCAGGCCAACGAGACCGTGCTCGCGACGGGCCAGTCGCCGGTGCCCGCGGTCGGCGACAACCTGTTCACCTTCATGGCGAACCGGCTCAGCATGTCGTTCACCAACCTCAACTGCCAGAACTTCGGACTGACCGACCCGGTCACGGTCACCCTGGACGGCAACGGCGCGGCCACGGCGGCCACCTTCAACACCACGGTGCAGACGGTGACCAACAGCACCGGGACATCGGCGCCGACCACCGGGGCGTCGCCAAGCACCGGGGCGACGACGTCAACCGGCGGAGGACACCACGTTGGCCGTAATCACCACCAGTGGATGAATCCCTCCGGGATGTAAACCGCTCCGCTTAGCCCAGCACCGGCACGGGCCTCGCCATCGCGATGGCGAGGCCCGTGCTATTGGCTACCGCGGGCGATCAAAAATGCGTGGGCCCTGAGCGGTAACGACAATCCGTTAAGGAGAACATCTTTAACCGCGGTTGGCGATCTGGGCGGCGACCGCCAGTGCCGTGTTGATCGGGATCGCGTACCCGGTGATGTTGAGGCCGCTGCCGGAACCGCCGATGGTGATGCCGATCACCTTGCCGTTCAGGTCCACCAGCGGGCCCCCGAGCACCGACGGCGTGTCCGACTGCAGCGTCGACGCCATGAGCCCGCTCCGGGTTTTATTCGTGTTGGTGACGTCGACGGTCACGTTCATGGCGGACAGGGTGCCGGCGTCGATGGTCACCTTGGCCGTCGTGCCCGTGGTCCCGACCGCGGTGTCGTAGACCTTGCCCGGCACGTGGTAAGAGGTAAAGCTCGAGGCGTCGGCGTTTTGCACCAGCCGGTCCGAGTTCCCGACCTCGACGGTCACGAACGGCCACCCCGGATGGCTCGCCATCTGCAGCAGCGCCAGCCCCGAGGCCGGGTCCGTGCCGATCAGCGTGGCCTTGAAGGTCGCACCGGACAGGACGTACTCAGCCGACAGGCCCCGCGCGCCCTTGGCGGGCTGGTAGGTGGTCAGCACCTTGCCCGACTGCGTGAGCACCAGGCCGATCCCGACCGATTTGCCGCCAGACAGGATGTGGACCATGCCGGGCGCCGTCGCGGACAGGATGTTCGCGTGGCTGTTGTCGGCGATGGAACCGGAGCCCTCGATGAACGGGTCGGCGGTCGTCTCCGGCCGCGGGATGTCCGAGCGGACCACGTTGTTGCCGACGCCCATCAGCTTGCCGGCGCCGAAGCCGATCCCCGCCGTGAGAACGACGACCGCCGCCATCGCGGCGAGCCGGAAGGGCTTGCTGCGCCAGGCTTCCGGGACGGCCCGGTCATCGTCGTCGTCATCGTCGTCGTGGTCCTCGGCGTCGTGGTCCTCGGCGTCGCGTTGGCTCACGTCGTCGTCATCGTCGACCGGGTGAGTGTGCTGTCCGCTTCCGCCTACTTCCTGAAGATCCATGGTCTGACTCCTTGGTCACGATGCCGTCTGCACGGCGGTGTCGAAGGTCGCCGCGATCGTCACGCCGGCGCTGTTCCGCTTGAGCGTGACGGGATTCGTCAGGTGAAACCGCTGGCAGCCAAGGCCGGTGAAGGACGAGCGGAGGTCGTTCGCCAGGAAGGTGAGCAGGTTGTCAGCGGTCGCCGTCACCGGCGACTGGCCGGTGGCGAGCAGCTTCTGGTTGGCCGCGAGGAACGGCGCCTGGATGTCGATGAGGTTCTGGCAGTACGTCGCCGGGTCGCTGGCCAAGCCGTTCTCCGCCGTGGGTGCCGCCGTCTTGGGCTGATGCGTGCCCGCCGCTATCTCGTCCAGCGCCTCGGAAGAGGCCGGCGCGTTGGCGTTAGACAGATCGGGCGCCTCGAACGGGCTGCAGCCGAGTATCGGGTCGATGTACTGGTCGAGCACGGTGTTGGCGCTGTTGCCATGGAGCAGCGTCGCCCCTGCGATGTAACCCTGGTTCGTCGTGCTGTCCTGCGCCGTCTGGCCGGTGAGCGGGTTGAGCAGGTAGGTGGTGGTCACGCTTTGCCCCGGGTCAATGCCTGACACCTCGAAGTTGCTGATAACCGGGCACGTTCGGCCCGTGCCGAGGTCGCCGCCCGACGGGATGATCGCGTTCGAGGTACCCGGGGACGGCACCTTGAGCAGTCCCTGACGCTCGGCCTGCCGTACCGCGCTGAAGAACGCGGTCCCGTTGCAGGACGACGCCTGCCCGACGGCCGACCGCGCCTGGCCGCTGACGCAGCGGGCATCCGCGAGCGTGGTCGGAGTCGCCCCCACCTGGACCAGGTCCTTGCCGTTGAACCCGAAGTCGATCGTCACGACCGCGTCGGCCGGGATCACGGGCGGCTTGAGCGTCATGGTCGGCGTGTCCGGCTTGGTTCCCCGCGTGATGACAAGCGGCTCATAGACCGACAGCGCCCCGGTGGCCGGGTCCAGGATCGTGGCCTGGACGAAGGCCCCCAGCTTGGCCCCGTTGCTCATCTCGCACCCCGACTGCGCCGGCGTCATCCCGTGGGGACCGGTGAGCTGATAGGGAGTAGCCAGCCCCTGCGCGCTCAGCGGGTTCGCGGGAACGATGATGTCGCAGGTGGTATTGGCGGTCATGCCCGCGGGAGTGGCCGTCGCCAGCGCCGCGGCGGTATCGGTGGCGGTCGGGGTCACGTAAGTGCCGAGAGGGATCTGGGTGAGGCCCGCGTTGCTCGTGCCCGACTGGAACGCGAGCACCACTCCGATCACCAGCCCCAGCACCGCGGGAACGGCGAGCTGGGCCGCGACACGCGACATCCCGCTTTCCCGCATCCGGCGCCGCCACGGGGACCGGCGCTCGTTATGCACGCAATCCACCTCCATGCCCGCCGTTCCACTCTAGAGGCATAGATTAGACCAGCTAGGCGGCATGACGCGGGAAATTCGGAAGTTCCGGCATTAACGCCCCTGATGTAGCACGTTATCGTAAGGTGATAGCCGAGTGATGATCCCGAGATACGTCGGCGAGCGTCGGTGATTCATCGCGATGGTGACCGAGCGCAATTGCCCAATTACATATCCACAACAAGCCCACGTGCGGCCGCGACCAGCGGTATCATGTCGGCCGACGCGGGTCGCGGGGGATAGGGAAAGGTTGGGAGGATGCTTAGACTACTGGCTTTCACCCTCCCTTTGTGCCTTGACAACTTTGCCATCGCATTCGCCGTCCTGGGGGAAATTCGGCTGACACGCGCGCAATTGCTGCGCGTTATCGTGGTGTTCATCTCATTCGAAGCCATAATGCCGCTGATCGGGCTGGCCGTGGGGACGCCGCTGATTCACCTGATCGCCGGTCCCGCGCATATAACCATCGACCCTTACCAACTCGGCAGCCCGACTGAGTTCAAGGAACTTCAGCTGGCCTACCGCTCCCACCTGGCCAACGCGATCGACCTGACCTTCGTCGGCCGGTACATCGTCCCGCTCGTCGTGCCGGTGATCGTCGGTGTAATCGGCATCCTGATGCTGGACGAGGCCTTCAACGACGACGATGACGACGACGAGGCGGAGAAGGCGAGGGCACTGGTGGCGGCGCGCGGTCGCGCCATCATCGGGCTCGGCATCAGCATCAGCATCGATGAACTGATCGTCGGCTTCACGATCGGCTACAGCCAGTACTTCAGCACGGTCGAGGCCATCACCGCCATCGTCATCCAGTCGTTCGTGGCCCTCATGGCCGGCCTGTACTTCGGCCGGAAAATGCGCGATGGAAAGATCCGGATCAGCGCGGAGCGCGTCTCTACCGGCACCAAGCTGATAGCGGGCGGCATTCTCGTCGCGCTGTCGGCCTTCCTGCTGGTTGGCCCGCCGCTCGCCGACCACGCCATCCCCCACTTCATCCACTCCGTCTTCCCCCACAAGGTCAAGCCGGCGCCGGCGCCCACGGCGGTCACCACTAACCTGCCGGGAGCCGACCCATAGGACGCCGTCGGCGGCGGCACGCGAGGGACGGCGAGGCGGCATGCGTAAGGTCCTGATCGCCAACCGGGGGGAGATCGCGGTCAGGATCGCCCGGGCATGCCGGGACGCGGGCCTGGCGAGCGTGGCCGTGTACGCGAGCGCGGACACCGGTGCCGTCCACGTGCGGGCGGCGGACGAGGCCGTGCCGCTGAACGGCACGACACCCGCGGACACTTACCTGGACATGAGCAAGGTGCTCGGCGCGGCGGCGGACTCAGGCGCGGACGCGCTGCACCCGGGGTACGGGTTCCTGGCCGAAAGCGCCGAGTTCGCCCAGGCGGCGCTGGACGCCGGGCTGACCTGGATCGGGCCGCCCCCGTCAGCGATCCGGCGGCTGGGTGACAAGCTCTCCGCGCGGCAGGCGGCCCGCGAGGCGGGCGCGCCGCTGCTGCCGGCGATGGGCGGGCCGGCGTCGAACGCCGCACAGGTGGCGGCGTTCGCACGCGCGCACGGGCTGCCCATCGTGATCAAGGCGGCCGCCGGCGGCGGTGGCAAGGGCGTCGCCGTCGCCCGGTCGGCCGCCGAGATTCCGGGCGCCTGCGCGCGGGTCATGCGCGCGTCCGCCGCCGCGAACGGCCGGGCGGAGTGCTATGCGGAGCG
>Ga0335075_10013332_pt1 | contig 12380 bp, 10 predicted proteins | sample Lox_Sample_24_FD_206723 | JGI IMG/M metagenome (GOLD analysis project Ga0335075, IMG submission 206723) | Soil microbial communities from Loxahatchee National Wildlife Refuge, Florida, United States - Lox_Sample_2.4 | ecosystem: Environmental > Terrestrial > Soil > Wetlands | place: USA... | reverse complement strand
CGCGGATCCCACTCAAGGTCGCAATGGGCTAAGATTCGGCGGGTCTGTCCGTCAAGATCTGCGACGACTTCTTCATATCGCAGTTCAAGCATCACATTTTCCGGCAATATGCGGCGCCAATGTCTCATCATAGCCTCATAGGCACGGTAATATCGGCCTAATTCCTCGAGGTCGTAGGTGAAAGGCAGATTGTTTCCGACAAACAATTTCGAGAAGCAGGAAAGGCAGGTATCTATGGGATCGCGGCGCGTATGAATGATACGTGCATTTGGCAAGGCCAAATGGATGAGGCCTATAAAACGGAAGTTCTCTAGAGTCTTGTTGGTAACGTGTTCCGCATCCGGTAAGGTCAAACGAATACGATCGACATAATTTGTACCGAATTGATGAAATTCTTCGTCCGATAGCCGTGCGAGACCCTCTGGAGAACTTATTCCCTTTATTGCACCGTTCAGACCTTTTATGGCCTTCCATAGATCGTCAATTTCACCGGCGCCGGCAACTTTCGGATGGCTAGCCAGGATTTGCTCGACCAAGGTGCTTCCGGAGCGCGGCATGCCGAGAATGAAGATCGGAACCCGGGAAGGATCACCGCGGCCTTTCTTGCTTCGTATCAGCTCGTCGGTAAATATCGCTTGTGTGCGTTCCAAAATGTCGAGCGTGGCAGATTCGTCGTAGACGATTTGGCTTCGCTTTAGCGCATTCCCGTCCAGCAAATGCTGAAACGACCGTTCGTGATCCCCTATGTCAGCGAGCGCTTTTCCTAATCCGAAATGCAGCTCAATGCGCTCGTCCATCGTGAACGAACCCATATCCTTCGTCAGTTCCTCCATCATTCGGAGGTTAGGATCTCCCGGGATTAACCGCTTGCACCCAACCAAGCTGTGGTAAAAACTCGGTTTCCTTCGATCGAGCTTGATCGCCGTCTCAATGGCCTCGACTCCAAGACTGAACTGGCCGAGTTCTATGAGTAAACTCCCCTTGTCATTATAGGCCTCCGCGTAGTCGGGTTTGAGATTGAGCGCCGTGTCGTAGCATTTTAGTGCATCCTCTGGGCGCTTGAGTTTTGTGAGCGCCGTGCCGCGGTTGCGGAGGGCGTGGGAGTCACGGGGCCTGAGGGAAAGCGACTTGTCAAAGCTCGCCAATGCCTCTTCATCGCGGTTGAGCCCCAAAAGCGCATTGCCACGATTATTGTGCGCCTCAGCGTAATCGGGCCAAAACGTCAGAGCCTTATTATAGCTTGTCAGCGCGTCTTCAAAGCGCTTGAGGTCGGCGAGGACATTACCGCGGTTGTTGAGTGCTTCAACAAAATTCGGCTTAAGGGCGAGCACCCTGTCGTAGATCGCCAGCGCCTCGTCAGGCCGGTTGAGCGCCCTGAGCGCATTACCACGATTGTTCAGTAACCCAACCTCATTAGGTCGGAGCGCAAGTCCCTTGTCAAAGCTCACCAGCGCTTCGCCGAAGCGGTTGAGCTCCATGAGCGCGTTACCCCGGTTGTTGAGCACTTCCACATTCTTGGGCTGGAAAGCTAACACCTTGTTGGAGCACTTGAGGGCCTCGGCGGCATGGCCAAGTCTCATGTTGACGAGCCCAAGCGCTGACAAAACTGTAAGATTGGAAGGTTGGAGCTTCAAAGCTGCGCTAAGATAATTGAGCGATTCAGTGAGTTGGCCCAATTGATAGTTTATGGCCCCGAGCAGGTTCAACGCATCGAAATTCTTCGGCTGGCTCGTGAGAATAGCCTTGCACACAGCCGCGGCTTGATCGGGCCGCCCTTGCTGAAAGAGCTCGACCGCTTGCTGGAATCCCTGCGAAAGCTCTGCTTGCTTCTTACTCTGGGATGGTCTTTTCATGATCATGGAAAGCAAATGAACTCCCCGCTGGAGTTGAAACCATCCAGGACGAAGAGCGCCTTGAAAATCATCCGCGCAGCCCGCATTTCCGCGGAAACCAGCGCTGATGCTTGGCGCTACGCCAAACACAACAATCATTGCGAGGAGCTTCGACCATCGTCGGCTTGTTGGCTTCGCCGGAATCGCGCGTATCCCGACTGGTCCTTATTCTCGTTGATATGCAGAAACTGATCAATTTGTTCGTCGCTTAGGCGATATCCGAACTCCTTAACGAAATGATCGCTTAACATCTCGCGGAATTTAGGTTGCAGGCGGTCAGGATGCGCCAGCTCTGCCATCCAGCGCGTCCAAAATTGTTGAAGGTCGAGACCGTCCAACCAGCCAACCATGAGATAGACGCGTTTCTCCTGGACAGCCTTCAAACCTCGCCACCTTGGGTCGATCATAAATTCTTTTGGACCTTGATCAATTGGCATTCCTGCTGTCAGGAAGATCATGTCCGGATCCATGGCAAGGATGCGTTCGACATCGACCAATTGAACGCCCGCCCAACCGCTCGCCGCGTTTTTCAGACCGGCGCGATATACATAGAGATCGTAAAGATTGCCGTCTCGCAGAGCCCCGAGAAATTCTCTCTGGCCGGGGGCGGAACTTGCCATCATCAAGACCCGAGGTTCTACCCCAAATGTCTCAGGTCGGAGCTCCTGCTCCAAATCAACGAAAGCTTGTTTGTAGGAGGCGATGAGGGCTTCGCCGCGTTCCGGGTTACCTACGAGCGCTGTCTCGAGCCGAGCCGCCGAGAAGCACATGTCATCCCAATCCTTATCCGTTTCGGACGAGGTATATAAAACAGGAAGCCCTATACGTCTGAATAACGTGTCGGCTCCCAGTGCTGACAGCTGCCCGCCGAGAAAAACGCCTGGGTCGTAAGCAAGAAACCGCTCAAGTTCGTCATGGTGGGTTCCGTCCCAAATACTGTTCCTTTTTAAGATCTCCGGAAAAATCGCGCGCATGAAATCCTTGGCCCACTTAGCCCGTTCCTCTGGCCCTCCCGCATTCTGGATCGTGTCGGGTGCGTGCGTGTTTCTCAGATATCGATCCAACTCCGCTCGCAGGACAACCCCGCGAAATGGTACTTCAATGTGGACCGGCGTGCCGCTCGCATCTACGACTATGCGGCTCTGTGCCGGCGGGGATAAGACTGGGGCAGGACGCAGCAAAGCAGCTACGATAAGCCCTATGCAAACGAAGGGTGCCAGCCAGGAGAGGTTTTTGTTCAAATCCGTGGAATTCAGTTAGAGACGGACTCACTCATTGCGTCGCGTACTCGGGTCAGAACCTGCCGTCCATATATGACCGCCTATGGCGCCGCGAATGCTTGGATCAAGTCCGGGCTCGATGGCATCAAATTTCGCATTCTCCTTCTCCAACGAAAGAAAGAGCATCCACGATTACCACTTCATTTCCGCGCTCGCCAGGAATGTGCGCGGCGGTCCTTCAAAATAGGCATTTTGCCAATAGGCATGGTTGGTGAAGTTGGTTACGTTGAAACGGAGGGTGAATGGATGACCGTAAAGCGGAGTCGTATATCGAAAGCCCAGATCTCCCACGACATAGCCGGGCATCGCGAATAGCGTAAATGGGGTCGTATTGTAATTTATGTTATTATAAGGCCCCACATATTGGAACCCACCGGTCAAGGTAAGCCCTCTAAGCCAGGGCGCCTGCTCCAAATAGGGAAGATCGTACTCCATATAAAGCTTTTCGCTCATCGACGAAACGCCCGGCGGCCTCAGACCGTTTTCAAATGCAAGTGTCGTTGCATTGATAACCCGCGGGTCCAGGAGGGTGAGCCCGCCAAAGATTGTGATATCGGGCGCGACCCTGCCCGTCGCGGTTAGCTCAAGGCCTTTATGAACTTCCCGCCCGGATTGTGTATCGGTAAATGTTCCGTCGGGATTTCTCACATTGAGTTCATTGGCTTCTTCTAGATCGAACAATGCGGCGGTCACCAAAAGATTGGTTCCGACCGTGGCTTTGACGCCGGCCTCGTATTGGGTGGTGAGATAGGGCGCGATAACCGCGCCACTATTGCTGAAAGTCATGCCTGGCTCGCTCTCGACGACGTGACCATTTACCAGTCCTTGCTGGTAAGTGAAGTAAGTCGAGATCCACGGCACAACCTTGTAGATGACCGAGGCACTTGGTGTGAGTTCGGCGACCCCTAGCCCTGGTATCGGCGTTGTGCCGTAGAATGGGAATGGTGCGTTTGAGGTAGGAGTGGCATTGAAATAATTGCCGCCTAAGGCCGTATAGGTACCTCCCGCCAAAATGATCAGCCGGTCGTCGAAAGCGGTGATTTGGTCGCCCAGGATATAATTCTTGGTAATGTATTGTTCCGTGGCGACTCCGGCATAGCCAGCGCTAGTACTGGCGGGAAAACAGGTGGTTCCAATTCCAGGGTAGGGATAATTGTAAGAACTTTGGTGGTAAAAGTTTGAAGTGTTTGTAGGACCGGATCCAGATAATGGCGCGAAAGGTTGCTGACAGGCGTCCAAAAATTTCGTTTGCGTAAAGCCAGTGAAGCCGGCCGTCAGCTTATGTTTGATGTCCCAAGTGGAGAAGTCCGCGTCCATGAATGTATAGCCGGTGCTAACATAGCGCACGTTTGGCGGGGAATTCGTGAAGGCTGCCTGCTCCAAGGTCCCTGAATAATCAAAAAGATAATTGTTCACGCCGTTCCAATCTTGTTCCGCATCTCGCGTCCAGTTATATTCCGACCGCACGGTGAAGATGTCGTTGAGCTTCCATGTCAGCTTCACGCCGGCCGTATCCGTCTGATCCTGCCAGGTCACATAGTTCGGATTGAAGATTTGAGCCGGATTTGCAGGCGCCGGATAGGGGACAACGAAAGGTTCGTACTGAGGGGTTAACCCCCAGATCTTGTAGTTCGAATGCGCGACATTGAACTGCAATAGGATGCCATAGGGCATATGAACATCGAGCGCGAGGCTCGCCAGGTCACGCTTAACAACCTGATCGTAGATCGATGTGTACCCATCCTGCCCGACGAGATTGAGGCGGTAGCCGAAAACGTCGGGATCTATCCCGGGGAAGTTCAGGGGGCCGCCGAAATCGCCATGAATATAACCGTTGGCGCCGGCATTATCGCCGACCGTGACATCAAAGAGAGGCGTCGCGGTCGGGCGCTTATAGTCCATATTGATGACCCCGCCGAGGCTATTCGAATTGCCGTAAAGAAAAGCGGTGACGCCACTCAGGAGCTGAACGTTCTCCTTGTCTTCCAAAACCGGGAAAAAAATGCCTCCCGCGCCGCCGCCCATGCCGTCAACATACTGGACGTTGAATAGATTTGTGTTGCCAATTTGAAAACCGCGAACATAGACCCCGCTGAACGGGCTGCCGAACGCATTCTGAGCGGAACTCCAATTGGTGATCTGGGGGATGATTTTGAAGAGTTCCTCGATATTGTAGGCCTGCTGATTTTCAATAAGCGGGGCCGGCACCACGCTGATCGAATAGGGCGCGTCCTGTATCGGCAGGTCATTCCAGATGGGGCCGGCTGCTGTCGTATCTTGGACGCGATAGCCCGCCGCCGCGCTGCCATCCATCAGAGGGCCGGACGCGGCGGTGCCGTTCTCCGACGGTGGCGAGGGCGCGGTGACATTGATGTTGGGAATTGGTGTCGTCTCCTGAGCGCGCGTTTGTTGCGCCGTGATGATGGCACAAAGCGAAACGCAGCCCAAAAATGTTGACCGATAAAAACGCCGGTTATCTTTGCGGGCCATCTTGATCCCCGAACTCGAATTCCACACAGGCTTTGCCAGCCCTGCGGGACAATGGACGCCGCCATCGCGGCGACATGAATAGCGTGCGGGCAACGCTATTCTACCGTTGTATAAACCAACTACACGCAGTATAGGGGTACAAAATGTAGAGTCAATGAAATATTAACCGAAATATATGTTTTATTGCAGCATTTTGTGGGACGGACTTAACTGCTAATCATCGTGCCAAAGAAAGGGGCACATGCATGGCCATTTGGGCTTTTATCAGTCTGACTGCTGCAAACGGAGCCAATATCGGATGTTCCCGCGCTGCGGCTTTAGAAGGTATTGCGCGATACGGTTCGATCACAATGACCGCGGAGGCGATGGGGCTTTCATTTCAGCAAGTCTGGTCGGCAATCGGAGACATGAACAAGGAATTCGGCGAGGTCGTTGTCACGAGGCGAGGGCGAGGCTCGGGCGGTGCGCGGCTCACGCCTCGCGGCGAAGAAGTGTTGAGAGCCTTTCGCGCGGTCGAGAATACGATTTACAACGTTTGCAGCAAGGAACTCGAGTTGCTTGAAAAGCTCGCTGGCGAGAATCCTGCCGCGCCGCGTCCCATCGACCATTGGGCGCGTCTCGAAGACCCGAAAAGCTGGAAACTGCAGAAGGGCCAGACGAAGACGAGTGATCCGGCAGACAAAAGAGCAGCGCAGAAGAAGCAAACGAAAAAAAAGAATGCGGCCTATGGTGTCCTCAGTTCCGGCCGGCATGCAAATTCTCCTCAAAAAAAACCTGGGCCGAAAAAGAAAGGCACCCAATGACGATGTGGCGAACGAACCCAGTAAGCCGGGTGCACCTTGGATCTCTGGCTTTCGGGAGGTAGGAGATCGCATGATGAGGTGATTTAGCCTGCCGAAATCTCACGAGTGGCTGCAACCGCGTGATATAGCGTCAAGTAAATAATGTACGAGCCCGCGAGCGGGTCAAGGGGACTTTTCCCTCGAAACCCGCGCATTTCAGGGGCTGTGGCCAAAAGGCAACAATCAGTCCGTTCCCTCGGCAAGAGCTCTGAGCTCTGGTGATTACAAGCGTGCCAATTTGACGAGGTAACGGAAGCGCGGTCGCACGGCTTGTCCGATCTCCGGCCCGGACCTTACCAAAATGTTTCACGTGAAACATTTTTGTCCGATTGTGGATAAAATCGGACAAAACGGCACGGCGCTCAAGGAACCGCGATGATGACGCCCAATGCAGACGCCGACGGTGGAGTAGAAATATTCGGGCTTGGCATAGGTGACGCGCACGAGAGGCTCGAAGCCACCGATTCCAACCCGCTCCAGCCTTCGCACGACTCCTCTTGTTCTTACTACAGGTCTTTGCGGGCGCCGATAGGTGGTAGGACATAGGCGAGCGTCTCGATATGGCGGCCGCCGTGCTCGAAGCTCACGCGCTTCATGGCCACTCCATAGAGCGCCGTCAGATTGTCCTCGGTCAGGACTTCGGACGGTTGGCCTACAATATGGTTCGCTTCGCCGAGCATCAGAAGCGCCGTGTCGGCGACCGCCAGCGCATGGTGCGGATGATGCGTCGTCATGACGATCGTCAGGCCCTCGTTGCGCGAAAGCCGGCCGATCCAATCGAGGATCAGCGTCTGGTTCTTGAGATCGAGCGCCGAGGTCGGCTCGTCGAGGATCAATATATCGGCCTCGGCGACGAGCGCGCGGGCAAAGATCACGAGCTGGCGCTGGCCGCCGGAAAGCTCATGAAAGGGCCGCGCCGCATAATCGGTCATGCCGAAGCGCTCAAGCGTCTCCAAGGCCGTCTCTTCATCCTTTTGCGACGGCTGCGAGAAGAGGCCGACCTTCTTTGCCCGCCCCATCAGCACCATGTCGAGGCAGGAATAATCGAAGCTCACCTGAAAGAGCTGCGGGACGAAGGCGAACTGACCTTTGACGCTAACTTGCCCCTCGGCCGGCTTCAAAGCCCTGAGAAGGATTTTCAATAACGTTGTCTTGCCGCGGCCGTTCGGTCCAAGGAGCGCAAACACTTCGCCCCTGGCAACATCGGCGGAATAGTCCCGGAAAATCCACCGTCCCGGTCGGTAGGCGTGACCGAGATGGATAAAAGAGATGACGGCATCCGCCATGGTGCAACCTTTCTACCGATGGTCCAAAGCGCGTGTAAGGGCGGGTGATTTCAATCGATGCTCCAGCCCTTCGACTGCGTCTTCCAGAAGAGGAAACAGATGATGGGTGTGCCGAAGAGGGCCGTCAGCACCCCGACCGGGATCTCGGCCTGCACAATCGAGCGGGTGAGATCATCGAGCCCCAGGATGAAAAGGCCGCCGAGTAGCGCCGAGGCCGGTAGCAGGCGACGATGGTCGGGGCCGACCAGCATGCGCGCGCAATGCGGCACCACAAGGCCGATCCAGCCGATGGTGCCCGAAACCGAGACTTGCGCCGCGACGATGAGGGACACCAAAGCGATGAGGCCCCAGCGCAGCAAGGTGACATTGACGCCCAGCGAGGCCGCATCGAGATCGCCGAGCGAGAGGAGATTGAGACGCCAGCGCAGACACATGAGGATGGCGCCCCCGGCCAGGGTGGGGATCGCCAGCATGTAGACCTTCTGCGGATCGGCCCCGACGAAGGAGCCCAGCAGCCAATAGACCATGTTCGTCAGCTTCCAGTCCGGCGCCAGGAACTGCACCAGCCCGACACAGGCGAGAAAAAAGGCACCGATGAAGATCCCGGCGAGAATCACGGGAATGCCGTCGCTGCGCCCTCCGGCGAGCTTGGCGAGGCTGAAGGTGCAGACCATGGCGCCAAGTCCACCGACGAAGGCCAGCCCAATGACACCCACGGGTGGCCAATCGAAGAACATGGCCATGACGCCACCGAGGGCCGCCCCCGATGTGACGCCAACGAGATCCGGCCCAACCAGTGGATTGCGCATCAATGCCGGCCAGGGTTGCCAACAGAACGCGCGGCAGGCGGATGATCTCGACGACCGTCAGCTCCTTCAAGTCCCAGGGCGGATTTTCGGGCAGCGGCCAGGGCATGGCCAAATGCGAAACGATCAAGAGTGCTTTCCAGAAGGACATCGGATAAGCGCCAATGCAGAGCGAACCGACGATCGCGGCGAGCATCCCGATCGCGAGAAGCGGCGGAATAGTCCAGCCATGTTGCGGATTGTTCGCCTTTAATGAACTTGTTGACTTGTATGATGATGCGGATATTTCAGTCATGTAAAGTTTCTATACTTTCTGTTGGCTCTGAGAGGCGTTTTCCGGTTTCCGCCTCAATGCAGTTGCAAGGCTTCATTAGAGGCCAGATGAACGGTTCATCGCCGCGTCAGCGGCCGACAAAACTCTTGTAAAGCGGCTGTCGCACCTTAACTTTGCTGGCTATATGCACCGGGCGCTCTGTGTTTCGGAAGGCAAGGAGGGTCCTATTCGAGATCCGAATGATCAAGCAACGGGCCTGGGTTTCAAGATGGTTGACAAGCTCTTCAAACGCCAATCTGCCTTCATAGCCTCATAGGCGCAGCGGTAGCGGCCAAGTTTGGCAAGTTTGACAAGGTTATAGGTAAAAGGCTGATTGTCGTCGAGAAAGAACTTTGAGAAGCAAGAAAGGAAAGAAAAGACATGATTGATATGGGTCATTGTTATTTCTTTCGACCGATCACCTTCGATTGATTAAGTCTTGAACGGGAAGCCACTATTTTAGGCTTGCGACCTCAAACCTGTCGCCTATGTATCTGTGCTATATCGCATAGGCCTTGGAACGGCGATCCCCAAAGAAAGGTCGCAGAATTGGAAAGTGTCATTCAAAGGGGCGGCGTTGCGGACACCCTTTCAGTCCTTCCGAACGCCTTTGTTGAGGCGGGTCCCGTCGGCAAACTGGTTATGGTGCTCCTTGCCATTGCCTCGGTCTGGAGCTGGATTTTGATCCTGGAGGGGCTCTTCACCCTGTTCCGACTGAAGATGGCCCTGAAGCAGACGACGAAGGGCACGGAGAGCCCACAGCTCGCGCCGCTTCTGACCGCCGGACGGGAGTCCGCCAAAATCGCAATTGTGGGGGAAAGCCCTGGCGAATTCCGCCATCGGATTGTCGAGGCGATGAACCGGCGCGCGCAGGATCTCCTGACCGAGGCCGAGGGCGGGTTGCCCAATCTGGCAGTCATCGCCTCGGTGTCTCCGTTCGTCGGTCTTTTCGGCACGGTCTATGGGATCATGTCGAGCTTTGCCAATATCGCCGAAGCCAAGGATACGAGCCTCGCCGTCGTGGCGCCCGGCATCGCCGAGGCCCTGGCCGCCACGGCCTGGGGGCTCGCCGCCGCCATTCCCGCCTTGGTCGCCTATAACCGGCTGGGCGCGGCGCTCTTCCGGGCCGGGCAGAAGCTTTCCCATTTCATCGAGGAGCGGGCCGTCCAGCTTGCCGCCGAGCGGAAGCCGGCCTCGTAGAAGGAGCTCGCCTGATGGCTTTTTCAACGTCCGGACGGCCAAGCGGCCTTTACCGGCCCTTGGCGGACATCAATGTCACGCCGATGGTCGATGTCATGCTGGTGCTGCTCGTCATCTTCATGGTGACGGCGCCGATGCTGGCAAGCGGCCTCAAGGTCGACCTCCCACAGGCTAAGCAGGCCAAGCCGCTCGACCCCAAGGATCCGGTCGTCATTGCAGTGACCAAGGATGGCAGCCTCTCGCTCGGAAGCGAAACCGTCGAGAAGGACAAGCTGATCGAGGCCATCATGGCCAAGATCGGCGGCGACCTCACCCATACGATTCATCTGCGCGGTGACAAGGAGGCCGCCTATGGCCAGATCGTGGCGGTCATGGATTTGCTCGCGGCCAATGGCCTGACCCATCTCGCCATTGTCGCCGATGCGCGGGAAAAGAAAGAGGCGCCCTCCCCAAAGTCTGAGGAAAAAGAGGTGCCGCCGCCTGGAGCCCCGCCACTATGAGTGCTCTGGGTGCTCCGAACGAGCCCGAGGTGAGGGAGCCAGAAAGCGGCGAGGCGACAAAAACCCCGGAAGAGCCGCAACCCCTGCACGCCTTGCGGCCGGCATGGCTGCGTCCGGTGGTGAGTGCCTGTGTCATCGGCGTGCATGTCGCGGCGCTTGGCGGTTTTCTCTGGCTGGCCGCGAATCAGATCACCCCCCTCGACGAGATCAAGGTCGAGATCGTTCCGCAGGGCGAGTCCGTCACGGAGACGAGCACGGTCCCGACGCCGGAAGCATCGCGCGTCGTCACGCAGGATCAGCCTATTTTTGCCTCCCCCGAGCTCACCGAGCGCGATGACCCACTCGATACGATGCCTTCTCAACACCTGGCACAACCCCAGCCCACGCCGGATCTGGCTCTCCCGGAACCGAAGGTCGAGTCGCCCGATACGCCGCCGGTCGCGATCGAACATCCGAAGCCGCGGAAAATCGATAAGAATGCGCTGCCCACCGACGACCGCAGCGAAGAGATAAAAAAAGCTAAGGTCGAGGCCGCGCGGCAGCGCGCGGCCAAGCGCGCCTTGAAGAAGGCGAAGGCCGAAGCGCATGCCAGGCGGCTCGCGGAACATGCGCAGATCGGCGCGCCGGCCATTCGGGCGGGGGTGAAGGAAGGTTCCGGCTTCGCCAAGCGCATGTCGAATGCTGCCTATGCCGCTTTGGTCTCGGCCGAGATCAACCGGCACAAACATTATCCGTCGAGCGCCCGCGAGCATGGCGCCGGCGGCAGCGTCGGCGTCGTCTTCTCGATCGGCCCATCGGGCACGATCATTTCGCATAGCATTGTGCACTCTTCCGGCAACAGTGCCATCGACGCGGCCGTGCATGAAATGCTGGCGGCCTCTCACCCGCCACCCCCGCCCGGCGGCAGCTTTCGCGGCAGCGTCACGATCTCCTTCAATCTGACGCAGTGAGTTGCGAGCGCAACATGCGGCCCCGGTTTGGACACTCATCCCTTCGCCGCAGAGCCCCGCACGCGGAAGAGAGAGGCCTTGTCATATCTGATGACCAGACGGATGCGAAAACGCCAGGCCCTAACGTCCCAACCCAGCCTGCGGGAGCGGCTGGCAGCTTTGCACTATCTGGTGCGACTCTTTCGGGAAGTCTGGACAACAAGCCCTTCACTCGTGTCCGCCGCGCTTGGGCTGCGGCTGATCGCAGCCTTTCAAGCGGTGGCGACCTTCTATGTGGGCAAGCTGATTGTCGATGAAATCGTTTCCCTTACGCCCCTTACACCCTCCGGACCGAGTCTGACCGAATGGCTATGGAACGGGAAGCTGAACCGGCTCGAGTTTTACGTGGGCTTGGAGCTTGGGCTGACGCTTTTCTTTGATGCGGTTGGCCGCGGCGTCTCCATCGCCGATGGGCTTTTGTCGGAAAAACACAATAATCGCATCAGCATCGCATTGATGGTTCATGCGGCAGGCCTCGATCTTCAGCATTTCGAGAGTAGCGCGCATCAGGACCAGATCGAAATAGCCCGCGATCAGGCGGGATGGAGCAGCTATTTTTTGGTCATGGCCTTTGGTCTATGCGAAAACCTCACGACGCTCGCGACTTTGCTGGCTGGACTCTTCGCATATTCTCCGGCCCTGATCGTTGTTCTCGTCGCCGCCTTGGCGCCGGTCCTTTGGAACGAGGCGCATTTCAACGCTCTTTCCTACAGGATCAATTTTGACCGCGCGGAGGAGCGCCGCCAACTCGACTATCTTCGGCAAATCGGGATCCATGCCGG
>Ga0335075_10013330_pt1 | contig 12381 bp, 13 predicted proteins | sample Lox_Sample_24_FD_206723 | JGI IMG/M metagenome (GOLD analysis project Ga0335075, IMG submission 206723) | Soil microbial communities from Loxahatchee National Wildlife Refuge, Florida, United States - Lox_Sample_2.4 | ecosystem: Environmental > Terrestrial > Soil > Wetlands | place: USA... | reverse complement strand
GGGCAATGTGTACCTGGACGAAATGACCGTCTACCGCTGGTAAAGAACGTGGCTGCCTCGAGAAGTGCGCTCTCGGGGCAGCCTTCGCTCTTGCACACGCAGCGATAAAACGCAGCCCCGGTAAAAGCGGAATGATATTGGCTTGGTTATGACGGGCCTGGTCCCAGTTTTCGGCACAGAACCGAGTACGATTTTCGTCGTGATGGCCCATGGTGCGAACGGATGACGGTCTTTCGGCCACGGGTGCAGAAGATGTCATCGCAGTTCCAGCCACTTCTGACGACTGAGAATTGCTTCCATGCAAGACTACATGAGCGAACGGTGAGACGCGATCTCGCAGGCCGGCTGAAGTGGAAAGAATGTGACACGGGAGCAGTGCCTGGACTCAATTTCAGGCGAGACTTGACGGGTGCGTTCTTGCGAGGTCACTCATCGAGCAGAAAGCTGCGCTTCGCCTGTGTCTCGCGCTATCTTGAACCGAAACGCCCCCACCAACATTCCGTCTCCATGGGCATCGCACACCACCGCATTCCAGGGCATAGCCGCTTCTGCAGTTAAACGATGGTGTGTCCAATGGCGGCGATGGAAAGCAACGTATAATCACGTCATGGTGACTGCCGGTCGCCAGGCGGTTGCGGCGTACCATTCGACGACATGTGACCGGCGCAGCCTCTCGCGTCCTATGCCGCCATCGCAGCTCGATGTGGCGATCGCCGATATAGGCCTCTCCGGCAGTATGGAGAAGACACTGCGCCCCGCAGCACTGGGGTCGCTCTGGGTTGAGGTAGAAATGCGGCCCGCTGTAATGCATCCGGATACAGGGAGCGTATGGAGAGCCGCGATCTACTGGATCAGTCGATGACGCACGCCGCTGCGCGCTTTTCTGGAGCAACCCGGATGACGCGTGTTCATTGCACTTCAATCGCCATGGGCATTTTTCTGATGGCTGCAATTGCAGCTTCAGGGCATGCGCAGACGACTGCCGGCGCCGATGATGCGAACCAACCCGATGATGGAAGCTCCATGCTGATTGCGACGGCTGATTTTAATGGCGACGGAATTGCGGATCTCGCCGAGGTGAGGTTGCCCAGTGGCGGTGAAAAAGGCCCGGCTGCGCTCACGGTTCTGCTGGGGCAGCGCGGCGGCAGATATGTGGCTGCGCCGGGACATGTGGAAGTCGGGAATGACCCGCGAGCCATTGCTGCGGGCGATTTTAATGGCGACGGAAAACCCGACTTGCTGGTGGCAGATGCCGACGGATCGGTGATTGAGTTGCTCGGGGACGGCAGCGGAAATCTGGTCTCCGCTGGCAAGGTTGCCCAGGTTGGCTCGACTGTATCGATGGCAGTGGGCGACTTTAACCACGATGGCATCGCAGACCTGGCGATCTCCGATTTTCGTTCGAATGCGGTCATGGTTTTTCTGGGCGAGGGCAACGGAGAGTTCCGGCCCGTATGGTCATTCGCGCTGCCCAGGCGAGGGGTTGTCTATTATCTTTCCGCTGCGGACTTCAATGGAGACGGCGCGGCCGATCTGGCAATTAGCAGTGAGGACGAGACCTCGTACGTGGTGATGCTCGGGAACGGCAACGGGACTTTTACCTACGCGCCGACGTTGAGCCACATCCCCGACCCGAACTCGTACTGCCCTGCATAGATGTGGCCTTGATTCAACGAGGTCGCCTGACTGCTTGAGCGTTTTACCGGTAACGCCGCGATTGCATGATCGAGGGATCGCCAAGTAGACTTTCCGCGGCTATGTTTCGAGTTGTTCCCTGTAGTGAAATTTTAAGAATCCAAGCGGGATCGAGACAGCCTGATTCAGTCTGCCACGGGTCGGTGCGTGCTAGTATCCAACGGCTCAAAAGGAGATGCCTTCTTGCATCGTCGAAAGCTCGTTTTTCACTTTGTGTTCATTGCCCTGGCGCTCGCCTTCGATAGCTGGTGCCTGCGCGCTCAATCAACTGGAGTTGAAGCGACTCCGCCTGTTCCGCACGCAAAAGAGATTCATCTCAAGCATGTTCTGGTCATTGCCCAGACGAAGGGATTTGAGCATGACTCTGTTTCGGACGCAATGGCCGCAATCTATAACATGGGCAAAGAAAGCGGCCTATGGGATACGGAGATGCGCACGGATACAGAGCTTTTGACCAAGAAAGAACTGGGGCGGAACGCAAAGAACCTGAACTACTTTGATCTTCTAATTTTTGCGAGCACCACTGGGGAGCTCGACCTCGATGCCAGCCAGAAGGCCGACATCCTCTCCTTTGTTCATGATGATGGAAAGGGCTTTGTCGGCATTCACGCCGCGCTCGATACGAATTACACCTGGCCCGAGTATGGAGAGATGATCGGCGGCTGGTTTGATCAGCATCCGTGGATGACATTCAATGCGCCCATCATCAATGAGCAACCGGACTTTCCGGCAGTGCGCCACTTTCCTAAGGCGTTTGTGAAATATGACGAGATTTATCAGCCGAAGGCGTGGTCACGGGACAAAGTCAACGTTCTACTTAGCCTTGACCCCACAAAGCTGGACTACTCGAACAACCCGCGCATTCATCGGACCGATCATGATTTTGCAGTGGCCTGGAGCAAGATGTATGGCAAAGGCCGGGTCTTTTACTCCACGCTGGGACATACGGAAGAGTCGTGGCAGGATCCGGATATCCGCAAGATGTATTTTGAAGCCATCAAGTGGGCACTGGGCATGACTGAGGGCAGCACTGCGTCTCATCCTCGGCCGCAATAACGAAAGTCTGAATGAATGACCGCCCATCCGATGGACAAACGTGGATGATTGCTTGCGCTGCGCGATTTTTATTCAGGCTGCGCGCAGCGACTAGAGGGCATACCTGGGAATGAAATTTTCTCTCAAGCAAGTCACATTTCGGAACGCTGCAATGCTTGCGATGGCGCTGGGGCTGCTGTCGATCGATGTTTCGGGTACGGCAGGCCAAGCGCTTCTGGCAGCAACGAGCAGCCAGGTCAACTCCGCTGCGCAGAGGACGCATGGCAGTGCTTCCGCTGCTGGCGATGCGGTCTATGCAGCCCATTGCGCTATTTGCCATGGTGAAAATCGCGAAGGGATTCTGCCGGGATTTCCGCCGCTGGCCGGTATTGACCACCAGTTGACGGATGCGCAAATCGCAGAACTGATACGTACCGGCAAGGGACGCATGCCGCCATTTGCAACGATGCCGAATGAAGAGGTGACGGCACTGCTGAAGTTTCTGGCCACCGCACCGGCTACGGGCACGACCTCGTCCGCGTCGCTATCTTTGGACGGCCGCAAGGGGCTGCAGCTTTCACCTGAGGCTGCCGCCGGTGGCGCAATTTTCCAGCAAAATTGCGCCTTTTGTCATGGGCGCGATGCGATGGGAGGAGAAACGGGTCCGGACCTTACGCGCTCAAAACTGGTGTTATCTGACGTGAATGGCTCCCAGATTGGGCAGGTTGTGCGCGAGGGGCGGACAAACAACGACAAAAAGATGCCGGCATTCCGGTTTTCCGGTCCCGAAATATCAAGCCTGGCGGCCTTCATCCATGCGCGCGTGGCTGCCGCCGATGCCATGAAGGGTGGACGCCGCGGAGTGGAAGTGAGCGATCTGCAGACCGGCAATTTAGAGGCCGGCAAACGCTATTTCAACGGCGCGGGCGGCTGCGCGAAGTGCCACTCTCCCACCGGCGATCTTGCCGGCGTGGCTACGCGCTACGAAGGACTGCAACTCGAGGAACGGATGCTCTATCCGGGGCGCACTGCCAGAGATACGGTTACCGTGACATTGCCCAATGGGCAGGAGGTTACCGGCTCCCTGGCGTATCGCGACGAGTTTACGATCGGCCTGACAGAGCATGACGGCACGTACAGATCGTGGCCGACAGAAGATGTAAAGTACACGATCGATTCTCCAGTGGAAGCGCACGTTGAGCTGTTCAGCCGGTATACGGATGATGATATCCATAATCTGATGGCCTACATACAGACCCTGCGCTGAGGCTTTGCCGCTGCGTCTCACATGATCCGGAGTGATGAACTGCCCATGAAATTGTTCGCAACAACCTTAGCGCTTGTGATCGGCGCGATTCTTCTCGGAGCCACGGGACCGCGCCCGTTAGCTGCGCAGGACCTGGAACCGGCTCAGTTGCTGCATCCGCCGGCGGATAGCTGGCCTCTCTATCATGGCGATTATTCCGGAAGGCGCCATAGCAAACTGACGCAGATCACGCCTGAGAATGTTCACGATCTTGGCCTGGCCTGGGCTTTTCAGACCGATCAGCCGGCGGAGATCAAATCTTCTCCGCTGCTGGTGGATGGAATTCTGTATTTCACTGTGCCCGACAATATCTGGGCCGTCGATGCGCGTTCAGGCCACATGATCTGGCATTTCGACCATCCCACCACCGAAGGCGATCACATTGGCCATCGCGGCGTGGCCATGTATAAGGAGTGGCTCTATTTCACGACGCCCGATGCGCACCTGATATCACTCAATGCGAAGGATGGCACTGTGCGTTGGGACAAAGTCATTGCGGATGTGAAGAAGGGTTACTGGTCCACGATGTCGCCGCTGGTGGTGCACAATCACGTAATCGCCGGGGTGGGCGGCGACATGGACAATCTTCCCGGCCTGCTGCGTTCCTTCGATCCCGAGACGGGCGATGTGCAGTGGGAATGGGACGCGACACCACCCGCCGGAACCCCGCACAGGACGACCGGGGGCATGACGTGGGTGACCGGCACGTACGATCCGGAACTGAATCTCGTTTACTGGGGCACGGGCAATCCCACACCGGTGCTCAATGGTGCCTCGCGTCCCGGAGATAACGAGTGGACCTGCAGCATCGTGGCGCTGAATCCGGATACCGGCAAGCTGGTCTGGGGTTTTTCCGCGTCGCCCCACGACACGCACGATTGGGACGCGGTGGAGATTCCGGTATTGGTGGATGGATTGTTTCACGGGCAGCCGCGCAAAATGGTGATGCAAAGCTCGCGCAACGGCTACTTCTTTGTGCTGGATCGCACGAATGGAAAAAGCCTGCTGACCGTTCGGTTTGGCCCAACAAACTGGGCTTTGGGAGTCGACAAGGAAGGACGTCCTATTCCGAATCCCGACAAAGAGCCGAAGCCGGATGGCCGATTGATCGCTCCGGATGAAGGCGGAATGACGAACTATCGCTCTCCCAGTTTTGACCCGAAGACGGGCTTGTTTATTGTCGATGCTCATCCGAGCTACAGCCTCTACTTTACCAAGCCGGCTGACGGTGACTATGGGTGGGCCGGCGCAGACTACGGACTGTGGGGCAAAGGTATCCTTGAGGCAATCGACTATCAGACAGGCAAGATTCGCTGGACACATGAGTTGGGTCCAGGCGGTGCGGGGGCAGGCGTGTTGACCACGGATGCGGGGCTGACATTTACCGGAGATGCGGAGGGAAACATTCTGGCTCTGGATACCGACACGGGCAAAACACTCTGGCATTCGGGAACTGGCGCGTCGATGCAGACTTCGCCGATCACATACGAGCTGGATGGCAGACAGTATGTTGTCTCCGGCAGCGGCGGCGTAATGTTTGCGTGGGTGTTGCCGCAGGGCTCAGCGACATCCAATTCCGCTCAAGCTTCGCGCTGACTGCTCATCTGCCCGAGACATGTCTTTGATGCAGCATCCGTGGTGAGTTTTTGGCGCAAAAGAGGCCTTGTTCAATCCCTGGTTCGACGCGCCCTATATAATTCTGCACGGCAAGCGACCCGATCGAACGACCGCGCCAGATAACAGGAGACCAAGTCTATGGAGAGCGAACACCCGTTTTGGAATCGGCGCGATTTTTTGAAGGTGGGCGGCACATCCGCGGCCGTGCTAGGCATGGCTGGAGCAGAGGCTGCGGCGACAGCACAGGCAACGCAGAAGATTGAAGGGCAGACAGCCGTGCCGGCAGATACACCTTATCCCAAGCTGTCGATCATCACCCCGTACTCTCCGGAAAAGCTCGCCTTTGCCGCACAGGCCGGTTACGAAGGCGTGGTGGTGACCCCGGGGCCGGAGTTCAATCCCAATCTAAGCGACAGCGCCATCGATCAGATTCTGGCTACGGCGCGGAACGCAGGCATTCGCATCATCAGCATCGAGTACTTCGGCCTCAACCATACAGATCCCGATGCAGGCAAGCGCGCCGCCGCGAATGCCGAGTTCATTCGCGCCCTGGAATTCTGCCATCGCCTGGGCTGCCGGTTTGTGGGGACCTTCAGCGGCGGAATGCCGGGCGCCAGCATGGAAGATCAGGCCAAGGCCTACGCCGATGTCTTCAATGAAAAATACCTGCCCGTTTGCGAAAAACTCGACGTGACGATGGGATGGGAGAACTACCCAAACGACGCAAATTTCGCCAGCGTTCCGGCAGCGATGCAGGCCGTCTTCGACCTGGTGCCAAGCAAGCGGCTGGGGCTGGAGTTCGACCCTTCGCATTTTGTGCGGCAGTATATTGACCCGGTCAGCGTGGCGTGGCAGCTCAAAGATCGCATCCTCGCCGTGCATGCCAAGGACACCGAAATCATCCAGCCGGTGTTACAGCAGGTGGGGATTGCCGGACATGGATGGTGGCGTTACCGCATCCCCGGACAGGGCATCATAAACTGGCCGGAGTTCCTCACGGTGCTGCTGCAAATCCAGTTCAATGGCGGAATTGCGGTGGAGCACGAGGACCGGTTCTGGGATGCCCCGCATAGCGCAAACCTTCCCGACTTTCCGCAGCAGCGCAAAGACGGATTCATTCTGGCGCGGCGTTTTCTGGGACAGTATCTGCCGGGACGGCTGGCATAACCGGAGTGCGCCGGAGAGGCTTACATCAGGACAGGGCCCAGCCGGAACGGTCTTGCCGCTGTATAAACGGCGCAGCCTGGGGACAGTTTTCAGCGATCATTTTGGGCCCGTCCCACTCGATCTTCTGGCCCGCGCGCAATGACACGCAGCCCAGCAGCATGATTTCCGTAAGACGCGCGGCGACTTCAAAACGCGAGTAGCAGTTCTCCGGCTTGTTTTCCTTGACCGCGGCGAGCCATTCCTGCGCGTGGGCAACAACATTACTCACGCCTTTTTTACTGTACTGGTTGCGTGGAATACGCTCCGGATATTGGGCCATCGCCGGGTGCTCGGTGTAGTGAATAAATTTCTTATCGTCCTTGAGCTTCACAAAGAAATTTGTTCCATAATCGTCCGGTGAAAAGACGGTGCCTCCATCGCCGATCAGCAGACAGCCGCTGTCGGGAATGTGACCAAGCAGCGCGACGATGTCCGCAGTGACTTCGACCGGCGGCTTGTTGCTCAGGTCGTGGCCGCCGCGGGCTGCCGGATCAGGCTGACCGCCGTCATACCACCACAGCGTTACCGCATCGTAGTCGATCTTCCTGGAACGATGAAAGAGATGCGGATGTTCGACAGGAATGTGGGCCTGGCGCTTGGGAAAGTCGAAGCGAATTTTGGACCCGATGGGATACGATTCCGTGTTCATCCGGCCTAACGCTGTCGCCTCAACTTCTGTCGGATAGTCGAGATGCAAGGCGCGAAACGGCATGTTGACTGTGTGGCACGCCATGTCACCCAGCGCGCCGCAGCCGAAATCCTGCCAGCCGCGCCAGTTGAACGGCTCGTAAATTCCATTTCGATCCTCCGGGTTGCGGCTGCCCACATACGGCCGCATCGGAGCCGGTCCAATCCAGATATCCCAATCCAATGTCGCAGGAATTGGATCTTCGCCGATGGGACGATCCATTGCCTGTGGCCAGACCGGGCGGTTGGTCCAGACGTGTACTTCGCGCACTTGTCCGATGAGTCCGTCTTGAATCGTCTCGACCGCGCGGCGCAAGCCGTCTGCAGCGCTGCCCTGATTGCCCATCTGCGTAACGAGCTTTTTCTCTCTGGCTATTTTCCGCAGATAGCGCGCCTCATAGATCGTCTGCGTCAGTGGTTTCTGGCAAAACACGGCCTTGTTTCTCTTCATCGCCGCCGACGCCACGATCGCGTGCATATGATCCGGAGTCGAGACCGTGACTGCATCGATCTGACTGCCCATCTGATCCAGCATCTGGCGGAAATCTTTGTAAAATTTCGCGCTCGGATATTTTTTGGTTTGCGTCGCATAAGCCTCTGAACCGGAATCCACATCGCACAAGGCGACAATGTTCTCGCCGGCGCAGGCATCGGTGTCGCTTCGGCCTTTGCCGCCAATTCCGACGCAGGCGACATTCAGCTTGCTGTTCAGGTTCTGCCCGCGCAAAAGAACTGGCACGCCAAACGCGAGGGCACCGGCGGCCAGTGAACTCTTTTTGATAAATTCACGACGGCCGATCTGGAAAAGCGAAGTGGTCTCAGGGGTTTTAAGTGAGCGCATGTTGTTGGATGATTTCGACACTCGCAACAGCATACACTCGCCGGCTCAGCAGTGCCCAACATTCCTCTTGCGCGGCTCTCTCAATATCTTCGCGCGTCACCGATCGAAGCAAGACTCCGAACGAATCTGCGTCTTGATTAGGCAACAGGAATTCGTTGAGATGTTTTGAGGATTGCAAGTCGAGCAGCGCCTCAAACACTTTCATGGCGCTTCCGCTTTGCTGGTAGCCGAGCCACCGGGCAAGGCAGCGGTGAGTTGATATATCTGCTCCTGGAGTTCGGCTGCGAGCGGCCGCAATTCGAATCGGAACCGCCAGTGCCGACGCAGAGACCGCGCTGGGATCGTGCTAGAATCGGCAACAACGTAGACGAATACACCAACGTCAATCTGCCCTTTCCGATGCCCGACGCTGTGCAGGAGTTCAGCATCGAGACCAACAACTACAACGCGCAATATGGCCAGAATGCAGGCGGGGTGGTGAATATCATCACCAAGAGCGGCACGAATCAATATCACGGCGACCTGTTCGAGTATGTGCGCAATGCCGATCTGAATGCCGCCAATTATTTCACGTATAGCGCCGCCGCCGGCCACAAGATCGTCGATCCGCTCAAGCGCAACCAATTTGGCGGCATGGTGGGCGGACCGCTGCAGGTTCCGCGTCTGTACCGCAGCGACAAATCGTTTTTCTTTTTCGGATATCAGAAGACGATCGATCACGAAGCCGCAACCACTTCGTCCTCCTGCCTGCCAACCATTGCCCAGGCTGGCGCGCCCATCGGCGAAAATCCCTGGTAGGGCAACAGGCCTGGCATCCGAAACCGCCGCAGCAAGCTCGTAGCGCCGGATCAATACCTGAGATCGCTGTTCGAACAGGTGTTTGGTTACCGAATCTCGTGGATCACTTTGTATCGCAGTGGCATTTTGCGAGGTTTTTGCTGACAAAATTAAGTCTTTTTTATGGTGAGCTCGCTGGGATTCGAACCCAGGACCCACGCCTTAAAAGGGCGTTCTTGATGGTCCTGCATCACGCTGCACGCCGTTGCATTGGACTGCAAATATCCAGTATTTATGCAGGGATTTCTTCATCATATAGCGCCGAACTGTCGCAGCCAGTTGCATTGAATGCGGCTTTGGAGTATCACAAAAGTATCACAGGCCGACGAATTTCTCCAGGGCGATGGTCCTGGGTAGGAGTGTGATGCATGGCGAAAAAACCCGCGCCCGTGAGCGGCGTATACGAGCGACCGCCTGGCAGCGGCATCTGGTCCGCGCGAATCCGGGTGAATGGCAAACTGGTGCGGAAGAGCTTCGGTTTGGGCCCAAAGGGACGTTCGGATGCGGTCGCATGGGTAGAGAAAGCGCGGACGATCAGGCGCACAGGCGAAGGCGTTTTGCCGACGACGGCCAAGCGGCCGGTCCTCACTACCGCCGAAGTCGCAGTCCTCGGCGACATCAATGCGATTACGGTCGGCAGGCTATGCGACGAGTTTGTTCACTACGTAAAAGCACATCCGGAGGAATATAGAGATCAGACTAATCCTCCAAAACGCATTGCCGAGATCAATCAAGTCTTTGGTGACCGCGCAGCGGCAACGCTCAAGCCTTCCGAGATCGAGGACTGGCTTGACGAGATTCAACGGCAGCGCAGCCTGGAGAATGCGACTGTCAACAAAATGCGCGGCACATTTTCTATGCTTTTCAAGCACGGAAAACGGAAGGATTTGGTTAGCACAAATCCCGCAGCGGAGGTTCCTCTCCGCGATACGGGGCATGGTATCGTTGAGCGTTTCCTCAGTGCCGAAGAGGAGATGCGGCTGCGCAAGGTGTTGCAGCGGAAGATCGACTCCCACGACTCAATCAAACATCCGGAGTTGCGCAAGCAGGCGATTCACAGGCTGCTTGAATTCGAGGTGTCAGTAAAGTCAGGTATGCGCCGATCAGAGCAATACAATCTGCGATGGGGCGATGTCGATTTTGAAAGGCGCATCATGCGCTTGCGGAAGACAAAGAACGGAAAACCTCGCAATGCTTTCATCATTGATGATGTGGCGAAGGCACTAAGGCAGCTGCGCGACCTTGACCTAGAGCGCAGGGATCGATCCGGGAACCAGCCGAACAAATCGCCGCATGATGTGGTATTCGCCAAAGTTGACAACAAAAAGTGGTGGCAGGCCGCACTGGACGAAGCGAAGATCAAAAACTATCGCTGGCACGACAACCGTCACACCTTCTGCTCACGACTGGTGCAGGCCGGCGTGCACTTGAAGGTGGTACAGGAAGCCGCCGGTCACGCCTCCATCGCATCGACCATGCGATATGCGCATTTCGCCCCGTCGCAGGTAGTGGATGCGATGGCTGTCCTGAATTCGAAGCGGTGATCACGCCGCACCGTACGATCAAGCGGGGCACAAGCATGGGCCTGGCGCTACACCGCGCCCCTGAGCCAAGTCTTCCATCTCTTGGCCGTTGCAAAGTTCATATAAGATGTTATATATTAGATTCAGTCATGAAGGATCGCATCGAACGTCGGTCAGCGAAGATCGAGTGGGAGGGTGACTCAAAGGAAGTTCTGAGCAGCTTCCCCTACGATGTGAAGGTGACGCTGGGATTCTCGTTGCGGCAGATTCAGAACGGGCATGGCCCTCGCTGCTCGCACCGCCCCATGACCTCAGTCGGGAAGGGCGTGTGGGAACTGAAGGACGGCGACGAGCGAACGTGGTATCGGCTGATGTACCTGACGCGGATCGGCGACACTATTCACGTCCTGCACTGCTTTGAGAAGGACAGCAGGAAAACGGACAGGCGTGATCTGGAGGTGGCGAAAGCCAGGTTGAAAGAAATCCGCCAAAGACTGCTGGATACGAAATAAAGACATCGACCAACGGAGTGGTCAAAATGAGCAAATCGAATCACATCACCAGGGGCGACGTTCTGGACGACCTGGGATTCTCCAGGTCGGAAGCATCGGCGCTGAAGATCAAGGCCTCCATTGTGGAGGCGATTCTGGCGGAAATCGACCGGCGCGGCTTTACTCAACGGCAGCTTGTAGACGTGCTGGATGAGTACCAGCCGAATGTCAGCAATCTCCTGCATGGCAGGATCAGCAAGGTGAGCATCGAGAAACTGCTCGCCTATGCGGACCGGCTCAGAATACAAAGCAGCATCGAGTTGCGTCCGCCAGCCAAAGGGGGCCAGGGCAAACTCGCGAAACACATTGCGACTAAAGAAGTAGCGTACGCGTAGGTCCGCTGTGGTCCGCTATCCAGCTTTCCGCCTCCGGTGATCGGACTGGGCCAGCTTGTGAATTTCTTCAATCGGAATCAGCACCCGATTATCGATTCTTCTCGTCAATAAACGTCCCTCCGCAATCATGTAATCCACTTTGCGGATGCTGATAGTCAGCATCTCCGCAGCCATTTTGCGACTCACGAGCAGCTTTGCATTTGGCGGCAGTCCCGCTGTGGCAGGCGGCTTGCGTGTACCGATTTGATGCGTTCGCGCTTTCAGATTTGCCGACTCTGACGGATTCGCGGGCGCAGGAGCACAATAGCCGCAAGACGGAGTTGGACTTTCAGGCAGGTGATCGCCCTCGATTTGGACCACGGGATTAATCGGATTAAATAGGGAAAGCTGACCAGCCAGCACAACTCGCTGGAAGCGTCTGGTAGTGGAAGAAGGGCGCAAAGGACACCTCGCCAGTCTTGCATGGCTTGACAATACCGTAGGCGTATCAATAGAGTCAACATGTAAGTTTACAAATCTCCATGACAGTTGCAGCCGCAAGAGCGGAGAGCCAAACCGAGAAAGGAAAGGTCTTGTCCGAAAAAGGGGGATGGCCCCAACAACCCGTGATCTCCATCCGCGTCTCGGAGGCGCTGCGCTCTCGTCTTGAGCGCCTCAAGGAAGTTCTCTCGAAAAAGAGCGGCGACAACGTTACTACATCGGAGGTAGCTAAGCAGCTTCTCGAATCGGCGCGGGAAGACCGTCTTGA
>Ga0335075_10013329_pt1 | contig 12381 bp, 10 predicted proteins | sample Lox_Sample_24_FD_206723 | JGI IMG/M metagenome (GOLD analysis project Ga0335075, IMG submission 206723) | Soil microbial communities from Loxahatchee National Wildlife Refuge, Florida, United States - Lox_Sample_2.4 | ecosystem: Environmental > Terrestrial > Soil > Wetlands | place: USA... | reverse complement strand
GCGCCCGCCCCGCCCCGCCCAAAGGCCCCGCGCCCGCCCCGCCCAAAGGCCCCGCGCCCCGCTTCCGGAATGTCGCACGCTGCGCGCACGACATTCCGGAAATTTCACCATATGGACAGGCCGGAAGCGCCCCGCAAGAAGCGACTTCCGCGTCGGCCGGGCGCGCACCGCCGCCGCGCGCCCACTCCCGGCTGGCCGGCGATTATCCCGAACGAGTGCGTGGCGCCGCTCCGCTCATCTCCCGCCCCCACTGAGACAGCAATCACAAGCCGCCACCAATTACCCGGTGATTACATATGGCGACCGGCGTATCACGCATCTCGGCGTCATCAGCAGTTATGTGTTGTTCACGTGAAGCGTCACGGCGAAGCCACGCAACCGTTCGGGATGAACTGAATTACCCGCCGCATGCCGCGGTATGCGGGCGAACCTCAGTCCGGCGCGGGCCTTGGCCGGTGTTTAACAACCCAATTTCGAGGCAGTTGACGGACGGCAAAACGGCACGGCCAAGTGGGGCACGGCCTTCCTGAAACGGAGACAAGGCATGTCCGCTCGATGGGTCAGGAACCTCATCATTCTTCTGTATCTGGTTATCGGCGGCTTTATCGCCTGGGATCACGGCTACCTGAGCATTGCCTGGCTGCGGACGCTGGCCAGCGCCATCCTGGCGATCCTCCTCTGGTGGCTCGTCCTGCTAGGCGTCAACCTGCACGTCCACGGCGGGTAACGGCCGTCACGTCCGGGTGAACTGTTAACGATAAAGTTAACAGTTCACCCGGCGTTCGGAACTGGTCGGCTACCGCCCAGCCGCCGACGGTGGCGTGACGATCCAGCTCCTGCCCTGCGCCGCGAGCCGGTTGACCAGGGTCGCGGAGCCGTAGTCCTTGGCGACCTGCCTGGAACGTTCGGTGATCGGAACGATCCACAGCCACCGGACCGGATCACCGTCGACCGAGAACCCGGACAGGTCGGGCACGGGCGGTCCGGCGAGCCCGGAGGGGTCCTCAAGCAGCAGCACGCCCTCGTACCCGCCGCCAAGCGGGAACGTCGACGGCTTGTCGTACCAGCGCACGCTGTGCCCCGGCCCGAACCAGGTCACCGACCGCCACGGGTACCCCGCCAGCCACAGGAAGGCCAGCGCCGCCACCCCCGGCGGCAGCGTCGTCGCGACCGCGAGTTCGATCCGCGCGTAGTCGGTGGGGTCGTCCACGACCTGCTCCACGACGGGCATCCGCTGCGCGCTCATCCCGATGGTGGACAGGATCGTGAACGGCCGGTCGGGCCCGGACGGGCGCTCGGAGATGCCGATCGAGGGCTTCTTGCCCGGCGCACCGTCCCAGTAGTGCGCGCCTGGCCCGAGTCTCGACGTCAGGTGCCCGAGCGCGGCGGACTGGAACTGCGCCCAGCCGCCGGCCGAGTTGCGCCACTTCCAGAACTCGGCCGCCCGCTCCACCCGCGGGCCGATCGCGTCGATCGCGTCGTCGAGGGCCCAGGCGAACGGTGTCTGCCCGATCACGTCCCTGCTGTAGCCGGGCATGCCCCGGCTGGAATCCGCCCAGCCGGGGATCACCGCGAGCAGGGTGCCGCGCTCGAGCAGCGCCACGCCGTCGCCCTCCTCGAACCACAGCGCCTGCAGGTTAGCCGGGTCGAGCGGCGGCCGGCCGCGCGGATGCCTGGTGCGCCCGGCGGGCATAACGGGTGCCTGGCCGGCGTTGATCCTTTCCGGATCAGTAGTGCGCGGTGCGCGGACATGGTTGGCTATCCAGGTGGCGGCGATCACCGTCGTTTCGTCACGCAGGTACGCGGCCGTCGTGGTGCCGTCGAACTCGACCGTCAGCCGCCTGGACCCGTACGGGCTCACGCTGTCGAGCAGCGCGACGGCCGGCGGGAACGGATCCGGACCAGACAGCATAATCGCCATATTCCCACTATCGCCGCCTTTGCCCTCTGTGATCAAGTCCTCACTGAGAGGTAACCGGTCAAAATCCCGAACGGAGTCCTCGTGACACACCCACCCCGCCACCTTGCCGATCTCGATCTGGCCGGTCGGCGCGCGGCTGTCACGGCCCTCGGGGAGAAGCCGTTCCGCGCCGACCAGCTGTCCAGGCACTACTTCGCAAGGTACACCGACGCGCCGGAAGACATGACCGACCTGCCCGCGGGGGTCAGGGACAACCTGGCCGATGAGCTGCTGCCACGGCTGCTGACCTCCGAACGGGAACTGACCTGTGACAACGGCGCCACAAGGAAGATGCTGTGGCGGCTGCACGACGGCGCCATGGTCGAGTCGGTGCTGATGAAGTACCCGGACCGGGTCACGATGTGCGTGTCGTCGCAGGCCGGGTGCGGTATGGGCTGCCCGTTCTGCGCGACCGGGCAGGCGGGGCTGACCAGGAACCTGTCCACGGCCGAGATCGTCGCCCAGGTCGTCGCGGGGGAGCGGGCCTCCAGGGAGAACGCGCCCGCACAGCCCACGAGCACCTCGCGCGTGTCCAACATCGTCTTCATGGGCATGGGCGAGCCCCTGGCGAACTACAAGAACCTCATCGGCGCCATTCACCGCCTGTCCGACCCGGTCCCTTCCGGCCTGGGCATCTCCCAGCGCAACCTGACCGTCTCGACGGTCGGCCTCGTCCCCGCGATCAAGCGGCTCACGGATGAAAAGCTCACGGTAAGGCTCGCCGTCTCGCTGCACGCGCCGGACGACGAGGCCAGGGACGAGCTGGTTCCCGTCAACCGGCGCTGGAAGGTGGCCGAGGTCCTCGATACGGCCTGGGACTACGCCGCCGCCACCGGGCGCCGCGTCTCCATCGAGTACGCGCTGATCAGGGACATCAACGACCAGCCGTGGCGCGCCGACCTCCTGGGCCGCCTGCTCGCTGGCCACCTGGTGCACGTGAACCTGATCCCGCTCAACCCGACGCCCGGCTCGAAGTGGACCGCTTCCCGTCCCGGCGTTCAGGAGGAGTTCGTCCGCCGCGTGGCGGACCACGGCGTCGCGGTGACCGTCAGGGACACCCGCGGCCGCGAGATCGACGGCGCGTGCGGTCAACTCGCCGCGACCGTGACGGGCCGGTCGGTCGGCCCGGCGACCCGCCGCTCGGGCACCCCGCTGCTTCCGCTGGCCTAGCCGCCACCATCGCCGCGCCCGCCACCGCCACCCCCGCCGCGCCCGCCACCGCCACCCCCGCCGGGCAGACCAGGCAGAATGGCCCCGTGACGTGGTGGATGAGGCTTAAGTGGCGGGTCAACACGGCCAGGCGCGACGCGCTCTGGCGGGCCGTGCACTGGGGGTGGCGCGAGTTCCAGCAGGCCGGCCTGGTGACGGCGGACACGCCGGCCGGCCGGGCCTTCGCGAAGTTCGGGCGCGGCTCGATCATGGCGTTCCCGCCGGGCTCGGTCTTCGGCGAGAACGGGATCGCCATCGGGGAAGACACCCTCATCGGCCAGCAGGTCACGCTCAGCGCCGGCACCCTGCCCGGACAGGACCTCTGGGGCCTGACCCTGCTCACGATCGGGGACCGGTGCGTGATCGGCCGCGGCAGCCACATCGTCGCCCACCAGGAGGTAAAGATCGGCGACGACGTCTGGACCGGACCCTACGTCTACATCACCGACCAAAACCATGGTTACGAGGATCCGGACGTCCCGATCGGCAAGCAGTTCCCGGTTAACCGGCCGGTTAGCATCGGCGCGGGCTCGTGGCTTGGCGCGGGGGCGATCATCCTGCCCGGCGCCGTGATCGGCCGCAACGTGGTGGTCGCGGCCGGCTCCGTGGTGCGGGGCGTCATCCCCGACAAGTGCGTCGTGGCCGGCGTGCCCGCGAAGGTCGTCCGCGAGCACACCAAGGCCGGCTGGTTGCCAACGCCCGGCCCCAAGGTCGGCCCCAAGCTCGGCCCCGCGGCCGGCCCCAAGCTCGGCCCGGTCAGTCGCTCCTAGCCGGGGCGCCCTCGACGTCCAGGCCGCGAAGCGTGGAGCGAAGCGAGGCGATGGCGCCGTCCAGCCGGGCGAGGCCGTCGGTCAGCGCCAAGTCGGTCAGCGCACCGGACGCCAGCGCCGCCGGCAGCCCGGCGAGCCCGGCGGCGGCCTCCTCGATCGCCGAGAGCAGCGACGGCAGGTCGGATACCGCGCGCAGTTGCCGCTCCTTCAGGTACAGGTCGACGAAGACCGAGACCTTCGCCCGCAGCACCCAGGGATCGAACGGCTTTGAGATGTAGTCGACGGCGCCGGCCGCGTACCCGCGGAAGGCGAGTTCGGGGTCCGCGCCCGCCGCGGTCAGGAAGATGATCGGCACGTCGGGCGACCGGCCGGGCTGTTTGATCTGCGCGGCGGTCTCGAACCCGTCCATGCCCGGCATGACGACGTCGAGCAGGATGACCGCGAACTCGTCCGCGTCCACGGCGTCGACCGCGGCCTCGCCGGACCGTACGAAGACGAGTTCCTGGTCAAGCGACGACAGGATCGCCTCAAGCGCCAGCAGGTTCTCGGCGCGGTCGTCGACGAGCAGGATCTTCGCCTGATGTGTGCCAGTGGAGCGTGCCATGTCAGTAATCCCGGCCGTGGCCACTGGAGCACGGGGCCTGGGACATCTCGTTGTCCTCCCGGTGGCTAGCGTGACCTTCCAAGTCTTTCACGTTCCTTCATGACTTACCGCTTACCAGCTTCACTGTCGCCCTGACCAGCAGTGTCACTATCCCGGCGGCGCAGAACGACAGGATCGACGCCGACATCCACCCGGCCGGCGTGAAGCCGATGTCCTGCCCGAACGAGGACCATGCCGAGGCCCACCAGGATATGTAACCGGGGTTAATGAGCTGGTAGACGACGAAGCCCACGGCCCACGGGACCAGCATGGACCAGCGGGAGCGGGCAGCGGACGACAGGTCCCAGCGACGACGCGGCACCGAACGGTAATCGGCGAAGTAGTCCGCGATCAGCACCGCCGACATGGGCACGAACACCGAGCCGAGCAGCGTGAGGAAGTTCTCGTAGTCGGCGATGTTCAGCCACAGCGCGCCCGCCGTGACCAGCGCGCTGATCACCCCCGCTAGGACCCGCCGGTCCCAGAGCGGGCGCAGGTTCTGCATCGAGATCGCGGTGGAGTACACGTCCGCGAACGACTGGTCGAGTTCCCGGGCGGCCAGGATCGCGAACCCGAGCGAGCCGACCGGCAGCGCGATGAACGCGCCGAAGATGTCGTTGGAGTTCCCGTGCGCGACGGTGACCAGGGCCAGCAGGCCGATGACGTAGCAGAGCACCTGGGTCACGCTGTAGCCGGCCACCGCGCCCACGACCGCCACCCGCGAGTCCCGGGAGTGCCGCATGTAGTCGGCGGCGAGCGGCGCGAACGAGATGGCGACGGCGACGACCGTGTCGGTCGCGTCCCAGAAGCCGGACCAGGTGCCGTGGGTCAGCGGCGGCAGCGGGTGCCGCAGCAACTGGACGAAGAGGTAGCACATCACGATGAGGACGGCCCCGGTGGCGTACCGGCGCAGCACGCGGATGGCGCCGAGCGGCCGGATGGTCAGCAGCGCCGTGAGCACGCCGGCGATCAGGACGTAGCCCCATTTGGGCACGGCGGGCGCAACCGTCTGCGCGGCCGTCGCGATCGTGACGAGCTCGAAGATGCTCCAGCCAAAGAGCTGCAGGATGTTCAGCGCGGTGGGCAGGTACGACACTCGCGCGCCGAACAGCCCGCGCAGCAGCACCATGGAGGGCGCGCCGGTGTGGGTGCCAGGCAGCCCGGCCAGCGCGAGCACCACGGCGCCGAGCACGGTACCCACCACGGTGGCCGTGAGCGCGGCGGCGAGCGACAACTCCGGAGTCCCCGCGCCGCCCGGCTGGAGCACGAAGATCGCGCCGGTGAACCCGAGCAGGCTGACTCCGAGGTTGCCCCAGAGGCCGAACTGATCGAGCAGGCCAAGCGATTGCGGCACCGGCTCGGCCAGCGTCCGCCCGACCTCGGAATGACGGTCACCGGGAACGGTGACGAAGGTGTTCTCGCTGGTATCGGCGGAGCCGGTCGTCGCGGCCAAGGCAGCCTCCCTACGCCGGAATTACCCGGACAGGTTCGGACGGTCGGTGGCGCGTGGGCCGGTGCCGCGGTCACGCGGCGCGGCGGCCAGCCACCCTCTCAGCCCGGTCAGCCCGAGCTCCCGTGTATTCAGTTGCGTAGATTTTAACCATTTACCGGTGACGCGTAACAACCCGGGTCAGTGGCCGGCCCTCAGCGCGGCCGCGGGTCGGCGCCGGCCGACGTCCACTGTCATACCGAACGGGTGCGTGTTTCACGGTTCACGCGAACGGCCCGTTCCCCTGCCGGGCGGGCAGGGGAACGGGCTACTCGTCTGACCCGTCGGAGTCGGCGTTGGCGGCCGGCCGGCCGGGGCGGCGCATCTGGCGAGCGCCGCCCGGCATCCGGCCCGCGTCGCCAAGGGCCCGGCGGAGCAGGAATTCGATCTGGGCATTGGTGGATCGCATCTCGTCGGCCGCCCACTTGGCGAGGGCGTCATGGACGGCGGGATCGAGCCTGAGCAAGATACTTTTGCGTTCTGCCATGAGCGGGTCAGGAGTAGAGGGAGCCGGTGTTCACCACTTGCTGAGTGGCCTGTTCGCTGCAGAGCACCACAAGCAGGTTGGAGACCATGGCCGCCTTGCGCTCCTCGTCGAGTTCGACGACGTTCTCCTCGTCGAGGCGCTCGAGCGCCATTTTGACCATGCCGACCGCGCCCTCGACGATCTTGGCCCGCGCGCCCACGACCGCGCTCGCCTGCTGCTGGCGGAGCATGGCCCCGGCGATCTCAGCGGCGTACGAGAGCCGGGTGAGCCTCGTCTCGATGACCTCCACGCCGGCCGCCTGCACCCGGTTCGCGAGTTCGGCGGAAAGCTGAGCGGTGATCTCGTCGGCGTTGTCCCGCAACGACATCACGCCCTCAACCCCCCGGGCGTCGTAGGGGTAACTGCTGGCGATGTGCCGCACGGCGGTCTCGGCCTGGATCGCCACGAACTTGACGTACTCGTCGACCGAGTAGGTCGCCTGCGCGGTGTCCCGCACCTGCCAGACGACCACCGCGGCGATCTCGATCGGGTTGCCGTCGGCGTCATTGACCTTGGTCTGCGCGGTCTCCAGGTTCCTGATCCTGGTGGAGACCGGGATCCGGTTGGAGAACGGGTTCACCCACTGCATCCCCGGCTCGCGGATGGTGCCCTTGTACTTGCCGAAGAGCTGGACCACGTGGGCCCGCCCGGGCGCGACGACGGTGATGCCGCGGAACACGATGGATACGGCGACAACGAGGATGACGCCGATGACGATGAAGACCGCCTTGGCCGCGCCCGCGTGCGTGCTGCCCTGCCAGAACAGGATGATCGCTACGATCAGCAGCAACAGGGCGGCGAGCAGGAAGAGCGGGCCCGGGATGTACCAGGCGGTGCGCTCGCGCATCCGCTGGCTAGTGGAGTAGGCGGTGGTGTCTGGTACTTGAGCCTGGGCTGTCATGCTGCCCACCTCCGAGGAGAGTTTCCATGATATCTGTTGCTATCATACTGATATCAGTTTTCCAGTGCAAGTACCGACACGCCGGCGCCCCGCCCTCGCGCTCCGCCCCTGCCGCCCTCGCGCCCCTTCCCCGTCGGACATTTCCGGCATATCGCCACCCTGTGCGAGGGGAATGCGTGATGGTGGATCGTTGACCACGCCCTGGCGTGTTCAACGATCCACCATCTTCGACCCCATCGGCCCAGGCCCGGATAACAGCAAGAAACGCGGCCGGGGGCAAGAGCCGCGTCGCTCCGGCGCTGTGACTGGAGTTAAGGCTTGTGGTCCTCGCGCAGCTTGGGGGTGAAGGTGTCGCCGCGCAGCGCCTCCTCGATCAGGACCACGGCCTTGGCGGTGCTCGCTAGGCGCCGCCCCTCGGTCCGGTAAGCGGCGAGCACGGCGTCGATCGCGTGCGGCGGCAGGGCCTCGCCGAGTTCGGTCCGCGCCGTGCGGTAGCCGGCCCTGGCGCCCTCCACGCAGGCCTGCGTATGGTGCCGGGCCATCGCGGCCAGCGCCACCGGGTGCCGGCGCAGCACGCCGTGCAGCCGGAATTCGGGCGGCACGACATCGAGCAGCCAGGCGATCGCGGTCGCCTCAAAGTCCTCGCTGCCCGGCGGATGCACTCCGGTTGGCCAGCCCGGCGGTATGTACGCAGCCATGACGCGATCATAACACCAGCTAGAACGACAATTCGAGTCTCCCTCACCCGCCTCATGGGTCACGAGGCCGACGGGACCCCGGTCCGAGCCTTAGCGTCACCTGGATACCCCGTTCCCCGGCTGGGGCCGTGGCGGGCTCAGCCTTGGCCGGCGGTACCGGCGAGCAGGCAGGCCGCGAGAATGCCGGGGCTCACTCCAGCCTCACTGGCCTCTCCAGTCCTCATTGTCGGTGAACTGACCATTTTCCCGGGTGGTTTGTCCGTGTATGGGGGTGCGTTTCACCGACAATGATGCGTTTCACCGACAAAGTCGGGCGCGGTCAACGCCCACGGCCGCCGTCCCAGGAATATCGTTTTTCCCATGTCCGGCTCGCAGCCGCCCGGCTGGTACCCCGCCCCAGGTTCCCCGAACACCTTGCAGTGGTGGGACGGGATTAGATGGACCAATGAGGTCCGTGAAGCGGACGCTCCCAGAGGTGCGGAAGCGTCGCCAGCGCCTGGCGCCGGCTCGGTCAAGGGTGCCGGCCCGGCGGAGCACTCCCGCCCGGCGGAGCGCCCCGGCCCGGCGGAGCGCCCCGGCCCGGGGGCGACCGGGCGCGTGTCGGCCGACGGGCCGGAGGGCGCGGCCGAAGCGCCGGCGGCCTGGCGCGCCCCCGCGGTCGCGGCGTGGCAGGCGAGGACGGCGCCGGCGCCGCCGCGGCGACTCGGCCGTTGGCTCGGCCGGTCGAAGCGCCGCTGAGCACAGCCGCTCAATGCGTTGGCAAAGTAATTGGTAACGGTCTAATCACCAGCGCCTCGTCGGTCGCAATGACATGCTTGGCCCGGGACATGTCGAAATTTGTCGTGTTTTCGGCGATGTCGGTATCGGGCCGCCCTCGGCCGAGGCGGGGCCGTCAACAAAACGGAGGGAACTGAGCAATGTCATCGGGCATGGTAGGGATGGACATCGCGCAGGGCCAGCAGCTCGCGCAGAACTTCAAGACGGGCGGCGCGGACCTGCAGGCGGCGGTCAGCAAGCTGGACAGCTTCGTCAGCCAGAGCGAGTCGTTCTGGAAGGGCCCGGGCGCGGACAAGTTCCGTTCTGAGTGGGCGGCGTTCAAGCCGTCGGCGCAGAAGATGATCGCCGCGGTGCAGGCGGACGCCCCGCAGGCGGTCACGGCGGCGGTGAACGCGATCCAGCAGGCGACCGGCGTCTCCTGACGGCGCCCGGCAAAAGACACGAAGGCCCCGGAAGCCGCCAGCGGCGCCCGGGGCCTTCGCCGTGCTCCGTGCTCCGTGCGGAGGCCTAGGACGGCAGCGCGACCTGCACCGGCGCGGTGCTCCCCGGGCGCACGAGCAGCCCGCGGCCGAGCGGACCGGGCCCGGCCCCCCTGGGCAGCCTGATCCCGAACAGGTCGCCGTCCCCCGGGCCGGAAAGCGCCACGAAAAGCCCGCAGCGGGACTTCAGCGCGGTCCGCACGAAGCCCGAGTAGATCCGGGACATGTCGTCGGTGGTGCCGGCCAGCACCAGGCCGTGCTCGGCGTCGCGCCCGCTGACGATGACCTCTTCCAGCGTGAACGACACCGGGTTGTCCGACAGCAGTTCCGCGTCGTCGACGACCACCACGTAGCGGTCGACGCCGGCGACCAGCGACGTGACGTCGTCCGGGGTGAGGTCGGCGCCGAGCACGCCGAGCACGCCGGGCGAGCCTTCGAGCGACCGCAGCGGCGACCGGCGCGGCGTGATCGCCAGGACTTTAGTGCCCGACCGCAGCAGCCCGGTGGCCATCGTGAGCAGCGCCGTGGACCGGCCGCTGCGCGGCGGCCCGGCGACCACCACGCCAGGCCCGTCGGCGCCGACGTCGATGCCCTGCGGGCCAAGCTCGTCACCGCCGGCCCCGACCAGCGCCCACAGCGGCGACGGCGGCACAAAGGAAGCGTCGAGGGCCAGTGTCTCCGCCACCGTCGTCCTGACCGGCAGCAGGTCGGTGCGCAGCGGCCGCAGCCCGCGGCCCGGTCGCGGGAACCGCTGCGCTGAGCGCTGCGCGAGCCGGTAGATCGCGGCCACCTGGGCCGGGCCAGACGGTTCCGCGTCGAGCAGCGCGACCTGGGCCTCAAGCAGCTGCGCCCCCAGGGCATGACCCTCGCCGGGGAACACCAGCCGGCCGGGCGCCTGGTGCGCGGGCAGCGCGCGCACGCTGAGGCCGACGAAGGTGGCGTCCTCCTTGTTGGCCAGGTTCAGCACCATCCGCCGCTGGAACACGGTGCCGACCTGGCCGATCAGCGCGCTCCTGTCGGTGGTCACGGCCGCGCGCAGGCCGACGGCCGGCCCCTCGCGCAGTATCTGCAGCATCGCCTCGATCAGCCGGCCGAAGTCGTACTGCTCGAACGCCGCGACGTACCCCTCCCACCAGTCGAAGAGCAGCAGCATCCACGGCAGCCGCTCCGCCGGGTCCGCCGTGTGCGCGCGCTGCTCGGCGACCCCGGCGAAGCCGGAGGCGGCGAGCACCTGCTGGCGCCGGGTGATCTCGGCCCGCAGCGTCGCGATCAGCCGCTCGACCCGGTCGGTCTGGTCGCGCGACACCACGCTCCCGCAGTGGGGCAGCTGGGTGAGCGGCAGCAGCGAACCGGAGCCGCAGTCGAGCCCGTAGATGTGCACGTCGGCCGGCGAGGCAGTCGCCGCGACCGAGCCCGCCAGCGTCCGCAGCACCGTGGACCGGCCGGACCTGGGCGCGCCCGCCACCACGAGGTGCCCGCCGTGCGCGAGGTCCAGGGCCAGCGGCACCCGCTCCTGCCTGGCCGGGACGTCGGTGAGGCCGAACGTGACGGGCGGCACGTCGCCGGGCGGCGCGACAGGCGACGCGACGGCGAGTACCTCGTCGAGCGTGATCGTTTCCGGCAACGGCGCGAGCCACGGGCTGCGCTGCTTCTTGATGCCAAGCCGCTCGGCCGCGCCCGCGATCGCGTCGACGAGCACCGACAGGTCGGTCACCATGTCGTCACCGCCCGCAGCGGCGTCGTCGGGCGCCGCGGCCGGCGCCGGCCGCCCGAGCACGGGCCACGGCACGGGCACCGCCCTGGCCGCCCGCGACTGCCCGCGGCGGGCGCCGGGGCGCCGCCCGCCGATCCGCGCGGACTGGACGGCGGCCGGCGCGGACGCACCGGAGCGCACGTAGCAGCGGCCGGGCGTGGACCGGCCGATCCGCGCCGCGTCGGGCACGTCGATCACGTCCATCGACTCGGCGGCGTCCGTGACCCGCAGCGCGATCCGCAGGTTGGTGTTGGCCCTGATGTCGGCGCTCACCACGCCGGCCGGCCGCTGCGTGGCGAGGACTAGGTGCACGCCGAGCGAGCGGCCCCGCTGCGCGATGCCGACCAGGCCGGCCACGAAGTCGGGCAGCTCCGCGACCAGCGAGGCGAACTCGTCGATGACGAGCATGAGCCGTGGAACCGGTTCGAGGCCCCGTGTTCGCGCCGCGGCCTCCCAGTAGTCCTCGATGTCCTTGGCCCCCGCGTGCAGCAGGATCTCCTCGCGCCGCTTGAGCTCGGCCGCGAGCGAGGCGAGCGCCCGCTCGGTGAGGTGGCCGTCCAGGTCGCTGACCATGCCCACCGTGTGCGGCAGCCTGGCGCAGTCCTTGAACGCGCTGCCGCCCTTGTAGTCGATCAGCACGAAGTTCATCGCGTCCGGCCGGTTGGCCGCGGCGAGCGACGCGATCAGCGTCTGCAGCAGCTCCGACTTGCCCGCGCCGGTGGTGCCCGCCACCAGGGCGTGCGGACCGTCGAAGCGCAGGTCGACGACGAAGGGACCGTTGGCGCCGACACCGATCGGCACGGCGGTGGTCCGCCCGTACCGTTCCCAGAGCCCGAGCACGGCCGAGGCCGACGGGTCGGGCATGCCGAGCAGGTCGAGCAGCCGCGCGGCGGACGGGATCGCCGCCTGCCCGTCCTCCCGGCTGATGTCCCTGATCGGCGCCAGCGCCCGCGCCGCGCGGTCCGCCCAGCCGGCGCCGACCTGGTCGGCGAGCACGAGGCCGGGAACGTCGGTGCCGCCGCGCAGCGTCACGTAGCCGGGGCTGTAGGCGTCCCATGACACCACGGCCGCGCACTCCTCGGGGAGTTCGCGCTCGGTGTCGTCGATGCAGATCGCGCTGATCCCTGACATCCGCGCGGTGGCGAGCACCTGCGGCATGCCGGGGACGCGGCGCAG
>Ga0335075_10013328_pt1 | contig 12384 bp, 8 predicted proteins | sample Lox_Sample_24_FD_206723 | JGI IMG/M metagenome (GOLD analysis project Ga0335075, IMG submission 206723) | Soil microbial communities from Loxahatchee National Wildlife Refuge, Florida, United States - Lox_Sample_2.4 | ecosystem: Environmental > Terrestrial > Soil > Wetlands | place: USA: Florida... | reverse complement strand
CGGCAGCTTGCCCAGGTGCTTCCCCAGGACGCTCACCTCGCCCCCGAGGGAGGCGAGGATCCCCGATACGGTCAGCAAGGTCGTCGTCTTGCCGGCACCGTTGGGGCCGAGCAGCGCAACGACCTCTTGCGGGCCCACGTGCAGATCGATGCCGCGGACGACCGCAACACCGTTATAGCCGGCCACGAGCCCTCTCACGGCCAGGACGGCGTCTTCAGCTGCGCCATCGGCCGCGTTTGCGATCGATAGGGACTCCTCCAGCTCGGCTACATGCTCGCGAACCTTGATCACGTGCCCGCGAGCAGCCCCGACGGCGTCCCCGCCCCGAGCCCGCGCTTGGCCCGCGGCACGTCCCAAGTAGGCAGCCACGACTGCCGGATCGTTCCGCACCTGATCCGGGTGCCCATCGGCGATCAGGCGGCCGAAATCGAGCACGCACAGGCGGTCGCACGCGCTGAGCACGAGCCCCATGTCGTGATCGACGAGCAACACAGTGATTCCGGACTCGACCACGGTCCGCAAACGGAGCCCAAACCCAGCGGACTCCGCCGCGTCCAGTCCGGCGGCGGGCTCGTCCACGAGCACGAGCCTTGGCTGCCCCGCAAGCGCGCGCGCGACGCCGACAAGCTTCCGTTGCCCCTCCGACAGGTCAGTGGAGGTCCTGTCAGCGAGGTGCTCCAGTCCGAGCAGCTCGAGCGCCGATTCGGCACGCCTCACGGCCGCGGTCGACCGCCTCGGCACAACAAGATCCGAGATCAAGGTCCACCAGCGGGACGGCTCGGCCGCGACTAGCAAGTTGTCCATCACGGAAAGGTCGTCGAACAACTCGACCGACTGAAAGGTGCGGCTGAGACCCAGGCGCGCCCGCCGGTTCGGGCTCCACTCGGTCACATCCTCGCCGCGGAATAGCACCCGTCCCCCCGTTAGAGGGGCGAAGCCGCTGATCGCCTCGATGAACGTCGTCTTCCCGGCGCCGTTTGGTCCGATCAGCCCAAGCAGCTCGCCCTCGTCCACGTGCAGGCTGACATGGTCGTTTGCGCGCACCCCGCCATAGGCGACAGTTAGGTCGTGCGTCTCGAGCACGAGCTATCCCCCCGTGGCGCCACGGTATCCATGCAGGATCGCCGGATCGGACCTTGGGTCGTTGCTCAGGAGCGAATCTTAACCTCGCGCTCCGGGTGCAGGGAAATGCACCTGACCGGACCGCGCTTGCACCGCCGCCACAATCTCGACGCCCTACGGCTCACCCGGGCCTACCTCGGCGCGATTGCGTCTTCCGGCTGACGGCACGGCACTTGGCGGTCCCGCTGACCTGGAGGGTTTGGATCGCGCCCCGCCCCTGAAGGCAGCTTTCTTCGGAGACGCTGTCCGCGACGCGCGACTAGCCCTGGACGATCCTGAGCCTGGGCCCAGGGCCCGGGACGCCGGAGAGCTCCGGCCGGGCCAGCGCGTCAGCCACCGCCCGGTAGACCTTCCGGTTGAAGATCAGGCCGACGTGGCTGCCGGTTACCTCGATGCAGTCGGCCTGCGGGATGATCTGGCATTGCCAGTGGACGACTCCGTCTCCCTTGGAGTAGATGCTGGTGAGCCGCACCTCGCCGAATGGGAACGGCCGGGCGAAGTCGCGGCTGAACGGACAGCCGCAGTGGCCGCTGAGGCAGTTCTCCGTGCGTGCACGTCCGGTCGCTTGAACCGCCCGCCGGGCCGCGCCGACGGCGAACAGCGTAGGCATGCTGGCTCCGAACATGCCCTGCAGGTCGGCTCCCATCGAGACGGCGTGTGAGACTAGGTCCGGGCGGCGGGCGGCGAGCGCGCGGGCGAAGTGGCCGCCGCGACTGTGACCGATCAGGGCCACGCGCCGCCCGTGGGTACGCCAAAGCGCTCGCACCCTGCGCTCGACCCGATCCAGCGCGCGGTCCGAGCAGTCGGTGTTGGTGATAAAGCCGCAGACGCGGGGTCGGTAGCCGATCCGGCGGAGCCATGCGCCGAGGACGCCAAGGGTCTGATCCCCGGCGAGAAAGCCGGGCATCAGGACGACCGGGCGGCCGTCGCCACGCGGAAGCCCCCCGCTCCCGTACAGCACGGGGTCGGCCAGCAGGCGTCCCAGCTCGAGCCACGCCCGCGTCTCGGCCAGCGGCCGGCCCCACCAGCGCTGCCGGACCGGATCCCCACCGAAGACGAACCGGTCCGCGTCTCGGTCATCGCCGCCCAAATTGGCCGTGTCGCCGCGCCCAGCCTTCGCGCGTCGCGGGTCAACTGGCATGAACGTATGATCCGGGCGCTTTGGCCGTTGCCTTGCGCATCCGGCTTCCCAGAGCCTTCGGTGCCGGCTTCAGCTCCCCCGAGCGCTCGCCGAGCCAGGCGGCGTAGTCGGGCCACCAGCTGCCGGGCTTGACATCCGCCTCGTCCAGCCACACCTCAGGGTCATCGGCGGGATCATCGGTGGCGCGGTAGCTGGCGCGGCTTTGAGGACTGGGCGGGTTCACTAGCGCCTGGATGTGGCCGCTCGTAGAGAGCACGAAGCGCTGTGAGCCGCCGAGCAGTTGCGTGCTTCTGTAAGCGTTATCCCAGGGCACGATGTGATCGCTCAGCCCCGCAACAGCGTAGCTGTCCAGGGTGATCTTGCCGAGGTCGACCGGGGTGCCTAGCACCTCGACCTCGCCGGGATGCGTGAGCCCGTTGTCGAGTGCGGTGCGAATGAAGTCCCGGTGCAGGCCGGCCGCGAGACGCACGCTGTCCTGGTTCCAATACAGGATGTCGAACGCGGGCGGGTCCTTACCAAGCAGGTAGTTGTTGACAAAGTAATTCCAGACGAGGTCGTTCGGACGCAACCAGGCGAACACGCTCGCGAGCGCGCGGCCGTCGATGTAGCCCTTGCGAGCGGATTCGGCGACCGCAGCGGCCGCGACCTCCCGGTTGACGAACGCGCCCGCGGTGCCCATCCGCGCCTGGTCAAGCGCGCACACCATCATCGTTAGCGTGCCGACCTTGTCCTGCTCGCCGATCGCCGCCAGGTGGCCCACCGCGCACGCGCTGATGATCCCGCCTGAGCACGCAGCGTTCAGATTGACCGCGGGCTGCCCGGTGATCTCAGCGGCGGCATCGCGCGCCTCGAGCACCGCCTGGACGTAGGTTTCCAGATCGAAGTGCCCCTGGGCGGCATCCGGGTTGCGCCACGAGATCATGAACACCTGCTGCTCCTGATCGAGCAGCCACTGCACCATGCTCCGACCCGGGGAAAGATCGAGGATGTAGTACTTGTTAATCGTCGGTGGCACGAACAGGAGCGGCACCTCACGCACCTGCTCGGTCGCCGGACGGTACTGGATCAGCTCGAACACCTCCGTGCGCAGCACGACCGATCCCGGCGTGACCGCGAGGTTTCCGCCGACGTCGAACTTGCTCACGTCCACGCTGGCCGGCAGATGCGGTGACCGCGGCACATCCCGCAGGAGACGGCGTCCGCCGCGGGCCAGGTTCGCCCCACCCTCGTCGATGCTCTCCTTGAGCACCGCGGGGTTAGACCAGGGGAAGTTGGTCGGGGCGAGCGCGTCCAGGACATTGGTCGCCGCAAAGCGCGCTTGGCGCTCGGTGCGCCAATCGAGATCAGCGCCGGAGATCAGGCGATCGACAGTGTCGCAGCCCGCCAGGTAGCCCTGCATGACCCGCCGCAGCAACCAGCTGTCCTGCCAGGCGCGGTCGCCAAAGCGCCGATCGCCCCTGGCCGGCCCCACGTCAGACCGTCCCGCAGCGACGCGGACGAGCTCGGCGCCGAGGCCGCCGGCGTCGCGGGCGACACGACCGGGGTGGCGCGCCAACCCCGCGAGCGTCCGGCCGGCCGCCCGAGGCTTGACGAACCTGCTCACGCCACCGTCCTCGAGCGCGGCGTCCGCGAGCATCACATCCAGGCCCGACCGGGCGGCCAGACGAAGACCCGGCGTCGCCGTCTCACCTCGACCTCGGTCGTTCGGTGTCGATCTCGCTCCCATGGTCCTCACGCGACCGCGCTCACACTGTGATATCACGCTCGACCGTAAAGCCGCTAGCGATCATGGCCGATCCGCATGGGCCGAGGCTTGGGACGGTCCGAGGATGCCTTGCTCGAGCCAGGTGTAGCGGCCGTCGAGCAGGTTCTGGGCGGTTTCGTAGCCGGCGGTGTCGTCGTTGTGCCACAGCGCTGTGAACAGCGCGTCGACGCGGCGGCGGGCCTGGCGGGCGAACAGGTCGGCGAGTTCGTACGCGGCTCGGCGCCGGTCGGGGTGCTCGCGGGCGATCGTCTCGGCGTAGACAACGGCGGAGGCGATCGCGAACAGCTCGGCGGCGATGTCGACGATCCGTCCGAGGACCGCCTGTTTGTGCTCGAGCTCGGCCTGCCAGCGGGTCATGGCGTAGAACGTGGAGCGGGCGAGCTTGCGCGAGGAGCGTTCGACGAACCGTAGGTGAGAGGCGAGCGATCCGAACTCGTGGAACGACCGGGGGTTCTGTCCCTCACCGACCGTGAGCTGTGGCAGCCATTTGGCGTAGAACCGGCTGGCTTGGACGGCCGCGTTCGCCTTGGCCTTGAGGTTCCCGTCGCCTTGGAGGAGCTCGCCGGCGACCTGGAGGTGCTGGTCGACCGCCTCGCGGGCGATGAGCAGGTGCATGATTTCGCTCGATCCCTCAAAGATGCGGTTGATCCGCATGTCGCGGAGCACCTGCTCGGCCGGGATTGGGTCTTCGCCGCGGGCGAGCAGCGAGTCGGCGGTCTCGTAGCCGCGACCGCCGCGGATCTGCACGAGCTCGTCGACGACCTGCCAGCCGAGCTCGGAGGCGTAGAGCTTGGCGATCGCCGCCTCGATGCGGATGTCGTTCTTCTTGTCATCGGCCAGCCGGCTCGAGACGTCCACGACCGCCTCCAGCCCAAACGCGCTGGCGGCGATGAACGCGAGCTTCTGGGCGACTGCGTCGTGCTTGCCGATCGGCTGCCCCCACTGGACCCGCTCGCCCGACCACTCGCGGGCCACTCGAGTGGCCCACTTGGCCGCGCCGACGCAGATCGCCGGCAGCGCTAGCCGGCCGGTGTTCAGCGTGGTGAGTGCGATCTTGAGCCCCTGGCCCTCCTTGGCGATCACGTTCTCCTTCGGAACGAATACGTTCTCCAGCCGAGTGACCGAGTTCTCGATCCCGCGCAGCCCCATGAACGCGTTGCGGTGCTCGACGGTTATCCCTTCGCTGTCGTAGGGCAGCACGAACGCGGTGATACCGCCGCGACCTCCGGCGTGCTTGGGCACCTGGGCCATCACCACGACGATGTCGGCGATCGCCCCGTTGGTGGCCCACAGCTTGAGCCCGTTGAGGACGTAGCCCGTGCCGTCTGTGGTCGGCATCGCAATCGTGCCCAGCCGCGCCGGGTCCGAACCGACGTCGGGCTCGGTCAAAAGGAACGCCGAGATGTGGTCGCGGGCGACCAGCGGTAGCCACCGGCGCTTCTGCTCCTCGGACCCGAACAGCATCAGCGGCTCGGCGACGCCGATCGACTGGTGCGCCGAGAGCATCGTCGAGATCGCGGCGTGCGAGCTCGCGGCCAGCGCGAGCGCACGGTTGTAGTAAACCTGCGACAGCCCCAGGCCGCCGTACTGCTCGGGCACCTTCATCCCGAGCGCGCCCAGCTGCTTCAGACCGTCGATCACGGAATCGGGGATCTTCGCGTCGCGCTCGATCGCAAGCGCGTCGACCTGCTCCTCCAGAAACACCCTCAGGCCCTCGAGGAAACGCTCGCCCTTCTCGACCGCGGACGGATCCAGCGGCGGCTGGGGATGGATCAGGTCCAGCCGGAAGTTGCCCAGAAACAGCTCCTTGCCGAAGCTCGGCAGCGTCCACTCGGCCTCGCGCGCCGCCTCGACGACCTCTCTCGCCTCTCGCTCGGTGACGGTGATAGCCATGGGATCAGCGCTCCTCTGATTTCTGCGCTGCCGGCCGGACTGGCGGAAGGTCGCGCCGATGCGCCGACAAGCTCTGGATTTCTGTGACCTTTGGGATAACCATGGCGGCAAGGTAACCCCGGCGAACCACGATGGATATGAGCGCTCGATACATGAGTGAGCCGCGGCTTTGTGTTCTGACGACATCGAGGTCTGGGCGATACCGGGCGATGATCGCGCCGTCGGCGATGTCGCGCCGGGCGAACGTGGCGCGCAGATCGTCCCTGACCCGCTCGCTCGCTTCTCCGGAGATCTCGGCGGCGTGGGAGGCTGGAGCCGAGAGGCGCGACATTGCGGCGATGGCACGACGAGGGCGGTGCGGCTCCCTTGGGGTTAGCGGATTTCACACTCAGGCATAAGCACTGCGTCTACCCGTGGCGGCGCACCGGCCATAGCGTCACGCTCACGAATTGGTCTCGACCTGAAGGGAGACACACGTGTCCCAAGATGTACAAGACTTGAAGCAGGCGTTCGAGCAGCTGAACGGAGCCCCCGGCAGCGGCTCGCTCAAGAATGCGCTGCTCAGCCCGATCTTGTCCCGGATTGCCAGCTACTGGTGGGTGGAGCTGGTCGTCGGGGTGCTTTGGGCGGTGATCGCCGTCGTCTTGTTGAAGTTCAATCACGCATCGGTGGTCACGGTTGGCGTCCTCACCGGCCTCATGTTCCTGCTCTTCGCGGCCGAAGAGTTCGCCCTGGCGGCGTTGGACCGCGGCACGCGGTGGCTTTGGGCGATTTTCGGCATCTTGCTGACCGCCGCGGCAATCGTCTGCCTCATCCACCCGGTCAACACGTTCACCGGGTTTGCCGACATCCTCGGCTTCGTGTTCCTGCTCATCGGCGTGCTCTGGATGGTCCAAGCGTTCGCCGAGCGCGTGTTCAACCCGCTGTGGTGGCTCGGTCTGATCAGCGGCATCCTGATGATCGTGCTGGCCTTCTGGGTTAGTGGCGAGTTCTTCCTTCAGCGCGCGTACACGCTGCTCGTGTTCGCCGGCGTTTGGGCCATGGTGAAGGCCATCACCGACATCGCGAGGGCGTTTCAGATGCGCTCTCTGGCCTCTAGCTGACCGCGCAGACGCGACCCGCGAGCTCCGTCGGCCTGGATCCTCGTGCCTTCTCGATGTCTGCGCTCGCGATCGCCGCGCGCGCAGACCGCTGTCGTACCGCTCACCGAGCCAGGCAGGCAGCGCGTCGGCTGGGCGATTCGACCGGCAGGAAAGGCTTCCCGGCATCCAAGGCGGCAGTCCGCCCCGGCTGTCTTCCGATGCTCGATTGAGGACAACCGGGACTATGAGCTCATCACCAATTCAGAAGGCTCCAGCCTGGTCGATGAAGCTCCCCTTGAGTGGGCGGGGTTCGTGCTGAAATACTCAATGGGCCGTGTCTGGGGTCATGCAGAAAGGTCAGGAGCTTGATTTCCAGCAAGACGGGAGCCAGGCAGGAGGGGGAACTGCTCTGAGGTTGCCGGGCGCCGTCGAAGCGCTCGAACGGGGGTTCGACGTTGCTTGAACGATCACGAAGTCGGGTGGGCGGGATCGTGTTCGGTGTCATGGGTGGTCTGGTGGCCGCCTATCTGTTGTGGCTGGTCGTGCGGGGGTCCCAGGCGCTGCAGTTGGGGCAGACCAACGGCTGGATCGGCACCGCGTTCCGTCTGGCCGCTGCTGTCGTTTGCCTGGTCTTTGGGCTGCGTCGGCGTCGAGGGTCGTATGTCCCGCTCGTCTTCGGCTTAGCCCTGATCTTCACGACGATCGGCAACGTAATCCTGACCCTCGATTCACTCCACGGCCCACCGCCGCCACCGCCGACGCCCGCCGACTTCTTCGGCCTAGGCACGATCGCGCTCTTCTTCGTGGGAATCGGGCTGATGGCGCACGAGGATCGGGGCCGCCTGAGCCCGCGAGAATTGCTCGACGGCGGCATCGCGGCGCTCGGCGCCGCCTCGGTCTGTGCGGCTTTCATCCTTGCGAATCTGCCGCATCTACCGGGACAGTCGACGGTGGGTTCGGTATTTTCGCTCGCTTATCTGATCGGCTATGTCGTCCTGGTACTGATCGTGGTCGGTGCTGCCACCGTCGCCAGTGAGCGGTCCCGAGCGCCGTGGGTGGCACTGACGGCGGCGTTCGCATTGCTGGCCTTCGGGCCGGCACTGCTTGCGACGGCGGGCTTTTCAGTAGCGACCCAAATTGTGATCGCGGTTCAATGGCCGGCGGCGACGCTGCTCATCGCGGCGGCGATGTGGGCGGACCCGGGTGCGCCCGACCCGCTGGCGGTGCACAGGGGGGTGGCCGTGTGGATTCCCGCGCTGGCGTGCGGCGCGTCGATCGCGGTGCTGCTCGCGGCGACGCTGACGCGAGTCGACCACACGGCAGCCGCTCTTGCGGCCGGGGCGCTCCTCTTGGTCATGGTGCGGGGGTCCAGCGAGCTGCGCCGCGAGATCGGGACGCGCCAGCGCACCGAGAAGGACCTGCGGGTGAGCGAAGTCGGTTACCGCCGCGTTGCGGACGAGCAGGCTGCTTTGCGTCGGGTGGCGACGCTCGTCGCGGCAGGCGCGCCGCCGTCCACGGTCTTGGCGACGGTGGCGGAGGAGGTAAGCCGTCTGCTCTCGGTCGACGGCGCGTTCGTGGCTCGGTACGAGTCGGACGCCACCGTAACGATCCTGGCCGGGAGGACCAGATCCGACAGGCCGCTGCCGATTGGTCTGCGAACGCCGATCACCGAGCCGAGCCTGGGCTCAGTGGTGCGCGAAACCGGGCGGCCGGCTCGCATCGACCATTACGCCGGCCATCCGGTGGCGCTCGAATACGGCATCAGATCCTCCGCGGCGGCGCCGATCACCGTCCAGGGTGGTCTGTGGGGTTACGTCGGCGTCACATCGGCGCGCGAGGAGCCGCCGCCCGGCACAGAAGCGCGCCTTGCCGCATTCACCGAAATCGCGGCGACGGCGATCGCGAACTCGCAAGCCCGTGAGCAGCTGCGCACGATCGCTGGCGAGCAGGCGGCGCTGCGACGCGCGGCCACGCTCGTGGCGGAGACCGCGCCCCCGGCTGAGGTGTTCGCGTCGGTGGCCGAGGAGGCCGGTCGCCTCCTACAGGTCGACCGAGCATTCGTGGCTCGGTACGAAGCGGACCAAACCGTGTCGATCGTTGCTGCCTGGAGCTCCACCGGAGCGACCCTACCCGTCGAGGCCCGAGGGCCCGTGGAGGACGGCAGCATCAGCCACCTGGTGCGCGACACCGGTCGCGCCGCTCGCATCGACGCCTACCCCGACTACCCCGACTACCCCGGCAACCTTCCCGCCGCTGTCGGCATGCGATCAGCCGTTGGAGTCCCCATCACCGTCGAGGGTCGCCTTTGGGGCCTCGTGGCCGTGGGATCCGGCGGCGAGGAGCCCCCGCCACCGGAAACCGAGGCACGTCTCGCGGGGTTCACCGAACTCGTGGCCACCGCGATCGCGAATGCTCAGGCTCGCGAAGAGCTGCGCACAATCGCGGATGAGCAGGCCGCCCTCGGGCGCGTGGCCAGGCTCGTCGCGCAGGGCGAAGCGCCGGCGGACGTGTTCGCCGCCGTGGCAGAAGAGGTAGGCCACCTGCTGAACAGCGATGACGCCCTGGTGGTCCGGTTCGAGCCCGACGACAACGCCACGATCGTCGCCTCGTGGAGCGCCACCGGCGAGTCGTTCCCGATCGGGCATCGCCGGCACGTCGAACCCGGTGATGGTCTCACCCCTCTCGTCCGCGAAACGGGCCGACCGGCGCGGATCGACTCGCAGACGCGCTCCTCCTCCGAGCTGGGAGTCGAATCCGCCGTTGCCGCGCCGATCACGGTCGAGGGCCGGATCTGGGGCGTCGTTGGTGTGGCGGTGCGCGGCCCCAATCCAGCTGCGCCGAATACGGAGGAGCGCTTGGCTGGCTTCACCGAGCTGGTCGCGGCTGCCATCGCGAACGCAGAGAGCCGGGAGCAGCTCATGGCGTCACGGGCGCGGCTCGTGGCCGCCGCCGATGGGGCCCGCCGACGTATCGAGCGCGACCTGCACGACGGCGCCCAGCAGCGGCTGGTGTCACTGGCGCTGCGGCTCCGCGACGCGCAGGAGGCCATGCCGCCCGACCTGGCGGCTCAGCTGGACACTTTCGTAGTCGGATTGAACGGCGCTCTCGATGAGCTGCGCGAGCTGGCCCGTGGAATCCATCCGCCGATCCTGGCCGAGGGCGGGCTTGGGCCGGCGCTGAAGGCACTCGCCCGCCGCTCCGCCATCCCGGTCGAGGTTGCGCTGCGGACCGCGGGGCGGCTGCCCGACCCGGTCGAGATCGCGGGCTACTATGTCGTGACCGAGGCGCTCACCAACGCGACCAAGCACGCGCAGGCCACGGCGATCGCAGTCACGGTCGAAGCCGACGCTGAAGACCACCTCCTGCGTATCGCCGTCCGCGACGACGGAGTCGGCGGCGCCGACTTCACCCACGGCACCGGCTTGGTCGGCCTCAAGGACCGCGTCGAAGCCCTCAGCGGCCAAATCCTCCTCGACAGCATCCCGGGCGCCGGAACCACGCTGCGCGCGGAGCTCCCGATCCCGGCCACAGAGTACAGCGCCACCCCTGGTTGAGCTCCGTCACCGAGCGATCGGGCTACTGGTGCCACTGACCGGTGGTGGAATCGCCTACACGATCCTCCACCGTCGCTGCCGGCCCATGCGCAGCAGTCGGCGGACGGGCCCAACAGTTCCTGACTTCGGCCGCCATAGCTTGAGCTGACGGTCGAGCAGTCCAAATGCGTATCGGTCATACGCCGTTTCGGCCCGACAGTCGCGGCGACGACGAGCACCGACCAATGAGGATCACGATGAGACGAGACGACACTGGCACAGGTTGGATCATCTTCGCCGGCACCATGATCAGCCTGGCTGGGATCCTGAATGTGATCTGGGGGATCGCAGCGATCAACAGCTCCCACTTCTTTACAACGAACGCGGAATACATCGTGAGTGACCTTCATACGTGGGGCTGGATCGTCGTACTCGTCGGCATCCTCGAATTCACGGCCGCGTACTCGATTTGGACGGGTGGAGAATTCGGTCGCTGGTTCGGGATCTTCGCGGCCAGCCTCAACGCGGTCTCAGCGCTGGTGTCGATCAAGGCATATCCGGCCTGGGGGGTCATCGTCTTCCTACTCGACATCCTGATCATCTACGGGCTCGCCACCTACGGTGGCCGGCAGACGGCCGCGTAAGCGCCCGCGGGCTAATGATTTGCCCGACAGTGCATAAACAGCTCGTCTAGGGATGTGCCTTGGCGGCCGTACGGTCAGGACACGACTCCGTCTAGAACCATAAGGAGAAGCTTGTGTCCGATCTGCAAGACATCAAACAGGCCGTCAACGAGCTGAACGGCCCTCCGGGAGGCCACAGAATCACGGAGTCGGTGCTGCGGCCCGTGCTAGCGCGGCTTGCGTCCTACTGGTGGATCGAGCTGTTGGTAGGCGCGCTTTGGGTGGTGATCGCAGTCGTCGTGCTGAAGTTCAATCACGCCTCGGTCGTCACCGTCGGCGTGCTCACGGGCATCATGTTTCTTGTATTCGCGGCCGAAGCATTCGCCGTCGGTGCGATCGATCGCAGCCTGAGATGGTTGTGGGCGCTTTTCGGGGTGCTCATGGCAGCTGGCGGGATCGTTGCGCTGATCCATCCCCGCAACACATTTGCGGGGTTAGCCGACGTCCTTGGCTTCGTCTTCCTGATCATCGGCGTGATGTGGATGTTCCAGTCATTCGCCGAGCGGACGTTCAACGATCTGTGGTGGCTCAACCTGATCAGTGGCGTTCTGATGATCGTGCTTGCCTTCTGGGTCAGCGGCGAGTTCTTTTTCGACCGTGCGTACACACTGCTCGTGTTTGCCGGTATCTGGGCGATGATGGCGGGCATCGTGGACATTGTGCGGGCATTCCAGATCCGCGAGCTCGGCGATGGTTGAGGGTCCGATGACCGACCGGGAAGAGCTGGCCCAGCTGCACGACGAGGCGAACCGAGCTGAGTTCGCGATCCGCCGCGAAGAACGGGACATCACCGATGAGCTCGCACAACTCGACGACGACGGGCAGAGGCTCGGTCAGGCCGAGGAGAACGCAAAGCAGGAGATAGGAGCTGAACTTCGCAAGGAGCACTGGGGCCGCGATCCCGAACGTCCGCTCACCTGGGAGGAGCACGACGATCGCGGAGAGTGACGGTCGGGGTGGCTCCTACTCGACCCGCCGCCCTCTCGAACGGGCCACTGCTCCTCGATCGTGATGAGTTTGGGAGGTTTGGTGCCGCTACGTCGTTCTGCTGGTGTGTCAGCGCGAAACCGCTGTCTTGACCGAGGTTGGAAGGCGAGTAAGACGAGGCCTGGATTAAGTCCCGAGCCATAAGTCCGCCCACAAAAGCGTCACAATCCTCAGGCTG
>Ga0335075_10013327_pt1 | contig 12386 bp, 10 predicted proteins | sample Lox_Sample_24_FD_206723 | JGI IMG/M metagenome (GOLD analysis project Ga0335075, IMG submission 206723) | Soil microbial communities from Loxahatchee National Wildlife Refuge, Florida, United States - Lox_Sample_2.4 | ecosystem: Environmental > Terrestrial > Soil > Wetlands | place: USA... | reverse complement strand
CGGGTGTGCGGACGCAAAAGCCGGTTTCTGCCCCGGGATCAAGCCGGGAGGCAGGCTTTTGCCAGACACGTTCTAGGCCCATGGCAGGACCACGATGCGGCCGACAAGATCAGGTGAATTGGCCAGCAGCTCGTGCGCTTCACCGACCCGAGCCAGCGGGAAGCGTGCGGCAATGCGGGTCTTGATGCGATGCTCGCCAATCAGCTTGAGGACGGTGAGCATGTCGTTCATGCGGGCGCCACGAATGCCGAGCAGGTTCAGCTCCAGCCGGATCAGATCGGCAGCGGTGAAAGGCACCGGCTCGGGGCCTTGTTCGCTGCTGATGATGACGTTGCCGCCGAGCCGCATCACGGTCCCGATAAAGCGCAGTATATCCGGATTGCCCGTATAGTCGACGGCGTGATCGACACCTTCCCCGTCGGTCAGCGCCAGCACCTCGGCGCGGGCCAGCTCGGCGTCGGTGGTGATCACGGCTGCGTCGGCACCGAGCTCGTGCAGCACCGCGGCTTTCCCCGCGTGGCGGGTGGTCGTGATCACGCGTGCGCCGGCGAGCTTGCACAGCTGCATGGTCGCTTGCCCCATGCCGCCGGAGGCGCCCGCGATCAATACGGTATCGCCGAGCTGCACGCGCAGCCGGTCGTGGACCACCCGGTGCGACGACGAGAACGGCCACAGCACGGTGCCGGCCTGCTCATAATCGACGCTGTCCGGCAGCGGCAGCCACATGCGCTCGTCGCGGACCAGATATTGCGCATACGAGCCGAACGCCTGGTGGCCGGGGATAGCAAGGTTGCGCGACAAATTTCCCAGCCCGCGCGCCGTTTCGATCGCGTCGGGATCTTCGGGATGGGTGACGCCGATCACGCGGTCGCCGGGCCTGAACCGTGTCACCGCGCTTCCCGCCGCGATCACCTCGCCAGCCGCCTCGCGGCCCAATTGTTGCGGCAGCGGAAAGGCGGCGCGACCGGGAAGCCGATAACGCTCGAGCGCGCCGGAGCGGTATTTCACGTCCCAACGCGAAACGGAGCCGGCAAAATTCTTGACCAACACGTCGCGCTCACCGAGCGGCGGCAGGTCGTATTCGCCGACGATGAGCTTATCCGGGCCGCCATACTCGAACAGGCGCACCGCCATGGTCGTTTGCGGAATCGTCATCCCGAGGGAACCCTTGTTGGCAAAAGCTGGTTCAGCAATGCGCGGACGAGACGACGCCTGAAATCCGGATGCGGCGAAACCGGTGGAACTTCAAATCCACCGCACCCGCTCATGTCGCCTTGATCGCGGCGTTGATCTTGGGCAGCACCTTTTCCGCCAACAATATCATCGAGCGCTTGCCAAGCGCCGGGTCGCGCCAGTCTTTGCCGGCGTACAACAGCGTGCCGAAGTCGCCGACGCGCTCACGGAATTGCAAAATCTCCTCGACGACCTTGTCCGGCGAGCCGTAGATGATCAGCTCGTCGCAGATGCCGTCGAGCGTCACCTCGTCGTCGGGCTGCTCGCGCCGTGTCTTGAACAACTCGATGCGGCCGCCCTTCTTCAGCTTGGTGAAGAGCTGGCTGTAATAATAGCGGTACGGGCTCCCCGGATCGGTGGCATAGGCCGCGGCGGTCTTGTCGTCGTCGGCGACGAAGATGCTCTTGGCGACGCGCCAGTTCGCCGGATCGGCCTTGCGGCCGGCGCGTTGGCAGCCTTCGACGTATTTCGGCCAATGGCTCTTGACCCATGCCGGCATCAGGAAGTTTGCCGAGATCGGATCCCAGCCGCGGGCGGCCGCCTCGGTCACGCCCTTGGAGAACGGCGCCACGGCCGTCACCACGATCGGCGGATGCGGCCGCTGCAGCGGCTTCGGCAAAAAGCCCTGGCCGATATCAAGCATGGCCTGCCGCTCGATTCTGATGTTCCAGTATCTGCCTTCGATATTGTAGGGCGGCTCGCTCGCCCAGATCTTCAGCACGGCGTTGATCGCTTCGAGAAACATGGCGTTGCGGTCGGCTTCGAGATTGCCGAACGCTTCCGCATCGGAGAGCAGGCCCCCGGGGCTGATGCCGAAGATGAACCGGCCGTCGAGCATGTGGTCGAGCATGGCAATTTGCGCCGCAGTCGCCGCCGGATGCGCGTTCGGCATGTTGATCGTGCCGGTGCCGAGCTTGATGGTCTTGGTGGCGTCGATCAGGCTTGCGATGAACACCGCGCAGGAGGTGATGTTCTCGGCGCGGTCGGTGGCGTGTTCGCCGACGTAGCCCTCGACGAAGCCGAGTTGGTCGGCAAGCAGGAATGCCTCGCGGTCCTGGCGCAGCGAGGTCCGCCAATCCTTGTCCAGCGGATGGATCGGCATGGTGAAAAAACCGAGCTTCATGGTGCGAAGATGTGTCCGAAAAATGCCGGGCATGCAAGGCGACAGGGCGACAACACACTTACGGAGAAGAGAATAAATGATCACGGCCACTTCACCACCGGCGGCAGCGACGATAGAATCGAGTCGACATTGCCGCCGGTGCGAAGGCCGAAGATGGTGCCGCGATCGTAGAGCAGGTTGAACTCGACGTAGCGGCCGCGGCGCACCAGCTGTTCCTCGCGCTCGGCATCCGTCCAGGGCTGTGAGAAATTTCTCCGCACCAGTTCCGGATAGATGCGCAGGAACGCGCGGCCGACGTCTTGGGTAAAGGCGAGATCGGCCTCCCAGTCGCCGGAATCGAGCCAGTCGTAAAAAATGCCGCCGATGCCGCGCGCCTCGCCGCGATGCTTGAGGAAGAAATACTGATCGCACCATGTCTTGAATTTTTCGTAGGGCGCGACGGCCGAATGCGCGTCGCAGGCGGCCTGCATCGTGGCGTGGAAGGCGATGGTGTCGGGGTCTTGCTGCGTTCGCCGGCTGGCGAGCAACGGCGTGAGATCGGCGCCGCCGCCGAACCACGATTTGGTGGTGACGACGAAGCGCGTATTCATGTGCACCGCCGGCACGTGCGGATTGTGCATATGAGCGATGAGCGAAATGCCGCTGGCGAAAAACCGCGGATCGTCGGCGGCGCCAGGTATGTCCTTGCGGAATTCCGGAGCGAATTCACCGAACACGGTCGAAACATGCACGCCGACCTTCTCGAACACGCGGCCCTTCATCATGGCCATGACGCCGCCGCCGCCGGGTGAGCCGGTGTGATCGGTGCGCTGCCACGGCGTGCGCACAAAGCGGCCGGTGGCGCGGTCCGCAAGTGGCGCGCCGACGGGGAGGGCGTCTTCGAGCGCCTCGAAGGCGGCTACGATGTCGTCGCGCAGCGCTTCGAACCAGGCGCGGGCGCGATCTTTGCGCGGTTGGATTTGGCTTGTGTCCATCGTGTGCAGAATGTCACAAAATTGGGCCAAGATTGACCCCTTACGGGCTCGACGAAAGGTCCATGAAGCGCAGCTGCTTATCCTTAAGCCAGCCCACGCGCCGCCGCCTGCTCAAGGGCGCCGGCGGCGCCGGCTTGGCGCTGATCGCGGCGCCCGCATTGCTGCGCTATGCCGCGGCGCAAAGCCCTCGCATGGGCGACCCGTTCAGCCTCGGCGTCGCCTCCGGCGCGCCGCGGCCGGACGGCTTCGTGTTGTGGACGCGGCTTGCTCCCGATCCACTATCGGCCGATCCCGAGACGCCCGGCGGCATGCATGGCGGCGATGTCACAATCGCCTACGAAATCGCAACCGATCCGGCAATGCGCGAGGTCGTGCGGCGTGGTATGGCGACGGCCGAGCAGGCGTTCGCCTATTCGGTGCATCTCGACGTCCGCGATTTGGCGGCCGGCCGGCCCTATTGGTACCGCTTCATGAGCGGCGATGCGGCAAGCCGCATCGGCCGCGCCGCGACGCTGCCGGCGCCGGGAGCAGCCCTCGAGCGTTTGCGCTTCGGCTTCGTGTCCTGCTCCAACTACGAGCACGGTTATTTCTCCGGCTACCGCCATCTCGCCGATGAAAATCCGGAATTCGTGCTTTATCTCGGCGACTACATTTACGAATACATCGAGCAAAGGCGTCCGGTGGTGCGCCGCCATTCCGACGGCATCGAGGCGGCGACGCTGCCGACCTACCGCAATCGCTACGCGCAATATCGGCTCGATCCGGACCTGCAGCGGCTGCACGCCGAAGTGCCCGCGCTCGTGACCTGGGACGACCACGAAGTGCAGAACGACTATGCCGACAAATGGTCGGAATATTTCGACGATCCGCAGATTTTCCTCATCCGGCGGGCGGCGGCCTATCGGGCGTTCTACGAGCACATGCCGGTACGGCCGATCCTGTCGCGGCCGCAAGGCCCGACGATGCGCATCTACGATCGCTTTCGCTTCGGCGACCTCATCGAGATTTCCATGATCGACGGGCGGCAATATCGCTCGCGCGAAGCCTGCTATGCGCCGCCGAACAAGGGCGGCATGCATCTGGAAAGCGACGCCAGCTGTCCGGAACGACGCCAGGCCGGGCGGACCATGCTCGGCTTCGCTCAGGAAGCCTGGCTCTATGCCGCGCTGGCGCATTCCAAGGCGGAATGGAATTTGGTCGCGCAGGACGTACTGATGGCGCAACTGCGCGTTAAACGGGATGGCGCCGATGCGTTTTCCACCGACGATTGGGACGGCTATCCGGCCAACCGCGCGCGGCTCTTGAACCACATCCGCGATACCCGGGTATCAAATCCCGTCGTGGTCGGTGGCGACGCGCATTCCTTCTTCGCCAACGACCTGCGGCCGGATTTCGGCGCGGAGACGTCGCCCGTGGTCGCGACCGAGTTCGTCGGCACCTCGATCTCGGCCTACGGGCCGCCCTACGCGCCGATCGCGCAAGCGCTGCCGGACAATCCGCACATTCATTTTTTCGAAAGCCGGCGCCGCGGCTATGTCTATGTCGATCTCGAACGGTCCCATATGCAAGTGCGCATGCGTGTGGTTTCGGATGCCACCGATCCGAACGCCGACATTTCGACTCTGCGCGCCTTCGCCGTCGAGGGCGGCAAGCCGGGCGTGATCGCGGCTTAGGGATGCCGTGGCTTACTCCGCGTCGCGTTTCTCCGAACCGAAATCGCTCGAACTGATGTGGCATTCACGCGCTCAACGAGCAGCGGGGCCGGGGGGTGGTCCCGCGATCTGCCGCAGCGCTTCGCCGGCGGCCATTGCGGCGGCGAGCGCGACGTTGAGCGAGCGCAGCCCGGGGCGCATCGGAATGAGTACACGTGCATCGGCCGCCTCGTGGACCTCCTTGGGGACGCCAGCCGATTCGCGGCCGAACACGAGAATATCGTCCGCCCGATAGCGGTAATCGAGATAGGAACGCGGTGCAGTGGTCGTGAACAGAACCAGGCGATGGCGTTTGCTGCGCCGCCAAGCTTCGAATTCCTGCCATGAGCGATGGCGGACGATCGCGACGGCGTCGACATAATCCAGGCCGGCGCGACGGAAGGCGCGATCGGTTGCGGGAAATCCCGCCGGCTCGATGATATCCGCCTGAAATCCCAAGCACGCGCATAGCCGCAGAATCGTGCCGGTATTCTGCGGAATGTCGGGTTGATAGAGTGCGATATGCATGCGTGCGGTTCGTTATGCACGGCCCGCCAAGCGGGCCTGTTCCATGTGTCGCTTGGCACACTTGCACTCTACCGGTAAGGGTGCCAAAAAACGCCGCCGGATTGGGCCGCCTTTGACCTTCCCCAGGTCGGATGCGATCCCGGCCATCCGCTGCCGCACGGGCCTTCCGGGGGCGGTTCGCAGCGCGGATGGAGTAGATCGGCAAGACGGAAGAGGGTGAGACGGGTGGCAACGATCTCCGCAGCGGAGCCTTCACGGCGTGATTCCCGTCAATTTGCTTCCGTTGCCGCAACCTCGGTCGGCGAAACCGTGTCCGCCAACGCATAAGGTTCGATCATGAGCCAACATTCGGTCTACAAGCCGCAGAGCCCCTTCATGCAATGGTTGGAGCGGCGGCTGCCGATCGCGGGCCTCGTCTATTCGTCCTTTATCGTTTATCCGACGCCGCGCAACTTGAACTATTGGTGGACGTTCGGCGGCATTCTGGCTTTCATGCTGGGCGTGCAGATCGTCACCGGCGTCGTGTTGGCGATGCATTATACCCCGAATGTCAATCTCGCCTTCGATTCCGTCGAAACCATCATGCGCGACGTCAATTACGGCTGGCTGCTCCGCTATCTGCATGCCAACGGCGCCTCGTTCTTCTTTGTAGCGGTCTACGCCCATATCGTGCGCGGCATGTATTACGGCTCCTACAAGGAGCCGCGCGAGGTGTTGTGGATCCTCGGCGTCATCCTGTTTCTGCTCATGGTGGCCACCGGCTTCATGGGCTACGTGCTGCCGTGGGGGCAGATGAGTTTTTGGGCGGCCACCGTCATCACCAACCTGTTCTCGGCGCTCCCCGGTGTCGGCGAGCCGATCGTCACCTGGCTATGGGGCGGTTATGCGGTCGGCAATCCAACGCTCAACCGTTTCTACTCGCTGCACTACCTGTTGCCGTTCGTCATCGCCGGCGTAGTGGTGCTGCATATCTGGGCATTGCACATGGTTGGGCAGAACAACCCGACCGGTGTCGAGCCGAAATCCGAGAAGGACACCGTCGCCTTCACGCCCTACGCCACGGTCAAGGACGCCTTCTTCATCGGGATATTCTGTCTGTTCTTGGCCTGGTTTGTATTCTACATCCCGAACTATCTCGGCCATTCCGATAACTACATTCCGGCCAATCCGAGCCAGACCCCGACGCATATCGTGCCGGAATGGTACTATCTGCCGTTCTACGCCATCCTCCGCGCGATCCCGAACAAGCTTCTCGGCGTCATCGCGCTCGCCTCGGCGATCATTCTGCTCGCCTTTCTGCCCTGGCTCGATACCTCGCGGGTGCGCTCGGCGAATTATCGACCGCTGTTCCGGCAATTCCTGATCGTCTGGTTCCTTGTGGTGATCGGGCTCGGCTATCTCGGCTCGCAAGAGCCGGTGGGCGGCTACGTCATCGCGGCGCGCATTCTCACCGCTTATTATTTCGCGTTTTTGCTCATCATCCTGCCGCTGCTCGGGCTGTTCGAGAAAACCAAGCCCTTGCCGAATTCGATCTCGGAATCGGTGCTGCGCGGGGGCCTGGCGGCCGGCGCCTCGCCGCCGCCGTCGGGCGCCACGGTTTAGGGGTTGGCCATGAATGCTAGTCGCAGCATCGTTCTTGCCTTCGCATTCGCGGTTTTGCCGCCGATACTCGCTGTCGGCACCGCCGGCGCGCAGGAAGCGGAGATTCCGCCGCCGCAACATTGGTCGTTCGCCGGTCCGTTCGGTCTGTATAATCCCGAACAGCTGCAGCGCGGGTTCAAGATTTATCGCGAGGTTTGTTCAACCTGCCATAGCCTGAAGCTGTTGGCATTCCGCAATCTCGCCGATCCGGGCGGGCCCGGCTTTACCGAAGCGCAGGCGGCGACGATCGCGGCGAGCTTCCAGGTCACGGCGGGTCCCAACGACCAAGGTCAGATGTATCAGCGGCCCGGCACGTTGGCCGACTATTTCCCGCCGCCGTTCCCCAACGACCAGGCCGCGCGCGCCGCGCTCGGTGGCAAGCTGCCGCCAGACATGTCGGATCTCGCGAAGGCGCGCAGCTACGAACGCGGTTTTCCGCGCTTCATCTTCGACGCGTTCACGCAATATCAGGAGGAAGGCCCGGATTACATCCACGCCATCCTCAACGGCTACGGAGAGCCGCCTGCCGGATTCACGTTGGCGCCCGGCACGCAGTACAACAAATATTTCCCCGGCCGCGCTATCGGCATGCCGAAGCCCTTAAGCGACGGCCAGGTCGAATACACCGACGGCACGCCGATGACCGTCGACCAGTACGGCCGCGACGTTGCCGCCTTTCTCGCCTGGGCTTCCGAGCCGAAGCTCGACGCCCGCAAACGGCTGGGCTTCCAGGTGTTCGTATTTCTCATCGTGCTGACGGGGCTGCTGTATTTCACCAAGAAACGAGTGTGGCACGAGATCAAGCATCATCCGGACGCCGCTTGAGCCGCCTCCAGCGACCGAATATTCGGAGCTAAGCCGGAGCTTCCGACCATGGCAACCGCCGAGTTAGAGAGTGATCTGAGGGCTGCGATCCGCAATATCCCGGACTATCCCAAACCGGGCATCATGTTTCGCGACATCACCACGCTGCTTGGCGACGCGCGCGCTTTTCGCCGCGCCGTCGACGAATTGGTGCAGCCCTGGGCCGGCGGCAAGATCGACAAAGTGGCCGGCATCGAAGCGCGCGGCTTCATCCTCGGCGGTGCCGTCGCCCATCAAGTTTCCGCCGGCTTCGTGCCGATCCGCAAGAAAGGCAAGCTGCCGTTCAAGCGCGTGAGCATCGGTTATTCGCTCGAATACGGCATTGACCAAATGGAGATGCACGAAGATGCGGTGTTCAAGGGCGAGCGCGTCATCCTGGTCGACGATCTGGTCGCTACCGGCGGTACCGCGGAAGCGGCGGTGAAGCTGCTTAAGCAGATCGGCGCCGACGTTTTGGCCGCCTGCTTCATCATCGATCTGCCGGACCTCGGCGGCGCGGAGAAAATCAGAAAGCTCGGCGTGCCGGTGCGCACGCTCGTCAGCTTCGAGGGTCATTAGCGTACGAACACGGCGGCGTAGGATTTTGCCGCGCTGACCAATTCGCGTCGCCGCCGCATCGAAGTCTCGGCAAAATCTTTTCAAAGCGGTAAGCATAATTTGCTGCCCGCTAAAACCAATGTTGAACTCAACCGTGGCCGTCGATTTGCCGTCATCTTCGCTCTCAACAACGGCTGTTTGATCTTTATTTTGCCGCACCGCGCCGAACACGGTTTACGACCGATGAAACGGGCGATTGCCGGCCAATAAACCGAATTTTCAGTTGTCGGCGCTAGAACTTTTGTCAAACAACAACTTTACCTTTCAGGGCGGTTCATCATGCGCGTTGCTCAACTGTCTTGGAGTGAGACCGCTGGCTGGGCCGTTGCGGCTGGCGGGCGCGACGGCGCGGACCTGGTCTTTTTCTTCGGCTCGCGCAAGGCATTGACGTGCGGCGAGCGCTATCAGGAATTGCGCGCGATGTTTCCCGACGCGCACATTCTCGGTTGCAGTACCGGCGGTCAGATTTACAATCAGGATGTGACCGACGAGGGGATTGCCGCTGTCGCCCTTGGTTTCGCCGCGACGGAGCTGCGCGTCGCATGCCAGCCGGCATCGTCGGCGGATAGGTCGCGTGCCTGCGGCGACGCGATCGGCCGGGCTTTGGCGGCGCCGGATCTAGCCGGTGTCTTTGTTCTTTCCGACGGTCTCAACGTCAACGGCAGTGAACTCGTCGCCGGTATCACCGGCGCGGTCGGCCGCAAGGTGTCGGTCACCGGCGGATTAGCCGGCGACGGCGCCGAATTCCGCGAAACGCTGGTCGGCGCCAATTGCCCGCCGAGCAAACACGTCGTTGCCGCGGTCGGTTTCTACGGTCCGGCGGTCCGCATCGGCCACGGCAGCGCCGGCGGTTGGGATGAGTTTGGGCCGCGCCGTCAAATCACGCGCTCGCGCGGCAACGTCTTGTTCGAGTTCGACGGCGAGCCGGCGCTCGATCTCTACGAGCGCTATCTCGGCGACGAGGAGGCGAGAGGCCTGCCGGGTTCCGGGCTCCTGTTCCCACTGCGTATTTTCGATCCCGAACGGCCCGACCATGACATCGTGCGCACCATCCTCGCAGTCGACCACCAAGCCCGTTCAATGACATTCGCCGGCGACGTGCCCGAGGGCTGGACCGCGCAACTCATGCGCGGAAATTTTGACCGGCTCGCTGCAGGCGCCGCGGCGGCCGCGCGCCAGGCGGCCGATGGCGTCGGTCAGGACGGCGGCGGCGATCAAGTTGCCATCCTGGTGAGCTGCATCGGACGCCGCCTGTTGATGGGCCAGCACACCGCGGACGAGCTGGAAGCCACGAGCGGTGAATTCGGGCCGCGGGTTCCGCAGCTCGGCTTCTACTCTTACGGCGAAATTTCGCCGCATCGTGTGTCCGGCGTCTGCGAACTCCACAACCAGACAATGACCGTCACCACGATCGCCGAGGCGACGGATCACGCAGGTGCATAAGCTTCTCGTTCGACAGCTCGCCAAGTCGACGGCAACGGGATCCGCCGAGCTCGACCTGGAGATTCTGCTCGGCCTGGTCTCCGAGGCCTACGAGCAATCGGATAGCGATCGCCACCGCACCGACCGTTCGATATCGCTGATGATCGCGGAGTTGGAGCAGCTCAATCGCGGGCTCGACAAACTCGTGCAGGAGCGAACCGCCGCCTTGCGTGAGCGCGAGGCGCAACTGCAGGCACAGAATCGACGGTTCGACGCGGCACTCGAAAACATGCCGTTCGGCTTGACCATGTTCAATCGCAACGAGTGTCTGACCGTCTGCAACGAGCGCTACGTCGAAATGTACGGCTTGGCGCCGGATCTGATTAAGCCCGGCGTCAACTTGCGTTCCATTCTCGAGGCGCGCGTCGCGAACGAGCCCCCTGACGATGCCCGCCGGTATGTGGAAGGACGGCTGGCGGATATTCGCCGCGAAGAGCCTTTCTACGCCGAAGATGTGCTGTGCAACGGGCGCGTGTTCGCCATCAATCACCGGCCGATGTCCGACGGCGGTTGGGTCGCCATCCACCAGGACATCACGGCGCAAAAGCAGGCCGAAAGGCAAATCGCCTATATGGCCCGCCACGACGCCCTGACCAGCCTCGCCAATCGGGCGGTGCTGTTGGAGAAAATGGAAGAGGCTTTGGCGCGGCTGCGGCGCCATGGCACTCGCTTTACGGTTTTCATGCTCGATCTCGATCTGTTCAAGACCGTCAACGACTCGCTCGGCCATCCAGTCGGCGACGAGCTTTTGAAGGTAGTGGCGAGCCGCCTGTCGTCATGTACCCGGAGCACCGACACAGTGGCCCGGCTCGGCGGTGACGAATTCGCCATCTTGACGACGGCTAATGGCGATCAGCGGGAAGCCGCAATCGCCACCGCCAACCGGCTGCTTGCCGCCGTCGCGGCGCCTTATGATCTCGATGGTCATCATCTCAACATCGGCACAAGCATCGGCATTGCGCTCGCACCGGAGCACGGCAGCGAGGTCGATCAGCTCGTCAAGAATGCGGACCTCGCGCTGTATAAGGCCAAATCCGAGGGACGCGACGTTTTCCGCTTCTTCGAAGACGCGATGGGGGTCGAGGCTTGCAGACGTCGCGCCCACCAGGTCGATCTGCACAATGCACTGATCAACGACGAGTTCGAGCTGCATTATCATCCCATCGTCGACATTCAAACCCGGGAAACCGCGAGCATTGAAGCGCTTATCCGCTGGCGGCACCCGCGACGCGGCATGATTTCACCGGCCGATTTTATCCCACTGGCCGAGGAAACCGGGCTGATCAACGCGATCGGCGACTGGGTCTTGCGCAAGGCATGCAGCGACGCCGTCGATTGGGCGCCGCACATCAAAGTCAGTGTCAACCTGTCGGCTGTTCAGTTCCGCAAAATCAGCCCGCTGGAGAATTTTTGCCAAATACTCGGTGAAACCGGCCTGCCCCCAGAGCGCCTCGAACTGGAAATCACCGAATCGGTCCTACTCGAGAGCAGCGCCGAGAACGTCGAGACCCTGCATCGGCTGCGGCTGATGGGAATTTCCATTGTGCTCGACGATTTCGGCACCGGTTATTCTTCGCTCAGCTATCTTCGCATGTTTCCGTTCGACAGAATCAAGATCGACCGCTCGTTCGTGCGCGAGCTGGCGAAGAATGCCGATTGCGCGGCGATCGTATCCGCGGTGGCGGGTTTGGGCAGGAGCCTGCGGATCGGGACCGTCGCCGAAGGCGTCGAGACGGAAGATCAATTGCTGCTCGTGCACGCGGCCGGCTGCACCCACGCCCAAGGCTTCCTGTTCGGTCGGCCGTGTCCGGCCGCCGAGCTCAAATTACCGCTGCTCGGACAAGACAAGCAAATCATCAAAGTCGCCTGATCGCCGCGCATCCAGTGGCGTTCCAGGCGACCAGCGAACGCGCCGGGCGTTGTGCTTTGGCGGCGAAGAAGAAATATCGCCAACGAACTTGTTCGCAGGCGCACAATCGCACGCAAACAAAGCAGGCCAAAAGACGCCTTGAGCCGCACGATATCTCGACGCGAAAACGTCTCGACGCAAAAATCTCGGCCGTTAGCGAACGCGGCGGCCCCGCAGCTTCGCCGGCGGCGCTTCTGCGAGCGAGGTACGCAGCCTGCCGAGCAGCAGCCGCAGCTCGAAGTCGCGAAATTCGGTATAGACGTTGCCGATCCATTGATGAACTTCGGTCGGACCGCCGGACTGCTGGGCCATATGGGCATTGAACGAAAAATTCGGTCGGTCGA
>Ga0335075_10013325_pt1 | contig 12386 bp, 10 predicted proteins | sample Lox_Sample_24_FD_206723 | JGI IMG/M metagenome (GOLD analysis project Ga0335075, IMG submission 206723) | Soil microbial communities from Loxahatchee National Wildlife Refuge, Florida, United States - Lox_Sample_2.4 | ecosystem: Environmental > Terrestrial > Soil > Wetlands | place: USA... | reverse complement strand
GTTCCTCGGGGCGCTTACGCAACCCCGCTCGCCAACCAGTAACATGAGCAATCCAGCCATCCGCCCTTCATCTCGTTATTTCGGCTCGTCCTTCTTGCGTTCTTCCAGCGCTTTCTTCTTCGCCTTGAGCAAGCGGCTCGCATAATCGCCGGCTTCCGGCTCCGGCGGCGCCGCACCGAGCGACGGCGCGGCCGGCGTTACCCCCGGAGGAGAAGGCGGAGGCGGCGCGACGGTGGCATCCGCGCCCGATGGCAACCCGCTCGTTGGTGTGGTCTCGCTCTCGAAGCGCTGCACCGCGCGCGCCTGCGCCGGTCCCATCCCTCCCGGAGTGCGCCGCATCCGCAAGCGTTCGGCGATCTCCTGTCTCGGCTCCGGCACCGGCAGACCGCGCAGCCTTGCCCACACATAGCGGCCTCTCTCGGCGATGCGCTCCGGATCGATCGCTAATCGCCGCACGGCCACGTCGGACAGCAGCAGCACCGCCGACAGAAACACCAGCCAGTACCACAACGGCAGCAAGCTCTTGACGCGCTCCGGCGCTGGTCGAAACACGGCGCCCGCTTTTGCCGTCTCGTCCAGCAGGATGTCGTCCTCTTCGTAGCGCTGGCCGCCCGTTAGCTCACGCAGGCGCTCTAGCAGCGGCGTGTTGCTGCTCAGCTCGGCGAACTCCGGCGAGTACGGCAGCGTCACGCCGGCGCGAACGCTGTCCACGCCCTCCTCAATCTCGTGCTCCTTGCCGTCGCGGCCCTTGACTTTCTTCATCCGCACCGCCTGGGCATTGAGAAAATACGAACCCGCCTCCTCGGCCTTGACCTCGGCCTCGTACTGGCCACTGTTGGTCTGCACGAAGCGCAGCTCGCGCTCGCGGCCGGGTTCGCCGCCTTTGCCCCTGGGCGGCGTGATGCCGCCGCGCAGCTTCAAATGAATGTCCGGCCGGCCGTCGTCGGTGCGAGCATCGACGAGAATACGAATTTTGCCATCACGATATTCGGTTATCATGTTCAGCCGCCGGCTCTCGGTCGGCCGCAGCGACCAGTCGATGATCTGCTCCCAGAACTTGGCGTACATGGCGGCCTGTCCGCCGCCGGCCTGCGTCCAGGCCCGCGACCAGAATTTCGGATCGCCGGCGTCACTGGTGAATGCCACCACCTTGCCTAGACCGTAGTGCCAGTACGCCAACAGCGGAAACTCCTGATCGGCGAAGCGCGGCGTCTGCATGGCAATCTCGACCAACGGCGATCCCTTGGGCGTGGTGCGCACGAAACCGCGCAGGTCCGGCACCTGCTGCGGCAGGCCATCCGTCGGCCCACTGCGGAAGCGAACGATCGGCGTGAACGGCTTTTCGTGAATGAACGATTGGCTGACCAGCCGCGATTCCTTGATGTAGATGGCCGGCAGCTGCCGCGGATCTTTCACCGAGTAAGATCGACCGCCGGTCGCCTTGGCGATGACGGCCATTTTCTGATCCTCGTTGGCACCGTGGCAGGCGACGCCGACCGTCGTCACCGTCACCTTGTCCCGTTTCATCGCCTTCAGGATCGGCTGCGTGTACTGCGGATCGCCGTCGCTGATAACGATGACGTGCTTGGTCGCCAGCCCCTTCTTCGGGTCGATCAACGCCTGATGGGCCATCTGCAAGGCGGGATCGAAGTCCGGCATGTCGCCGGGCGTCATTTTGTCGATCTGGGCCAGGATCGACGCCTTGTTGCCGCCGATCGGTTGGAGCTTGATGTGCCACTTGTGAATGAAATCGTAGTAAATCACGCCGACCTCGTCGCCGGGACCGAGGCGCTCGACGGCGAGCTTGGCGATCTTTTTTTGCCACATATTGCCGTCGGCCATCTCCGAGGCGTGCATGATGAGCACCAGTCCGCCCTTGCCGAGCACTTGCAGCGACTTGATTTCCGAGTCCACCGGCAGCGCCTTCTCGACCGGCGTGTTTTGCCAGCCGCCGGCGCCGTAGCTGTCCGGCCCGCCGATCATGACCAGGCCGCAGCCCTGATCGTGCGTATTGCTGCGAATGACTTCCTGCTGCTCCTCGCTGACCTGGTCGGCGGCGACGTTGGCGAGGACGACGCAATCGAAATTGCTGAGAAACACGGCCAATTTATCGCGGTCCTTGTATTGATCGAGCAGGGCGATCGGCTCGGCGACGATCTTGAACTTGACGCGTCCCGCCTCGCCGAGCTTCTCGACGAGAAAGCGATGCTCGCCGGCCTTGCCCTCCAGGATGAGGATGCGCCGCTGGCCGCGCGCGATGACGTGCGTGGCCGCCCGATTGTTCTGCACGCGATCGCCGGGCAATTCGCGCTTCACCACCTCGCCCTTGTCATCCTCGACGCGCTCCGGCAAAAACTCGGCCTCGTAACTGTAGGAACGCTGCTCGTCGGTCAGCTTGCGAGTGAAGGTGACGACATTCAGACCGCGGCGCAGGGCGACAACCTTCGTCTGCATCGCCGGCACCTTTTGTCCCTCGATGATCTGTCTGAGAATGACCCGGCCGATGACGCGATTGGGATTGTGACTGCGGATCAGCACGCGAATCGGCACGCGCGCCCCCTGCTCGATGATCGGCGGCGCCTCGACGCGCTCGACCAGCACTTCATCCTCGTTGGTCTGTCCCGCCGCCAACGGCAGCACGTCGATCTCGACGCCGAGCGTCTTGGCCAGACGCGCCTGTTCCTCGGCGTTGCCGAGATTTTCGTTGCCGTCGCTGATGAGGACGATGCGTTTGCCGGTATCGTCGGCGAAGGAGGCGAGGGCCAGCTTCAAGGCAGCGGCGATGCCGGTGTGATCGCCGTCCACGGGCGCCGGCAATTCACCGGTGAGGTTGAAGCGCGGCGCATCGCTGGGCGGCAGCTCCAGGCGCGGCTTGCGTCCGAAGATGATGAGTCCCGCGCGATCGCGTTCGTGGCCGGCGCCGCGTTTCTCCACCGCATGGTTGAGAAATTGCCGGATGCGACGCTCGCGTTGATCGACTTTTTTTCCGGAGGCATCATCGACCAGCTCTTCGGGGATGCTCTTGGAGCGATCGACGACGAACAGCACCGTAACATGATCGTTCGGCTGCCGCAGCTGTGGCTCGGCCAGAGCCAGTGACAAGCAGATGACACCGGCGCTGCGCAAACAAACAGCGATCCACGGCCGCGGCTCGGAGCGATTGAGGCGCGGCGCGCTGAGGACGAAGAACAGCGGCACGAGCAGCAGCAACAGCAGCCACCACGGATGCAGGAAGGTCAGTCCGCGCAGGTCGTGGGCGATTTCCAGGATGCCGGCGCCGATGGCGTTCAGCCACAATCCGCCGGCGCCGAAGAGCGCGAGGATGGCGAGGACGTAGGCAGGCCAACGCCACCAGGCGCCGCTGACGGCGAGGAGTAGAAACAGACTGATGAAGACGGCGATGGCGGAGACGAGCAGCCACCCGCCCCAGCGCGGCGGCAGGACGAATCCGCCGATGCTGGCGATGACCAGAGCGATGCTGATGATGAGAAACGGTGTGAATCCGCGGATGTGTCGATGGCGCAGCAGCCCCAGCGCGGCCAGCACTGCTAGGGCGATGGTTAGCAGCGCGGCCGGACACCAGTACGTGACGAGAGAATCAAGGAATGGCTTCATCCGCTAGCGAACCTCAGCCGAAGCACAGGCTGTTTGCTCCCGTCTCATTGTGGTTGCCGCGCGGACGCCTCGCAAGGACAAATCTACCTGGACCTGCCCGAATGCACAGAGCAGACTGGAAAGAGAGAAATACAGGATCGAGATTCTCGTCGCAGAAGAAGATTGGGCAAGATCCTTCTTGCGCTCATCTCTCGTAATGCTTCTCCGAGAGAGGATAGAGGGGGGGCGCTCAACGAGAGCGCCCCGTTGTCGGCGGTGAGCGAGGAACTATTGGGCCTGGCCGTTCAGCTTGGCGCGCTCGGCCAGAAGGTCGTTGAGGTTAGCGGAGTCGCCGAGGGCTTCGGCCAAGTGCTGGATTGCCGAATCCACCTTCGGGATGAATTTCTCGGCGGACTCGACGACGGCCTTGTGTAGTTTGGGAAAATGCTTGGCCGCCTCTTCTCGAATCTCAGCAGAACAATCGGTGATAGGTGTCCAATCGGAGGGTCCGGGCTCAGACAGGAGGGCGTACTCTCCATAGCAGATCCGCCACTTACCCTTGATTTTCTGTAGTCCGAGACACTCCGCGATGCGGAACTCCGGTTCTCGATAGTCCGGTTCGTAATCGCGGTAGATGCACTCGGCCGGGCGAGGAATATGGAGGTGGGTGAGCTGCTCCTCAGCCTTGAGCCAAAGAGCGTTGAGTTTGTCATAGCGGACAAACAACTCGTCGCGCGCTTTTTGCGCACGTTCATTGAGTGTCATGGAGACACCCCTTTCTGGCCCCAGGGGGGCTTCTTGGAACTCGTCCGTCAGGGACGGACTTGGGATCGGCTTCCGCCGACAACAGATGTAAATTATCTCGCAGCACCGCTCGCTGTCAATGGGAGGCATATCCAGCACGCGGTCAACGTCGGTGTCATTTGTTCCTTCGAGGCATCTCACACGGACCAATCTTCGTACACCAATCCCGCGACCCGACCGAAATCGCGAGTGTTTCGGGTCACTACCGTCGCACTCATCTCCAAGGCGATGGCGGCAATTTTGAGATCATTGCTGCTCACGTTCAATCGTTGTCGCAGCAAGTCGGCATGGCGAGTCAGGGCTGACAGCGGGAACGGAATGACCGACCAGCCGGACAAATGCTCGATGGCAAGGGCCATGCGTCGATAAACTTCGGCCCGGCGGCTGTTGTCGCGCGCTTGGCGCAAGGAGCGTTGCCAACCGCTCAGCTGCTCTTCGACGGTGATAACGGTGATGGCCAACTGATCCTGAAGGTGGCCCAGGATCTGCTGGACGATGCGCGGATGTCCCATCTGATACAGAGAGACATGGTCCGTGTCGAGCAGATACAGGCTCATGAGGCCGCCTTTTCCTCCGCCGACTCGCCGAGGATGCGCCGCCGGTCCGCCTCATCGCATTCGCGGCGATAGTCTTCGACGGCCTGCTGCCATTCCCTGGTTAGCTCATCATCGGGGAGCCAGCCGGCGGCCGATGATGCGGACGCTAGCGGTACCGTGAAGGGCATCACGCGACCGCCAGCTTCCAGGCGCCTTTGCACGGCCCGCCTTAATTCCTCAAGAGCTTCTTCGGGAGTCGCTGCTTCGACCGATAGAGGAAAGGGAGCACCCAGATGAGCGACATAGCCCGGCCGGTTTCCGAGCGGTTCCACGAACACGGGTACTTGCAGGGTTGCGTCTTGGCGCATGTGCGGTTACCTCCTCCTCCATTGTAGCCGCTGGTGTCCGAATCGGAGCTGGGAAGGGCGAGAATGTGCGGAAGGAAAACGAAGCGTGGCCGCGGCGAAGCCCTGCCTCAAGACCGCAGGGCGAAGACGGCCGCCGCGGCGAGCGCTTCTGTCCCAAGAGAATCATTGGTCGCGGGAAAACGGGCCAGCTCGACCTCGCCGGCGCGGACAAGGATCGTCTCTGCCTGCGGGAAAACCGCCATGCGCCCCGCGGCCAGATGCTGCAACAAGCACGGATGGGATGGGTCCGACGAGACCAATATCGTGGTGGGGATCGATACGGCCTCGCACTCCGTCCCGTGCGGATCGTCGAGGTTGACCACGCAGCGCCGCGCCGCCTGGATCAGCTGGCGGAGCAGCTCCGCCCGCTCCTCGGCATCGCCGGCGTCTCCGTCGTTGCGTCCATCGGCGAGCACGAGCACGTGGCACTGGTCGGCGCCCAGCCCGGATCGCAGGATCTCGGCGAGCGTGGCGCGGAGGACGGCGGTCTCGGTGCGCGGATGAAGCATCATCGTGGTGAGCCGGTCGGCCGGCAATGCCGAGCTGGGGTGCAACGGCCGATGGCTCCAGCGCGTCTGCTCCGGGGTGGAAGTGGCGACCTGTGCTCCGCCGCGGCGAAGCCGATCCGCCGTCCGATGCACCACCTCGTCCGCCCAGCGGCTGCCAAGCGTGATGACGAGCGGGACTCGTCCGCGAGCGGGCGGCGGAAACAACGAGGCGACAATGGCATCGCCAACCGCTTGCGGACGATCGCAGTCGTGATTGCCGTGAACGTAGAGCGCCGGCTCGGCGTTGATCTCCAGGAAGCCGCCGCCCTGCTCGGCGAGCGGGCGGCTGATGTCCATGGCGATCACATCCAGCCCGGCCACGTCCAGGCCGATCACCCGGGCGGCGTCGAGGGCCAGCTCGCGCGTGTCGGGGTGGATGCGTTCGGTGACGTTGTCGTAGTTCTCCGCCTGCTGATGGCTCAGGGCGACCTTGACGCCGAGCTCGGGGACCGACTCGGGAGTGAAGCCGGCCTCGGCCAGGACGGCTTGCTCGGTATCCTCAAGCGTCACCTGACTCTCCAGCCCCCAGCGCGCCTCGAGATTGGCTTGCTCCACCAGCTCGCGCACGCTGTGCCGTCCGTCGCCGCGCACGCTGATGGGATCGCGGCGCACCGCGCCGGCCAGCCGGCCCTCGACGATCAGCAAACGGTGCGACGCGCCCCTCAGGTAACGTTCCACGAGGACACGTCCGCTGGACGAGCGCGACCGAGCTTTCGGGTAGGCCGCACGCACCTGCTGAGGGCTGCGCAGGTTTAGCGCGACGCCTTGGGCATAATCGGCATCCACTGGCTTGACCACAATGGGCCAGCCGATGTCCTGGGCCGCCCGAACCGCGTCGTCCTCGTCGTGGACCAGCCGGCTTGCCGCCACGGGGATGCCGATCCGCGTCCACAATTGGCTCACGAAATGTTTGTCCGTCGAAACGCGGACCGCGATCTGGGACGTGCGGCTGGTCATTGCCCTGTGGATGCGCTGCTGGTGGACGCCGTCTCCCAGTTGCACCAGGCTCGCGGCATCCAGACGGTAAGCGGGGATGCCGCGCTGCCGGGCGGCGGCGACCAGAGGGCCGGTCGAGCCGCCCAGGCAGACGTCGCCGGCAAGGGCGTCCAGATCGTCATAAACCTTTTCCAGATTCAGAAGCTCCCCACGACGCAGCCGCATGCAGGTCTGCACGGCCGCGTCCAGGCAGGCCTCGGCCAGCGGAAATTCCTGGCACTCCAAAGCCACCTGGACGGTCCCGGACGACGGCGTTCTCCGCGCGGTGTGTGCCCCGATAACTTCGCTGCTCAAAAACTGGAGCTGAGCTGCCAGCTCGAACAGCGCGCGCTCCCAGGGGCTGCCGGGCAGCACGGCGCGTTGCATCCGCTCCCGCGCTCCGGCCAGGTACTTCTCAAGGGGAAGCTGATCGAGCGCCTCCAGGAGCCGTCGCAGCAGAGGAGGGGGAAACGGCTCCTGCGGCACTCCCGTCACTAGGGCCGCAAGCGTACGGCCGCGAAACCAGCGATTAATACCCGTCAAGTGTTGTCGGCTGACGATCTGCATGGTACTCCCTAACAGGATGCGCAATTGGTCTATCAGGAACATGCCCGAACGGGAAAAACATCCGTCACGGTGCCGGTTCTGGATTTTTTTGGGTATTCGCAAAACATGCGCCGGAGGGCACAGAAAAGCTGGTTTCTTGCTCTCCGTGTCAAAAGGGTAGGGATCCGCTGCGCCGCACGGCGCCTCCTCTCGTTCCCAAGCTCTGCTTGGGATCGCAGGTCGGGAAGCTCCGCTTCCCGTGCCACGCAGCGACAAGACGCGAAGCAGAGCTTCGCAAACGTGCGTTCCCAAGCAGAGCTTGGGAATGAGGTTCCAAGCAGATTTCTTGCCGGCGCGGTCAAAAACTGATCCGCTGCACGCGATGATTTTCCGTATCGATGACGTGGACCCGGCCGCGGCTGTCGATGGCCAAGGCCCAGGGATTGTGCAGCTGCCCTGGACCGTGGCCCGGTCCTCCCCAGCGGCCCAGCGACGCGCCCGTCGCCGTGAATTTTTGCACGCGGTTGTTGCCGTTCTCGACCACGTACAGCACGCCGTCCTTGTTGAACGCCAGATCATACGGATATTTCAATTGCCCCGGCTCGGTGCCGGAGACGCCCCAGCAACGCAACAACGCACCTTCACGCGTGAATACCTGAATGCGATCGTTGCAGGCGTCGGCGACGTAGAGATTGCCGTCGGGTCCGAGGGCGAGGGCGCGAGCGCGGGAAAACTGTCCCGGCTCGGTCCCCGCACTGCCCCAGCAGCGAAGAAAATGGCCGTCGCGGTCGAATACGCTGATCCGTTGGTTCTCGCCGAACTCGGCCACGAAGTAATTGCCGTCTTCATCCTGAACGACATCGCTGACGTAGCCGAGCTGCCCGGCCGCGCTGCCGCCTTCGCCGCCGAATTTGCGCAGCTCGACGCCGTCGTGTGAGTAAATGCGGAAGCAGTGATAGTGCGAATCGCTGACGATGAGATTGCCGTCGCGGGCGATGCTCAGACCGCTGGGCCGGCCGTTGCGATAATCCGGCGTCGTCCAGGTGAAGCCGAGATACTGGCCGTCGCGATCGTAGACCTGAATGCGGGCGGTGAAATCGACGATGTAGAGATGATCCTGGGCATCGATGGCGATGGCGCGCGGACGGACGAAATCGCCGTTTTGCACGCCGCGCTTGCCCCAGAGCCGCTCCGGCTGCGAGGCATCGCCGCCGCAGCCGAACAGAGGCAACAGGAGCAGACCAGGCAGAAACCGGATTCCCCCAATGCCTTTCGCGAGCACGGCGTTCGTTCTCCGACGGAGCACAACCTGCGCAATTAATCTCTCGCAAAGGTATCTTGTATTTCTCCCGTGAGGGCTTTTGCCAGCCGCTCACGATCGCGCAGCAATGCTCCTAACGTTTTGAAGAAAAACAGCAAATCAAAATCCCCCTCCAGATCATTCAACAAATCCTCCATGAAAATTTTCCCATAGGCATACTGGATCAGGGATTGAACAATTGGGTCAGCAATCCTGTCCAGATACTGTATCGCCTTGTCGTGATTGATGAGCTTGGCCATAAACACGATCCGCCCAATGAAGACAAGGCGATCCATTAGACCAAAACGAGAGCCGCAGGATCGAGTCTCTTAGGAACCCGGTAAGCAGCATGACGGACGTGTTCCAGGAACTCATCGGGGAGCAGCAGGTGATGCTGTCGAACCCAGTAGCTCAGTGTTTTGGGCCAAGCATACTCCCCATCCGTGAGGACATGGAGGGCGCCGGCGATCGGAGCATCCGGCAGGAGCGGGTCGTCTTCGACACCGGGGACAGCAGCAATCAGAACCCCCGAGTCCAAATACTCGGCAACCGCCCCTTCATCCTGAATTGGCTCCTTGCGCGCCAGCAGTTTGAGGATATGTAACCGATCCGCTTCCGGTAGCTGGAAGTAATACCCGATCCTTTTCAGATGCACCTTCTCTCCCATCGGTGAGGCTGCCTTTCGTAGTTGGGATCGCATCACGGAGTAGTCGAAGTATACTTGGGCGTGAATGTCGGCCAGATGACTCCTCCTGGGGAGATCGATCCATCCAGGTTAATCGTAATGACCATCGCCGGCGCGACGACGGAAAGGCCAGTGAGATTGGCCAGCTTCTGTGCCGGTGATTGGTCCCCAAGCAGCCCCGAGGCACAGGCGATCAACCGGATTGTCGTTGTGATCCCCTTGCTCTGGATGTAAGCGGCTACATCCGCCACTTTGACTTCAACCCAAGTCGCGGTAGTTCCCGTACCGACCTGTTTTGCCAGCTTCTTTCCGTCCACGGTGCCATGTATGACAAGGGAATGCTGGCCGGGGAAGTCCGGGATGTTCGCGGCCGCGTCTGCCAGATCCTGATCGTCTCCAGTGAAAGCGGCATCCGCAGCCAAGGTAATGCTCGTTTGCTTGGTTTCATGAGTCGCCCTCTACCTCACTGTTATACCGCGGCTCGGCAGCAGCGCGAAGAGTCAAGCTCCGCCTACGCCGTCTTCCCAATGCTCGCTAAGATAGTTCTCGATGCGACGAACAAGGAGATACGGAGGCAATCCTTCTCCCCAATCTCAAGGAGCATGAACGATGCGACGCCTGTTGTTGACACTGGGTATGCTGGCGTGTTTGCCGCTTGTCGGCTTCGCCGACGACAAACCCGCGCCGGACAAGAAAGTCGAGAAAAAGGACAACAAAAAGGCCAAGAGCGACAAGCCGCGCATTCCGGTCTTTCGCCTGAAAAGTCCGATCACGGAGCTGCCGGACGACGACACGTTCTCGCTCAATCCGTCGGCGGGAATCACCCTCAAGGAGCTGGTCCGCCGCATGAAAAAGGCCGCCGACGATCCGGCGGTCAAGGCCGTGGTGATTCTGCCGGAAGGCGGCAGCCTCGGACTGGCCCAGACGGAAGAGGTGCGGCAAGCCATGCAACAGGTCCGCAAGGCCGGCAAGGAGATCTATGCCCATGCCGACTCGCTGAGCATGCGCGAGTACACGCTCTTGTGTGGTGCGTCGCGCCTCAGTGTGGTGCCGACGGGCGACCTGTGGCTGATGGGTCTCGCCGGCGAGTCCGTCTATCTGCGCGGCCTCCTCAACAAGCTCGGCGTCAAGCCGGACTTCCTCACTTGCGGCGCCTACAAGAGCGCGGCTGAGGTCTTCATGCGCACGGGGCCAAGCCCGGAAGCCGAGAAGATGCAAAATTGGCTGTTCGACGGACTCTACGACACCTCCATCCAGCTCATCGCCCGCGGCAGAAACCTCAAGCCCAAAGAGGTCCGCGACCTGATCGACAATGGGCCATACCAGGCGGAGAGCGCGAAGAAGGCCGGCCTGATCGACGCAGTGGAGCACCGGCGCGGCTTCGAGGCGATGCTGAAAAAGAAGTACGGCAACGAGGTCGTCTTCGACAAGAAGTACGGCCAAAAGAAGCAGCCGAAGGTCGATTTCAGCTCGCCGTTCGCCGTCTTCCGCGTCCTGGGCGAGATACTCGGCGAGGGCAAGAAGAAGCCCAGCGGCAAGGCGGCGGTGGGAATCGTCTACGTGGACGGGCCAATCGTCCTCCGCGGCGGCTCGTCGGCTTTCCTCGGCGACCGCGAGGCCCGCGCTTCGTCGATCCGCAAGGCGCTGGAGGAGGCCGCCCGCGAGAGCTCCATCAAGGCCGTCGTGCTGCGCGTCGATTCGCCCGGCGGCTCGGCCGTGGCCAGCGAGATCATTCTCGCTGCCACCAAGCGCGTGAAGGCCAAAAAGCCGTTTGTCGTCTCGATGGGCAACGTGGCCGGCAGCGGCGGCTACTACGTCGCCTGCGGCACGGACACCATTTTCGCCGATGAGTCCACCATCACCGGCTCGATCGGCGTGGTCGGCGGCAAGCTCGCCACCAACGCCATGTTCAACAAAATCGGCATCACCTTCAAGCCCTATCAGCGCGGCAAGAACGCCGCCATGCTTTCTTCCGAGAAGCCGTTCACCCCGGAAGAGCGCCAGCGAATGCAGGGGTGGATGGATGAGATCTACGACGTGTTCAAGGGGCACGTCGTGGCGATCCGCGGCAAGCGCCTCAAGAAGCCGATCGACGATCTGGCCGGCGGCCGGGTCTACACCGGCCGGCAGGCGCTCGATCTGGGACTGGTGGATAAGATCGGCACGCTGCGCGACGCCATCGACTACGTCGCCGCCGAGGCCAAGCTCAAAGACTACGATGTCCGCATCGTTCCGGAGCCGAAGAACGCCCTGGAGCGCCTGCTGGAAGAGGCGGCGGGAGAGCAGGAGGAGAAGCCGGGTCTCGACGCCGGCGGTCCGCGCCGACCGCTCGCGCGCCGTTCGGGTTCGCTGGTGGCGAGGGCCATGCCGTACCTGCGCGACCTGGATCCCGAGCGCGTCGCCCTGATTGTGCGGGCGCTGGAGCGCTTGCAGCTGATGCAGCAGGAAGGCGCCGTCCTGATGATGCCGGAGCTGAACATCGGTCGTTGATTTCCACGCTTGGTTAGCGACGCTTCGCAGAAGCGTCGTTGCCCGCAACGCTTCTGCGAAGCGTCGCTAACCAGGAGCACCTCCCGGGACGCCTCCTCAATAGCCCTTGTCACAACCGGCGCTGGCCCTACAATTATTCCTTCCCCTATTTGGCATCCCCGGATTGGTGGGTGAGAGCTGGGCACGAAGTGAAGACAGGCAGGAGGTAGACATGGGCAGCCGGCGTCGCGGTAGCGGACGGCGCAAAGTGGGACGCAAGAAACGCCGCATGCGCGCGCGCATCCGTCATCGCAAGTGAGCCAACCGTTGCAATGCGCCGCCTCGGCAAACATTGTCCTTGCCGAGGCGGCTTTCTTTTCCATTTCCTCAAGATCGTTGCCGACTATCCCCCCACGGTCTACGCAGATTCATCGGACAGGAGATGGAGGAGATGGAGTCGGAACTCATCGTTCCATGCGGCGCGGAGCAACTTGCCGCTGACACTGCCCTTACTCTGGTCCT
>Ga0335075_10013324_pt1 | contig 12387 bp, 10 predicted proteins | sample Lox_Sample_24_FD_206723 | JGI IMG/M metagenome (GOLD analysis project Ga0335075, IMG submission 206723) | Soil microbial communities from Loxahatchee National Wildlife Refuge, Florida, United States - Lox_Sample_2.4 | ecosystem: Environmental > Terrestrial > Soil > Wetlands | place: USA... | reverse complement strand
TCTATCGCGAATTTGCTGCTTGGACACAAGCAATACTTGCATCCCGAATCCATATAAGACTTAGATCATTGATCTCCACGAATTCCACTACCCGGGATTTCGCGGTTCTTGTCAACTTAAGATCTTTGTTTGCCATCCATGATCGCATCCCGAAGTTTCTGATTGATACCATATGCCTCAAAGCACTCAATCCAGTTGGCATCGTCATCATCGTAGGTGCTTTTGTCCTGATTCTTGATAGGTTTACAAGCAAATTTGAGAAAATCGCCTCGGAGTATTCATCCATGTCCATCCATTGAATCCACAGCATTTAAGTGGTAGGATGATCGCATCCAAGAGGCTTAAGTGCCTCTGCACTTTCTGGTCGCAATGGCGCCTCGTGCCAGAGATAACCCGAATCATCTCAAATCTTGACCTAAATTTCTTGCCTTAGTCTGCTGCGGTAACTATTATGTCTGAATTTCGGTTGGGGCCGTGTACCTATGTTCTTTGAATTATTATCTTTAAGATATGGAAAGTCGTATAATCTTCTGTTAAAGTGCACCGTGAATCAAACCATTAATTGTTGGTATGCTAGATAGCCATAAGTCTATTAGAACATGCCTAATAGCCTGAGGCTATAACTTTATAATGCAAAGAGAAGGATTCACTCCCTACTTTCAATATTTTATAACACATATGATTTTTCACTTATATTTTAACCCTTATTATTCATATAGCTTTTCAATTACTATACTGTTGTAACTTTATTCTTAGCCTTTCGCTATATTCTTCAAGTCTCTACACTCTACCGCTGCCACCTCTCCATTCCTGGGATACAAAACTGTCCCATCCACCAGCAAACAGGCCAATTTAAGACTATCCAAGCTCAGCCAATCAGCAGGTAGGCAATAATACTGCGTCACACCGTCCGTAGTAGTATTGCCCGATATGCTTCCACCGCCTAGAGCGCTCTGCGCACCACTACTCTTACGACGAAACGCATCAAAGCTGTCTGATGTGTCATTGTCGGCAGGCGTGGTATTGGGAATTATCATGGAGCACACCCAGTAATCGTGGTCGAGGAAGATCAAACGGTCTTTCGCAAGAAAACCAAGAGCAACCTCAATGCGCTGGGAGAAGGAGAAAGGAAGTAGATGCCACAGCGTGAGCTCATTCTCGAGTTGTCGAGACCCTTCGAAGTCTTTACTGATGTTGTCCCGCGCTAGCTGCACGATGGCAGCTGTGTCAAGCATAAGAAGGATCTTCTTAAGGGTACTACTTGAGATTAAGCTGTAAGAGACCTCGACCAGCATCTGAGTTATGTTATGGATGTTGTGCACCCGATCTACTTTGCCCGTTTTTGGCCAATGACCCGTTGATTCATTTCCCGCTATCGGGGGAAGGGTGCTAGAATTGAGAACATCCTCCTCATACGCTAGGGAAGCTAAGCTGTCTTCCCACGCCTGTTCATAAGATGCAGACGCGATCTTCGATACGTCATCCCATGAGTAGATACTGAGGCCATCGGACCGAAGTTCTAACAGAATGTCTATATCGGATTGGACGTTAATCCACTTTGATTCTTCAGCTTGGCTGTCCGAAGGTCGAGCAGCGAGTATCGATGCATCTGTTAAGGATACAAGGCTAAGTCGAGCTAGAGTATAGACGAAAACCTTACTTTTGTCTGCCGATATAATCAGGTCCCGGATAGCACCTCCGTCTATATTAAGATATCTATCGAGAATAGTGGTAAGATTATAAACAGGTCGCTGGTCTGGTCCTGGTTCTGATACGACAGAACAAACGCACAATCTGCCATGGAGGTCTGCGGCAGCTATCAAACAGCCATCATCGCTCCAGACAACTTTTTCTATCTGCATATCGGATGTTGATGGGGGCCAGACACCTCGTTTTATGTCATGCTCCACATCGACGAGTTCGACAAGACCATCCTCGTTTCCCGTACAATAAACAGGTGATATTGGATGGCTTGCTAGAGATGTGAGTATGAAAGGGATCTCTTGTATTCCCTCCGCATAGCCTGAGTCAGCTGATGGACGTTGACTTCCATCCTCAGCAGAGGCATAGCTGGAAGCACTCTCTGCATCGACCTCCTCTAAATGTGCAAGAATATTTGGCTCCCATACATTGCAATATGAACCTCGAATGTCGTAGACTCTACGGGAATCAGGGCTAAATGTGAATCCCGACAGGTATGACGGTGATGAAATCTGATAGATGGGGGTGAAGCGGGTGGCATTCCAGATTTTGACGACACCCTTGGTGTGGCCCGTTAGGAAATAGTGCCCTTCGTGACTACATGCGATGTCAATCACCGCACCTGCGGCGTTTACTTGGTGATCGTCAAAACGTGGATCCCACTTAAATATAGACGAGTCATCGTATAAGCCAAGAACCTCTTCACTATATGGTCGCCAGATGACCTTTCTAACTGCATACCAGGTGTCATGGGTATCACCTCGAGCGGTAGATGTACGCATGCATCTGTAAAGTGGCTGCTCCCCTTCAATATCCCATACAGTGAGGGGGAATCCACGGTATGCTACTGCGGCATCTTTACCATTTGGGTTGAGTGCTATGCTGGTTGGTGCGTTGTAGAAGGTACCTTCGATTTTTTCAGTCTCCTCAAGCTTGCCAGCGATTTCCCAGCTAAGTTCAACAATGTCAAAGGACAATTGGCGGACCACACGGTCATTGTGGGCAGTTAGTAGTATATTGTCTTCATTGATAAATAGCGCCGCCAACGGAATTGCGTTTGACGGCTTGGGTAGACTGTGGAGCAGAACCCCTGTAGAAACATCCCAGATCTTGGTTGTACGAAAGCCATACGTCGCCAATTTCAAGCCGTTGTTGTCCAACGCCATCAATAGAACCCGTTCTTGGTGATTGAGTCTCCGTAACTCTTTGCAGGTCTTGGCTTCATAAATGAAGATCTCTCCACCAGAGATCCTGGACTTGGCCTGAACCGCAAAGTACGAGCCTGCACTAAATACCATCACTGTTTGGCGACTTGTGCCGATAGAGAGCCTTGCCATGGAATCGTCCCATGCCAATCTAGATAATCCTTGGACGACGATATTCTGATTTCTGCCAAATTGCTGATAGATAGCTGACAGCGGCGGACAGAATGGTGGTATCAGTTTGTGGATAGATCCAGGATGAGCAAGAAGCTGCAGACCAAATCTGCCAACAATCTTCACCAGATCCGCTCCCCATTTTTCCATTACTTCCACCTCTGTGATTTTCCGTAGAGGTAGCATTTTATCCTCATCTTCTTTTCTGTGTCTCAAGGCATACCGAGTCAGCATTCTTGAGGCTTCGACAATGGATCCCAGCTGACCAATGAGTCCGATAATTTGTATCCAAGTCAATACAAATTGTGACCGTAAGAATCTTATCAGTAAGGCTAGGGTCGCTTCCGATGACTTTACGCAATGGTCGAGATGATAGTACCAAGATGTTGCAGCATACTCGAGGAATGGCGGTAGACCGCGACTAGGGCTAAGTTTTGCACGGAAGCTGGGGTCCGTCAGGCATCGAAGACACGCAATGAGCAGCTCTTCATGCGCTTTGGCAGGTTTATTAGAGAATGGAAGATCGCACACGCCTTGTAAGAATTCTCTGGCAGTTTGGTGGATCATACCTACATTAGAGTTGCTATCAACAACAATGAATCCACCACAAATTTCGACAATAGACTTCCCTAGGTCCAGGGCCAGTGGTATACTCCGGTCTAGTTTGAAAGCTTGGCCGAGCTCATGCAAATTCAAAGGTCTCCGCGCAAAGCTTGCCCACATCAATACTGCTTTAGAGAGAAGTCTGCTAGATTCTTCGGGATTTCTCGCAATTGCATCAGCCATGCGCCCATAGAGTTGTTCCATGCCGGAAGGTAGTTCTTCCAGAGCACTTTCTACTGCCTTTTGTGTATGACAATTTTCTATTCTTTTCACTGCCAAATAAACCCATAAAAAATTCCCGTTTGCTTTAAGTAAGATTTGCTTTGCAATTTCATCTTTAAATTTTGGGGACCCGTGAAAATATTCCTTCTCTTCTTGGACAAAGTAATGTATGTCCTGATCGACGTGGTTGATCAAAATTGATTCCACAGGTAGTTTCTGGCTCAGCCGTCCGAAAGCCGTCTCAATCTCATGTGTTTTCCGGCTGACAATGAAAACACGAATGGGTATGGTGGATGTCGAAATATCAGACAACATAGTAAGCAGGGCTCGTGGAGATGCAGCTTCATCAAGCCCATCAATCACCCAAAATAGTGGCTCTCCTACTACTTTGAACAAGATTGATGTGAAGAGTCGTAGCCATATCGTTCGTGCATCAGCGTAGTCGAGTCTAGTTGCGGTATCGACCAATCTGACGAATTTACTGCGAAATGTAGGTAACATCTGAGAAGCTTGTAAAGCTAATGATTTTAGTAGGATGCTGTTAGTTCTTTTACTTTGGTCACTAAAACGAAAGAAGAAAAACTGGCATGACCTTTGTTGCTGTAGAAGATGTTCGATTATGAAGGCAGACAAAACCGACTTTCCAGTTGCAGGACCTCCGCTCAGCCAAAGAATGGTTGGATTGTCTGAAGACTCCAAGTCCATCCATTTATTAAATGATTCATTTTGGAGGATCCACTCGCAGGTTTTAGGTGTCCAGCGGTTGCGGAAGAAATTAAAATCGTCCTGTGGGGGTTGAGATATACCTAGAAGCTGTATTACCCTGTGTAAGTCTTCTGGGTTGGCATCCTTAATGCCTCTAATTGACGAATGGGACAAGCCTGTCTAATTGTCAACATTTCTGACTATTATCGACCTTCGAATTCATACCAACTCTGCGAATGAGCTTCACCAAACTGCTAAGGTAATCCCGTACATGGATATAATTCGGATCCTGCGGACTCTCATATTTACACACTCCATGATGGTCGGCAACAAGAGGCTTGGATACCTCGTCCGGATATCCAAGGACAGAAGAGTCTCTCTCAACTAGTAACTGCGAAATGGTTAGGTACTGGGATTGACTATATCAGAAATCCTTACAATCTTCTTAGGTCCTACTTTCGTCGGCTGAGTTTCGTAAAATGATGCAATTTTCAAGCTTGGTGCAGCGTGTCGGAACTGCTCATTAATTTGTTGCAGAGTTGAAGAGTTGCGTTCAAGATCAGCGATGTATGCTCGCGGCAGCAAAGCCATTTCTAAGAGAGAGTTAAGTACCTTCGCGAGACCCGTCCCACGGTGAGGAGTGGATAAAAAAATTATCGCCTCAATGGAGTGAATAATTTCTTTGTATTCTGGGTCGAGTTGTCCTTGGATATAAGCCTTTACTATGTCAGCCATGATTCCCAGGGAACATGTGGGACCTGTTAGAAATTACCTCTTTGACAACCAAGCCACCCATAGAATGTACAATGAAAATAATAGGTTTCTACTCAGAATGTTAATATGTGTTAAAATTTAGGGAGGAAAACCTATACGGTTCCAATATCAAGCTCCTGCTGCTTCGCGCTTTTGGCAAACTTCAAATCAAACAAGAGATCCTTTGCAAAATCTGAGACATTCTTGAAGCTCTTGGGTGCAGAAGGTGTGAAATCTGCATCATATCCGAAAGATAATATCCGACCATGGCCAATTTCAGGCTCGGACGGAAGCCAATTTTTCGGCCAGAATAGCTTTAAATCTTTATTCTTGGACCATGACAGCCGGCTCGACCCTCCCAGACCATGTACAAATATTATATCGAATTTTCGAGGCTCATCTGGCTCGTGTAACACGTGCAATCCTAGAGGATCTCCACGACGTCCAGCGTTCAGGATGAGTGGTCCCTGTGCTCTAGTCCCTTGTAATTTCCTTCCGACTGCTAGATTTTGTGGGCTAGGTCGAACTGGTAACACTGGCGAGGTATTAACAGACTCATTACAAGCTAGTGGTTGACCTGAAGCCACTGTCGGTGGTAAGCCAAGCGAAATTTGTGAGAGGCCCTTGCGCGAGTGTGTGGAAGCTGGCAGGTTTTGGTCTGGAGGCGAGGACGCGATAAGCCTTGTTGTCGGGCGAACTTGCTGAGAAGAGGAGGCGGGAGCCTTTGGCTGATCATTATCCTTTGACTTGCCTTTGATCCTGTTCCACTATAGAAAGCAAGTTTAGTTATTTTATTGCGAAGGCAATAAAGGAAGCCGGTGATGGATTCGAGAGATAAAGCACCTACCATAGCGCGTTAGGAATAGACCGACGCGGCCACTATCCATCAGTGCCACTGTGGGCATAGAAGGTCGCGGCAGAGGGTTCTAGGATATCCGCAAACCTATCTTTAGATTAGGATTCGTCTAGCATGCCTCGAGTAGATGCGTCCGAATTCTTTTATGATGAGCGATGTGTTGCAAGCTGTCGACGGCTGTTCGATGGAGAAGCGCGGTAGCCCATCTGCCCTATGGCTGCGGGCTAGGGTTAACCGGGAAGTCTCCCACGTGCCGCAAAATATTGATAAATGTCGCACATGTCGCACGTCAGGATCTGGCTCGAAGCGCTGTGGCTTGCATTAGATGGGCGGCAGACCTGCCAATAGTGGCATTGAAGATAGCGCCAATTGTACGAGGCTCGCCAACTCACTAAACAAAGATGTCTCTCTGTATATGAACGTTCTACGTTACCGTCCTACAGCAGCTGAGTTCAATTAATTGAATCGCGAAATTAATATAGAAATCTAAATAAAAGAATATATAGACACGCTATTCTTGATGTAATATGAAATCACTCCTCATAAGTTAATAGAAAACTCATGGCTAGTGGTGTAACTTATAGAACGTCAGCTGTAATTGAATCTTCTGGAGAAGCAGGTGCGATAGCACACAATTTTCACTTCATCAAATAAGCACCAGCATCGAAATCGGTGGCCCTTAAATATGAGCTATAGATGTGATTCCCTTCACGAATCGAGCACTTGTTCAGCTTCAGCTACGCAAGGCTGGATGCCTCAGGAGTTAACTGCAGCCTCGCGCTAAAGTCGCGACCGGCAACCGCGACTTTTCCAAAGTAAACATAATCAAGAACGCAACTTCCACAGCCCGCCTCACCTTTCACCATATAGGCAATGCCATCTGCAGGCCCAATACCGGCAGAGCCAACCAAGCTCGAGAGACAATTGCCCAGTCCCCTCCCTGAGCCGCCGACAGCGCAGATCCCAGGTCCACGTGCAACCGCCTTCCTGAATCTGTACCAAATGACCCTCTCCACAACACTCCGAACAATCTCATACGACAACTTTGCAGCATGTTTCCCTACAATCGCGACGAATGCGCCGGAGAATCTCATGGGATTGCATAAGGCGATGATTGAGCGGCTAGAGGGCTTCGCGCAGGTGTGTTCTCAGGCCTCATACATCCGAGCTATCAACTCTGTAGACATCTCATACTCTTCCTACTCTTCCCATTCTCATAATTTCACCTTCTCAAACATATCAATTACAATCCCAGCAAGCACATACGGGCAATCGCTCAGCAATACAATCACTCAAGAACTAACACCATTCTCCCAGAGAGATTTCGAAGCCCTCATCAGAGAACGAAACGTCATCGAGAACCTGAATGCGCTAGAAGAGCTAGTACAAGATGCCTCGCGGCGGAAAGCACGCGCTGTAGCGGATGAAGTACCGCCTACGCCGTATGTCTCTTTCCCCAACCCCATCCGCTACCCCACCACTCTCCTCCCCCTTCCTCCCCTGCGCAAGTCCACTCCCACACTAACAACCACCTACCAAAGGCCCCATCTCCTGCCCCCCTCGCAAATCCTTGCCGCCCACCTGTCGCCAACACTCGCAAGCGCACAATCCCAACTGAACGCGAAGCTGCAAACGACGCAGTCGCAGAACGCGACGCTGTACCAGACGATTCTGGAGCAGAGAGCGGAGATTGAACACCTTATGGAGGGGCTGGAGGGGTGTGTGAGGGATCTAGAAGAGGCGGATGGGAAGCTCGCGGGGGAGGTGGGAGGCTTAAATTCGGTGGTGAGGGAGGTGAGGGAGGTGGAGATGGGCGGGGTTTAGGCTTGGGATTGGAAGGTAGCATGGAATTCCAATAGGCGTTAAAGGATTGAGATAGGCAGGCAGGTAGGGCGGTACATGTGATATTCTAGTCCAGTTCAAGAGCGTATATACAGTAAATGCGACTTTTTTTTTAATGCAACCTCTCTCCGCGATGAAAATGCGCATCACCAAACCAATGCATGACCGAATAAAAAGAAGGCAGCACTCCCGCCGAACTCCAGCACAGACACCACCCCTCCCATCCCCTCACGATCGCAAGAAACTCCCATTTAGCCCCAAAGTCTGCCATGGCCCTACCATCTCTGTATAGTCAGGCGGGTCATACGCAGGCGGCTCCCAGCGCGTCAACGCCCCCGTAGCCCAGTCCACAATCCACTGCCTGCCGCGCATGATGACGAGGTTTGTTTTCCGAGGCGTGTTGGAAAGCAGCACGGCCATGCAGCGCTTGGCGTAGACTAGATCGTGGCGCGAAGACCAATTGTGGACAGGGCGCCATTTGCCGTCGGGGGTGATATCGGGGTGGGATTCCGAGGCAGAGGAGTCGATTTGAAGAGGATAGGCTTGCCGGGGTACGCTTGTTGGAGGTGGCGGATGGGGGTTGGCGTAGTTGATGAATTGTGAGGGATGAGCGGCTGTGGGAGGGCGTCGTGCAGATGTCCTTTGCCTGTTGGCTGGGGGGCCGGAGAGGAGGATGTCTTCTAATGCGACTGATTCTGTACCTGTGGAAGGTCGGCTTGAGGATGTTTCACTCCTTTCACTTCGGCTATCGTCGTTGCGCAGTTCTGCTACGCTTGGCGGAACTATTGATTCTTCTGGTATTGTCTCAGCTGTAAGACCGGTCCGCCTGTGTCTATAAGGATAGCTGGTATCTTTGGGTAATTTTCGCTCGTCAAGCGGCGGTGCGAGATCGATAGCAGCAGTGAGGGATTCGAGCCACATGAGAAAAGTCTCGATTTCCACACAGGAAAGGAGGAACTGGTCGGCTTCGACTCGAACACGGATCACATATGGCCGCCTAGAGCTTTAGTATTTGGTCCAAAAATATTGTTCTCTTGCCTGCAACCTACTTCAAATAGTCCGCAGCAATGCCAACTTCGGCATACTGGAGTGAGTATATTTTTAACAGCTCTCCTGGCTTTAAGTATGGTGGGTCATCTGCACTTGTATTCGGGCCTCCCCCGCTGGCAAATATACCTGCACTTTTGACTTTGTAAAACCTTAATGCCGTTCCTTGTAACTCCGCGTACACTTGATACCATTTTCTGTCGAAAGCTGTATGCACAGCAGTTTCCAGCTCCATTTTCTTTGAGAATATTGCACGTATCATGATTGAGCACGAGTATGCCGGAAGTTGTTCTTTGCCTTGGTCTTCTCGAGGTTGAATCTTCAATCGCGTTACCGGGAGATTAAGGCCATTAATTGCAACATCGTAGGATGGCGGATCGTCGAAAGTATCATTATTCGAGGATACCGAATCGCGACGTGGCGTAGGGTTGGCCTGGCTGTTGTAGTATTCCTCCATTGAGAGCCGCCGTGCCACCGCTCGAGAACGACTCCACGCATCGTTTCCGCTATGATTAGAGGCCGTAGAGGCATAGCTGGCCGTACGAGGAACTGTAGGGCGTTGAGGCGTCGCCATAATTCCTGTTAATTGGTCTTCAGCAGCTTGACAAAGAACTCAGTCTTTGTTCCTCTGTCATAAGTTCGGCAAAGGCATGGCCAGCGGGATCGTCCTAGAAGACGGCAATCTCAGAAGAGAGCTGGTCAGTGATCAAATTGTGTTTGCGATAGAATCTAGGGAAACTCCGGAGATAGTACAGATCAGGTGAAGTAGCTTAAACGGCAGGTCCATGTCTTAGACGTACGTGGACCTGAATAATGAGGAAGGAGATCAAAAGAGGAAATGCAAATCAGAAAAGCCGCAACAACCCAGCCAGCTGTCGCATGCTGACATCTCGACTGGACCAAAACGGGCGGCGCGGCTTTTTCTTACGATGTCTGAATGCGGAAGGTCGATGAGTGTGGTTGCTGGGCCGGTGACTGGAAAGAAGTAGTCAGACTACGGATAATACTTGCCGAGCGTGGCAGTTCGGGCACCGTTGTTGGGTGCCTGCTGCAGCGGTAGAAATAGGCGACCATTTGGGTGTATGAAAAATAATATGCGTATTGCAACAAGTGACCTAGAAGAACATTAACCACCTTCATCTCAGCTCGTTGAACGCACCGGCAGTGATTTAATCCAGTATAGAGAAACGCAAATTAACTAATATCATGCTGCATCTATGCACATTCCTGAGAGGAAGACATCTTCAAGGAGTCACAAAATCGCCTACAGGGACATACTCCAAAGGAAATACAAAACCAATGAAGGGCGCTACCAAGAGATCTTCCTACTAACCCTGCATACATGCTCCATTGCATTTCCACAGTATATCTCTTCTAACCCCTATTGTTGACCTAAAGAGTGAGACTAGAAGCTTGGGTTCTCAATGAAAATTCTGTCTAATTAAAATTTATAGCCACAGTGCCAATTTACTGCTTAGTTGAAGGGAAATTGATCTTCCCAGTTTCTTTGAATTCCTTGGCTTTCCAGTCATTATCATGCTTTCTTCTAAGCACAATACACAATTGGAATTAAGCATGTCGCTCTCCCCAATCCTTCCCTCTAATAAGTTCTCTCGCCGCCTGCACGGTCGCCTCTATCTGGCCTACTAGAGGTACCCTGAGGCGACTAAACACTCGTTTCTCTGATCTCTGAACACACCAGGTAGCCTTGCAGTGTTGCCCTCAAAATATCGACCAATCTTAATGCTGGTGGCTCAGCCAATGGCAATTCATACAAGGCTTGCTACTGCATTGTCGTGAGCGCCCTGACGAAGGCGCACAATGATATGCCCCACTAGCTCGCGCTTGGAGAGAAAGATGATCGAAGAACATGCGCATATCTTGTGTGGCCATTGGTATAGAACCTCTTTGCTTATTCACACTCGCAGCATGCGTGTCATTTCCTCCAGTAGAAGTCTTCTTATCCACGAAGATACCTTTTCCATTCGATAAATTGTATATAGAGTATATGCTTTTTTAGGTATTGGAAGTATGTAAGTGTAGGCTATTCTGTGCGCCGCTGTTAACTTAAAGTGAGTTTGACCCTTCCAATTTGACCACTACCTTCTTTCTTCGACGTCTTTCCGGCATCTAGTTCGCCTTGCAGTTCGAATTAACGCCATCTAACTAGCGCTTCCGCGAACAAAATCGAGCTGCCCAACGCACCTTTCGTGCCCACGAGGAGAAATAAACCTGCAATCTAGAGAATGACTATAGCGAGCACGTAAGGCGATACAATGAGCTAGTGCAACTGCTTTGAAACGTGAATGTCGATCATAATGGCACTGCTATCCCCTAAGAAAGTGGCAAATATTAGCAACTAGAAGAAGGAGGAAGTAGAAAAAGAGAAGTGCCGCCGCCAGAGTCTATGTACCATTGAACACGATAGCGAAGATTTGACAAAGAGAACGTATAACTTGATACCACTTAGTCTGAGGCCAGAGATTTTGGCTTGAGATTATGATTATGATTTAAGACTATTGAATTGGGGGGAGTATTTGATGCTAAACTTCTTGGGGGATACATTCAATGGTTTGCATGGTTTGATGCTGACTTTGGTGCTGGGCAGAGAGAGTTTGATTTGAGATACCTGCTGCTTAAATCGCTGAGGAGGATTTGAGGAAATTTTGCCGGCCGCTAAGCTGGTTTAGATCAGAGAGTTTAATTCATATCGTTCCTATTTAGGGGATGTAGCTAGGCGGCGACCGCGCGGAGATTGAAGGGCAATTTCAAGCCAAGTTTGCGAAAATGAAATCGATTATCGAAACTAGCAACAAGGAGGACATAAGTAGAAAAAGCAAAGGACATTGCCAATATCACGGGTGATCACGTGACATATGATATTGCTGGTCATCACCGCCAATCATTCACTGCTTCATTCGGTACTCGCTACGCCTTTCCTTAGCGAACTCGCATAGCAGGCCCGAGCGCCACACACTTTGTGCATATTCGAGTTCTATGTGCATAGTTCTTGCTCCTTCGAGCAACGTCTTGCCAATGCCGGCACACCATACTCTTCCCAAGTTGCCGCCGTGACAGCCACGGCGTATCATTTGAAGTCATCGTGCATGGCGATGTGGTGGCTGATGACAGGCTCTTGCCAACCGGCTTCAAAAATACATACAAACATGTCGAACTAGCACCAAAAACGGGGGTTCACCTTAGCATAGAGCTGTAGCCTGTAATATTTAGTAATAGCTTAGTAAGTAGACTGATAATGAAATACAGGTGGGTAACCTAGTC
>Ga0335075_10013323_pt1 | contig 12388 bp, 8 predicted proteins | sample Lox_Sample_24_FD_206723 | JGI IMG/M metagenome (GOLD analysis project Ga0335075, IMG submission 206723) | Soil microbial communities from Loxahatchee National Wildlife Refuge, Florida, United States - Lox_Sample_2.4 | ecosystem: Environmental > Terrestrial > Soil > Wetlands | place: USA: Florida... | reverse complement strand
AAGCTCGAGCCACGACATGGGTCTTATGCGCCAAATTATGCGGTAGGTGGGCTGGGATGGACTTTCGGATTCCCGCCGGGTTAATCGGCCGGGTTAGGCCCGGGCCGGGTCCTATATCCGACGGACTTGCAGTCACTTGCGATGCTTTGAGAAGGGGCACATTGATGCACATTTGGCTTGTATGTTCTATTCTTTGTTATAGGACTATTATTTTGTCTCAAAATAAGGAGACAGCAAGTTATCCACTTTCCTGGAGGTAATATAAGGTTTATTACATTGAGCGTAGCTAGAGGTCTCGACTAGCGCCAAAATCACACATTGAAATCGTTTGCGGCAGTCCATGGGATATTCGAACTGCATGGAATCAGTATCTTGAACATCATGAATAGGACTCAGTTAGTCATGGAGCATCCAGCACTTACAATACTACGTCCCTCGCATCTGGTCGCATTATCTGCAACCTGTCTTGTGATTCTTGTCTCTCTGTTCCTGTCGTATTCTGCTCTATTTATAAAGGTGAGTGTTGCGCTTAAAGTGAAATGAAAAGTTATAGTTCCTCCTTAGTGGCTAAGATGGGCTAATTCTGATTCTAAATAAAGGGAGCAAACATCAAGGATAGCAAAGGCAGGAGAGTGAAAGAGCTCAAATCAGACTCTCGACTAGCGAAATTTGCTCAAAGGTACATTCTAAGTATCTTGATTTGATTTGTAGTACTAAGAGTATTTTATTCAGCTTGGAACTCTCTAATAAAGGGAAAGAATTGGCCGGAGATAGCCCATATATTATCCACAATGGCAAGTCCCGAGAACTGGTTATCACGCAGCCAGATCATCTGCGAGACTTCTACAGAAATGATACAAAAGGTCAGGAGTTCTAAGTGTTACATACCTATATTACGGCTAAAGTATGAAGCAGGTCACCCTAAGCCACAAAACCTGAACATGGGTGAGTATTTTGGGAGGTACGTGGCTCATCTACACCGTATAGCCTGGTACTAAGATATTGATCTAGAATTCTCGGGGACGCTGTTGGTGTCAAGGCTGGGGACAGATGGAGAGTGATTAGGAAGTATTTTGACCCAGAATTTGCTCATGCGATAAGTTTGAAAGCGATCCCCAAATTTTCAGCCAAGATCAGTGGATGGGTTGATGCGCTGCCCACAGAGGCGGCGAAAGCACCTTCCACAAACGGTAGCTTTGTGCTTGATGTGAAGAAGCCTAGCAGATTCCTGCCTTTTCAGTTGGTTGCAATACAACTGTATGGGGATGCCTTTAATGACAAGGTAACTAGCCCTTTCAGTAATCGCACCTGCCTCTGTTAATTTTCAAAAGCTCTACTCAAAGTTGCTCGAAATCAACTCACTTCATGAACTGATCTTTCATGATGTTATCCTCAATAAGCGCTTAGTTTCAAAACTGTGGAACCTATTTCCTACAGCGGCAAAGCAACGGATGGATATGTACGTGGAGCAGTGGGAAATCATCAATCTTGATATAATCCACTATGCGAGAAAGGTGGGCCCTATCCGTACTAACGCCGCAATATGAAAGTACTAATAACAACAGAATGATGTTTCCTGTCCAGCAGAGCGTATCTACCGAGGTGTTGATCAAGCTAATGACATGAAGAAAACTGAGGTACGAAATATTTAGCCTCCATAAAATGCTAGCCTCACCCAAAAAGCTAATATATGGGTATCAGTTCTTACACACAGTCGATGAGATACTCTTTGCAAATGTCGACATCAGTTCTGCTGTCCTGAACACTCTTTTCACTAACCTGGCTGCTAACCTGGAATTCCAGCATGCTCTTCGCGTTGAATTCCGCGAACAGAAGGTGCAAGGAAACTATGACATAGTCAAGTATATCGCAAAGCAGGATTCGCTGCTGAACTTCTTAGTTATGGAGGGCATGCGACTAACACCCGCCTTCTGTTAGTCCTTTCCTGTGACGCATCGATGATGCCTATTGATAAAGTATATTTAGGGTTCTCTCTACCTGAATGCACTGCCGTTCGCAAGAACATTGGTGGTTACGATGTTCCCCCTAATACGGCAGTTATTATTGATGCAGGGCGCCTTAACACTGATTCCATCACCTGGGGCCCCGATGGAAAGACGTTTCGACCAGAGCGTTTTAGAGACATGCCCCAAAGCAGCTGTCGATATGGCTTCATGCGGTTTGGCGTCGGCGCTGCATCTGGAAAATGTCTTGGGAGAAACGTGGCTGATATTGTATTTAAAATGACAACATTGGCGGTGGTGGAGAGATACTTGCTTAATAGAGTGACAGGGGATGATGCGGAAGGGGCTGCATCTTCTAAGATTTCATTTACTCCTATTTGATATAATTTGTAAAATTTGTCTTCCATAGTCGTTACCTGAGTCGCTCTTGGCCACTTGGGCGTCTATTTTAAATATATAATCATCGATTCATGCTTTTTTCTTTTTCGATATCTGGTATGTTTTTATGGATGTGATGCCTCAAAAACGCCAAGAGGGATTTATTTGTATCAGATAGAAGCAGTGACATTTCAAAACTGCGACTCGACTCCACAGCTCCAGCATCTCCTTAGCTCGTACCAAAGGAATGTAACGTATATGACTGATGCTCATGTCTTTCATCGTCAACTCTTATTGTCTAGCGCCCCTAATGACCGTCGTCATTTCAATCTTTATATAGCGCAACCTTAACACCATACTTGTTCGAAGGCCCAACGCGCATCACGCCAACGTAAGGATTCGGGTCCCTCGATTCAATCCTCTTGTACCGCTGTATAATCCTAGCAAGTACATAGCTCGCTTCTACTGTGACCAGCATTTGCGCAGGGCAACGTCGAGGCCCTCCCCCAAACGGCACGAAGTTCCACATGGGCCTTTGGCCTTCCCAGCGCTCAGGTCGAAACTCCTCAGCATCGGGTCCCCAAATGTCCGGATCGCGATGAAGGACGTTCTTGTTAACTTGGACGACATCGCCTTTGCGGACTAAAATGGGATCCTTGCCATTAGGACCACCACCGACGGGCAGAGTTGTGTCATTGATGCATTTGCGGACCTGTGTGACTCCGTTGGGGAAGAGACGGTGGGCTGTTGATGATGTTAGTCGACGTTCATGCATGACTGCTGCTTTAGCTACATACTCTCGTTCAGCACGGCATTGAGATATTTTAATCCTCTGAGGGCTTCGAAAGTCAGCTCGGAATCACCCAGAGCCTCTACTTCTGCACGGCACTTGGCGTAGACATTTGGCCGTCGCGCAAGATTCCAGAGTATATGACTGATGAATATAGACGTAGTGTCGTTATTTGGAACAAATATAAGACAGACTTGGGAACGGAGGGCTTCCTTGTCCTTTAGATGAGATGCCATGAACCAGAGCAGGTCTGTGCGTTCAGCATCTTCTGCCGTCTTCGGAGTCTTGCCATTTTCCAGCTCCTCTAGCTCCTTGTAGGTGCGGTCAATATGCTTGTTGAGGTACTCGTGCACCACTTGAACCGCATCCAGCCAACTCTGGTGCCTGAAGAGGAAGAGATACTTGTACCACTGAAGACGCAAGCGCAAACCACGGAGGATATCAACCATAGACCAGCAGATAAAAGCCCTCTCTGGATATATCAATGATTCAATAGATTCCCCAAAGAGGAATTCGGTGGTCGTATCTAGAAACTTGTTTTGAGATGAGACTTTACTCATTTTCAACGCGTCCAGGAGCAGTAACTTACCCAGCGCTGGACGAGAGGTTGTATGTTGAAAGTTTCGCCATCTTCTGGAAAGTGGTCGAGTAGCCTGTCGACGTGCTTTGAGAGACGTCGGGTGTTGGCGAAAGCTTCACGCATGAAAAATGGCTTAATGAGTAACCGGCTAAATTCCCATTCCTTTCCGTCAACCGTGTTAACGCCCTTGTCTGCAAAAGGATGTGTTGCTTTGTTGTTGCGTCTCATAGGCCCAACGGCAAAATCTTTCCAGTTTATAGCAGACATGGACTTCATGTTCTCTGGCTCGATGGTGTAGATAAAGCGACTACCGACAAAGTTAACGACAAAGGTCTTCGGCTTATTCTCGTGAATCTTATTAAGCCAAACAAGGAAATAGTCCTGTTTCAGAGACTTCGCCATTCCCACGACAACATCGAGGCCCAGGAAAGGATCTAAATGAGGATATCGTGGAATGACACCGCATCCCTTTTCCCTTCTCTTGAGCGTATAGTTGACATATTCAAATCCTTCCTTCGAAAAGAAGAAAATGATGCCAATACAGAGAGCATAGGATGATAATTGCCAAAAATTAATCATTGCGTCAGGCTGTATAGACTCAAATTTGCTAAATAAATCGAAACTGGGCGTTGAAGAGGCCTTAAACAAAGGCGATAATGGTGAGCAGACGAAGACAAAATTTGAGCCAGCAGTTCAGCGTCGACCTCACCTTTAGAAGGCTACTATTAGCCAAATTATAGGTAACCCTAACCTCATTTGCTTGCCTAGGGATTCCGACCTACCCCATACTGTTTCTCTGCCGGTGTCTTTAGCGATGAGATCTCCAACACCATACCCAAAATGGCAATATATCAAATGGGTAGGGGTTGGCCGGGTCACAAGTATGCGCTTAATTGCTCCGCTCCGGTGCCCGGAAAATTCGGGGCGCCGTCGGCAAAATCGTGTGTCACTCTTTCCGGTCGACTTGCTGCTGGAGTATGCTCGGATATCTCAGAGTTAGCGTTGCGAGTAGCCTGGCCTATAGTGGGCAGTGTTTACGACACTCTTCCAATTGCTGGATGATAGGCCGGTGTTTATACAGCCTCTGGCCAAGACATACTTTCCCATTCAATTTCAGGATGCTCTGCTGTATGATTTTGAGTTATAGAATATCCAATTGTTTCTCTATTATTATATGACCTTGACACAACTAGGCGAAAATCCTTGAGGGCTTCAACAGTTCCGACCTATTATCATCACATCCATCATGTCAGAGCCAATTGCCATCGTTGGAACAGCTTGTCGCTTTCCTGGCTCATGTAACTCACCATCTAAGCTATGGGAACTGCTCCGCGAGCCCAGAGATGTGCTCAGTGACTTCTCATCGGATAGATTGAATCTTTCCAGGTTTTATCATCCAAATGGAGAGCACCATGGTAGCACAGATGTCAATAGTAAGGGGTATCTTCTCTCGGAGGACTATCGCCTATTTGATGCGCCCTTTTTCAATATCAACCCTATAGAAGCTGATAGCATGGATCCTCAGCAACGTATACTACTCGAAACCGTTTACGAAGCATTAGAATCGGCTGGTTGTACACTCAAACAGATTCGGGGCTCTTTAACATCCGTCTATGTCGGTGTTATGAATGCAGACTATTCTGATATCCAATTACGGGACACTGAGGCGCTAGCTACCCACCATGCGATTGGCACCGCTCGCAGTATGCTTTCGAACAGAATCTCCTATTTCTTTGATCTTAAAGGTCCCTCCATGACTATCGATACAGCATGTTCGAGCTCGCTTGTTGCATTGCATCAAGCCGTCCAAAGCCTGAGAAATCGCGATACGGTTTCTGCTATTGTTGCAGGCGCCAACTTAATTCTTGATCCTTCCATGTATATTGCCGAGTCAAAACTGCACATGCTTTCTCCTGATTCGCGGTCTCGTATGTGGGACAAGTCTGCGAATGGTTATGCCCGTGGAGAAGGATTTGCTGTGCTTTTCCTAAAGCTGTTGAGCGACGCCATTGACAACGGAGACCATGTCGAAGGGCTTATCCGCGAGACTGGCGTCAACTCGGACGGGCGGACTAGGGGCATAACTATGCCCAATGCTGCGGCTCAGACTGCCCTTATTCAACAGACATACCGCAATGCTGGTCTGGACCCTATCGCCGACCGCTGCCAATATTTTGAATGCCATGGAACGGGAACTCTGGCAGGTGATCCCGTCGAAGCCCAGGCGATCAGAGATGCATTCTTTCCTGTTGATAATGAGCCGGATAAACTTTCAGCGGAAGTATCTGAAAAGCTTTTGGTTGGCTCTATCAAAACTGTCATCGGTCATCTTGAGGGCTGCGCTGGCATAGCGGGAATTCTCAAGGCTTTACTAGCGATCAAAAATAAAACCATTCCACCGAATATGCATTTTAGCGAGCTCAATCCAGCCATATCTCCATTCTATACAAATCCCGACAAAAGCATTGGGTTGGCAAAAGGCACCAGGGGTGCCTTTACGAGCAAGTGTTAACTCATTTGGGTTCGGTGGCACTAATGCTCACGCCATCCTTGAAAGCTACGACCCTATGACCCCTCAAGCCAAAACGCATAGCGGGGAGAAGCTGAACAAAGGACTTGAAGACGAATCTGTACCACATTCGTCAGAGGAATGTTTTGTTGGCCCCCTGATATTCTCGGCATATACAGGGTCAGCGCTTGTTGGATCAGTGAGGAAGTTTGCAGATTACATCAAATCCAAACCTTCCCTGGACCTTGAAGATCTAGCATGGGTTCTACAAGCAAGAAGAACTACATTTCCCGTCAAGACTTTCTTCTCTGGCTCAACTCGGCAGCGTTTGCTAAACTTTATGGACAAGTTCGTCATGGATGCCGAGGCTGGTTCAATAGACGCAGCTGGCACTCGAGCACAATTGATAAATCCAAGTGAAGTTCCTGGAATACTGGGAGTTTTTACTGGGCAAGGTGCGCAATGGGCATCAATGGGTCGCGGCCTCATTCTTTCGTCGCCACTATTTCGCGAGTCCATTGAACGATCTGAAGAAGTCTTAGCACGTCTGCCAGATGCACCCAGCTGGTCCCTGAAGGACGAACTTATTGCCGATGAAGCAAACTCTCATTTACTAGAGGCCGCTTTATCTCAACCACTTTGCACTGCTTTGCAAATCGCTATGGTAGATCTTCTGAGAGCCGCGGGTATTAAGCTGGATGCGGTTGTGGGCCATTCATCTGGAGAAATTGCTGCAGTTTACGCCGCTGGGATCATCACGGCTACAGCTGCGATGCAAATTGCGTACTACCGAGGATATCATGCAAAGCTCGCCAGAGGTGCTCAGGGCCAATTAGGGGCGATGATGGCTGTTGGAATATCTTATGACAGTGCGCTCTTATTATGTGCAAGACCTGAGTTTGCTGGTCGCATGAGCGTTGCTGCAAGCAATTCTCCCCTCAGTGTCACACTCTCTGGAGATGTGGACGCGATAAAGAAGGCGAAAGAGCATTTCGACAACAAGAAGACATTCGCAAGGCTGCTAAGAGTAGACACGGCCTATCACTCTCACCACATGATTCCCTGTTGTGGTCCTTATCTAACGTCTTTAAAAGCTTGCGACATCCAGGTCAGTCCACCAAGAAGCGACTGCATCTGGATCTCCAGCGTCCGTGGAGACACCGACCTGCTAGGGGGGGAATATGAAGAATTAAAAGGGAAATATTGGGTGGATAATATACTGAACACGGTGTTATTCTCACAAGCAATTGAGGCTTCAGTCTGGAATGGCGGTCCATTCGATATCGCTGTTGAGATAGGTCCTCACCCCAATCTCAAAGGGCCAGCCGAGCAGACTCTGAAAGCAGCTTTCGGGTCCGCTCCGAGTTATGCCGGCCTGATGAGACGTGGCGACAACGAGGTTGAGGCATTCTCTGGCGGTGTCGGCTATGTCTGGTCATATCTTGGTCCCTCCTTTGTCGACTTTAATGCATACCGCAAAGCCTTCCAAAAACCAGACGTCTTGGCTCCACAAATGCTCAAGGATCTGCCCAGGTATTCTTGGGATCATACCAAAATTCACTGGAGAGAGTCACGTATATCGCGCAAATACCGCCTTCGCAATGACTATAGTCAAGAGCTGCTTGGTAGGAGAGTCCCCGATGATACTGAACACGAAATGCGTTGGAGGAACTTTCTGCAACTCACTGAGATTCCTTGGATACGAGGCCACGAGTTCCAAGGACAGATACTGTTTCCAGGTGCTGGTTATGTCGCAATGGCCTTGGAAGCAGCCAGGGCCATTGCCGACGGACGTACTGTCAAGCTTTATGAAGTGCAGGACGTGATTTTGAGCCGTGCTATGGTAATTCCAGAAAGCCAGACCCGCGTTGAGACGATTTTTACTGCCACTCTCATTGACGAGAGTTCAAAAACAAGTGATGGCCACACTCTGCAGGCGGAATTTGCATGTTATTTCTGCTCTGGCGACGAATCTGGCTCCTTGGTCAGAGCTTGCACGGGTCGACTTTTTGTCCATCTCGGCGAACCGTCGGTAGAGGAGCTTCCTCCAAGGCTGCAACAGGCCACAAATCTCGTTCCTATAGACATGGAAAGATTCTATTCTGCGATGAACAATGTTGGACTGAACTACCAAGGTCTATTCCGCGGAATGCTCGATTGTAAACGCTCATTGGGCTTTGCATCGACAACTGCATCTTGGACGGATGTCAACATTGGTCACGAGTACGTGGTCCATCCAGCCTTCTTGGATGTGGCTTTTCAATCACTCTATGCAGCATTCTCCTCCCCAGCAAGCGGAGATATATGGGCGCCTTATTTGCCCGTGAGGATTCGTCGACTTGCCGTGGACCCAAATGCGGATTATCAGAGCCTTTCTGGAGCAATAAAGATGGATGCTGATGCCTTTGTCACGACCGCGTCGTCTACGCTGCTTGAAGGTGACATCCATCTTTATGATTCCAGAGGAGGCCAGATGAGCTTGCAAGTGGAAGGGATTGCCATGAAAGCGGTCTCCGAGCCCGAACCTTCGAATGATAAGCATCTGTTTGCAGAGACTATTTGGGCGAAGGACATTTCCTTCGGAATGACCGGTCTCAGTAGACCCAAGGAAGTTATAGATGACATTAAGTTATTAGAAGTTCTTGATAGGACATCCTTATATTACTATCAAGCCTTGTTTCGGGAGTTCACGCCGGTGGAGATCCAAGGCTTTAAATGGTACCATCAACGGATGTTTGAGGCTGCCAGCACCTTGCTCTCGTCAGTTCACAAAGGACAACACCCCGTTGCAAAACGAGAATGGCTAGAGGACTCACAAGAGACTATCATAGCGTTGAGCGAGCCGTATTCAAGCCGAGTTGATCTTCGGCTTATTCATGCCATTGGCAGGAACCTTTCATCGGTCGTGCGCGGAGAAACCCAGCTTTTGGAGGTAATGCTCGAGGATAACATGCTGAATTGTTTCTATATGGAAGGTTTTGGCTTTTCGATTGTCAACGATGAGATAGCAAATGCAGTTGAACAAATTACATTCAAGCACCCGCAAGCAAATATTCTGGAAATTGGTGCAGGAACCGGTGGTACCACCAAGAGCATCTTAGATACAATCGCCGATGCATATTCATCATACACATACACCGATATTTCTATAGGGTTTTTTGAGAGTGCAGCAGATAAGTTCAGCGAGCATGGCGGCAAGATTGCCTTCAAGGTACTGGATATTGAGAAGGACCCAATCAAGCAAGGCTTCTTGGAGCAATTTTACGACATCATTATCGCAGCTAATGTCTTACATGCGACACGAAACTTGACCGAAACAATGCAACACGCTAGATCCCTCCTTAAACCAGGTGGATTTCTCATCATGATGGAAATTACCGGGCCGAAAATCCTGAGGACGCAATTCATCATGGGTGGCCTACCTGGTTGGTGGCTGGGATGTGATGAAGGCCGGGTGCTTTCTCCAGCAATTTCTGCTTCTCAGTGGCATGAGCTTCTTCAGAACACTGGCTTCTCTGGAGTCGACTCTATAATTCACGATATGTCAGACGAGCGCAAGCATTCTTTCTCCCTCATCGTTAGTCAGGCAGTGGATGAAAAATTCGAGTTACTTCGCGAACCCCTCTCTTCCGTTAGAATCTCAAGAGATGAGCATCTTGTGATTATCGGCGGGGAGACATTGCCAGTTGCCAAAATGGTGAGCGAGATGCGGAAGCTTCTTCCCTCTTGGAACCGTATCAATTTTTACAAAAGCGTTGAAAGTATGGACAGTTCCAGTCCGCCGCTCATGACCTCTGTTATCTGCCTCGAAGAACTCGACCGACCGCTTTTCTCAAAGACCATGACTCCGACTAGGTTGCAATCACTTCAAGATCTTTTTATCGGAGCCACAAACGTGCTCTGGGCTACCAATGGTCGAATGTCGGACAGCCCATTCTCGAATATGACTGTTGGCATCGGGCGCTCTCTATTGACAGAAATTCCGCATCTTAACTTGCAATTTCTAGACATGGATGTTGGTGGGATGCCAGCTAGCAGTGCTAGAATATTGGTGGAAGCATTTCTCCGACTGAGGATGGTTTCATTACCCGAATATGCTAACCATAATATGCTCTGGAAAACCGAGCCAGAGTTGTTATTTGATTGCCAAACATTTCTGATTCCCCGGGTCTTGCCCAACAAGGATATGAACGACAGATATAATGCAGCGCGGCGCCTCATAACAAAGACAGTCTTCACCGCAGAAACTTGCGTTGAAGTCATTTCTTCAGGCGAATCTCTCGAATTGGTGCAAAACAGCTTGGATCTTCGGCAGAAAGCTCCAGCAAGACATCTTAGAATCCGTGTGAAATATTCAGCCATACTTCCAAGTGCGGACAGCAAGAACTACTACCTGTGCACTGGTCTTCTTGAAAACACGAAGCAAATGGCACTGGCACTTGCGCGTTCAAATGCTTCAACCATTGAAGTCTCAATTGACCAAGTTTTGGTGCTCAAGGAGCGACAAAGTTGCTCTCCGGCCGTGCTTCGGGCAGTCGCAATTCTTATGATCACCAGAGGCCTCGAGTCGCGGATTCCTGCTAGTGGATCAATTTTGATGTATGAGCCAGAGGAAAGCTTTGTCTCGCTTTCTTCTAGAAACAGCCATTGGAATAAGCGACGAGTTTTCTTTGCTACTTCGAAGTCGTCTACCGCTCCTCAAGGCTGGATTAAGTTCCACCCGCGGTCTTCGCAGCACAGAATCAAGCATCTTATGCCCCAAGATCTGAGCTGTGTGATTGATTTCTCTGGATCATTGCCCTGCGGTATTAGATCATGCTTGCCGCCTGACTGTGTAACTGTTAAGCCCTCAGTCAATAGTTCGTTGGCGCTTCATGATCTCCTTAAAAGCTCTTATTCTGATGCCATGGCTACATGCCTGGACTTGAACGAACCTGCAACTATACGAGTGCAGAATCTTGCGACAGCCTCTCCAGTTTTATCACATCAACATCTCATAGACTGGAGTGATGTAAGCTCTGTCGAAGTAGCAGTCCAGCCTCTGAGCACTACCAGCCTATTCTCCTCTGCACTCACGTATCTTTTAGTTGGTATGACTGGAGAGCTTGGCCTGTCTCTTACTCGTTGGATGATACAGAATGGAGCACGTCACATTGTCCTTACAAGCCGAAACGCAGATGTGGATACCAAATGGCTCAAGGATATGAGTAAACTTGGTGCTAATATCCATATTTATAAGATGGATGTTTCTGAGAGAAGCTCGGTTCACTCTGTTGTGAATACTGTCAAGAACAAAATGCCACCAATCGGGGGAGTCTGCAATGCTGCGATGGTTCTTTCTGATAAGCTTTTTGTCAATATGGATGTTGACACTTTGAACAATACACTGGGACCCAAGGTTGATGGGACACGACATCTGGATGAGATATTCAGTCAGACACCACTAGACTTTTTCATATTGTTCTCGTCGCTTGCCAGCATAATTGGCAATGCAGGCCAGTCAAATTATCACGCCGCGAACATGTTCATGGCGAGCCTTGCCTCCCAGCGCCGAAAGAGGGGATTGGCGGCGTCAGTCATCCATATTGGACTAGTCACCGATGTGGGCTACGTCGCACGAAAAGGTCGGGCTATGGAAGAGAAGTTGCGGAAATTATTCTTCATGCCTCTCTCGGAGTCAGATGTCCACCACTTCTTTGCGGAGGCCGTTCTAGCTGGAAGACCTGACTCCGGGCGCCAGTCAGAGATTATCGTTGGGCTTCAACCGCTCATCGACTCTACAGACACGAAAGCTCGCCCGCCTTGGGAGTCAAACCCGCGTTTCTCTCATTTGATCATCAAAGAGGCTGCAGCGAAGGAGCAAAGACAGACTGGCTCCACTGCTACCAATATCAAGCAAAGAATAGATGAAGCTGATTCTGGGGAATCCCTAATCCAAATTGTCCAAGAAGCTTTCTCGTTCAAGTTGGAGTCTATGATGCAACTAGCACCGAATAGCGTCATTGTTGACATACCACTAATTGATCTTGGCTGTGATTCATTGCTAGCCGTTGAGATCAGAACATGGTTCTTGAAAGAGCTCCGCATGGACGTCCCAGTACTCAAAGTTCTTTCCGGAGACACTGTAGCTCAAATCTGCGAAGATGCTACAAAGAAGTTCCTTGCCT
>Ga0335075_10013322_pt1 | contig 12389 bp, 12 predicted proteins | sample Lox_Sample_24_FD_206723 | JGI IMG/M metagenome (GOLD analysis project Ga0335075, IMG submission 206723) | Soil microbial communities from Loxahatchee National Wildlife Refuge, Florida, United States - Lox_Sample_2.4 | ecosystem: Environmental > Terrestrial > Soil > Wetlands | place: USA... | reverse complement strand
CGGGGCTTTACCGGGGTGAGATATGCTCTGGAAACCGAGAGCCCGGACAAGCACGGAATGCGAAGTTGTTCCCGTTGAATCCTGTCCTGGGGAGCACGAAAGAGTTTTGGGAAATAGCAAGGAAGAGCAAAGCAACATGGCTGACTCACGAGAAGTGATGAACATTCGGCAGGCGTCACAGTATCTGGGAGTGAGTCCGGACACGCTTTACAAGTACGTGGGCGAACAAAAGATTCCCGCTTTCAAGTTGGGCAACCGCTGGCGCTTCAAGAAATCGAAGCTGGATCAGTGGATGGAAGAGAAGTCGAGCCAGACGGAAACGGGAACGAAGCATAAGGCGAAGGCGGCGACGAAGGCTGCCGGGCAAAGTTAAACCAAAACGTCGCGGGCGAGGACGCCCGCGCTACACAGGCAGTGCCGGCGGGAAGCCGGCGCTACGAAAAGGCGGGCACACATGTTTGGAATGGGATCGAAAACGATTGTGGGTCTGGATGTGGGATCTTCCAGCATCAAGGCAGTGGAGCTGAAGAAAAAGGGCAGCCAGATTGAAGTAGCGCATCTCGGGCTGGAACCATTGTCTTCCGACATTGTTGTGGATTCGATGATCGTCGACTCAGGAACGGTATCGAGCGCGATTTCGAAATTATTTGCGGACTGCCTGATCAAGACGAAATCGGTGGCCACGGCAGTTAGCGGGCACTCGGTGATCGTGAAGAAAATTTCTCTGCCATCGATGAGCGACCAGGAACTGGCCGAGACCATCGAGAAAGAAGCGGCGCAGCACATTCCCTTCGATCTTGCCGATGTCAGCCTCGATTACCAGATTCTCTCCGAAGAGGCGGGCAGCCCGCAGATGGATGTCCTGCTGGTGGCAGTCAAGAAGGACAAGATTTTGAACTACACCAACGTACTCTCGATGTCGGGACGTACTCCCGCTATTGTGGACATCGATGCCCTGGCGTTGCAGAACTGCTACGAGTACAACTACCAGCCGGCGCCGGGCCAAGTGGTGGCGCTGTTGAACCTGGGCGCCAGCGTGATGAACATCAACATTGTGAAGGGCACGACTCCGCTGTTTCCGCGCGACGTCAGCGTGGGCGGACACCAGTACACGGATTCGCTGCAAAAAGAACTCGACCTGAATTTCGACGACGCCGAGAAGTTGAAGCTGGGCGAAAAAGTGGGCACGGTCAGCGAAGATGCGAAGGCGCCGATTCTTCAGCAGGTGACGGAAATCATCGTGCTGGAAATTCAGAAAACATTCGACTTTTTCCGTGCGAGCGCCGCGGGCGAGCACATCGAGAAGATTTATCTGGCGGGTGGTTCGGCGAAAGTGCCGGGCCTGATGGAAGCGTTGCGGCAGGAGTTCTCGATGCCGGTTGAATTGTTGAATCCATTCCAGCGCGTGGTGCCGCCGGTAGACGGCCCCGGAGCGGAACTGGTGGAGCAAAATCCGGGCCAACTGGCGGTGGCAGTGGGCTTGGCTTTGAGGAGCTTTGAATCCCTATGATCAAAATCAATCTGCTGGAATCCTCCAAGGGAAAAAATAAGCGCGGCGGGAGCAATGCTCCGTCGATGCCCACGATGGAAATGGGCGATATGGGCTCGCCCAAGCTGAAGGTGCTGGTCGTGATCCTGATCGCGGGACTTTTGAACTTCGGCTACTGGTACCGGCTCGACAGTCAGGGAAAATCGATCGCAAAGCAGATGCAGGCCGCCGAACAGAAGAACCGCGAACTGGCCGACGTGAAGGCGCGATATCTGGAACGGCAGCGGCAGGCGGACAGCTACAAACGGCGCGTGGATGTCATCGATTCGCTGCGCGCAGGTCAGGCCGGGCCGGTGAATTTGCTGGCGATGTTAGGCCAGACGGTCAACGAAACTGAAGCAGTCTGGCTGAGCAAGATGGACGACCAGGGCGCGAATGTGAGCCTGGAAGGAACCGCACTTAGCGCGGACGCAGTGGCAAACCTGATGGCCAACCTTCAGAAGACTGGTTTTTTCAAGAACGTCGAGATCAAGGAAACCTACCAGGACGACCAGGTCAAGGACATGCAGGCATTCCAGTTCACGCTGACTTGCGAGAAGGGAAAGTCGTAGAGGCTGACTTATGGCGACCAATTTCAATGAACTATCGGGGCTGAAACAGTGGGGTGCGGTGCTGGCCGGCGGAGCGCTAGTGACGGTGGCGCTGTACTTCACGGTTTTCAAAACCCAAAGCGATAAGAATGCGGCAGCGCAGCATTCCCTGCAGGAAAAGGTTCGGGAAAACAACGAACTGGAATCCTACCGTCCCAAGTTGAAAGACATGGAGCGGCAACTGGCCAACTTGAAACAGCAACTCGAGATCGAGCGGCGGATTGTCCCCGATGAAAAACAGGTGGACACCTTCATCGAGACCATGGACGCGCAAGCGCAGAAGGCCGGGGTGGAACTGCGGCGCTATGCGGCAAAGCCGGTGGTGACGAAGGAATACTACACCGAAGTTCCGTTCGACATGGAGCTGGATGGTCCCTACTACTCGATGCTGAATTTCTTTGACCGCGTGGGCAAACTGGAGCGCATCGTGAACGTCAGCGGCCTGGTGGTGGCGAACACCAAGAATGCTGCGAACGCGAAGGTGAAGCACCAGTATCAATACGCTCCCAACGAGAGCGTTGCGGCGAGCTTTACGGCGACAACTTTTTACAGTCACGACCTGGACCCGGCTCCGGCAGCCAAGCTTCCGACGGCCGGAGTGGCAGGCGTGAGCAAATAGGAATCCCTTATGAAGCTGATAACAGGAATTCTGGCAGCAGCAATGATGGCGGGCGCAGTGCAGGCGCAGAATCCGAACATCATCAACAACGTCAAGGGCAAGATGGATTCGATTCAGCAGCAGAAGACGAACGATTCCAACGCAGCGCTCGATGTCGCCGGCGTGCCTGCGACCGGGCAGGCGGCTAAACCGGCGCCAGGTGCGGCCACAACGGCACAGAGTCATGCCGTTCCAGCGACCACGGCGGCGAAGTCCCACGATATTTTTGTTCCGAAGAAGCCTGGGTCTGCAACTTCCGTGAAGAAATTGGCGGTGCAAGCGAAGGTTGCGACGAAGAAAGCTCCGACGACAAAGATTGTAGCCGTGGAAGCGAAAGATGACAGCGCCAGGGCCGAAGCGCCCAAGGCACTGAAGCCGGAAGAGAAGAAGTGGGCGATGTCGGGGAAACGCGATCCGTTCTTCAGTCCGATCGTGGTGCAGGTCTCGGGATCCGGATGCTCGACCGGAAAGAAATGCCTGGAGATCGGCCAGATCAATGTTCGTGGCGTGGTCAAGTCGGATAACGGCTTCATCGCGGTGGTCACGAACAGCATCAACAAGGCCTATTTTTTGCATGAAAACGATCCTGTGTTCAACGGTTATGTGGTCAGAATCACGGGAGATTCGGTTGTGTTTCAGGAGACCGTGCAAGACAAGTTAGGCAAGTCCCTTACAAGGGAAGTAGTGAAGCGGATCGTTACGCCAGCCGTTTAGGCAGAGCGCCCGGGATAACCGGGAGCCTGCAAACTCGATTTCAAAGAAGGACACGCGGGCTGGGCCCGCGAGTTGGGGAGAAGCGAAATGCGAAAGCAAATGCTGAGTGTGTTCCTACCAATGCTGCTGCTGGGGCTGGGAGCATCGGCCGCCGAGACGCCGGCGTCGACGTCGGCGAGCCAGCGCAACGAACTGCAACGAGTGAATGTAGTTCGCAACGGGGCCGAGGTCCAGATTGAGATCGACGCCCGCGGCTCCATCACGCCCAAGCTAACGTCGGCGGATTCGCCGGCGCGCCTCGTCGTGGATTTGCCCGGAACCGTGATGGCGACAGGGCAGAACCACATTAATGTGGGCAGCGACGGAGTGAAGGGCGTACGCATCGGCATGGATGGCCGCACGCCTCCAACGACCCGGGTTGTGGTCGACCTGGAGCACTCCTGCAAATATGAATTGACTCCGACGGCCGGCGGCAAGCTGGTATTGACGCTGCACTCTGAAACCGCCGACACCGCGAAGGCGATCGCTCCCAAGGCCGTGATGCCGAAAACACCGGCTCCGGTTATGGAAGCGAAAGCGGACGTAGCGCCAACGGCCCGGCCGGATGCGGTGGATGCCACGGTAGCTCCGAAAGTTGTTGCGGCAAATAGTGCACCTGGCACTGTGGCAGCCGCGAGCGTAACACCGGCAGCTCCGAAACAAGATAAGTCCGCGAATTCGTCGAGCGATTTTGTATTTGTCGAGCCAACTTATGCGGCCAAGGCTGCGGCTGCGGATCCGGCGACTGAGCCCGCCGATCGCGCGCAGGAAGCAGCGGCAAGGTTTTCCGATAAGACGGCCGCAGAACTTCTGCCTGCGAGCATGAACGCGGCGCAGACTTCGCAGAGCGCTTCGCCCAATATGTCGATTCAGCCTGCGGTGAATCTTGCCGCCGAGCAAAGGGCACAAGCCGCGCAGCAACCAGTGGCCGTTGGTCCGAAGTATACGGGCGAGCCGATTTCAGTGAACCTGAAAGATGTCGATCTTAAGGATTTCTTTCGCTTGATTCACGAGATCAGCGGCCTGAACGTGGTGCTCGATCCTGAAGTGCACGGAACGCTGACGATTGTGCTCGACGACGTGCCGTGGGATCAGGCTCTGGACATCGTTCTGAAGAACAACGACCTGGCTCGCGAACTCGAAGGCAATGTTCTCCGCATCGCGACCGTGGACACGCTGAAGAAGGAAGCCGATGGACGGCGCGCTCAGGTGGAAGCCGAAGCGCTGGCCGTGGAAAAAGTTTCCGTGACGCGATTCCTCAGCTACGCTCACGCCAAAGATGTTCTTTTAACGGTGAAGAAATTCATTTCGGTTCGCGGCGATGTCGTCGCGGATGAGCGCACCAACGCCATCATCGTCAACGACATTCCGAACGTGATTCCGACGATCGACCGCCTGCTGACGCAGCTGGACCGCAAGACGCAGGAAGTCGAAATTGAAGCTCGCGTGGTGGCGGCAACCCGCCAGTTCGCGCGCGACATCGGCACCCAGCTTGGATTTGGCTGGGGCGATGGCCACAGCGCAATCGGTGGAGCGTCCGCGGTGGGCAGCTCTCCGACAACCGTCAGCGGCGGGACCCCGGGCTACATTACGGTGCCGGGCACCGGGTCGACGACAGGCAACTCGATTCCGCTATTCTCGAATCTGGGATCGACGGCGCCAACCAGCGGTCTGACCTTCCTCAACGCCAGCAATACGGTGCGCATCGATGCGGTTCTTTCGATGGCAGAATCGCGCGGATTGCTGAAGGTGCTGTCACGGCCGCGCGTTGTAACCCAGAACAACATTCAAGCTTTGGTCCGGCAGGGCGTGCGAGTTCCGATTGTGACGCAGGCGCAGTTGGGTGGTCCTCCGACTGTGACTTACGTCGACGCTTTCCTACGATTGACGGTAACTCCGCAGATCACTTCGGAAAACACGATTTTCCTCAACGTGGACGTAGAGAACACGACTCCGAACTTTGGACAGGAAGTGCAGGGCAACCCGGAATTGATTACGCAGCAGGCGACCACGCAGGTGCTGGTGACCGATGGCGGCACGGTGGTGATCGGCGGCGTGATCCAGACGCAGAACTCGATCAACATCGATCAGGTGCCGGTACTGGGCAACATTCCGATCCTGGGCAATCTGTTTAAACACGTTCAGGTCAATACTTCGAACCAGGAATTGATTTTCTTCATAACGCCGCGAATTATTCAGACGTAAACCGCGTCAGACAGAGCAGCGCAGTTGAAGATTGAAAACCGCCGGCCTGAAGAACCCGTCAGAGCCGGCGGTTTTGTGTTCAGAGCAGTACCGAGTAGCTTGTATCGAGTGAATGCAGTTTTCTTCCCGGAACTGGGAACTCGAGACTCGGTACTTTCTTGTTACACTCAGCAGCGATGGACTTTCATTCGCGCCAGAAGAAGCTTCGGGAGCAACTCGCTTCCTCAAGGCTGGATGCACTCCTTGTCAGCCATCTTCCCAATATTCGATATCTTTGCGGATTCACCGGTAGCGCCGGTTTGTTGCTGGTTGCCGACCATGGAAGCGTCTTTTTTACCGATGTCCGCTATGACACTCAGGCCCATGAAGAAGTGGAGGGCGCGAAAGTGGTGATTGCGCGCAAGGGACTTCTGCCCGCGCTCGCGGAAAAACTCGAAGCGAGTCGAAAACGGGCGAAGACGCTGACGATCGGGATAGAAGCGGAACATTTGACCATCGTCGAGAGAAAGCGACTGGCCGCTCTGCTGCCCGGCGGAATTCGGCTTCGGGATGCTGCGCCTTTCGTCGAACGGCTTCGGATGATAAAGGACGAAGAGGAACTCGGACGGATTCGCGCCGCGGTTGGAGTGGGCGCAACGCTATTTGACCGTGCGCTTGAAGCGATGAAGCCGGGATCGAAGGAAACAGATATAGCCGCAGAAATGGAGTTTGCAGCGCGCCGGGCGGGGGCAGAGGCAATGTCGTTCCCGACAATCATTGCTTCGGGGGCCCGCTCCGCGCTGCCTCACGCGAGGGCGACACAGCAAGACATCGCGGCCAACGCATTCGTGGTGTGCGACTTCGGTGTTATACTCGCTGGTTATTGTTCGGACCAAACCCGCACCGTATGGGTTGGCAGCGCTTCGACGGCAAAGGGGAAAGAAGCGCGCCGGGCCTACGAAGCGGTGAAGGAAGCGCAGGAGTCGGCGATCGCGGTAGTGAAACCGGGGGTGACTTCGGGTGAAGTGGATTTTGCGGCGCGCAAGGTATTGCGCAAAGCCGGCTTAGGACGTTATTTTACGCATTCCACCGGACACGGAGTGGGTTTGGAAATTCACGAATCGCCCCGGATTGCGGCAGGCCAAAAGGAAGTGCTGAAACCCGGAATGGTAATCACGATTGAGCCGGGCGTATACTTCCCCGGCAAGTGGGGCATAAGGATTGAAGATATGGTGGCCGTTAATGATCGCGGCTGCGAGGTATTGACACCAACCAGCAAGAATTTTATTGCAGTTTAGTCTTCATCAGCATCGGGCCAAAAAATCTTGAGGCAGTTTACGCGGCGGTTCAAGCGCACTTGGCGGTAAGCGGTCCCACCGTACACGAATGAATCAAAAAGAGCTGAAGGAACTCATCGAGTTCTTAATTGAAAAGGATATCGCCGAGTTTGAGTTGGAGCGAGGCGACGTCAAGGTAAAGATTAAGCGGGCAGGCGAACACAGTGTCGTATATACACGCGAAGCGCCTGTGGCTGCAGCGAGTCCAGTTCACGACGTCAGACCGGCAGCTCCCGTTGCCGCCCCGCCGCCTGCAGAACCGGCCGCCGAGGAAAAGCTGCATATCGTGAAATCTCCCATTGTAGGAACGCTATATGAGGCTCCGTCTCCCGGCGCGCCGCCTTTCGTCAAGGTGGGCGATGTGGTGGAAATCGGGCAGGTGCTGTGTATTGTCGAGGCGATGAAACTGCTCAATGAGATTGAATCAGACGTGGCCGGCGAGATCGTGAAGAAGATGGGAACCAACGGACAACCGATTGAATACGGCCAGGAGTTGTTCGCGATTAGGCCGAAGGAATGACGCCGGAGGTTCTGCGGAAGTGGGCCGCGCTGTCCAGTTCCAAGGTTATTTTCTTGCGGCCAAAGATGTTCCAACCGGGAATGCCCACAAGAATACAACGGAGCTAATAGCTGACGGCTGAAAGCTGAAAGCTCATACATGTTTAAAAAAATCCTGATTGCGAACCGTGGGGAAATTGCGCTGCGCGTGATTTGCGCGTGCAAGGAGTTGGGTGTGCGCACCGTCGCCATTTACAGCGAAGCCGACCGGCACTCCCTACCCGTGCGCTTCGCCGACGAAGCCATCTGCATTGGGCCGCCGCAGCTGGCCTTGAGCTATCTGAATATTCCGGCGGTGATCAGCGCAGCGGAAATTGCCAATGTAGACGCCATTCATCCCGGCTATGGATTGCTGGCGGAAAATGCCAACTTTGCCGAAGTCTGCGAAACCAGCGAGATCAAGTTTATTGGTCCACGGCCCGAGGTAATGCGGTTGATGGGAGAAAAAGAAAAAGCCCGTGCCGCAATGAAGCGGGCAGGCGTGCCGATTCTGCCGGGCTCGGATGGAATTATCGCCTCCGAAGGGGAGGCCATCGAGTGGGCGAAGCAGGTAGGCTTCCCGGTGATTATGAAAGCCTCTGCGGGGGGCGGCGGGCGCGGCATGCGCATCGTCCGCAACGAAGCGGAGTTGCCTGGTTTATTTCGCTCGGCGCAGGCGGAAGCGGCGGGCGCTTTCGGCAACGGCGATTTGTACATGGAAAAATATGTCGAGCATCCACGGCATATTGAGTTCCAGGTTTTGGCCGACGAGCATGGGAATGTGGTGAGCTTGGGCGAACGCGAATGTTCGATCCAGAGGCGGCATCAGAAGCTATTGGAGGAATCGCCCTCGCTGCAAGTGACTTCCGAACTGCGCGATGAGATTGGCGCAGTCCTGTGCAAGTCTTTGACGGCAATTGGGTACACCAACGCGGGCACGATTGAGTTCCTGATGGATCGGGACCGCAACCTTCACTTTATCGAAATGAATACGCGAATTCAGGTGGAGCATCCGGTTACTGAGATGGTGACGGACGTCGATTTAGTGAAGAGCCAGATTATGATCGCAGCCGGCGCGCGCATGAATGAGGTTTTGACGGGGCCGATCGTGCACCGCGGTCACTCCATCGAATGCCGTATCAACGCCGAACATCCGGAGAAGTTCACGCCGTCGGCGGGAAAAATTACGGCCTTTAACCCTCCGGGAGGCACCGGCGTGCGCGTGGATACAGCGGCCTACGCCGAGGGTGTAATCCCTCCTTATTATGATTCGCTGATTGCCAAGCTGATCGTGCGCGCCAAGAATCGTGATGAAGCAGTGGCGCGGATGATGCGGGCGCTTGACATGTTCATCGTCGAAGGCGTGCATACCACGATACCGCTGCACCGCAAGATTTTCGCCGATCCGGATTTTCGCGCGGGGAATTTTGACACCGGGTTTATTGAAAGGTTCTTGGCGAAAGCGAAGTAGAGCGCGGAGCATCTGCGAAGGCGGACGCCCTGGTCCGCCTCATGCCTCTTGGAGAGGAGGAATTTTGCGATGACAACGCGCAGCCTGATAATGCTTGCCTCGCTTGTCTTCACCCTGACTCTCGCGGGTCCGGTCCATGCCCAGACAGCGGATAATCCCGCACTGCTCCCGCAGCGCGATGGTTCTCACGATTTCGATTTCCTCATCGGCGATTGGAAGGCGCACGTCCGCCGCCTGCCAGATCGGCTCAACAACTCCGAGTTATGGGTTGAGTACGATGGCATCTCGAATCACCATAAATTCCTCGACAGCAATGCGAACTTCGAACAGTTCGAAGTGACCAGCACCGACAACAAGCTGCACATCAAGGCGCAGACGCTGCGCCTCTATAACCCCACGACGCGCCAGTGGAGCATCTATCTGGTCGACTTGGATAATGGGACCCTCGACACCCCTCCCGTGGTGGGCGCGTTTAACGGCAAGCGCGGTGAGTTTTTCCATCAGGAGAATTTCAAAGGTCGCACCATTCTTGTGCGCTATGTCTGGCTCGACATTTCGCCGAGGTCGTCGCGCATGGAGCAGTCCTTTTCGCCGGACGGTGGCAAGACCTGGGAGGTCAATTGGATTTGCGAGGTTTCGCGATAAGTTTCAAAATCGAACAGGCATGATCGTCCTTCCTCGTCTATATCCTATCGTCGATGCCGGTTGTTATCCCGACGCTTTCGACATGTTTACCGCGGCAGAGGAACTGTTTTCCGCTGGCGCGGCCCTGCTTCAATATCGTAATAAGAGCGGCAATGCGCGCGTGATGCTGGAGCAGGCGGGCGAACTGCGGCGGCAGTCGCGGGCGAGGGCGCCCGCGCCACACTTGCGACTCATCATGAACGACCGCGCCGACTTATGCCTGATGGCGGAGTTCGACGGGGTGCATGTAGGGCAAGACGATCTTTCGCCGGAATCCGTTCGCAGCATTATCGGCCCCGAACGGTGGCTGGGAGTTTCCACGCATAATCCAGAGCAGGTAGCCGAAGCGAACAAGACCTCGGTCGACTACATCGCCATTGGGCCTGTGTTTTCGACTTCCAGCAAAGACCGTCCCGATCCTGTCGTCGGACTCGATGGGGTCCGCCAGGCACGGCAATTGACACGCAAGCCTTTAGTGGCCATCGGAGGAATCACACGGGCAAATGCGGCGTCGGTGATCGAAGCCGGGGCCGATTCCGTGGCCGTGATATCCGATCTGTTACGGGATCCGCGAAAATCAGCAGAGGAATTTTTCCGCATCTTGAGGTAAAGTCATTCCACCCTGGAAGTGCTGGTGGGATGCCCGGCGAGACGCGGGCGCTATAAGGCTTGGAGGAACCCTGAGTACACCAACAACCGCTACCGGCAGCGAGTGGGAAATTCATAGCCATCAAGATAAAGAGTTGGTCAAAGGCCTCGGCCTGACCAGCGCCACCATGCTGGTGATGGGGTCGATGATCGGCTCCGGGATATTTATTGTTTCGGCAGAAATCGCACGCGAAGTCGATTCGCCCGCCCTGGTAATTGCCGCGTGGGCGGTTGCGGGATTTATGACGATTGTGGCTGCGCTGAGCTACGGCGAACTGGCCGCGATGATGCCGCGGGCCGGCGGCCAGTATGTTTATCTGCGGGAAGCACTCGGCCCGCTGTGGGGATTTCTCTACGGCTGGACTTTATTTCTTGTAATTCAGACTGGAACGATTGCCGCGGTGGGCGTGGCTTTCGGAAAGTTCCTGGGTGTTTTCTTCCCTGCAATTTCTTCTTCCCATTGGATTCTTCATCTTTGGAAAGTTCCTCCGATTCGCTTGGGGCCGATGGTTCTCGGCAACATGGACGTGGGAATCAATACGCAAAATCTGGTGGCAGTATTGCTGGTCGTATTTCTCTCGGTGGTAAATATCTTCGGTGTGAAAACCGGAGCGCTGATTCAAAACGTTTTTACCGCAGCCAAAGTTTCGGCACTGCTAGGGCTGGCACTATTTGGCATTGCACTCGGACGGAATGCGCACGCGCTCGCGGCCAATTTCAATGGACATTTCTGGCGGAATGCGGGACTCGGCGCGCAGCAAGCGGTTCAGGTTGGGGTGGGCGGCCCGGTGGTGATGGTAGGGACGCTGACCATTCTGGCGGTTGCACAAGTTGGATCGTTGTTTTCCGCCGACGCCTGGAACAACGTTACCTTTACCGCCGGAGAAGTGAAGAATCCCAGCCGGAATCTACCCTTGTCGCTCGCGCTGGGAACGGGCGTGGTCATCGCGCTGTATATCGCCTGCAACTTTGTTTATCTCAATGTGCTGCCGATGGACGGAACGGCCTCGGCTGCAACGATTTTGGGCCGAGGAATTAAATATGCCGCCGAAGACCGTGTAGGCACGGCGGTCATGACGCAGATGTTAGGCCCAATCGGCGGCCTGCTGATGGCGGCGGCAATTATGATTTCCAGCTTCGGCTGCAATAACGGCCTGATTCTTTCCGGCGCGCGCGTGTACTACGCGATGGCAAAGGACGGCTTGTTTTTTCGCAGCGTCGCGAGGTTGCATCCCACGTACAAGACGCCGGCAGTTTCGTTGATGGTGCAAATGCTGTGGGCGTGCCTGCTTTGCGTTTCGGGCAGTTACGGCCAGCTTCTCGACTATATTATTTTCGCAGTGCTGATCTTCTATATCTTGACCATTGCGGGATTGTTCGTGCTGCGGAGAACGCGCCCCGATGTGCCGCGCCCTTACCGTGCCATTGGGTACCCGTTGCTGCCTGCGATTTATATCGTGATGGCTTTGTTTATCGATGTCGTACTATTGCGCTACAAGCCGCAGTTTACGTGGCCCGGCCTGATCGTGGTTTTGCTGGGTATCCCAGTTTATTTCGCGTGGTCGAAGAGTTCGCACGAAAAAAGTGTATCCGCCTAGGGTTAAGGAGAAGCGAAACGAATGGCAAATCTGCTGGCAACCAAGCCGCTGAACCTGCTGATGGAAGAAGCTCGCGAAACCGGCGAGCACAGCCTGAAGCGAACCCTCGGCGTCTTTCAGCTAACGGCACTGGGAGTGGGCGCCATTATCGGCGCCGGAATTTTTGTAATGGTGGGGTTGGGGGCGCAATACGCCGGGCCTGGTCTCACATTGTCATTCGTCCTATCGGGTTTGGGATGCGCTTTTGCCGGACTTTGCTACGCCGAGTTTGCCGCCATGATTCCGTTGGCGGGCAGCGCATACACCTATGCCTACGCCACTCTTGGCGAGTTGCTGGCCTGGATCATTGGCTGGGATCTTACCCTTGAATATGCCATGGG
>Ga0335075_10013321_pt1 | contig 12389 bp, 9 predicted proteins | sample Lox_Sample_24_FD_206723 | JGI IMG/M metagenome (GOLD analysis project Ga0335075, IMG submission 206723) | Soil microbial communities from Loxahatchee National Wildlife Refuge, Florida, United States - Lox_Sample_2.4 | ecosystem: Environmental > Terrestrial > Soil > Wetlands | place: USA: Florida... | reverse complement strand
GATGACGGCGATCGCCACGACCGCGATCAGGATCGCGAAGCCGATCAGGCGGCGGACAATGTGCTGCGAGTCGAGCTCGTCAGGGATGTCGTCGCGCGGCTGTTCCGGTCTCGAGGTTGCCGCCATTCTTCAAACTTATCTCGCTCTTAGGCGTTTGTTCACCTAAATCTCACGTCGACGTCCGAATTTCGCCGCGTCCGAGCAGCTTCAGACGTCGAGCGGGAGCTCGAGAGGCCCGTCTCCACGGGCGGTCAGGACCTGATGGATGGAGATGCCGCCGCCGGGGCGGCTCCTCAGCGCCGGCGACGCCGGGCGCGCAACAGATGGATGGTCAGGCCGAGGAGCAGGCAAGCCGCGATCGGCACGGCCAGGGAATGATCGCGCAGCAGCGCCTGCGCGCCCGTGTCGGGCTGGATCGCCTCGGGCTCGGGCTCGGGCGCGGCCGCCATCGAGGCGCGTAGCCGCTCCGGGTCGAACACATCTCCAGGGGCCTCGGCCGGTGGTGAGAACGCGGACAGGAGGTCGGGAGCCGGGTCGCCTGTGGGCGTGGGTGCCGGACCCGGCGGGGTGATGGGGGCGCCCTGGGGCGGATCGGCGACCGCCAGGGTCGTCGCTACGGACTGCTCGGCGGCGACGGCCGGCTGGGCCGCCACCGGCTCGGCCACCGCGGGCTCAGCCGCCACCGGCTCGGCCACCGCAGGCTCGACTGCCACCGGCTCGGCCACCGCAGGCTCGACTGCCACCGGCTCGGCCACCGCAGGCTCAGCCACCACCGGCTCAGCCACCACCGGCTCAGCCACCACCGGCTCAGCCGCCGCAGGTTCAGCTGCCACCGGCTCAGCCACCGGCGGCTCAACCGGGGCAGGCGTTGTCGCTGCCGGACTGGTCTCGGTCTCGGCCGTCGGCGCCTGCTCCACGCCGGGGGTCTCGAACCGGACGCTCGGCAGCGGGTCCGGGATCGTCGGGCGGACCTCCGGCTCGGGCTCGGGGACGACCGGGGGATCCTCCAGGGCCGTTGCCGCGCCGGCGAGCTCCGGCGTCGCCGGCTCGGACGGCTCGGCCTCGGTCTCGGGCGTTCGGATGGGGCGCGCGCGGAAGACGCTGATCGACGCGCCGTCCGCAGCGGACGATCCCCCGCTGCGGCGTGCGGCGGGGACCCCGACCATGATCGCCATGATCACGAGCGCGCCGCCGCCGGCGATCACCAGCGCGGTGACGGTGTCGCCACCCACAGCGGCCGCCGGTGTGGCGGCGGAGGAGACAGCCGGGAAGAGCGCACCGAGCAGGAACGCCAGAGCGAATGGAGCGCCGAACCTCACCGGCCCATGCATAGCACCTCGTCTCGCCAAAGGCGAGGAAACCTTCACAAAAGCTGCGATCGCACGCGGATGCAACACCACGTGCAAAGAACGGGCTCAGTGGCCCCAAACGTCCGCGGCAACCGAGACGATCAATTCGAGCTTGGCGCGCTCCTCGTCGATCGTCAGGCGGTTGCCCTCCTCGGTGGAGGAGAACCCGCACTGTCCTGACAGGCATAGCTGGTCGATGTCGACGTACCGGGACGCCTCCTCGATCCGTCGCTTGAGCATGTCGGCGTCCTCCAGTTGGGGGCGCTTGGTGGTGACGAGCCCGAGAACGACCTGCTTGCCGGGCGGGACGTAGCGCAGCGGCTCGAACGTCCCGGAACGCTCGTCGTCGAACTCCAGGAAGTAGCCGCCCACCTGCAGGTCCCCGAACAACGCCTCGGCGACGAAGTCGTAGCCGCCCTCGGCGGCCCACATCGACTGGTTGTTGCCCCGGCACAGGTGCGTGGTGACGACCAGATCGTCCGGTTTGTCGGCGAGCACGCGATTGAGGTTGGCGATGTACTGCTCATGGAGGTGCTCCGGATCGCCGCCGATCCGCTCGATGTGGGCGCGCTGTGCCGGGTCGTTGATGTAGGCCAGGCTCGTGTCGTCGAGCTGCAGATACCGGCAACCGAGCCCGTAGACCCCGTGCATCTGGGCCCGGTACGCCTCCGAGAGATCCTCCCAGAAGCGCTCCGGATCGGGGTACGCCGACGGATCGAGCGCGGAGCTCCCGCCCCGGTAATGCACCATGCTCGGCGACGGGATCGTCAGTTTCGGCGTCTGGTCCTCATGGGCGTGGTCGCGCAGGAACTCGAACGCCTCGGCGAAGATCGTGCGCGGCAGCGTCACCTGCGAGGTGATCGCCATCGCCGGAGGGGCGTAGTCGTACTCGCCCTCAGCGTCTCGGAACTGGACGTGGAGCGACTCACCGGCCACCTGCTCGACGCCGCCGAGCTGGTAGATGAAATCCATGTGCCACGAGGTCCGGCGGAACTCGCCGTCGGTCACCGTCTTCAGCCCGGCTCCCCGCTGCAGCTCGATGACGTCGAGGATGGCAGCGTCCTCAGCCGCACGCAATCCCGGTGCATCGAGGCTGCCGGCCTTGAACGCCGCCCGAGCCTTCGTCAGCTCGGGCGGGCGCAGCAGGCTGCCGACGTGGTCGGCGCGGAACGGTGGGAGCGTGCGGCGGGACATATCGCCTAGAACAGCTCGAGGCCGACCTTGGTCACGATCCTCGGAGAGGCGTGACGGGAATAGGAACGCCGCGAGTCGATCTGAAGGTGGTACTCGCGGTGGTGCGGGGTGGCCGGGTAGAGCCGCGCGTGCGTGGTGAGCAGCCCGCAAGGGCCCTTCGCCTTGCCGAAGCTCTGGCGGGCGACGGTCTTCTTGCCGTAGATGTAGTGGGCGTAGATCGACTTGCCCTCCGGGAACCCGGAGAACGACCACTTGGTCTTGAAGGTGAGCGCGCGGAGGCCGTGCGCCCGCTTGGTCTTACTGGCCGTCACGCCGAGGAACGAGAGCTCGGTCTGGGTGGTGCCGACGTACTCGTTGCCGTCCTCGCTGTAGTCGGTGGCGGTGATCGCATCGGCCTTCTCGCCCGGCTTGTCGAAGATGCCGACCGGTGCCGGCGCCGTGGCGGTGATCGCTCCGCTTGCGTCCGCGGTCACGTCCTCATCGAAGGTGCCGGTCGCGTCGCTGATGTTGACCGGGTCTCCGGGGATGTATCCGGTGCCGGTGACGGTCATCGTCGGCCGGGTCTTACCGATCGTGATGTAGCACGCCTGGTTGACGGCCAGAGTGGCCGGGACCGTGGCCGCGGTGGCGGTTCCCGCGATGCCCAACGACGCCCCTGCGGCGACGATGGCGGCAACCGCCGCTCGCTTGCCCTTGTCAGACATCGACATTCAACGCTTCCCCTTGCACTTAGTGATTGGCCGCGGGCCCAGTCTACGGGCTGCAACTGGTTGACGAGGCCTGATCCGCCGTGTTCTGGCGGAACGGGTGACCAGGGCCGGTCAGGCGGACGGCCAGGTGGGGTCCAGCCGCTGCACCTGGTACCCCGCGCCGTCCAGCGCGGCGACGATCGCGGCCCCGTGTTCGGGACCGCGCGTCTCCAGCGTGATCTCGACCGCCGTCTCTCGCACGTGCAGCGCAGCGGCTTCACGGACGTGATCGGCGTGGACCACGTTGCCGCCGCAATGCGCGATCGCCGTGAGCAGCGCAGCGAGCGCGCCGGGGCGATCCGAGATGCGGGTGAGCAGCCGCAGCCGCCGTCCTTCGGTGGCCTCGTGGCGCTGGGCGATCTGGGCGAGCAGCCCGGCATCGACATTGCCACCCGACAGGATCACGCAGGTCGCACCGTCGGCGGCGGGCGGGATCGCTCCGACCAGCAGGGCCGCGACGCCGACCGCCCCGCCGCCTTCGACGACGAGCTTGGAGCGCTCGAGCAACCACACCATCGCGTCGGCGGTCTCGTCCTCGTCGACCACCACGATCTCGTCGACCCAGCGGCGCACGAGCGCGAGCGTCGTCTCGCCGGGCCGTTTGACCGCGATGCCGTCGGCGATGGTCGCCGCCCTCGGTGTGATCGTCTCGGGTTCGCCGTGCGCGAGTGACGGGGGAAAGGCTGCGCACGCCGCGGCCTGGACTCCGATCACCCGCGTCGCCGGCCGTGCCTCCTTGATGACCCCGGCGACTCCGGAGATCAGCCCTCCGCCGCCGACGGGGACGATCACCGTGTCGAGGTCCGGAAGCTCCTGCAGCAGTTCGAGCCCGAGCGTCGCCTGGCCGAGGATCACGTCGGGATCATCGAACGGATGGACGAACGCCGCGCCGGTCTCCTCGGCACGCACGATCGCCCGCGCCACCGCTTCATCGACAGAGTCCGCGGCGAGGTCGACCGTTCCGCCGAACGCCTGCACCGCTGCGACTTTTGCGACCGGCGCCTCAGCGGGCATGAACACCTCGCACGGAACTCCGCGCGCCCGGGCTGCATAGGCGAGCGATTGCCCGTGGTTGCCGGCACTTCCGGCGACGACACCGGCGGGATCCACCAGCTGGGCGATCCGGTGCGCCGCGCCCCGCAGCTTGAACGATCCGGTGCGCTGGAGGTTCTCGGCCTTCAGGACGACCTGACCCCCGCACGCGTCGGACAGGCCGCGTGAGGTGAGCACTGGCGTCCAGCGCGTGAGCTCAGCGATCCGGGCCGCCGCGTCGTGCACCTCTCCGCCGACGATCCGGCGCACGACCTCTTCCGCCCGCTGTTCATCCACGCCCGCGCACCGTCGCAGACAGTAGAGCTCTCAGGCGGCCGCTGCGGCGAAGACCGTGGTGCGGTCGCGACCGGCGCGCTTGGCGTCATAGAGAGCGAGGTCCGCCTCGGCCAGGAGCGCGGTGATCTCGCTGGTCGGGTCACCGACACGGATGCCCGCGCTCAGCCGAACCGACGGCAGCCCGCCGGTGTGCCTCACCAGCGAATCCCGGACGCGGTCGGCGAAGCCCTGGGCTCCGTCGATGTCGGCATCGGGCAGCAGCGCCACGAACTCCTCGCCGCCGAACCGGGCGAGGATGTCGTCTTCACGTGCCTGCTCGCGAAGCAGGTTCCCGACGTGACGGAGGACCCGGTCGCCGACGTCGTGGCCCCACTGGTCGTTGACGAGCTTGAAGTGGTCGATGTCGAGGATCACCAGTGCGAACGGGCGGGAGCCGCGCACCGCCGGGCTGAGCTCCGCGGCGGCACGTTCGTCGAAGCCGCGCCGGTTGAGCAGGCCGGTGAGCGGATCGACCCGCGCCTCCATCGCGAGCGTGGCCAGCAGCCGCTCGTTGCGGCCCTCGAGCGTGGTGACCACCAGTGCGATCGCGGTCGTCGAGACCATCACGTCGACCCAGCGGGCGGGATAGCCGTAGGGGCCGAGCGCATGGAGGGCGAGCGCCTCGCCGGCGGCGACGAGCAGCAGGATCGCAACCGCGCCGCGCCGGCCGAAGAACAGGCATTGCCACAGCACCGGCAGCGCGAACAGCACGGCCGAGTCCGAGGCGGTGACCTTCGTGGTCGCCAGCGCGTAGGAGACGAGGGCGACGCCCAGCGGCCCGTTGAGCATGATGACGCGACGGGGCAGGTGCGGTCCCGCGAAGAACATGAACCCCGTCATCGCCGCCACGACGTAGATCGGCAGCATTGAGAAGCTCGGGACGTTGGGCAGGAGGATCTCGATGCCACCGTCGAGCGCCGCCGCCGCGTACATCGCGGCGGCGCAGTAGGCCATGATCCGGCGGTTGTGGCGGATGCTCTGGTCGTCCACATGGACTACATCGGCCGTGTGCCGCCCCGCCATGACGTTTGCAGGCGGGCGTGGACGCTTGCGGCTGCAGTGGCCGCGCGACCTGACGAACGCCGCGACCGGAGGCTCAGTTGAGCGCGCCCCGGGCCACCGCCAGGCACGCCTCGCAGCGCGGCCATGGCGGATTCCAGGGGTAGCCGGTCACATCCACGCCGCAGAGGGCCGTGTCGGGGTCCGCCTCGGTGACCAGGTGGCAGAGCTCCTCGAACCCCTCTCGGCTGCGTCCGGGGACGTTGATGCAGCCTGGATGCACGTTGGGGGCGCGGGTCGGGGTCGGCGCCGGGCTCACGGCGCGTGAGCATACCCCCGCGCGGCGGGCGTGTCAGCCGCTTTCCACACGGCCGCCCATGACCGCGCGCAGGTGGGTGAAGGGCCGGCCGTCGCGCAGCTCGCGGATGACCGCGTCGATCAGGCCGTCGGACTCGATGATGCGTCCGTCGGTGACCGCCGTCACCGTCGCCCGCTTGGCCTGGATGAGCCGCGACATGGTCTCGTCGATCGTGTCGGCGGCCAACAGGTACCAGGCGGTGACCGCGTCCCGCTGGCCGATGCGATGGCAGCGATCCTCGGCCTGATCGTGGATCGCCGGCGTCCACTCCAGCTCGAGGAACGCGACATTCGAGGCGCGGGTGAGCGTGATGCCCTGGGCGGCGGTCCGGGTGGCGCAGACGATCAGCGGCGGGCCCTCGGGGTCCTGGAAGGCGGCGATCGCCCGCTCGCGCGCCTGCAGCGAGTCCTCGCCGAGCAGGTGCAGGGCGTCGGGAAAGCGGCCGAGGACCGCCTTCTGAACCTCGACGTGGCGTGCGAACACCACCAGCGGCTCTCCCGAGGCCAGGAAGTCCTCGATCCAGGTCAGCGCCGCGGCCAGCTTCCCGCGCGCCGCCAGTCGCTGCAGCGTCCCCAGCTGGGCCAGGCGCTCGGCGCGCAGCGTCGCGGAGATCTTCGCGTTCAGCTCGGAGAGGTCGAGCGGCTGGCTGCGGAGCCACTCGATCACGTCACGCTGCGCCAGGCGGTACTCCGACTCGTTGGTGAGAGCGATCGGCACGACGACCTGGCGCTTGGCGGGCAGCTGGGGGAGGACCTCGGATTTGAGGCGGCGTACGAAGCAGTGGCGGCGCAGATGCCAGTGCAACCGCTCCTCCGAGACGCCACCGCCCCGCCCGCGGAACTGGTGGGAGAAGCGCGCCCCGGAGCCGAACTCCTTCAGCCGGTCGATCACGCGCAGCTGCGCGATCAGCTCATCGGGGTGATTGAGCACCGGGGTCCCGGTGAGCGCCAGCTTCAGCCCGCTCGGCGGCAGCGTTGCGGCCAGAGACCGGACCGCGTGAGTGCGCTTGGCGCTCGGGTTCTTGCAGTAGTGCGCCTCGTCGACGACGAGCGCGCGCAGGCGCCGGCGCGCGAGCGCGTCCCGGTGGGCGGCCACGATCTCGTAGTTGAGGATCGTCACATCGCCGCTCGGGGGCACCGCAACGCGGCCGTGGACGACGGCGACCGAGCGGTGGGGCAGCCAGCGCTCGGTCTCCCGCTGCCAGGTGAGCTTCATCGCCGCGGGACAGACGACGACCGCCGGGAACGCACCGTCGGCCTCGAGCGCGGCCAGCGCCTCGACGGTCTTGCCCAACCCCTGCTCGTCGGCCACGAATGTCGACCGCGCCTCCAGCGCATACCGGACGCCGGCCCACTGAAACGGGGCGAGCTCGCCCCCGAGCCGGCCGGCGAGGTCCTCGATCGGCTCCGCCTCGGTGGCGCGGCTGCGCGCAACCGCGTCGGCCGCGCGCCCGTTCTCGGCCCGGAGCTCCTCGAGCACCTCGAGCGCGGCCGCCGTGACCGAGACGCGGTATTCGCCCAGGAACGCGTCGAGCTGCTCGATCACCCACGGGTCGACCGCGACCGCCCGTGTGCCGCCCGCTCCCGGAAGCTGCTCGAAGGCCGTGCCGATCTCCGGATCCCAGCCGACCTCGAGGCGCAGCTCCTCGCCCTCGACGCCGCGGTGGTGGGCGAGCCGGGCAGGTGGCGGCGTCTCGTCATGCTCGATCGCCTGCAGAACCCGCTCGGCGGGCGCGTCGAGACGGGCCGAGCGCTCGCCCCGCAGCGCCTGTGCGACCTCGGCGGTGAGCGGCGCAAGGGTGCGGCCGTCATCCGCGATCTGCGCGCAGGCCGCGACCGCTTCGGGCAGCGGGCCGGCAAGCGTCTGCAGGACGAACCAGCCGAGCCCGTCATAGCGGGTGGTGGCGACCGTCCCGATCCAGCGGCGCCGGACGCCCCGCAGCCACTCCTCGACATCGGTGGCGGCCTGCAGCTCGGGATAGCGCTCGAGCATCTCCTCGACCTTCAGCGCGGCCCAGTCCGACGCCGGTGCCGACCACTCGCGCGAGTCCCAGTCGAAGCGGCGATGGGGGATCGACCGCGCCAGCTCGACGAGTGCCCGCTCGTAGGGGAACGACAGGACGACCGTGTCCTGGCCGTCCGCCTCGCGGCGCAGCTCGACGTTTGGCCGGCGCTCGACCAGCTTCATGTCCTCGACCTTAGAGCGGCTCCAGGCGGCGAGTCAGTGGGCGACCAGACGGGCCGCGGCGCTCGGAGACGACGCGGCGGTCTCTTCCTCGATCGCTTCGGCGGCGCGCTCCGCGGTCCGGCGTGCCCACGGTGTCGAGGTCGCGAACCCGACCAGGAACAAGGTCGCGCCGATCCCGGCCGCGAGCCACCAGGCCGGATGGGTCGCGGTGGCGAACCCGCTCGACACACCGGTGATCCCGCGACTGCCGGCGAGCACCCCGAACACCGCGACCCCGAGCGTGGAACCGCCCTGACGGGCGGTGGAGGCGACGGCCGCGGCGACGCCGGCCATCGAGGGCGGCATGCCCGACACGGCGGTGTTGGTGATCGGCGGGTTGAACAGGCCCATCCCGAGCCCGATCAGCACGTAGGCCCCGAACAGGTAGACCATCGACGTCGTCGGGGTCAGCTGGGTGAGCATCAACCCGCCCGCCGTGGTGGCGACCGCGCCGGCGAGCAGCGGGACGCGCGAACCGTGGCTGCCGACGAACCGCCCGGTGATCGGCGCCATCACGAGCAGCGGGATCGCCATCGGCAGCGTGTCGAGGCCGGCGTGCAGCGGGCTGAAGCCACGCGTCTGCTGCAGGTAGAGCGTGTTGAGGAACAGGAAGCCGCCCTGGATGGTGAACACCCCGAGCGCCAGCGTGGTCGCCCCCGAGAACGGCGCACTGCGGAAGAAGCGCATCTCGATCAGCGGCTCGGGCACCCGCGTCTCGTACCGGACCAACGCGGCGAGCGCGATCACGCACACGCCACCGAGCGCCAGCGTCTGCGCCGAGAGCCAGCCGGCGGACGGCGCCTCGATGATCGCGTAGACGACGCTGGCGAGCGCGACGATCACCAGCAGCTGGCCGACCGGATCGACGCGACGCGGACGCTCGGCGCGCGATTCGGGCACGAACAGCGCCGTGAGCACGATCGCGAGGATCCCGATCGGCACGTTGACGAGGAACACCGCCCGCCAGGAGAACGTGTCGACGAGCAGGCCGCCCACCACCGGGCCCAGCGCGATCGAGATGCCGATCATGCCGCCCCACAGGCCGATCGCCTGCGCACGCTCCCGCGGGTCGGTGAAGACGTTGCGGATGATCGACATCGCCACCGGGTTGAGCATCGAGCCGCCGATCGCCTGCAGCGCCCGCGCCCCGATGAGCAACCCGAGATTGGGCGCCAGCGCGCACATCAGCGAGCCGAGCGAGAACAGCAGCAGCCCGATCTGGAAGACGCGCCGGCGACCGATCCGGTCGGCCGTGGACCCGGACAGCATCAACAGCGTGGCGATCACCAGCGTGTAGGCGTCGATCGTCCACTGCAGCCCTGAGACGCCGGCGTGCAGCGAGCGATGGATCGCCGGCAGCGCGACGTTCACGATCGTCACGTCGAGCCCCACGATGAGCAGGCTCATCGAGCAGATGAGGAGCACGATCACCCGGCGACGGCGGTCGGGGACGGGGGACGGCTGCGATTGAGCCGGAATGGCCATTCCGCTCAGCTTAGAACGCCCGGAGACCCAATCAGGGCAGCTCGACCGCCCAGGCCTCGATCAGCCCGCGCGCCGCCTCGACGTCGGGGGCGAGCGGCCGGTCGGCCAGCTCGGGGTCGAGCGCCTCGGTCGCGGCCTGCCAGAGCAAGCGGTCTCCGGCGGGCTCGAGCTCCGCCAGGCGCAGCGCCCGGACCGCGACCACCAGCTCACAGGCGACGGCAACGCGAAGCGCGTCGAGGGTCTCACGCGCGCGGCGCACTGCGGTGGGCGCGAGGCTCGAGTGCGATTCCACCCCCCTGGAGACCGAGACGGTCTGGGCCGCGACGGGCGTGACCAGGGACCTCACCTCGGCGACGGCAGCGTGGGCCGTGTACTCGAGGACGAGCGCGCCCGATTCCGCGCCCGCCCTTCCGGGACGGGTGAGGAACGGCGGCAGACCGGTCAGGCCGGAGTCCAGCAACGTCGAGACGCGCGCGGCGATCAGCGCGGCGGAGGAGGCGAGCGCGGTGCGCAGGCCGTCGATCGCCGCGGCCAGCGGAGCGGCGTGGGGGTTGCCGTTGGGCAGCGCGACCCCGTCGACGATCAGCGCGTTCTCGCCGGCGAAGTTGAGCTCGTGTCCGACGGTCACCTCGAGTGCCGCCAACGCGTCGTGCACTGCACCGTCGACCTGCGGCTGCGCGCGGAAGGGATAGGGGTCCTGGACGGGAGCCGGCTCGTCCCCGTCGAGGCCGGCCGGATCCCGTCGTCGCCGTCCGACCATGGGACCGAGGAGCTCTCGCATCCGCGCGGCCACCGCCGACTGGCCGGGGCGATGGTGGGGCGAGTGAATCCTGGGGTCGAGCACGACGGTGTCGGCACCGGCCGCCTCGAACGAGAGGGCCGCGACCGACAACCAGGCGTCGAGCAGCCGGCGGGCGTCGACGACGAGCAACGCCGCGGATCCGACGGCGACGGCGTTGGAGCTCATGAACGCCAGCCCGTCACGCGGACTCAACACCGCGGGGTCGATCCCGGCGTCGCGGAGTGCCGCGGCGGCCTCGATGAGCTCGTCGCCGCGCCACACCTCGCCTTCACCGAGTAGGCAGAGCGCGATGTCGGCGAGATTGGTGAGGTCGCCGGTCCCAAGCGAGCCGAGCTCCCGGGTGAACGGCGAGAGCCCCGCGTTGAGCGCCGCGACGAGCGTGTCGAGCAGTTCCGCACTGACCCCGGCGCCACCGGCGGCCAGCTGGTTGGCGCGAGTGGCCATCGCCGCGCGCACGAGGTTGGCGGGCAGTGGCCGTCCCGCGCCGCCCGCATGGCTTCGCAGCAGCGCCAGCCCGGTGCCGGCCTGATCGCGTGGGTCGACCGGGTGCTGACGCAGCGCGCCGACTCCGGTGGAGACGCCGTACAACTCGGCGCCGGATTCGATCAGCGCCGCGAGCGTGGCCCGGGCCGCGTCGTTGCGGGCACGGGCCCGCGGGGCGAGCCGAGCTTCGGCGCCCTCACGCGCGATCAATGCCACCCGCCGAGGCGTGAGCGTCTCGCCGTCGAGCACGACGGGATCGGGGTGGATGACCGCGTCTGGGGGATCTGCGGGGCGTGTCACCGGCGCAGTATCGTCGCTCGCCCTGCCTCGTTGTCCTGAGGGCTCCAACAAGCCGCGGCGAGCAGACCGAACCATGGCTGAGCCCGTTCTGATCACCGGCAGCGATCTCGATCCCTCCGCGCTGGAGGCGATCGCCCGTGACGGGGCGCCGGTCGAGATCGATCCGGACGCGCGGGCGCGGATGGCCGAGTCCGCGGCGATCCTCGAGCGTGCGGCCGCCTCCGGGCGCCCGATCTACGGCGTGACCACCGGCTTGGGCTCCCGGGTGACCGACGCCGTCGCGCCGCGTGAGAGTGCCGGCTACCCGCTGCGCACGATTCGCGGTCGGGCGACCGGCGTCGGCGAGCCGCTCGCGAGAGAGATCGTACGCGCCGCCATCGCCGTCCGTCTCAATGGCCTGTGCACCGGTGGCTCCGGTGCGCGCCCGACGCTCGCCGACGGGCTCGCCGGGCTCCTCAACGCGGGGGTCCATCCCGCGATCCCGCGCAGCGGCTCGATCGGCGCCTCCGACCTGTGCCTGATGGCGCACGTCGGGCTCGCGCTGATCGGCGAGGGACGCGCGGAGCTGGAGGGCGAGTGGATGGATACCGGTGACGCGCTCGCGCGCAGCGGCCTCGGCGTGATCCCGCTCGGACCCCGCGACGGCCTGGCGATCTGCTCGAGCTCGGCGATCGCGATCGGTGCCGCGACGCTTGCCCTGCGTGATGCCCGCGCCTGCCTGGACAGTGCGCAGGTGTCGGCCGCGTTGTCGATGGAGGGCTTCCGGGCGAGCCTGACGCCGCTCGACCCCCGCGTGGTGGCCGCTCGACCCGCGCCGGGGCAGGCATGGGCCGCCGAGGGCCTGCGGGGGTTGCTCAAGGGGAGCGCACTCGCCGAGGTGGATCGCCCCCGACGGCTGCAGGACCCGCTCAGCTTTCGGTGCGCGAGTCTGGTCCACGGAGCGCTGCACGTCGCGCTCGACGCGCTGGAGGCGGCGATCGAGCCCGAGCTCGCCGGCGCCGCCGACAACCCGCTGGTGCTGCCGCCCGAGGGAGACGATCGGGATCGCCCGGAGGGGCCGGAGATCCTCTCCACCG
>Ga0335075_10013320_pt1 | contig 12389 bp, 6 predicted proteins | sample Lox_Sample_24_FD_206723 | JGI IMG/M metagenome (GOLD analysis project Ga0335075, IMG submission 206723) | Soil microbial communities from Loxahatchee National Wildlife Refuge, Florida, United States - Lox_Sample_2.4 | ecosystem: Environmental > Terrestrial > Soil > Wetlands | place: USA: Florida... | reverse complement strand
CGCCGCCCTGCAGGAGATCGGCCGCTACGAGGAGGCGGTGGCGAGCTTCGATCGCGCGATCGCGGTGAAGCCCGACGACGCATTGGCGTACAACAATCGCGGCGTGGCACTGGCGAAACTGCAGCGCCTCGAGGCGGCGCTGGCGAGCTACGAGCGGGCGATCGCGCTGCAACCGAATTTCGCCGATGCGCACAACAACCGGGGCGCGGCGCTGCGCGAGCTGCAGCGTCCCGAAGAGGCAGCCGCGAGCTTCGAACGGGCCATTGCCGCGCAACCGCACCATGCGGAGGCTCTCAACAACCTCGGCGTGACGCTCCGGGAGCTCGAGCGTCCCGAGGAGGCGCTGGCCAGCTTCGCGCGAGCGATCGCGCTCAAGCCGGAGTACGCCGAGGCCCACAACAATCGCGGCATTGCGCTTCGCGACCTCAAGCGGCTGGAGGAAGCGCTCGCAAGCTTCGAGGAAGCGCTGGGCGGCAAGCCGGAGTATGCCGACGCGCTGTTCAATCAGGGCGCGACCTTGCACGACCTGCGCCGCTTTCACGAGGCACTGGCGAGCCACGAGCGCGCGCTCGCCTTGAAGTCGGATTACGCCGATGGCTATCGCAACCAGGCTCTGACCCTGCACGAGCTCGGCCGCCCGGACGAAGCCCTTGCCAGCTACGAGCGCGCGCTGGCACTGAATCCGACGGCGAAATTCCTGCGCGGAACCTGTCAGCACGCGCGCATGCACATCTGTGACTGGACCGGGCTCGAGGCCACGCTCGCAGAGATGGCATTCGCGATCGAGTGCGGCAGAGCGGTCATCAATCCCTTTCCTGCACTCGCTCTGTTCGACTCTCCCCGCCTGCTGCGCAAGGTAGCGGCCGGCTGGGCGCGGGAGGAATGCCAGCCCAAGCGCAAGCTGCCGCCGTTGCCGGCCCACCCCGCCCACGAGAAACTGCGGATAGGCTACTTCTCGGCCGACTTCCGCAATCACGCGGTCTCAGCCCTCGCCGCGGAACTCTTCGAGGTCCATGACCGCTCGCGCTTCGAGCTCACCGCCTTCTCCCTCGGCCCCAACGTCCGCGACGAGCTGCGCACGCGCGTGGAGCAGGCATTCGACCGCTTCATTCCGGTGGCGGACCAGTCCGAGGAGCAGGTCGCCGCCATGGCGCGCAAGCTCGAGATCGACATCGCCGTCGACCTCGGTGGCTATACGCAGCATGCGCGGCCACGCATCTTTGCCCTGCGCGCAGCGCCGGTACAGGTTGGCTACCTTGGGTACCTCGGCACGACGGGCGGGGACTTCATGGATTACCTGCTGGCCGACGAGGTCCTGGTGCCGCCCGAGCTGCGCCGGCACTACTCGGAGAGGATTGCGTATCTGCCGAGCTATCAGGCGAACGACCGGCGGCGGCCCGCCGCGGCGAAGGCCTTCACGCGCGCGGAGCTCGGGCTGCCGGCAAGCGGCTTCGTATTCTGCTGCTTCAACGCCAGCTACAAAGTCGGCCCGGAGACCTTCGCCAGTTGGATGCGGATTCTCGCAGCCGTACCCGGCAGCACCCTGCTGCTGCTCGCGGACAGCGCTGCCGCCCGCCTCAACTTGCGGCGTGAGGCGGCCGCCGCAGGAGTGGACCCCGCCAGGCTGGTCTTCGCCGGCCGGGTCTCCTACGGTGACTACATCGCGCGCTACCGGACAGCCGATCTCTTCCTGGACACTTCGCCCTATAACGCCGGGACCACCGCCAGCGATGCATTGTGGGCGGGACTGCCCGTCCTCACGTGCCCCGGCGAATCGTTCGCCGCCCGCATGGGCGCGAGCCTCCTGACCGCGGTCGGTTTGCCGGAGCTCATCGCTCAAGACCGCGCGGCCTACGAGCGGCTGGCGATCGAGCTGGCGCGGCAGCCGGACCGGCTGGCCGGCATCCGCGGCAAGCTGACCGCGACACGTGACAGCGTCGCCCTGTTCGACACGCCGCGGCTCGCCCGCAGCCTCGAGACACTCTACCTGCGGATGCATCAGCGGCACCGTCTGGGCCTGCTGCCGGAGCACCTGCTGCTCGATCCGCAGGACTCCAGCGCCGCTGCCGCGTGACCGCTGACTCGAGAGCCCACTTACCGTGACCGACGCCAACATACATCAGATCTATTACTCCGAAGAGACACGCGCCGAGCTCGACTGCGGATTCCTGCCGCTCGACAACGGCGCCAACGAGCGGCCGGACTGGCGCGAATACTGGCCGATCCGCAGCTTCCTGCTCAGCCGGCAGCTGCAACCGGAGTGCTATTACGGCTTCCTGTCGCCGAAGTTCAGGCAGAAGACCACCTTGACCGCGGCTGCGGTGCACGACTTCGTGCGCCAGCGGGGTGGCGCCGCGGACGTCATCACCTTCTCGCCATTCTTCGACCAGATGGCCTTCCCGCTGAACATCATGGAGCTCGCGGCCGCGAACCATGATTGTCGCGACACTTTCATCGAGTGCGCGGCCATGGTGGCGCCCGGATTCGACATCGAGCGCAGCGCCATGAGCTCGATCGACACGATCTTCTGCAATTATTTCGTGGCCAAGCCACCCTTCTGGCGCGAATGGCTCGCCAAGTGCGAGCTCATCTACGAGCTCGCGGAGCAGGGCCTTACCCCCCTCGGACAGGCGCTCAACCGGGTCGTCACATACGGTACTGCAACCGCTCCAGCGAAGGTATTCGTCATCGAGCGCGTGGCCTCGCTGTTGCTCTGGTCACAACGGCACTGGACGGTGGCATGCTTCAATCCCGTCCTCCTGCCGCAGGCGTCGGCGAAGCTGCTGCAGTTCGCAAGCGGCCCGGATCTGATGGTCCTCGATGCGCTCAAGATGGCCTATGGCAAGAGCGGCAGCGAGCACTACCTGGCGCTGTACCGGCACTTTCGCGACAACATCGTCAAGCGGGCGAACGCCACGGCGGTTTCGGCCGGCGCGCCCAGCCCGGGCGCGGCGCAGGGGCAGGCCGCCGCGCAGAGTCAGGTCAGCGCACAGAGTCCGATCGCGCAGGGCTCGGCCGGCGCCGGCCAGATCACTGCGAAACCCAGGGGCGCTTCGCGGTACGACCGCGAAATCAAGGTGGACGCCAACGATCCGCTGGCGCGATTCGCCCAGCGCCTCCCCGCCGGCGCGACCGTCCTCGATCTTGGCTGCGGGCCCGGCGTTCTCGGCCGGCTGACCGCGAAACTGCAGAAGTCCTGCACCTTCGATGCCGTGGAAGGCGACCCGGAAGCCGTCGCCATGGCGCGCGGCTCTTATCGGGACATCGTCGCCGCGGACCTTCAGAATGCCGACCTCACGGCGCTTTTTCCCGGCCGCAAATACGACTTTGTCGTGCTTGCCGATGTCATCGAGCATCTCGAAGCTCCGGGCCGGCTGCTGCGCCGCCTGCCGGCGCTGTTGGGACCTCGAGGCCGCCTGCTGATCTCCCTGCCGCACATCGGCTATGCGGCGCTCGTCGCCGAGCTTCTGGCCGGTCAATTCTCCTATCGCCCGCACGGGCTGATCGACCGCACCCATCTGCGGTTTTTCACCCGCGCGTCCGCAGCCCGTCTGCTTGCGCTGAATGGCTTCACCGTCGCGGCGACGGACGACATAGTCAGGCCGCCGGTCATGTCGGAGTTCGGCGCCGCGAATCTCGATGCGCTCGACCCCGCGGTACGCAGCGCGCTTCTCACGCGCCCCGACGCCCTGCTCTATCAGATGCTGATAGAGGCGGAGCCCGCGGGCCAGCCTGCCACCGACGGTGATCTGTCTCAGGCCTTGATCCAGCGCAACGTGGACGCGTAACAGAGGTATCCCCATGGTTGATGACGTCCGGGCAATCGCTTTCTATCTGCCGCAGTACTATCCGACCGCCGAGAACGACGCCTGGTGGGGCAAGGGCTTCACCGAATGGACAAAAGTCGTCGAAGGGCGGCCACTCTTTCATGGCCACCACCAGCCGCAACTGCCCGCGGACCTCGGCTTCTACGATCTGCGCCTTCCCGAAGTGCGCCACGCGCAGGCACAGCTTGCCCGTCAACACGGTATCCACGGTTTCTGCTACTACCACTACTGGCTCGACGGCAAACGCCTCCTCGACCGGCCGTTCGCCGAAGTGCTCGCCTCCGGCAAGCCCGATTTTCCGTTCTGCCTCTGCTGGGCCAACCACAATTGGACGCGCCGCTGGGACGGATTGAACCATGAGGTGTTGATCGCGCAGAACCATACGCCCGAGGGCGATCGGGCCATGATCCGCGAGCTCATTCCGGCGTTTCGCGACCCGCGTTACATCCGCGTAAAGGGCAAGCCCCTGTTTCTGGTTTATCGGGCGAGCGAGCTGTCGGATCCGAGGGCGGTCGCGCGCGCCTGGCGCGAAGAGGCCGTTGCCGCCGGCCTGCCCGGTCTGTATCTGGTGCGGGCCGAGGTCCACGACGACGCCCACACGCAGCAGGACCCCGCGGAAGTCGGTTTCGATGCCGCCTACGAATTCCCGCCGCATGGCATCCGCGTTACGACGGCCAGCGGCGCCACCCCTGGCCTGGATCCGGTGTACAGCGGCCTCGCGTACGAGTACCCCGAGGTAGCACACGACTTCGCTACGCGCCCGACTCCTAACTATCGCCGCTTCCACGCCGTCATGCCCTCCTGGGACAACACCGCGCGTGTGGGCCGCCGCGCCCACATCGCAGTGAACTCGAGCCCGGAGGCTTATCGGAGCTGGCTCGAGATCGTCTGCAACCGCACCCGGCGGGAGCAGGAAGGTGACGAGCGGCTGGTGTTCATCAACGGCTGGAACGAGTGGGCGGAGGGCTGTCATCTCGAGCCCGACCGCCGTTACGGCCTCGCCTGGCTCGAAGCCACGCGCGCAGCGTTGAGCGGCACCTCGCCGCAACCGAGTCAGGGCAGCGCGGAAGAGATCTCTGCCTCGATCTACAGCCGCATCGACCGGCTCGCCGAGGAGATGCGCCTGGAAGGCGCGAGCCCCGAGCTCGTGCTCCGGGAGGCATCGGCGCTGGCGCGACGCTGGAACGCCGAGGTCGCGCGCCGCGACGATGTCATCACGGCACTGAATGAGAAGCTGGTGCGCCTCACCGCTTCCCTGGCGGAGCAGGAGCGCGGCCGCCGCGAGCGCACTGCCGGCGAAGCGGCGACGATGGAACGGCTGGCCTCGTGAAAGTTCGCGTCGTATGCGCGACGCGGGTCGCGCGAGACGGTTTCGCGAGCTCCACGGCGCTCGGTAAATCGCTGGCGCTGCTGCGGCCGGCGGGCGTCGAGCTGCGTCTCTTCGCGGGCAATACCTCGGGCCTTCCCGCCGTGTACAACAGCGCGATCGAGGAGTCGGCCGGCGATCCTGCCATCCTGCTCTTCATCCACGACGATGTGCATCTCTGCGATTTCCACTGGAGCGACACGCTGAACGCGGCCCTGGAGCGGTTCGCCATCGTCGGCGTCGCGGGCAACCGCCGGCGCGTCTCCCGCCAGCCGGGCTGGCGCTTTCTCGACGAGAGATTCACGCGTGACCGTCGCGAGAACCTGAGCGGCACGGTCGGGCACGGAACCGGATTCCCGGCCGAGCGCATCGATGTGTATGGGCCGAGCGGCCAGCAGGTGAGCCTGCTAGACGGAGTGCTGCTCGCCGTCAGGAGCGAGACGCTGCATGGCAAAGCGCTGCGGTTCGACGAGCAGTTCGACTTCCACTTCTACGATCTGGATTTCTGCCGCCAGGCGGAGCGGGCGGGCCTCCCGATGGGCACGTGCGCCCTCTCCTTGATCCATGAGAGCAAGGGCAGCTTCGGCGGCGACGGCTGGCGGCGCGGTTACGAACGCTACCTTTCCAAGTGGGGAGACTGAGCGTGACTCCCACGGCGACTCCCCGGACGGCTGCCCCGACCATCGTGCTCGTCTTCGGCATGGGCCGATCGGGCAGCTCGGCGCTCTCGCGGGTGCTGTCGCTGTGCGGCTGCGGCCTGCCCGGCGAGCTCGTCGGCGCGACTGAAGCCAATCCGCTCGGACATTGGGAGCCGCACGGAGCGCTCTCTCTGAACGATGCATTCCTCGCGACGCATGGTGCCAACTGGTTCGACCCGACGCTGAGACTGCAGTGCGAGGGTGCCATCGACCCTCGGCAACGCGCCGGCTTCATCGAGATGATCAAGGATTTCCTGCGCTCGATGCCGAGCGCGTCGCTCGTCGTCATCAAGGAGCCCAGGATCACGGCGCTATCGGAATACTGGTTCGCGGCCATGCGCGAGCTCGGCTTCTCCCTTGGGGTGGTCATCCCCGTGCGCCATCCACAGGAAGTGGTTGCATCGCTGCAGGTTCGCGACCAGGCCTCGCCGGAGCTGGCGAGCGCGCTCTGGCTGAAATACAACCTGCTGGGCGAGCGCCAGTCGCGCGGCGTTGCGCGCGTGTTCGTCGATTACATCAAGCTGCTCACCGACTGGCGCGCGGAAGTCGCCCGTATCTCAGCGGCACTGTCCCTCGACCTGTCCGCGCGCGATGAGACCGCCATCGAGGAGTTTCTGCGGCATGATCTGCGGCGCCAGCGACACAGCGGGCGAGTGGCCGAGCCTTTCGGCCAGCCGTGGGTTTCCAGGGTCTACGCCGCGCTCTGCGCCGCCACCCGCGACGAGCCCGTCGACACCGCCGCGTTGGACGAAGTATTCGAAAGCTATCGCTCGTGCGAGCGCGCGTTCCGCGTGGCTCTCGAGGATTTCTCCGGCCGCCGCGCTCCGGATTCCGTACCGGCCCCGGCAGTTGCGCGCTCGAGCGATGGCCGCAACCCCGAACTCGCGCGGCTGATCTGCGCGGTGGCGGGCCGGGACTCACAGGTGCTGCGAGAGTGCTGCAGGAGCCTTTGGTACACCATGCGCAATCCGGACGTGGTCGCCGCCCGGCTCGACCCGTACCAGCATTGGCTCGCTTTTGGAGCCAACGAGGGCCGCCTGCCCTGCGACGACCCGCTGACCCTGCTCGAGACGCTGATGCGAGAGCGGACGAACCGCGAGGCTGCGACGGCGGCGCTGCAGGCATGACCCGCGACGCACCAGCTGGACACTGAAGCCCATGCTCTCGCATGACCTCCGCTGCATCTTCGTCCACATCCAGAAGACCGGCGGCAGCTCGATCCGGCATGCGCTGCACTGGGGGCATGAAGATGCCGACAAGCATCGCCTCGCACGCGAGCTTCGCGTGGCTTATGGCGACAGCTGCTGGAACAGCTACTTCAAATTCGCCTTCGTGCGCAATCCGTGGGACCGCCTCGTGTCATGGTGGCGGATGATCGAGCAGAGCGCCGCGAGCGGCCGGCCGCTCTACGGGTTCTGGGGTTTCATTCTCAGCCGCGCAAACTCGTTCGAAGAATTCCTGATGAACTGCGACGAGGAATACCACGATAAGGATGGCGCGAAATGGATCTTCCGGAACCAGCTCGACCATGTCTCCGACGCGAACGGCATCATCGTCGACTTCGTCGGCCGCTGCGAGCGCCTGCAGCAAGACTTCGCGGTGGTCGCGTCGCGGCTCGGCCTGCCGCCGATGCAGGTCCCTCATATCAACCGTTCCGAGCATCGACACTATTCCGAGTACTACTCCGAAGCCACGCGCGCTCTCGTCGCGGCGCGCTTTGCGCGGGATATCGAAGCCTTCGGCTACTCTTTCGAGCAGTCCCCGGTCAGCGCGATCCCGACATCGCCTCTCCGGCGTACATCTGCGCCAAGGTCAGGGTGAGCCCGATCGAGCGCAGCTCGATAGTCGCGTCGAGTGTGTCGAGGACGACCGGCATCCAGTTCGCTTCTCGCCGAAAACATGTCACCTCCACCGCATCCTGCGCGAGGATGATGTACTCCTCGAGTGCCGGAATCTCGCGACACGCGACACGCTTCTCGTGTCGATCGATTCCGGAGGTGGATTCCGAGAGTACCTCGATGATGAGCTTCGCATCCGCCACGTAGCGATCCTCCAGCGGATCGCGATCGCACACGACCATCACATCGGGGTAGTAGACGTGGATGTCCCGGTTGACGCGCAACTTCACCTTCACGTCCGAGATGTAGGCCTCGCACGGACCGCCTTTGAGGTGATTCGTCAGCGCGGAATAGAGCCGGCCGGCGATGCGATTGTGCCGCTTGGTCGCGCCGGTGATCGCGAATATCTCGCCGGCGATGTACTCGTGACGGATGCGCGACTGCTCCTCGAATGCCAGATACTCCTCGAGCGTCATGGGAAAGGCCATCGCGCCGAAATAGGCGGTCACGGGCTCCGCGACGCGGCGCGGAGCGCGCACGAGAGCCGACAGCCACTCGCCCAGCCTTTGGCATTCGACCGGCGGCAGACTGAGGATGGCCTTCTCGATTTCCGACAGCGTAGTCACGGTGAGCCTCCTCGAGAGGGACCTTGCTACGCGTCATTTTATCGGTGGGAGGCCCGAATGCCACTGACAGTGGCCATTTCTATACAAACGCGGAAGCAAATGGGGACGTCATCGTTGACGTCCGCAACAGACGTCAGCCAACAAACCGCCTTGCGTTCCTGAACAACCGCATCCAGCCGCTGTACTCGCCCGCATCGCGGGGACGCCAGGAGTTCTGGACATAGCGGAACGACCGCTCCGGATGCGGCATGGTGATGGTCACGCGGCCATCGAGATTGCTGAGCGCCGCCATGCCGAGCGGCGAGCCGCTGGGGTTGGCGGGATAGCGGCTGGCGACGCTGTGGTCATTGTTCACGTAGCGGAACCCGACCAGGCCTCGCGCAACACAGTCCTCCGCCGCCGCGGGCGACTCGAACTCCGCATGTCCCTCGCCGTGGGCGACCGCGATCGGCAGGAACGAGCCTTCCATGCCCGCGAGCAGCACCGACGGCGAGCGCAGCACCTCGACCAGCGTGAAGCGCGACTCGTACTGCTCACTTCGGTTGCGGACGAATCGCGGCCAGTGCGCGGCGCCGGGAATGATGCTCTTCAGGGCGGCGAACATCTGGCAACCGTTGCACACGCCGAGGGCGAAGGTCTCCGGCCGCTCGAAGAAGCGCTGGAATTCCTCGCGCAGGGCGGCGTTGAAGAGAATCGATTTCGCCCAGCCCTCGCCGGCCCCGAGCACATCGCCGTACGAGAAGCCGCCGCACGCAATGATGCCTGCAAACTCCGCCAGCCGGTGCCGCCCGCTCGCGATGTCCGTCATGTGAACGTCGTAGGGCGCGAACCCCGCCTGATCGAATGCCGCGGCGGTTTCGGTGTGGCTGTTGACACCCTGGTCCCTGAGCACCGCGATCTTGGGCCGCACGCCGCGCGCCACATAGGGTGCCGCGACATCCTCTCCAACATCGAAGCTCAACCTCACATCGAGCCCTGGATCCGCCGGGGCCGTTTGCGCCGCGTACTCCTCATCGGCGCACTGGGGATCGTCGCGCAGGCGACGCATCTGCCACGTGGTCTCCGACCACGCACTGCGCAGATCGACCCAGGACTCATCGAGGACCCGGTCGCTGCCGACATGGATCCGGACGCGAAGCTCCTGCAGCGGGACGCCGAGGCGCGTGGTCAGATCAGCGAGTCCGTGCCGCGCGAGAATCTCCTGCACCCTGCCCTCGTCGGCAGCCGTTGTCTGCAGCACGACACCCAGCTCCTCCGTGAAGAGCTGCGCCGCCGGCGAGCCGCCGCGCGCCGGCAGCCGGACGTCGAGTCCGCAGTGACCGGCGAACGCCATTTCCAACAGCGTCGCAATCAGGCCGCCGTCGGAGCGGTCGTGATAAGCGAGCACCAGCCCCGCCTGCCGCAGCTCCGCGAGCGCCGCGGTGAGATGCACGAGGCGCTGGCTGTCATCCAGGTCCGGCGGCTCCGCACCGATCTCGCCGTACACTTGTGCCAGGGCGGAGCCTCCCAGCCGGTTGCGCCCGGCACCGAGGTCGATGAGCCAGAGAGCGGTGCCGCCGTCTTTCATCGAGAGTGCCGGGGTCCAGGTGCGGCGCGCATCGTCGATGGGCGCGAAAGCCGACACGATGAGGGAGACGGGAGCGACCACGCTGCGCTCCGCCGTGCCGTCCTGCCACGTCGTGCGCATCGAAAGGGAGTCCTTGCCCACGGGTATGGCGATGCCGAGCGCGGGACACAGCTCCTTACCGACGGCCCGCACGGTCTCGTACAATGCCGCGTCTTCTCCCGGCTCGCCGCACGCCGCCATCCAGTTGGCCGAGAGCCGAATCCGGCTCAGCGATGGCACGTCCGCCGCCAGGATGTTGGTGATGGCCTCGGCCACCGCGAGACGCCCGGAAGCGGGCGCATCGAGCAGCGCCACCGGCGTGCGCTCTCCCATCGACATCGCTTCGCCCGCATGGCCGCGGTAGTCGGCCACCGTCACGGCCACATCGCTCACCGGCACCTGCCACGGGCCGACCAGCGGGTCGCGGCTGATCAGGCCCCCCACCGTACGGTCGCCGATGGTGATGAGGAACGTCTTGTCGGCTACGGCCGGCAGCCGCAGCACGCGGTAGAGGGCCTCGTGCAGCTCGATGCGGTTGAGGTCGAGCGGCAGCGACTGGATCGCGAGAGTGCGTACGTCGCGAACCATGCGGGGCGGCTTGCCGAGCAGCACGTCGAGCGGCATGTCCACCGGCTCGCCGCCGAGCAGCGGATCGACGACCGTCAGCGTGCCCGTGCCGTCGATCTCGCCGATGACCGCGAAAGGACAGCGCTCGCGCGCCGCGATGGCGGCAAAGGTCCGCAGAGACTGCGGCGCGACCACGAGGACGTAGCGTTCCTGCGCTTCGTTGCACCAGAGCTCGAGCGGCGACATGCCGGGCTCCGCGCTGGGGATGGCGCGCAGGTCCACCCGCGCGCCCCTCTGGCTGTGCGCGACCGCTTCCGGCACGGCGTTGGATAGTCCGCCCGCCCCGACGTCGTGGATGAGGATGATCGGGTTGGCGTCTCCCGATGCCCAGCAGGCATCGATCGTCTCCTGCGCGCGGCGCTGGATCTCCGCGTTGCCGCGCTGCACCGAGGCGAAGTCGAGATCGGCGCTCGAGGCGCCGCTGCCCACCGAGGAAGCGGCGCCGCCGCCCAGGCCGATGAGCATGGCGGGGCCGCCCAACACGATGAGCTTCGCGCCGACGGGAACCTCGCCTTTCTCGACATGCGGGCGGCGGATGTTGCCGAGGCCGCCCGCGATCATGATCGGCTTGTGATAGCCCCGCACGCGTCCGGGGCGATCGCCGGGGGCGGCCAGCTCGAAGGTGCGGAAGTAACCGCAGATCGCCGGCCGGCCGAACTCGTTGTTGAAGGAGGCGGCGCCGATCGGTCCCTCGAGCATGATGTCGAGCGCCGAAGCGATGCGCGCCGGAATCGCCGGCGGCCGCTCCCAGGGCCGCTCGTAGCCCGGAATGCGCAGGTTGGATACCGAGAAGCCGGTGAGGCCCGCCTTGGGCCGCGCGCCGCGGCCGGTCGCGCCCTCGTCACGGATCTCACCGCCCGAGCCGGTCGCCGCGCCGGGGAAGGGCGAGATGGCGGTGGGGTGGTTGTGAGTCTCGACCTTCATCAGGATGTCGATGGGCTCGCGGCTTTCGCGATAGGCACCGCTCTGCGGCTCGGCGAAATAGCGCCGCCCCTCCACGCCGGCAATGACCGCCGCGTTGTCGCGGTAGGCGGAGAGCACGCCCTGCGGACTGCGCGCGTGCGTGTGCCGGATCATCGCGAAGAGCGATTCCTCCCGCGCGCGGCCATCGATGACCCAGCTCGCGTTGAAGATCTTGTGGCGGCAATGCTCGGAGTTGGCCTGCGCGAACATCATGAGCTCGACGTCGGTCGGGTCGCGGCCGAGCCGGCGGAAGCTCGCGAGCAGGTAGTCGATCTCGTCCGCCGACAGCGCGAGTCCCATCGCGCGGTTCGCTTCCTCCAAAGCGGCGCGGCCGCCGGCGAGGGCGATCCGCCCGGCGGGCTTCGGGGCCGAGTGGCCGAAGAGCCGGTCCGCCTCCGCGGCCTCGAGCAACGCCATCTCGGTCATGCGGTCGAGCAGCGCGGGCGCGAGCTGCGACAGCCGCTGCGCTCCCAGCGGCCGGCGCGCGGCGATTCGATACTCGATGCCGCGCTCGATGCGCTCCACGGCGGTCAGTCCGCAGACGTGTGCGATATCAGTGGCCTTGCTCGACCAGGGCGAGATCGTCCCCTCGCGCGGGACCACGAGCAGCGGCTCGGTGTCGCCGCCATGAGCCGGGGCGGCGGCGCGCGGCCCGTAGGTCAGAAGCTGCTCCAGGGTCCGCAGCTCGCCGTCGGTCAGCGGGCGGGTGATGGCGGCGAAATGCACGAACTGCGAGGTCAAACCGGTCACCGCCGGCTCCAGGGCCGAGATGCGGGCCAGAAGCTTCTCGACGCGGAAACTGGAGAGCGCCGGCGTCCCGGGCAATATCAGCACACGT
>Ga0335075_10013319_pt1 | contig 12389 bp, 11 predicted proteins | sample Lox_Sample_24_FD_206723 | JGI IMG/M metagenome (GOLD analysis project Ga0335075, IMG submission 206723) | Soil microbial communities from Loxahatchee National Wildlife Refuge, Florida, United States - Lox_Sample_2.4 | ecosystem: Environmental > Terrestrial > Soil > Wetlands | place: USA... | reverse complement strand
TCCAGACCGACATCAAGCGCGTCCTCGCCTACTCCACCGTCTCCCAGCTCGGCTACATGTTCCTTGCCTGCGGAGTCACCGCCTACTCGGCGGGCGTCTTCCATCTCATCACCCACGCTTTCTTCAAGGGACTACTCTTCCTCGCTGCCGGCTCTGTCATCCACGCCCTCAGCGGTGAGCAGGACATGCGCGTCATGGGCGGCCTGCGCAAGAAGATCCCCATCACCTTCTGGACGATGACCGCCGCCGTCTTCGCCATCTCCGGTATCCCGCCCTTTGCCGGTTTCTTCAGCAAGGACGAGATCCTCTACCAGGCCTTCATCTCGCCGAACAGCCTCGGCAAGATTCTCTGGTTCATCGGCCTCGTCACCGCCGGACTCACCTCGTTCTATATGTTCCGGCTCTGGTACCTCACCTTCCTCGGTGAGAGCCGCGCCCATTCGCATGAAGAGGCGGCGCCCGTCCACGCCCGCTCCGATACAAAGCTCACTCTGGAAGCCGAACACGCCCATCCGGTGCACGAGAGCCCTGCGGTGATGTGGATCCCTCTGGCGATCCTCGCCATCCTCTCCGTCATCGGCGGCTGGATCGGTATCCCCGCTGCTATGGGCGGGCATAACGAGATCGAGCATTTCCTCGAACCGCTTCTGGGTACCGGCGTGCCGGCCGAGGGCCCCGCGCTCTTATTGGCAATCGTTTCAGTTACAGTAGCTGGTCTCGGCTGGCTCGTTGCGCATATCCTCTATTACGTCAAACCCGAGCTCCCGGCCAAACTGGCGGCCCAGTTCCGCGCCCTCTACACGCTTCTGCTTCATAAGTACTGGATCGACGAGCTCTACGGAGGCCTTGTCACTCTCTTGCTGCTCTTTTCGCGCTACATCCTCAAAGGATTCTTCGACCGCGGCATCATCGATGGTTCCGGCTACGCCGCCGGTGCCACCGCCCAGGGATTTGGCGCAATCGTACAGCGTGTTCAATCAGGAAACATCCGCTCCTACGCAGGCTGGCTCGCCGTCGGCGCAGCTGTCGTGCTGATCGCTGTCTACTTCGGATTCACGGCGCACTTTTAAGACACGAGGAAGATAAGGACTGAATTCGTGCTGACCGACTCCATATTGACGCTTACGACCTTCGTGCCCACCGCTGGCGCAGTCGTCGTGGCGCTGCTGCCCCGCAAGGGCCGCGTCATCCAGTGGTGGACCCTCCTGGTCTCCCTCCTTACCTTCGGCCTCACCCTGCACCTGCCCTGGCACTACGTCTATGGCCAGCAGGGCTTTCAATTCGAAGAGAACCATCCCTGGATCGCCAGCCCGAAGATCGGCTATCACCTTGGCATCGACGGCATCTCCATGTGGCTCGTGGTCCTTACCGGGTTCCTCTCCGTCGTTGGCGTCCTCGCATCCTGGAACGCTGTTGAGCGGCGCAGCAAGGAATTTTATTTTCTCTTCCTGATCCAGCAGACTGCCATGATCGGCGTCTTCGTCGCGCTCGACATGTTCCTCTATTACGGCTTCTGGGAACTTTCGCTTGTCCCCATGGCGATCCTCATCGCCCTCTTCGGACCCGAACGCGGCCCCAAAACGGCCCTCAAGTTTTTCAGCTACACCTTCATCCCGTCGGCGCTCTTTCTTGTTGCCATTCTTTGGCTTTACGCGAAAACCGGCACCTTCGACTACGTTGAGATGCAGCACGCCCTCACCACCAATCCCGCACTCTTCACTCCGCAGGCCCTGTGGTGGGTCGCCCTCGCATTCCTCGTCGCCTTCGCGGTCAAGGTCCCCGTCTTCCCGCTGCACGGCTGGCTGAGTGACACCATCTACGAAGCCCCGACAGCCATGGCCATGGTCGTCGCCGGTAAGCTTGGACTCTACTCCATCCTCCGCTTCGTCCTTGGTCTCTTCCCTGCCCAGGCCCGCATCTTCGCTCCGCTCATGATCGCCCTCGCCGTCATCGGCATTCTCTATGGAGCCTGCGTTGCCCTCGCTCAGACCAACGTCCGCCGTCTCGTTGCCTATGCGATGTTGAGTGCGCTCAACTTCTGCATCCTCGGCATCTTCTGCTTCTCGCTCTCCGGACTCAACGGCGCGCTCTACCAGACCATCAACGAAGGGCTTACCGGCGCCGCCTTCCTCATCCTTGTCGGCTTCCTGCACGAGCGCTATGGCACCTATGAGATGAGCCAGTACGGAGGCCTCGCCGCCCGCCTGCCCAACATGGCCACCTTCTACGTCATCACTACGCTCGCCCTCATCGGCCTGCCCATCCTCAACGGATTCGTCGGCGAGTTCCTCATCCTCAGCGGCAGTTTCGCCCCGCACCGCCGCTGGGTCACTCTCGCTACGCTCGCTGTCATCCTCAGCGCCGCCTATATGCTCTGGATGATCCAGCGCATCTTCTACGGTCCCGAATCGCCTCTTGTCACCGACCACGCAGCTCCTGACATCGTCGGACGCGAATACGCCGCCCTCGTTCCCATGGTCCTGCTTATGTTCGCAATGGGCGTCGCTTCGCCCTACTGGCTGCGCGCCATCAATGAAGGCGTTGCCGGCCTGGCGAACGCGCCCTTCGGTTACGCAACTCATACTGTGACAAATTCCACCATGGCGGAGAAGCGATGAACACGACACCCGACATCCTTCGCATTCTCCCTGAGGTCATCCTCACCATCACCGGCGTGCTCATCATGCTCATTGAGCCGGTTCTGCCCGCAACGACAAACCGCAAATCCATGGGATGGCTCGCCGTCCTCGGTGTCCTGGCCGCACTCGCCGCCAGCCTCTACCAGTACCAGCTTCCTGACGGCACAGCTTTCTTTGGATACGTCCAGACCGACGCCTTCAGTGTCTTCTTCCACATTCTCCTCTGTGGAATCGTTCTGGCATCGCTCCTGATTGGGCTCGATGCAATGAGCGAAACCACCGCCGGCCTCGGAGAATACTTCGCCCTTGCCTGCTTCGGAACGGTCGGCATGCTGCTCATGACCAGCGCCGTCGAGCTGTTACTTGTCTTCATCGGACTCGAAATCTCATCCATCTCCACCTACATCCTCGCTGGATTTCGCCGCACCAGCGCCAAGAGCCCCGAAGCTTCCATCAAATATTTCCTGCTCGGCTCCTTTGCCACCGCCTTCTTCCTCTACGGAATCGCCCTCCTCTTCGGCGCAACGGGAACGACCGCAATCCACGCCATCGCCGACAAGCTTGGCTCCAGCCAGACGCCTGCGCTCGCCGTCACCGGTCTTGGCATGATCCTCGTCGGCATCGGCTTCAAAGTCTCTGCCGCACCCTTCCAGGTCTGGACACCCGACGTCTATGAAGGCGCGCCCTCACCTGTCGTCGCCCTGATGTCCACCGCGCCCAAAGCCGCTGCTTTCGCAGTTTTGCTTCGTGTTCTCTACGGAGCGCTGCCCGCTCTCCACAATCACTGGATCCCGATCGTCTGGTGGCTCTCCGTTCTCTCGATGACCATCGGCAACCTCGGCGCCCTGCGCCAGAAGAACGTCAAGCGCCTGCTCGCCTACTCCTCTATCGCTCATGCCGGATACATCCTTGCCGGCTTCGTAGCGCTCTCTCCTGACGGCATCGCCGCAGCCAGCTTCTACACCGCCAGCTACGCTGCGATGAACGTCGGCATCTTCGCTATTGTCAGCCACGCCGGCGGCTTCGATGATCACCTCGCCCTCATTGACGACTATCGCGGCCTCGCATGGCGTTCCCCCCTGCTCGGCGGAGCTATGGCCTTCTTCCTGATCTCCCTCATAGGAATCCCCTTCACCGGCGGCTTCTTCGGTAAGTTCTACGTCTTCTCCGCCGTCCTCCACTCGGGATACATCTGGCTTGGCGTCATCGGCCTCATTAATAGCGGTATCGCGGCCTTCTACTACCTGCGCGTCGCTACCGCGATCTACAGCAAGCCTCTCGACTCTTCACCCGTCAACGCCGTACCCCGCGCCTCCGTATCGCTTCTCTTTGCGCTCTTCCTTACCGTGACAACCACGCTCATCCTCGGCATTGTGCCCGGCAGAATCCTCGCCATGGCCAAGGCCGGAGCTGCAACCTATCCCGCGGTGAACGAATCTGCTCCCAACGCTGTTACGGCCAACCGTTAGCATTCCGCTCCCGATCCCGTTCCCTGATCACGGATCGCTGTGATCCGACGAGCTTCGCGCAAATCGCCAACGCCTTGAAAGGAACCATCGCCAATGCCAGCCTCAAATGATCGATCCGCTTGCCAGGGTCTGCCCTCCCACAGCGAGTTGCGGACCGCGCTGATTGCGGCCGTTAACGTTGCGGGGGGCAACGGAGGCTTTGGCCTCAACATGTGGGCCACCATCGTCAACCGTGACGGCGTCGTCTGCGCTGTCGCCTTCACCAGCAATGATCGTGGAGACCAATGGCCTGGAAGCCGCGTCATCTCGGCCCAGAAAGCCAATACGGCCAACGCCTTCAGCCTGCCCAAGCTCGCTCTTTCCACGGCCCAGCTCTACACCGCAGTTCAGCCCGGAGGTTCTCTCTTCGGTCTCCAGCACAGCAATCCCGTCGATACGGACGTCGCCTATCGCGGCGACGCCAAAGATTATGGCCAGGAGAATGATCCGATGGTGGGCGGCAAGGTCGGCGGAGTCAACGTCTTTGGCGGAGGCCTCGCCCTCTACAACGCCCAGGGCATCCTCATCGGCGCTCTCGGCGTCAGCGGAGACTCATCCTGCGCCGATCACAACATCGCCTGGCGCACGCGCCACAGCCTCAACCTCGACTTCGTCCCTGCCGGTGTCGGACCCGATTCCTCTCGTCCCGACAACATCGTCTACGACATCACCACCGCGCCCGGCCTTGCGCTGGGTGTAAGCGCCAGCGGCTGGGGACACCCCATCTGCAGTGAAGCCGCCGTGACCATCTCCAAGGAATTGCCCGCCGTTCAGTAGCGAGTCCCGACGCAAACAAGAAAGGCCTCCGGATCATCGGAGGCCTTTTTCGTACTTCAACCGAAACCGCTCTTACTTCACCTTGAGGAAGATAATGACCAGCGTGAACAGCGTCAGCGACTCGATCAGCGCCAGGCCCAGGATAAGCAGAATCTGAATGCCCGCGCGGGCTCCCGGGTTGCGTGCGAGCGCCTCCACAGCCGATGCCGTCGCCTTGCCCTGTCCGAGGCCGCAAAGACCCGCGGCAATCGCCATGCCGATACCGGCGCCGATCGGCACCAGGCTTGCGCCTCCGCCTTCACCTGTTTGAGCGAACGCCGGCATCGCCATACACAGCACAGCCAGCGTCATGAATACGTATTGAAGTTTGCGCATTTCTTCTCCTGCTTCCCTTATGAATTGCCGTCAGTGGGTGGTTGAGGCTCACCGTGCTGGCCCCCTCACGCTCACGGCTCGGGCTGCGGCGGCGGAAGCCCTCCGCCGAGCCGATAACTCTAGTGTTCGTGCGCGACCGCCAGCGACAGGTAGATCAGTGTCAGCAACATAAACACGTACGCCTGAATCAACGCGACGAACAGGTGCAATCCCAGAAAGATCACCGGAATGCCGATCGGGATCATCGAGAAGAACACCAGCGTCAGCAAATCGCTCGCAAACATGTTCGCGTAAAGACGGATCGTCAGCGACATGACGCGTGCCAGGTTGGAGATAATCTCAATCGGCGCAATCAGCCACGAGATCCACCAGATCGGCCCCAGGAATGTCTTGGCATAGCCAACCACGCCATTCGCCCGCAGGCCCTCCCAGTTGTAGTACAGAAATGTGGGAATCGCGATCCCTAACGGGACTGCCGGCTCAGCGGTCGGCGTGTGCACCCCTGGGAGCAGTCCCATGCAATTGCAACTCAGCACGAAGACCACAATCATCGTCGCGTACGGCACAAAAGGCTCGAAGCCGTGACCGATGATCGAGTCCGCCTGGTCGCTCACAAATTCGTGGATAACCTCGGCGATATTCTGCGCCGTTCCCGGCTTCTCCACGTTGAGCGTCAGCCTCGTGACGATGAAGAACAGCAGCATCACGGCCGCAACAATCAGCTCTTCCGTGAGCCCATCGTTGATCGGTGCATTCGGACGAGTGACATGGATACCCAGTGCGGCGAGCAGGGCCGTCAACGGCGCGGCGAAGATGTGGTTCAGCAGTCGCGTCAGCGAATGAACAAGTTCGTGCATGTTTCCTGCAGTTTGTGGATTTGCTTCAGGAGCGTGACTGCCGCGCCACTTCAATCAGCAGGGCAACCGCCACCAATCCCAGCCCTGCCAAAAGCGCGTAATACGGTCCCTTTAAACACCTTAGAGTAGCATAGATGACTGCGGCGGCGAACCCTAGCCGCAGCAAAAACATCCCCAGTACCCAGCCCGTAGACCGCGGCGTCTTCTGGTTATCGAGCTTCGCATTCATCAGCTCGATCAGCTGTTGCCATTCGTACAGGCCCGTACCCGACACCACCGCTCCGGCCAGCAGCTGAACCCCGGTCTTCCACCCAAAGAGAAAGTTCAGCAGCCCGAAGCCCATCACCGCCATCGCCGCCGTCAACTTCAGCGCGCGGCGCAGCGTTGCCTTCAGATCAGCATCGGAAAAATCCAGCAGGGACTGTGCCTCGCTCATTGGTCCTTTCCCCCTGCGCGCATCGCCTGCCGCACAGCCTCAAACAGCCCCGCGGCCGAGCCAAATAGCAGTCCGACAATGTAGATCCAGTTCGTGTGCAGCCACTTGTCCAGAAGCGCACCGGCGCCCCAGCCGATCAGCACCGCCGCCGGCAGCACAAACGCAATCTGCAGCAGCCTCTCGGCCTGCGCAATAGCATTCAATCCGCCGCCGGCCGAGCTCCCGCTCTGCGATTTCCGGCCGTCCGGATTTGTCTTCTCTCCACTCATTACCCTGCCTGTTATACATCAGCCGCCGCAACGGTGCCCCATTCAAGCCCGGTGTTGGCTTGAATGGGCTGAACGGTGCCCCATTCAAGCCCGGTCTTGGCTTGAGTGGGCTGGACAATGCCCCATTCAAACCGGTCTTGGCTTGAGTAGGCCAGTCTCCCATCACGGCTATACTGACAGGAGCCAAATTCATTCAAGGAAGCCCAGTGTTCGAGTCAGACTTCGAGCGAAACCTTTTCGCTCTTCGCCAGGAAAAACTGAAGCAGATCGAGGCTCTCGGCCAGCCCGCATATCCCAACTCCTTCTCCGCGACCCACACCATCGCGGAACTCCGCGAGCGGTACGATAACGCGACAACCGAACAGCTCGAAGCCGAGCGCGTCAACGTCTCCATTGCCGGACGCATCATGGCCATCCGCGCTCAAGGCAAGGCAGGCTTCGCTCAGCTCCAGCAGAACGGTATCCGTCTGCAGATCTACGTCCGTAAAGACGCCGTCGGCGACCAGGCCTTCGAGCTCTACAAGCTCCTCGACCTCGGCGACCACATCGGAGTCTCCGGCTATCTCTTTCGCACTCGCACCGGCGAGCTCACCGTCCACGTCGAGACCATCACCTTCCTCGCCAAGGCCATGCTCGCCCTGCCGGAGAAGTACCACGGCCTCGCCGACGTTGAGCTGCGCTACCGCCAGCGCTACGTCGACCTCTTCATGAACACGCTGCTCAACGAAGGCACGCCCGCCGAGATCCACGTCCGCGACGTCTTCATCAAGCGCGCCAGGGTGCTCTCCGCATTGCGCAAATTCTTCGACTCCCGCGGATACATCGAAGTTGAAACCCCGATGATGCAGCCCATCCCCGGAGGCGCAGCCGCCAAGCCCTTCATTACACATCACAATGCGCTCGACCTTGACCTCTTCCTGCGCATCGCGCCCGAGCTCTACCTCAAGCGCCTCGTCGTCGGCGGCATCGACCGCGTCTACGAGATCAACCGCAACTTCCGCAACGAAGGCATCTCCACGCAGCACAATCCCGAGTTCACTATGCTCGAGTTCTACCAGGCCTACGCGAACTACCACGACCTGATGGACCTGACTGAAGAATGCATCAAGTTCGTCGCGCAGGAAGTGAACGGTACTACCATCGCCCACTTCAATGGAAATCAGATCGATCTGTCAAAGTGGCGGCGCTATTCGATGATCGAGGCGATTCGGGAATTTTGGCGTGGAGAGGTTGGCCCGAAACCAAGTACCGAAGATTTTCTTGATGCTTCGTCGCTCTCGCAGTGGCTGCAAACAGTCATTGAGCTTCCTGTGGCATCACCGTTGGAAAGAATCATGTCCCGCAGTTCAGATGAAGTACCCCAACATGAACATATTGGCGTACTTCGTGGTGTCCTTCGTCTCTGTAAGCTTGAACTAGAGAGAGGAGCGCCTGCTGGAAAAGCCATTGCCGACATCTTTGAAGCAGTAGCAGAGAAACACCTCATCCAGCCGACCATCATCTACGACTTCCCTCTCGCCGTCTCGCCGCTCTCGAAGCAGAAGCCCGATGAGCCCGACTGGGTCGAGCGCTTCGAGTTCTACATCGGAGGGTTCGAAGTCGGCAATGCCTTCAGCGAGCTCAACGACCCTGAAGAGCAAAGAAAAAGATTCGAGCAGCAGCTAACCCAGCGCGAGCGCGGCGACGACGAAGCCCACCAGATGGACGAGGACTATGTCCGCGCCCTCGCCTACGGCCTGCCGCCCACCGGGGGCGAAGGCATCGGTGTCGACCGCCTCACCATGATCCTCACCGGCGCCAGTTCCATCCGCGACGTGATTCTCTTCCCATTGCTGCGCCCGCGAAAAGCTGCGCAGGAATTGGAAGATTAGCGTTGCCCTTGTCATAATGAGCCGCAGGCGAAGGACCTGCTTTTCGGGACTGGTGAAATATGCTATTCCCCCAGCAGCAGCCTCTGGATCGAGCGTGCTCTCCCCGTCGTTCCGTCGCATTCGATCAGTGCCGCCGCCATGCGCGGATCGCCCTTCGCCGCTTCGAACTTTCCCGGCATGCTCGACAGAAAGCGTTGCAGCACCATCTCTTTCTCCACGCCGATCACGCTGTCATACGGACCGCTCATGCCCACGTCCGTCTGATAAGCCGTTCCCCCCGGAAGCACGCGATCATCCGCCGTCGGCACATGTGTATGCGTGCCCAGCACCGCCGTGACGCGTCCGTCGAGATACCACCCCATCGCCTGCTTTTCCGACGTCGCCTCCGCGTGAAAATCCACGAGGATCACTCGCGCCTTCACCTTCTTGAGCAGCGCATCCATCGTGCGAAACGGGTCCTCGCTCTGCGCCATGAAGACGCGCCCCTGCAGATTAATCACTGCATATCTTTGCCCGCCCGCTAACTCACCTTCATACAATCCGTATCCCGGAGTACCCGCGACAAAATTCGCCGGCCGTAATATTCTTCGCGGACGATCATGGCTCTCTTCCGGCACAGACTGCATATACTCGATAATCTCGCGCTTGTCCCACACATGATTTCCCGTCGTCAGCACGTGCGCGCCCAGATCGAACAGATCATCGGCGATCGCCGGCGTAATCCCGAAGCCGCCGGCGGCATTCTCACCGTTGACGACCACCAGATCGACACAGTGCTGAGTAATCACGTGCGCCAGGTGTTCGCGCACAATGCGTCGCCCGGCGCTGCCAAAAACATCGCCAACAAAAAGAATCTGCAAAGCTTGTATTTCTCCCCCACTTAGATGAAGAAACTTCGATCCTATACTGTTTCCCCCTAAGAGTCGCAGTCACGATCACAATTTCATGATCGTAAATCGAAGTTTCCCCCATAAGATCGGCAAAACCTGTGTTAGCGTGGCATCATGGCCATCAATACCCGATTCGCCACCGGCGTCCACGCCCTCGTCTTGCTCGCTGCCGAACCGGATGTACTGCAGACCTCTGAGGACGTTGCTCGCAAACTGAACACTAACCCTGTAGTTATTCGTCGAGTTTTCTCGCTGCTGCAACATGCGGAGTTAGTCGAGAGCCAGAAAGGTCCGAACGGCGGCTCGAAACTTGCACGCTCCGCTAAAGAAATCACCCTCAGCGATATTCATCGCGCCCTCAACACCGGAGGCCTCCTTCACGGAGCCAACTTCTCCGGCTCGCAATCCAAAGTCAGCACAGCCCTCGAACAGATCTTCTCCGACGTCGCTCGCGCCGTCGAAAAGGAACTAGACCAGACCACCCTGAGCCAGCTGGTGAAAAAAATCACCAAAAAAACCAAACACTAATCACCACTCTCAGAACGGCACATCTCAGTCTCCGGCCGCATTTCCGTTATTCGGAAAAACGCACACCTGCGCCTTGCCACCGGCGCAGAAGTAACGACGCAATCACGATCAACGCCAGGGTAAGCCCGGTCCATAAACCTGAAAGGCCCCACCCTAGCTTGAAGCACATCAGCGCACCAAGCGGCAGCCCGAACAACCAGTAGCCCGCGAAGTTCGTCAGCATCGGAAAGCGCGTTTCGCCCATCCCGCGCAGCGCGCCCGTTGCTACCGTCTGGCAACCGTCGAAAATCTGGAACGCCGCCACAATCACCAGAATGTGCGCCCCCAGCGCCAGAATCTGCGGATCGCGGCTATAGATCTCCATGATCGGCCGCGGAATCACCAGAAAGGCCAGTGCCGCGAGCACCATGAATCCCACTCCCAGCCCCACCGCCATCCATCCTGCCCGCCTCGCTCGCGCCGGATTCCCCGCCCCGATCGCGTGCCCTACAGCAACCGCCGCGGCCGCGGAAATTCCCAGCGGAACCATGTAGGTGTACGCCGCGCAGCTCAGCGCAATCTCATGTGTGGCCAGCGCGACGGCATCGAGATGCGACGCCATGATCGTCGCCGCGCCAAACGCCGCAACTTCCAGCACCACCTGGAAGGCCGCCGGCACGCCCAGGCTCAGCAGTGCGCGAACACGCTCCCAGTCCGGTCCCGGCCAGTGGGCAAACAACGGATGCCCGCGCCCGCGCTCGTGCCGCCACGCAAAATACATCAGCACCGCAGCCATGTAGATGCGCGCAACCACCGTCGAAAGCGCCGATCCCCTTACGCCCAGCGCCGGCATGCCCAGCTTTCCGTAGATGAAGATCCAGTTGCCCGCAAGATTCACCAGGTTTGCGGAGATCAGCGCAAAGGTCACGGGCCGCACCAGCCCCACTCCCTGCAGATATCGCCGGAAGCCCCCATACACCAGCAACGGGAAGGTGCTCCAGTTCAGAATGCTCACATATGACCGCGTGTAGTTCCCCACCAGCGGATCCACGCCGTGCCTCGTGAACAGCGGCTGCGCCACCACAATGAACAGCATCAGCAGCGGAGTAAACGCCAGCGCGATATACATCGCCTGCGCCAGCCAGCGATGGCAGTTATCGTAATCGCGCGCTCCCCAAGACCGTGACACCATCGTGTCCAGTCCCAGCAGCAGTCCGATCCCAAACAGCGACGGAGCATAGTAGATCGCGTTGCCCAGCCCCACTGCTCCAATCGCTGCCGGACCCAGCTTGCCAACCATGATCACGTCCACCACCGTCATGGTCATCCACCCGATCTCCGACAGCGCCACGGGAATCGCTAGCGCCAGAAGCGCGCGCAATTCGGCGCCCAGATTCACGCGTCCATCGTGTTCATCGAAGACCTGCGTATCGGGTTGCGTCTGCGGAGCCTGCATCGATCAAACCAGCCTGAATCCCCCGATTCTACCTGCAGGATTCGCAACCGCTGGCTGTGTTAAATTCAAAAGAGTTGTAGCTGGAGAGATGGCCGAGTGGCTGAAGGCGCACGCTTGGAAAGCGTGTATGCTCGAAAGGGCATCCAGGGTTCGAATCCCTGTCTCTCCGCCACTCAACTCCCTGAAATTACCGGCTCGAAGCCGACGCTGATCTCCCCGCATCCTTCGGCTACACTCCCGATATGCGAACGCTCCTCTTCCCCGTCTTGTACGGATTGGTCTTGTGCGCGCAGCCTCTGCTTCTCGCCCAGGCCCCTTCGCCTCTGCCTGAAAAAACTCCACATGCTGCGATCGACCGTGACCTCATGGAAGTCACCGTCGAGCGCCTGCACGCGCTTTATCGCGAGCATCGCTATACCGTCGCGCAGGTAGTTCAATGGCACCTCGACCGCATTGCGCGCTACAACGGCGTCTATCGCGCTGTGCAGACCATTACCGCGAAAGAGGCGCTCGCCGAAGCAGCCCGTGAAGACGTGGAGGCGAAGCATCCCGGCTTCCGTCCCGGACCGTTATGGGGCGTGCCTATCGTAATCAAGGCCAATGCCAGCATCGCCGGCCAGGTCACCACCGACGGCTGGATCGGCTACATGCTTCCCGGTCACGAGCTGGTTGCGCCGCGCGATGCAACCATCGTCTCCAGACTCCGCATCGCCGGCGCGATTCTCATCGGCATCACGAACATGCCCGACTTCGCCGCCAGCGACACTACTCGTTCCACCGCCTTCGGCCGCACGGGCAACGCGT
>Ga0335075_10013318_pt1 | contig 12390 bp, 7 predicted proteins | sample Lox_Sample_24_FD_206723 | JGI IMG/M metagenome (GOLD analysis project Ga0335075, IMG submission 206723) | Soil microbial communities from Loxahatchee National Wildlife Refuge, Florida, United States - Lox_Sample_2.4 | ecosystem: Environmental > Terrestrial > Soil > Wetlands | place: USA: Florida... | reverse complement strand
CGCGGATCGTGGCCCAGCTCGGCACGCTCGCGGTGCACGGCGTGGCGGTGCGGCCCGGCCACCCGGTCGTGCTCGGGGTGGTCGAGGGCACGCCCGTGCTCGGCGCCCCCGGCTACCCGGTGTCGGCGGCGCTGACCTTCGACATCTTCGCCGAGCCGGTCCTGGCCGAGCTGGAGGGATCCGCGCCCCGCCGCCGCCCGCGGGCCCGGGCGCGGCTGGCCCGCAAGCTGGCGTCCCCGCTCGGCATGGACGACTGGGTGCGGGTACGCCTGGGCATGGTGGGCGGGGCCATGGTTGCCACCCCGCTGCCGCGCGGCGCCGGCGTCCTCACCTCGCTCGTCCGGGCCGACGGGCTGCTCGTCGTCCCGGCCGGGCTGGAGGGGCACCACCCCGGCGATGAGGTCGACGTGGAACTCCTGCGCGGCCTCGACGAGATCTCCGGCACGATCGTCGCCATCGGCTCGCACGACCTGGTCCTGGACCTGGCCGCCTCGGCGCTGCGCGCCGGCGACCCGCGCGTCACGCTCGCTTCGTCGAACGTCGGCTCGCTCGGCGGCCTGGTGGCCCTGCGTGACGGGCTGTGCCACATCGCCGGGTCGCACCTGCTGGACCCGGCGACCGGCGAGTACACCCTGCCCTACCTCGACCGCATCCTGGCCGGGCAGGACGTGTCGGTCGTGCGCCTGGTGCACCGCGACCAGGGGCTGATGGTCGCCGCCGGCAACCCTCTGGGCCTGAAGGGCATCGACGACCTGACCCGGCCGGGCGTGCGCTACGTCAACCGCCAGCGGGGGGCCGGTACCCGCGTCCTGCTCGACCATGAGCTGCGGGAGCGGGGGATCAGCGCCGACTCGATCGACGGCTACCTGCGCGAGGAGCCCACTCACCTGGCCGTGGCCGCCGCGGTGGCGGCCGGGCGCGCCGACGCCGGGCTGGGCATCACGGCGGCGGCGCGGGCCTTCGGCCTGGATTTCCTGCCGGTAACCCGCGAGCCCTACGACCTGGTCCTCAGCGCACGGGAGATGGATAGCCCGCGCCTGGCGCCGCTCTGGGCGCTGCTGGAGTCCCGCCGCTTCCAGGCAGCCGTGCGGGACCTCGGCGGTTACGGCACCGAGGAGATGGGCCGGCGGATCAGGTAGCCGTCGCGGCCGCGGCTGTGCCAGGCCGCGGTGGCCGCCGCCAGCAGGCCCGTGAAGATCACTATGCCGGCGAGCACGTAGAGATTCCAGCCGATGAGCTGCGTTCCGTGCAGGTGGAAGATCTCGCTCATCGGGTGCTTTCTGGTGTTGAAGCCAACGAGGCCGTGCGGGACGAACGCGAGCTTCCCGGTCCACTTCATCGGCCAGTCGGCAAACACCGCGAACAACGCCACACCGAGGGCCAGGTACGCGGCCCTGGCCGCGCCCCGGGCCCGGGCGGCGGCGTCGGCCAGCAGTGCCAGCACCGGCACGATCCACACCCAGTGGTTGTCCCAGCTGATCGGCGAGACCAGCACCCCGGTCACGGCGCAGGTCACCCAGCCGGCGGTCGGACGGCCAGCCCGGGCCAGCAGGGCCGCCGCGGCCAGGCCCAGGCAGGCGACGACGACCGCGGCAACCAGCCACACCGCGGTGACCGAGCCCGTGCCATCGGGAGTCCTGGTGAGGAGCGCGAGCAGGGACTGGTTCAGCATCGAGCCGAGGCTCTGGTTCGTGAAGTTCCCCGCGTGCAGGAAGTACCCGGTCAGCCACCACTTCACCGACTCGCCGGGCAGGACGGCAAAGCCGATCACCACGGTGCCGGCGAAGACGGCGACGGCGACGGCGGCCTGGCGCACCTTCCCCGCCAGGATCAGGTAGGGGATGAAGATCAGCGGCACCAGCTTGATGCCGGCCGCCAGGCCAACGCCGAACCCCTTCCACCGCCGGTGGTCGGGCTGGCACATGTCCCACGCGATGAGTGCCATCAGCACAAGCTCGATCTGGCCGACCCGGACCGAGCGCAGCACGGGCTCGGTCCACAGCGCGACGGCGGACACGGCCAGCACGGCGGCCCCGCGCCGCTGGCCATGCCAGCCGAGCTGGCCGAAGGTGACCCAGACCGTCACCACCATCGCGGCCAGGCTGGCGACGGTCATCAGCCACTTCAGCACCTCCCACGGAAGCAGCGATCCGGCCGCGAATCCCATGGCGGCGAACGGCGTGTAGAGCCACTGCACGCCGGGCCGGTACTGCCAGGTGTACAGCCTCGCCGGGTCATGCCGCGTTATCAGGCCCGCGTGGTTGTAAATGTTCAGGTCGAACCAGTCCAGCGTCAGGCCGAGCCGGTGAGTCGCCACGTCGGCAACGTAGGCGGCCAGCGCGATCGCGAACACGGCCGCCGCGAAGCCGAGCGCCCACGTGGCACGCCGGACTCTGGCGGGCTGGATCCCGACCGGATTCCGCAGGCCCACTCCTGCCTGTGCCATCAACGTCCTTCCTGGGCCATCGATGTGCCGGATTTTCCGGGAGCCCCGCGCGACGCTGTCAGTGCCCCGCCGGCGCGGGCACGACCCGCTACCCGTTACTGGCCCGCGCAATCCCCGAGTGCGGCACAGCCCACAGAGCAGGCGCCGCCGTCGCGTGGCCGGGGCCTTACCCTACCGACGATCCCGGCGGCGCTGAGTCAAGTGCGAGTCATAGCATGGTCAAGCTTCCGAGTGACGGGCTGTTCATAATCCGTCACGCGCTGACGCCATGCCGCGCCGACCGCGACCGCGAGCAGCGCGAGGCCGGCCAGCACGAACAGGTTCGCGCTGACTGGCTCGAGGCCACCGGGCAGCGGATATACCTCGCCCACCGGAATTCGGCCCCACGCGCCGAACAGCGCCGCCACGGCGGCGGCCAGCGCCCACCACGCCCAGCGCGCCGAGCCCCTGGCCCGCAGCGCCGTATCCGCGAACAGCGCCAGCGCGGGCACGACCCAGATCCAGTGATGGTCCCAGCTGATCGGGAAGATGAGCAGTGACGTCAGCTCGCATGTCAGCCAGCCGGCCACGGCGCGCCCGGCGCGGTCGAGCAGCGCGGCGGCACCCAGGCCTCCTGCGGCGATCACGGCAGAAAGAGCAAGCCAGATCGGCGTCGCGTGACGCACGCTGTGAATCGACCGGGCGATCAGGCCGAGTACCGACTGGTTCAGCAGGGATTTCACGTCCCCGACATTACTGGCGTGCAAAAAGTATCCGGTGAGCCAGTATTTATCGGAGGCGTGCGGCAGAAATACGAAGCCTATCGCCACGGTGCTTGCAAAGGCGGCCGTCACCACCAATGCCTGGCGCACTTTCCCCGTCAAGAACAGATATGGGATGAATACCAGGGGCGTCAGCTTGATGCCGGCGGCAATGCCGATGCCGGCTCCCTTCCAGCGCCGGTGATCCGGCTGGCAGATGTCCCAGACGATCAGCACCATCAGCAGCGGCTCGATCTGCCCCAGGTGCAGGGCGCGCTGCACCGGCTCGAGCCACAGCGAGACGGCGGCGACGGCCGCTAGCGCGGTTGCCCGCCGGCGGCCCCGCCAGCCGAGCGCGCCAAGGGTCAGCCAGAGGGTGACGCCGATGGCGGCAAGGCTGGTCACGGTCATCAGCCATCTCAGCAGCGCCCAGGGCAGCAGCGAGCACGCGGCGAACACCATCGCGGCGAACGGCGTGTACGTGAACTTGATTCCCCGCTTGAACTGCCACGAGTAGAGCCGGCGCGGCGTGCTCCTGGCGATCAGGCCGCCGTGGTTGTATACGTTCAGGTCGTACCAGTCCAGCAGCTGGCCGGGACGGTGCAGGAGAACGTCAGCGAGGTACGCCGCAGCCGCCACCGCCCAGAATGCGACCGCCACCATAAGAGGCCAGCGCCGCTGCCGGGGCAAGAACCCGGTGCCACTGGCCCATTTAAGCCTGGGCCCGGCAGCTACCATCGGGCATCCTTTCTGGTCTCGCCGCGGCCCGGTACAGCTGTCCAGTGAACGTGGTTATCCAATGAACGCGGTCACGATACCCGCGGGCGGACGAAAGAAGGGTCAAGCGCGGGTCAGGTTATAGCCAGAGTCCAACCGGCCTTTGGTCATCGATTACCCAAAGGTCATTTAGCAAACGACAAGCAACGGGCGCGCGCCGCTGCCACCCTCGCCGCGCGGCCGTCTTGCGGCGTAGGCGGCCGGCGTGGTGGCATGCGTACGAACAGGTTCCCGCGGGGGCCGGCCCCGGAGTTCCACCGGCTAGGAGGTAAGGCGTGACGGCAGAGATCTTGCGCGAGCGGGCGGAGATAGAGCGGGCGGCCTGGGGCGACGCGGGCGCGACCGTCGCCGCCCGCCTGGCGGTCACGGCGGAACGCTGGGGCGGCGAGCCCGCGTACTCCGACCGCGACGACGGCGGGCCATGGCAGACCATCACCTGGGAGCAAACCCGGCAGCAGGCGCTGGAACTGGCCGCCGGGCTGGTCGACCTCGGCCTGGAACCAGGGGACCGGGTGGCGCTGATGCTGCCGAACCGGGTCGAGCACGTGCTGGCCGACTTCGCGGTCATGCACGCCGGGGGAGTGCCGGTCACCGTCTACGCCACCCTGGCTGCCGATCAGGTTCGCTACGTGGCGGCCGACTGCGCCGCGACGATCGCGGTGCTCGACGGCGCGCCCGAACTGGCGCGCTGGCAGCCGGTGCTCGCCGAGTTGCCAAACCTGAAGAAGGTGATCGTCAGGGACGCGTCCGCGTGCCCGGCGGGGGACCCGTATCTGACCTGGGCGGAGCTCTTCGAGCGCGGCCGGGACCGGTACGCCGCGTCGCCGGAAATCGTCGCCGGCCGGGTGGCCGGGATCGATCCCGATGACGCGGCGACCGTGCTCTACACATCGGGCACTACGGGAAACCCCAAGGGCGTCATCATCACGCACCGCAGCGTGCTCTACGAGGTCGCGACCGGCGACGTCACCGGCTTCGTCGAGCCGCGCACCCGGTGGGTGTCCTACCTGCCGCTCGCCCACATCGCGGAGCGGATGTTCACGATCTACCTGCCTGTGCACTACGCCTGGCACGTCCATTTCTGCCACAACGCAACCACCGACCTGCTCGCGACGCTCGGTGCGGTCAAGCCAACCGCGTTCTTCGGGGTGCCGAGGGTCTGGGAGAAGATCCAGGCGGGCATCCAGGCGCTGCTGGCCGGCGAGCAGGATCCGGCCAGGCGCGCGGCCGTCGACGAGGCAATGGCGACCGGCCGCAAGTACGTGAAGAGCTGCGAGTTCGGCAATACCACCCCGGACGACCTGGCCGAGGAGTTCCGCCGGGCCGACGAGACCGTGCTGCAGCCGGTCCGGTCGCTGCTCGGCCTCGGCGAGGCGACGATCGTGGTCAGCGCGGCCGCGCCGCTGCCGCCGGACGTGGCCGAGTTTTTTGCCGGGCTCGGCCTGAAGATCCTCGACGTCTACGGGATGACGGAGACCACCGGCGCGTTCACGACCAACCTCCCGGATGCATTCCGGCTGGGGACCGTGGGGAGGCCCGTACCGGGGATCGAAGTCTGGATCGCCGACGACGGCGAGATCCTGACCCGCGGGCCGCTCAACACCCCGGGGTACCTCAACCTGCCCGAGCGGACCGCCGAGCTGATCGACGCCGACGGCTGGCTGCACACCGGCGACATCGGGTCGCTCGACCCGGACGGATTCCTGTCGGTTGTGGACCGGAAGAAGGAGCTGATCATCACGTCGGGCGGGGAGAACATCTCCCCGGCAGCGATCGAGAACCTGCTGGTGGCCCACCCGCTGATCGGCCAGGCGCTCAGCTTCGGGGACGGCCGGCCGTACGTGGTGGCGCTGCTGACACTCGATGGCGACGTGGCGCCGGCGTGGGCCAGGGCGCACGGCATCGAGGCATCCTCGCTCGCACAGCTTGCCGAGGAGCCCGCGGTCCTCGAGGCGGTAGGCCAGGCCGTGGCCGACGCGAACCAGCACCTGGCCCGCGTGCAGCAGGTCAAGAAGTGGCGGCTGCTGCCGGTGGAATGGACCGCGGAAAGCGAGGAGCTGACGCCGACCCTGAAGCTCAAGCGCCGCGTGGTGCACGCCAAGTACGCCGACGCGATCGACGCCCTGTACGAGAGCTGAGCCCCGCGGTCAGGGAGCGCCGGGGATCGTGACCGTGGCCTCGACCACGACCCGGCCGGCGTGGCGGAACGTCAGCGTCAGCGGCACCTGCTGACCGGCCAGCAGCCGGGGGCCACCGATCAGCACGGCGTCGCTGCCGGACGGCGTGAGCGTCAGAACGCCATGGGCCGGGACGGCCAGGCTCGTGACGACGCGCGCGGAATCGCCGCCAGCGTCTGCGCGGTCCGGCCGGGTCAGGATCACCCGCCTGGCGACAGGGCTGCTCACGGCCGTCAGGACGTCGGGGCTCCCGGAGACGTTGCGGATGGTCAGGTAGCAGGCCGCGTTTGGCTGCGGTGCGCCGGCGGGCCCGGGATTGAGCGAGTGCATGGGGATGGCGGCCAGCGTGACCTCGATCCGGACCCTGTTGACGGTGATGGTCCCGGCCCCGCCGGCGGTGACCCACGCCGACAGCAGCGCGATCGCGACCGTGGCGCAGATGACCGGGCCCGCCACGGCCCGAACGAGGTTGCGCAGCCAGCTTTCATCTGGTTCCGCGCGGGCGGTCACCGGGCACCTGGCCGGAAGCGCCGCAGCCGCAGGCTGTTGAACACCACGAACAGAGAACTGGCCGACATGGCGACGCCGGCGAACAGCGGGTTCAGATCGTGCAGCATCGCGAGCGGGATCGCGATCACGTTATAGCCGAACGCCCACCTGAGATTGGCACGGCTGACGGCCAGGGTGGCGCGTGCGAGCTCGAGCGCGTCGGCGATGGTCCGGGGATCACCGCTGATCAGGGTCAGGTCGGCTGCACCGATTGCCGCGTCGGCCCCCGTGCCGATGGCCATTCCCAGGTCCGCCTGCGCCAGCGCGGCGGCATCGTTCACGCCATCGCCGACCATCGCGACCGGGACCCCGTCGGCCTGCAGGTCCCTGATGACCTGCACCTTGCCCTCCGGCCGGATGTCCGTGACGACACGTTCCGGCGGGATGCCCAGCTGGCCCGACATCACCTGGGCGGCCCGCTGGCTGTCCCCGGTCATGAGCGCCGGCGACAACCCGAGGCCACGCATGCGGGCCACCGCTTCGGCGGCGCCGGGCCGGACCGTGTCACCCACGGACAGCACGGCGCGGGCCCGCGAATCCCAGCCGGCCACGACCGCCGTGCGGCCCGCCGCCTGCGCGGCATCGGCGGCCTGGCACAGCCGGGAGGGCAGGCTGAGCCCACGCTCGGACGCGAAGAGCCGGCTGCCGATCACGACCTTGCGGCCGTCGACGATGCCCTTGACACCGGCGCCGTGCACGCTGACGAAGTCGGTCACCTGCTCCAGATGACCGAGCCGGGCCGCTGCCATCCCGGCGATCGCCTGACCGACCGGATGCTCCGAGAGGTCCTCCACCGCGCCGGCGAGCCGGAGGGCTTCCTCCTCGTCGGTGCCGGCCACCACGCAGATGTCATGCACCGTCATGGCGCCGGTCGTCAGCGTCCCCGTCTTGTCCAGGACGACGACGCGTACCCGGCCAGCCGTCTCCAGCGCCTGGGCGCTCTTGACCAGGACGCCCAGCTCGGCGCCGCGGCCGATCGCGGCCAGCAGAGCTGCGGGCGTGGCCAGGCCCAGCGCGCACGGGCACGCCACCACCAGGACGGCGACCGCCGCGCTCCACGCGGCAGCCGGCGGCAATCCGGCACCCAGCCAGAAACCGAGAGTGGCAACCGCCACGCTGATCACACACGGCACGAAAATGGCGGCGACCCGGTCGGCCAGCCGCTGAGCGGAGGCCTTACTCGCCAGCGCCTCGCTGACCAGCCGGGTGATCTGGGCGAGCTTCGTGTCGGCGCCCACCCTCGTCGCGCGCACTACCAGCCTGCCGCTCAGGTTGACGCAGGCGCCGGTCACCTCATCGCCAGGGCCGACCTCGGCCGGCATGGACTCGCCGGTGAGCATCGAGGCGTCGACCGCCGAGCGCCCGTCCACCACGACACCGTCAGTCGCGATGCGTTCACCCGGCCGGACCACGAATTGCTCGCCATGGTCCAGCTCGCCGACGGGGACGCGGTGCTCTCCGCCGTCACGGACCACCAGCACGGTCTTAGCGCCGAGCTCTGCCAGCGCGCTCAGCGCCGCACCCGCGCGGTCCCTGGCCCGCGACTCCAGGTAGCGGCCGGCCAGCACCGCGGCAGTGACCCCTGCCGCCACTTCCAGGTAGATGGTGCCGCCGCCAGCCGGGCTTGCCGTCAGCGTGAAGCGCATTCGCATGCCGAGATCACCGGCACCGCCGAACAGCAGCGCGTACACTGACCAGCCGAGCGACGCGAGGATACCGAGGCTGACCAGCGTGTCCATTGTGGCGGAGCCGTGGCCCAGACCGCGCCAGGCCACCCGGTACAACGGCCATGCGCCCCAGGTAGCGACCGGGGCGGTCAGCAGCAGGCTCACCCATTGCCAGCCCCAGAACTCAGCGGCGGGAACTGTGGACATGACAATGACCGCAACGGCCAGCGGGATGCACACCATCAGGCGCCTGCCCAGCGCCCGGCCGGACCTGGGCGCTCCGGGCTGATCGTCCGGCGACCCTGCGGGCCTGGCAAGCTTCGCCGTGTATCCGGTGCTCCTGATCACGCCGATGAGCTCGTCAACGTCGCGGTCGCCGGTGCTGGCGATATAGGCCCGCTCCGTGGCGTAGTTCACCGAGGCCGCCACTCCGTCGAGCCGGTTCAGCCGCCGCTCGATCCGCGCGGCGCAGGAGCCGCAGCTCATGCCGCTGATAGCCAGCTCGATGAGCCCGCTCTCGCGAGTCGACGTCTCGCTCACGGCCGACTCTCCCTCGCAGCGATCCCGGCCAGAGGCGAGAGCGGGCCGGCTGGACGCGGTGCTCCCATCCTCATTGGCTGTCCGTTGGCGGGCGCGGGGGAGTTGACCGTTGTTACCGGTCCCAGGTGCGCTCCTGCGGCGTAGGCGCTGCCGAAGATGACGCCGAGCAGGATCAGGAAGCCGCACAGCTTCGCAGCGGGGCTCACGGCTTCCCCTGCACAGCGCGGCGGGAGCCGGCCAGGCAGCGCCGGTCGTCCGCGTCCCGTGTCATCGGTGCTCACTCGCCTGCAGCAGGTCGAGCGCGTACTGCGGCCAGTACTGGCCGGCCGCAGGGCCGCCGTTGCACGGCCCGTCGCTGGCACCCGGGTCTTTGATCCACAGGTACGCGTCAATGCCCGCCGGCCCGGGATCCAGCCGCGGAGTGACCCCGAGCGCCCGGCCCGGCGGATTGCACCACTGCGGGGCATCGGGGCCGGTGTACGGGCCGTTGCCGTTGCGGCTGGTGTCGATGACGGCCCCGGCCTTGCCGCCGAGGGCGTGCTCCAGCTGGCGGCTCCAGGTCACGACGTCCGCCGTCCACTGGAAGTTCGACACGTTCGCCGAGAACCCACGGCCATAACGGATGCCGGCCCGCTCGAGCGGCCCCACGAGCTGCGCCGGATCCGGGAACATGCCGGGATTGCCGGCATCGAGGTAGACGCGGGCGTGCGGCAGGGCCCCCAGCCGCTGCATCGCGTACCGGAGCAGCTCGTAGCGCTCGGCAGCCTGCGACGGGGTGAGGCAGCCGCGGACGATGTCCGGCAGGGCGTCGGGCTCGACGACGACGATGTCGTCGCCGGTGCCGATCGCGGCGGCCAGCTGCCTGATCCACAGCCTGTAGCCCGAGGCCGTGGGCCCGTAGGCGGTTGAGAGCTTTCCGCAGGCGTCACGGTCGGGCAGGTTGTAGGTGACGATCACCGGGATGGCATGGGCCTTCGCGGCGGCCAGCGTCACCTGCCTGGCCTCCTGCATGTCGTATGACTCCCCGGCCAGCCAGATGCCCGACGGGGTCTGCGCGATCTCCTTCAGCGCGGCCGCCTCTGCCTGATGCCCATTGACCTTCAGAAGGGCGGCGGCGGCGAACAGCGGATTGCCGGGAAACGTGTAGAGCCGGGTGGGCGCGGTGGTACCTGCCGTGATGCCCGAAGCCGTGCCGCAGGCCGCGGCGGAGAACAGCGCCGCCACGACGGCCGCGGCCAGGGCGAGGGCATGCCAAGCCCGCAGGCCCGGCGCCCGGCGCCCTGGCCGCCGCTCGCAGCGGCGCTGCCCCATCCGCCAGGTCATGGCACGCGAACCCAGTAACCCGTCGACGGGAGCCCTCTGTGGTTGACCGCGAACAGCATGTAATAGCTGGGCGGCACCAGGTTGTCGTTCGACGGGAGGGTTATCCGCAGCTCGCCGTTGCCGCCCTGGGTGAAGCTGACGGCGATCGACCGCTGGTTGACGTCGGTGACGTGGGTTGGGTTGTCGGGCCGCATCAGCCGCAGGTACTTGATGCTGGACGCCTGCGACACCTTGATGAGGTAGCTGTGGCCCAGGTCCATGACCTTGGGCGCGGCCAGGACGCGCGGCCTGGTGCCCTGAAAGAGGTACGGCGGGTAGTAGATGTCGATTTCGTGGTTGAACGTCTGCCCCTCGGTGTCCTGCTTGTTGCCGTAGAGGGGGTTCCCGCCGAGGGTGAGCACGCTGCCGTTGGGCAGCAGGATCCCGCCGGAATGGTAGTCACGGCCGGTGATCGAGTCGGCGGCCCAGGAGAACGAGTCGGTGGCCACGCTGTAGATCCGTGTGTCCCGGTTGTCGCTTCCGTGCATCCCGCGGTAGTACCGTGACCCGCCGGTCACCAGCACCTCATCGTTGGGCAGCAGCACGGTGATCGGGTAGCGCGTTGGCTGGGCCAGGTTCGGGCCGCGTACCCAGTGCGGGTCCGGGGCGGCGGTGTCGATCAGCGCGGTGCGCGCCGTGGATGACATTGACTGGCCCACGCCGCCGCCGCCCAGCACCATGAACGTCTGATTCTGGGCGGGCGGCAGCAGAACCGAGGCGCTGGTTTCCAGGTCCTTCGGAACCGGTATGCCGGGCACCGGCCGGAAGGCGCCGCTCTTCACGTTCAAGAACCCGGGCGTGCGCCATGCGGCCGTCGCCGGGCCGTACCCGGCGTTGGACCCGGTGAAGAACAGTTGCCCGTCCTCGGTCAGGAACGTCGCCGGGTACGTCGGGAACCCGTGGACCGGGCCCGTGGTCCAGGTGCCCGTCTTCGGGTTGTACATCTCGCTGTTCATCGTGATCTGGCCCACCTGGTTCAGCCCGGACATCGCCATCACCATGCCGTTGCCCAGCTCGGCCAGGGTGGGATACCAGCGGGCGTAGTTCATCGAGTTGACCTTGACGAACCGCGAGGTCCTGACGTCGAAGATGTACGCGTCTTTGGTTCCCTCGAAGTTCTGCTTCTGCAGGGTCATCGGCGTGCCGATTCCGTACAGGAGGTGGTTGGTCTGCGGGCCGAGCAGGCCCTGGATCTGGTATTGCTCGGCGGTCTCGATGAGCGAGCCCTTGCCCTTCTTGACCGCATCCACCCAGACGCTCTGCTGGCCGGCGACGACGGCCGGCTTGCCGCCGTTCACGCCCGGGCGCCTGGTGGCGCGCGGGATCGTCATCGCCATGGCCGTGGCGAACTGCACCCCGTTCGGGGAGGTGAAGATCGTGCCCTTGGGCAGGTTCCAGGCCTGGGCGGTGTCATTGTTCATGACCGTCATCGCGCCGGCGGCGTACTTCGGCTTCAGGTTCTCGTAACGGGCGGTCCCGCCCGCGACCAGGATGTTCCCGTCGGGCAGCTCGATGTGGCCGGCGCAGAACAGGTCCCACGGCGTGTGGATGAGCCGCATCTGCATGGTCTCGGGATTGAGCAGGAGGGTCTTGAAGGTCCCGGCGTTGAAAAAGGCCTGGTTGTTGCCTGACCCCGCCATGATGAGCACGTCGCCGTTATGGAGCAGCGTCGAGTGGATGCCGTTCACCTGGAATTTGCCCGGGATATCCAGCTTGACCCAGAGCCCGTACTTAGCCTCGTACGCGGGCCTGGTGATCTGGTGATGGTGATACCAGTCCGAAACAGCGGCCCCGACCGTCGGCACGTTGACGGCGACAACGCCGCCGACCGCCAGCGCGAGGGCTGGCACACCCAGCATGCGGCGCCACCTCCGGCGCCGTGCCCAGGGATCAAACTCGGGGCTGGTGCCTTCCGGTGCAAGCACAGGGGAACTGGTCATGGCTCCACGCGCTCCATTCTCGGGGGCGGAAGTTGCGGATGCGGTGAGGGTGAGGGTGGTGCTGGTGGTGGTGCCGACCGGTGCCTTCCGGCGTCTCGCACGGGGCGATCTCGCACGGAGCGCTCCCGCACGGCGCCCATGGCGCGATCGGTCAGCCAGATCCCGACGGGTGCCAGGCAGACCGCCAGGATG
>Ga0335075_10013317_pt1 | contig 12390 bp, 10 predicted proteins | sample Lox_Sample_24_FD_206723 | JGI IMG/M metagenome (GOLD analysis project Ga0335075, IMG submission 206723) | Soil microbial communities from Loxahatchee National Wildlife Refuge, Florida, United States - Lox_Sample_2.4 | ecosystem: Environmental > Terrestrial > Soil > Wetlands | place: USA... | reverse complement strand
AGACCCGGCCGGTGATCGACGGCATGAAGTTGTCCTCACAGATCGTGAGGTAGCCGTCGAGGAACCGGTCGTGCTTGACGAAGTCGAGGTACTTCTGGATCTGCTCGCCGGTCGGGCAGGCGTTGTTACACGGCGGCATCTTGTCCCGGTACACGGGCCGGAAGAAGCGGAAGTTGCCGGTCGGGAACAGCCGCTGGCCGTCCTTTTCGGTCGGCGGCGGGGTCACGCCCGCGATCGGCAGCCTGAGGTGCGCGGGAACGTGGGTGCCGCGTACGGACATGGAGCCTCCCTCGTCGGTGATCAGCTAGCCGTCGGTGACGGGCGGAATTCCAGAACCCGGTGCTGCTCGGCCCCCCGGTACATGGCGTCGCGGTCGGCGACCACCTCGGCGAGGTCGTCGATGGCCAGCGTGCCGGTGGTGGCGACCAGCGCGCCGATGACCGGCGCGGCCACGCCCAGGCCGATGGCCAGCCGCTCGACGGCACCCTCGGTGGACATCCGGTCGAAGGCCAGCTCGGACAAGTTGCGGACGAACATCCACGGGCTGTCGCCGCGCTGCTCGGCCAGGCCGACCCCGTCGACCACGACCAGCCTGGCCAGCTTGGCCCGCATCCGGTCGGGCAGGAACTTCAGCAGGTACTCGGGATCGCGAGCCGAGTTGACTACCAGGGTGCCTTCGCCGTCGCGGGTGCCGCGGAAGAAGTTGACCGCCTTGATGATGGTCTCCTCGATCAGCACCACCCAGTCGGGATGCGGGTTCTCGTAGATGAAGCGGTCGAGGATCGGGGTGTCACCGAACCGCGCGTAACGGCGCACCAGGCAGTTGGTCCGGTCCGGGTCGTCGATGTAGTCGCTGACGTTCTCGGTGTGGTAACCGGCCTTGCGGGCGGCGGCGGCGATGCACGAGGAGACGTCGCGCGCCTCCTTGTCCATGATTATCCCGCGGGACCAGACCGTGAGCTCGTGGTACACCGCTGCGCTCCTCACGCCGGGCTCGCTCGCGGGCTCGCCCGATTGTATACCGTCGGCAGGATACCGACATCGTACGGCCTGAGGCGCTGCCGTCAAGGCCCCTAGGGGCTGCCGTCAACGGGCCGCCCCGGGTGGGCCGCCCTTGCGTGGGCCGCCCCTGGGTGGTGGGCCGCCGCAGCGGTCACGGCCCGCGTGGATGCAACGATTGGTGCAGTCAGAAGTGACCCGCTTTCATCGGCGGCCGGCCAGCGGGTTGGCGTCGGGAAGCGGGCCCTCCCACGGATGAGCGGCCAGCACCGCCAGGTGCAGGGCGACGAGCGTGTCCTCAAGGCCGGTGATCGCGTCGGTCGTGCCGGTGCGAACCTCGGCCCGCACCAGCTCGGTGGTGGCGCCGGCCAGCGCGTAATAGGCCTGATACGGAACGGCAGGCCAGTCGGGATGGTCGCGCCGGGCCCGCCGGTGCCAGGCGCGGTTCAGCCGGGCGAAGCCGTGCAGCCCGGCCTCGACCTGCCGGATTGCGCCGGGGCCGGCCGCGGGCATCTCGATGTAGAAGGCGCGGGCGAAGGTCGGCTCCTCGGCCAGGAACCCGAGGTACGCGGCCAGGCTGGCCTGCAGCGTGGCTTCGGCGCTCGCGTCGGCGGGCTGCCGCCGGGACGCGGCCACGACCCGGTCGGTCATCAGCATGCCGCCCGCGTGGGTGGCGGCCAGGAAGCAGTCCTCCTTGTCGGTGAAGTGGGCGTAGAACGCGGCCCGCGATACCCGGGCGCCGCGGACGATGTCGGCGACGGTGACGTTGCGGAACCCGGTCCGGCCGACCGCGGCGATAACCGCCCGCAGCAGGCGCTCCCGCTGCGCCCCGCGCACCGCATTCAGCGGCAGCCCGCTGCGGCCGCGGGGCAGGCCGGGCTCACCTTCGTGAGTCCGGGCCAGAACACCCTCTTGTCTCACGGCCGGCACGCCCATACGATGGCCACATCCTTAAAAGTACGTGATCGTACTTCTGTGGTGCGGTGGGGGGTCGTTGCGGTTCCGCCTCTCGACGCCCCAGCCACCGGGGCGGAGGAGGGACTGTATGACGACTGCAACAGACGTGCCGACCGGACGGGGCGGCATGTCATTTCTGTGGCGCCGGCAGATCGACACTTATCCGGACACCGGCCCGCGGATCACTTACCTGGCCCTCACCGTGCTGGCCACGATCACGCTGTACTACGAGCTGTACGTCGGCGGTTCGGTCTCCACGCTGATCCTGGCCAACCTGCACATGAGCTTCACGTTCTTCGTGGTAACCCTGGCCTTCGGGGCCCTGATCGGGGCGTTCGGCTCGCTGTTCGCCGGGCTGGCCGACCGGTACGGCCGTGCCAACCTGGTGGTATTCGGGCTGCTGTTCACCGGGATCTTCGTGGCCTTCATCCTCCCGGCGGCGACGAGCAAGTGGGAATACACCATCGAGAGCTTCGTGGTCGGGTTTGTCGAGGGCATGTGCCTGGTGGCCACGCCGGCGCTGATCCGCGACTTCTCCCCGCAGCTCGGCCGGGGCGCGGCCATGGGCTTCTGGACCAGCGGCCCGGTGGTCGGCAGCCTGATCGTCGCGGTCGTGGGCACGAACACCGTTCCGGCCGTCGTCAACAGCACGCGGTTCTGGACCCACGAGTACCACATCTGCGGCATCGCCGGGCTGGTCGTGTTCGTGATCACCCTGATCGGGATGCGTGAACTGTCCCCGAGGCTGCGCGATCAGCTGATGGTGACCATGCGCGACCGCGCGCTGATCGAGGCCCGGGCCAAGGGCCTCGACGTCGAGTCGATGCTGCACCATCCGTTCCGCCAGCTGCTCAAGGTTGACGTGGTGGTCTCATCCCTGGCCATCTCGATCTTCCTGCTCATCTACTACTCGGCCGTCGCGTTCCTGGTCATCTACATGACCACGGTGTTCGGCTTCACGGTCAAGGACGCCAACGGGCTGGGCAACTGGGAGTGGGGCTTCAACATCGTCGCGGTGGTGCTGATCGGGATCGTCTCCGACTTGTTCCGGGTGCGGAAGCCGTTCATGGTCGTCGGTGGGCTAGCGGCCGCCGTCATGACCGTCGTGTACCTGCTGCAGTTCGGCCACCACCCCAGCTACTACACGATGGCGATCATCCTGGCCGCGCTGTCGTTCTGCCTCGGCGTGGCCTACGTCCCCTGGATGGCCAGTTTCACCGAGACCGTGGAAGCCAGGAACCCGGCGCTGATCGCGACCGGGCTGGCCATCTGGGGCTGGATCATCCGGATCGTGGTCTTCGCGGCGTACCTGATCATCCCGCTGATCATCACCTCGGTCACCCCGCTGGTCAACTACGGGTCCACGGTGCAGGCGTACGCGGCCACGTACAAGAGCGAGCTCGCGTTCGCCAGCACGCACGCGAACATCGTGGCCACCGCTCAGAAGGTCCCGCCGTCGGTGCTGGCCATCGCGAAGACGGACGCCGTGCAGCTGGCCAACGCGGCCAAGTTCGCTCCCGAGCTGGCCGTGATCCAGGCCAACCCGGCGCTGTTCGCGCAGCTCGCCAAGTACACCAACCCGGCCACGATCCCGCCGTCGCTGGCGGCCAAGGCCGTTGCCGCGGCGGGCGGCGGCGCAAAGGGCACCGCGATCCTGTCCACGATAGACGCCAACAGCGCCGCGATCTCCGGCGTGATCGCGGTCGGACCCCAGCTCGCGAAGGTGACGCCGTACGCCACCGACCTGACCACCATCGCCCCGTACTCGGCCCAGTTGACCGCGCTGTCCAAGGTGCCGTCTTCGGTGTTCGCTTACCTGAAGGCGCACGGCAGCGCGGTGACGAAGGCCGCGGCCGGCGCCCCCGGGCAGTGGCGGATCTGGTGGTGGGTGTGCTTCGGCGGGATGATCTTCTTCCTGCTCACCATCCCGCTGATGAAGGGCCGCTGGCGGCCGTCCGACGCCCGCCGGGACGAGGCTGAGCACGAGGCGATGGTTCAGTCCGAGCTGGCCAAGCTCAACACCTGAGCCCGCGCCCCGGGCAGGCGCCCTGGGCAGGTCGAGCGAGGTGGTGGGCACCACGCTGTTCCTCTAGCGACAGCGTGGTCCCACCACCTCACTCATGTTCGGGCGGCAGGTCAGCTCGCCTTCCACAGGACCAGGCTCCGGTATCCGTCCCAGAGGCCGCCGGCCGCCAGCGTCCTGCCGTCCGGGCTGAACGCGACCGAGCCCACGCCCCCCGCGGGCTGCTGGCTCAGGCCTGCGGGTGGATGGTCTCGTGCGCGGCCAGCATGGCCACGTACTTGGCAATCCGCTTGGCGCGGGTATCCGGCCGCTTCGCGTCGCCGATCCGGTACAGGATGGAGTACCTGTTCACGCCGGACAGGGTGGCGAAGAACTCACCGGCGGCCTCGTTGGCCGCCAGTTCGGCCGCCAGGTCATCGGGCACGCCCATGGCCCGCTGGCCCTCGTATGCCGCGTCCCACCGGCCGTCGGCCCGGGCCAGCTCGACCTCGCGCATCCCGGCGGGCTGCATCAGGCCCGCCTCGATCAGTTCCGCCGCCTTCTCGGTGTTGATCTTCGACCAGCGGCTGCCCGGCCTGCGCGGGCCGAACCGCTGCAGCCAGAAGTCGTCGTCCAGCCGGCCCTTCTGGCCGTCGATCCACCCGTAGCACAGCGCCACGGCCAGGGCGTCCGGATAGGAGACACCCGGCGCGCCCGAGCCCTTCTTCGGGATCTTGAGCCAGACCCCGGGAGAGACGGCGTGCTGCCCCGCCAGCCAGGACTCCCAGGCGCCCTGGTCGGCGAAACCAACAACGGGAAGATCTCCTCGAGGCATGCGGTTAGCCAACCATAGGGCTCCGACAACTTCGCAGTAGGGCCCCGAAATAGTTAGTTGTAAACTAGCAACTGATGAGAGGGACGCTGCCGGGGATGGACCAGGTCGAGCTCAGCCGCAGCCGCCGCATGCTCGTGCTCGCCATCTGCTGTACGAGCCTGTTCATCGTCGGCATCGATGTCACGATCGTGAATGTCGCACTTCCCTCGATCCAGCACGACCTGCATGCCCCCGTCTCCGGCCTGCAGTGGACGGTGGACGCCTACACGATCGTGGTGGCCAGCTTCCTGATGCTGTCCGGCTCCACGGGTGACCGGATCGGGCGGCGCCGGACCTTCCAGACCGGCCTGAGCCTGTTCACGCTCGGCTCGCTGCTGTGCAGCCTGGCGCCCGGCCTCGGCTGGCTGGTGGCGTTCCGGATGCTGCAGGCGCTCGGCGGGTCGATGCTCAACCCGGTGGCCATGTCGATCGTCACCAACACCTTCACCGACCGGGCCGAGCGAGCCCGCGCGATCGGGATCTGGGGCGCCGTCTTCGGGGTGAGCATGGCGCTCGGCCCGGTAGCCGGGGGCGCCCTGGTCGCCTCGGTTGGCTGGCGCGGGATCTTCTGGGTCAACATCCCGGTCGGCATCGCCGCGCTGATTCTGACCGCGCTGTTCGTGCCCGAGTCCAGGGCGCCCCGGGCGCGCCGCCTGGATCCGGTGGGCCAGCTGCTGGTCATCCTGCTGCTGGCCTCCCTGACCTACGGGATCATCGAGGGCCCGAACTCGGGCTGGACCTCGGTCAAGATCCTCAGCTGCTTCGCGATCGCGGCCGCGGCGCTGATCGGCCTGGTCGGCTACGAGCCCCGCCGCGATGAGCCCCTGATCGACCTCAGGTTCTTCCGGAGCGCACCGTTCTCGGGCGCGACCGTGATCGCGGTGTGCGCGTTCGCCGCGCTGGGCGGTTTCCTGTTCCTCAATACTCTGTACCTGCAGGACGCGCGCGGCTTCTCGGCGCTGCACGCTGGCCTGTACACGCTGCCGATGGCGGCGATGACCGTGCTGCTCGCGCCGTTGTCCGGCCGTATTGTCGCGACCCGGGGGCCGCGGCTGCCGCTAATCGCAGCTGGGATTGCCACCACCGCAGGCGCGATCATGCTGACCCGGATAACCAGCGACACCTCGACCGGTTACCTGCTGCTGAGCTATGTGGTCTTCGGCATCGGCGGCGGCCTGGTGAACCCCCCGATCACCAACACCGCGGTGTCGGGCATGCCCGTGTCTCAGGCCGGGGTCGCGGCCGGGATCGCGTCCACCAGCCGGCAGACCGGCTCGGCCCTCGGCGTCGCGGTGGCCGGATCGGCCGTGCTCTCGGCCCTGCACGGCTCGCTGCGGCTGGGCTTTGTCAACGCCAGCCACGTGGGCTGGTGGATCATCGCGGGCTGCGGCGTGGCGATCCTGCTGGTCGCCCTGGCCACCAGCGGCCGCTGGGCCCGCAGCACCGCGCAGCGCACCGCGGACAAGCTGATGCCGTCCACGCCCAAGGTCCCGGTGGCAGCGCCGTAACGCTGGGGGAACCCGCCCGCCTCGCCTGCGGCCCAGAGCAACGCCCAGCGGTGCGAGAGAATGGTGTGCATCACGGCGGTGGCTGGTCTGAAGTGGGCGGATCGAGGGGGCGAGGATGAGCGAGCAGAGCCAGACGACTGCCGGCGGCCAGATGACCGCCTGGGATGCGATCAGGTCGCGACGTGACGTCAGGGAATTCGACCGCCGGCCGATCTCGGACGCGGACCTCGACCAGATACTTGAGGCCGGCCGGCGGGCGCCGTCGTCCAACAACTGGCAGCCGTGGGACTTCATCGTGGTGACCGACCGCCAGCAGCTCACCGAGCTGGCCAAGGTCTGGCGGGGCGGCGGGCACGTGGCGCGGTCCGCGGCGACCATCGCGCTGATCGCCCCGGCCGCCGACGAGCGGCGGCGCGCCCCGTTCGACCTCGGCCAGGCCACCATGAGCATCATGCTGGCCGCCGCCGGGCTGGGCATCGGCAGCGGCCATTCGGCGGTCGGCGATCAGCAGCTCGCCAGGGAGCTGCTCGGCCTCCCGGAGGACCGGACCTGCGCGTTCCTCATCCCGCTGGGATATCCGGCCGGCCGGCTGCTGACCCCGGTCCGCCGGCCCGATCGCCGTCCCTTCGACGAGGTGGTGCACCGCGGCCGGTGGTAGCAGATCGCCGCTGGTAGCAGCTCAGGGCGCGAAGCAGTAGGAGTCGCTGGACGCGTCGCCGCCCTGCAGCCGGACCTGGTGCGGCCGGCGGCCGCGGAACGCGTCACCCTCGAGGAAGAACCGCTCGTCGAACGTGATCCCGCCGCCCTCGGCCACGTCGAGCTTGGCCATCCACGCCCCCACGCCGCCCGGGTGGAACTGGTCGTCCCACGCCCCGTACAGCGAGTTCGTGAAGTAGACGCGCTTGCTGTCCCGGCTGACCTCGACCATCTGCGGCCCGCCGGACAGCGGCTGGCCCGGCCGGGCCGGGTGGGCCGCGTTCCCGGTGATGCCGCCGATCCGCACCGATCCGGTCTGGAGTGGGTGGAACGGGTCCGAGACGTCGAACTGCTTGAGCTCGCCCGTACCCCAGCAGGACACGTACAGCAACTGGTCGTCGACGGACAGGGCCAGGTCGGTGATCAGCGGCGGCACGGCGCCGAAGCCCTGGAGCAGCGGCGGCAGCAGGGCCGGGTCGGCCGGCTCGGCCGGGACCGTGATCACCTGCTGGGCGGTCCAGCGCCCGTTGTCTTCATGCCAGAGCCAGATCGATGCGGACAGGTCCTCGACGCTCACCACCACCCCGACGAACCCGTACTTCTTGGTCGGGTCGTGCGCCGGGCGCAGCTCGAGCGCCATCTGGTGCTGGTCGCCGAGGTCCACGGTCTGCACGTTCCGCCGGGTCTTCATGTCCCAGAAGTGCAGCCGGTGGCCGTACTTGCGGCCGACCAGCAGCTCGGGCACGATCCCGTCCTCGATCATTGACGGGGTGCCCCACTCCGAGGTGATCGCGACGTCGTGGTTGATATGCCACCACACGTCGTAGGCCAGGTACTGGTCGCCGCGGTCGGCCTCCCACTGGCCGGTCACCTCGAACGTGCTGTGGTCCAGCAGGGCCACCCCGCCGGGACCTTCCCCGGTGCTGCCGCCCAGGCAGGACACGAACAGGCCACCCGGCCCGCAGTGCACGGTGTGCGGCCGGGAGTAATTCGCCCGCTTGCCCAGCTCCCCGGGGCCGAGCACCTTGGTGATCTGTGGGGCGGCGGGTTCGGGCTGGGTGTCCAGCACGTACAGCCGCGAGGAGCGCAGGCCGGGCACGATCAGGTACCGGCGGTCTCCGTGATCATGCCCGCCGCCCGGGCACAGCGCGCTCGAGCAGGCGTTCCAGCCGAAGTGATGCAGCTCGTCACCCAGATTGGGCAGCTCGGTGAAGCCGGCGACCGAGCCGTAGCGGGCCGACTCCGGGTCCACGTCGACGACGGCGATCGCGTCTGGCTGGTCCGCCGGGCGGGAGAACGTGGCGACGTAAGCGAGCTTTTCCGGCGGCGCGGCCGCAGCATCCCGGGGAGAGCGGTAGAAGGTCGGGTCCTGACGGTGCTCGTGGCCGTCGCTCATCCCGGCTACCCCCCTGGCCAGGTACACAGGCACAACATGACAACCTTAACGGGGCGCCCGCCGTCCAGTATTACTGGCGGCGGGATGAGCAAGCGCTGTATCGGGCGTTAGTCACCATATAACTGGGCAATCACCAGCCCATGACGATCAGGGCCAGCCTCAGCTGCGGGCTCGCGGAGAGGCATGAGCAGGTCACAGTTCTGGGTCCGGGCGGGCAGCGCGATCCTCGCGATCGCCCTGGTCATAGGGCTCGCATCGAGCGCCGTGGCTGGGCGCTTCCCGCTCTGGCTGCGCTCCCCGGCGAGCCCGGCCAGCCCGGCGGGGGATCCTGGCGGCGTGCGCCCGGCCAAAGCCGGAACCGCGAGCCCGTCGCCGAGCGCGAGCCAGGCCGCTAGCACACCGGCCGCGCCGCCCGGCCTGTCGCTGCAGCAGATGGCAGGCCAGAGGGTGATCTACAGCTACCACGGCCTGACGCCGCCGGCCAGGCTGCTCAATCTGATCAGCCACGGAGATGCCGGGGGAGTCATCTTCTTCGGCCCCAACATCTCGAGCCCGGCGCAGCTGGCCAAGGTCATCGCCGAACTCGACCAGGCGAACGCCAGCGCGTCGAACCCGGTCAGGGAGCCGCTGCTGCTGATGACCGACCAGGAGGGCGGGCTCGTCCGCCGCCTGCCCGGTGCGCCCTATCTATCCGAGCTGCAGATTGGCGAGTCGGCCGATCCGGCGGCCGCCGCGGCCGACGCGGGCGCCGACGCCGGGGTCAACCTGCGTGGCCTCGGGATGAACACCAACCTGGCGCCCGTGCTCGACGTGTACCGGCAGCCGGGTGATTTCGACGACCAGTACCAGCGCTCCTACAGCATGAACCCGGCGGTCGTCGCCGAGCTCGGCGCCGACTTCATCACCGCGCAGCAGCGGGCGGGCGTGGCCGCCACGGCCAAGCACTTCCCCGGGCTGGGCGCGGCAGCCCAGTCACAGGACACCGACGACGAGCCGGTCACGCTGAACCTGCCGCTGGCCACGATCAGGAACACCGACGAGCTCCCGTACCGGGCCGCGATCGCCGCCGGCGTCAAGCTGGTCATGGTGTCGTGGGCGGTGTACCCGGCGCTCGACCCGGGCCGGCCGGCCGGGCTCTCGGCCACGATCGTCCAGGGCGAGCTGCGCCAGCGGCTCAACTTCCAGGGCGTGACGATAACCGACGCTCTCGAGGCTGGCGCGCTGCGCGCCTACGGCACGATGCAGAACCGGGCGCTGCTGGCTGCCGAGGCCGGAATGGACCTCATCCTCTGCTCGGCGCAGGACGTCCCCGAGGGCGCGCAGGCGACCGCCGGCCTGGAAGAGGGCTATCGCGACGGCCGGCTGGGCCAGCAGGCGTTCACGGCGGCTCTGCACCGGGTGCTTGCGCTGCGCGCCGGCCTCGGAGACTGAGCGCCACGTACCCGAAGATGCCCGCGACGAAGACCAGGATGGCCGAGAGCACCAGCGCGGCGCGCAGCCCGACGTAGAACGCGTTGTACGCGGCGTGGGTCATCTCCAGGACGAGGGTGCCCTCGCCCGCTGTCCCGCCGACCGAGGCGGCCCCGCTGTCGCCGGTCAGGCCGCCGGTCTCGATTATCTTGACCGCGATCGCCTGGAAGGTGAGCGGGATGTGCAGTTGCACCATGCTGGCGCCCAGGCTCGACCGGAGCTGAGCGTTCACCAGCGCGCCCAGGACCGCGATGCCGGTGACGGCGCCGATCTCGCGGCTGGTGTTGGTGGCCGACGCGGCCATTCCGGACCGCTCGGCCGGCACCGCCGACATCGCCGCCGAGGTAAGCGGGACCACCGTCGAGCCGACGCCGATGCCGGTCAGGGCCAGAGCCAGGGCCAGCGGCACATACGAGGGGTTCGGGTTGATCGTGATGGTGGTCAGCGCCAGCCCGCCGCTGAACAGCAGGCAGCCGATCAAGATCGACCACTTGTGCCCGACCGTGGTGGTCCAGCGGCCGGCCAGCACCGAGGCGAGGATCATCAGCACGGTCATCGGCAGGAAGGTCAGGGCAATCTTGTAGCCGGATTCGCTGGACACCTCGTACAGGTACAGCGCGGTGAAGAAGAACACGGCGAACGTGGCGAAGTAGGCGCAGAACGCGACCACGTTGGCGGTCAGGAACCGGGGGGCGCGCAGATACTTCAGATCGAGCAGTGGATGGGCCGCGCGTCTCTCCCGGATGAAGAACCCGACCGCGCCGACCGCGCTGACGCACAGCAGCGCGACCACGACGGGCGCGCCAAAGCCGTCGCTTTCGGCGTCGATCACGGCGAAGGTGAAGGCGGTCAGCGTGCCCGCGCCGAGCAGAGCCCCGGAGATGTCGACCCGGTGCGCGTCCGGGTCGGAGTTCTCGGGCAGCACGACCATGCCGGCGATCAGGGCAAACAGGCCGAGCGCCAGGTTGAACCAGAAGATCGCGCGCCAGGCGTCGGCATTCGGCCCGGGCGGGATTCCCGCGACGGCCGACGGGGCCTGCCCGCCGATCGAGGTCCAGATGCCGATCAGCGCCCCGCCGATGACCGGGCCCAGGGCCAGGGCAAGGCCGGATACGGCCGTCCACACGCCCAGGGCCCGGTTGCGGATCCGCTCGTTGGTGTACAGGTGCCGCAGCATCGACAGGGTGCCCGGCTCGCTGGCCGCGGCGCCGAACCCCATCACCGCCCGCCCGGCGATCAGCACGTCGATGTTGGTGGCCAGCGCGCAGACGACCGATCCGGCGCAGAAGATCCCGGCCCCGAGCAGCATGACCCGCTTGCGGCCGAACTCGTCGCTGACCATGCCGAACGCGAGCATGACGGCGGCAAAGGTCAGCGCGTAGGCGCCGACCACCCACTGCAGCTGCGAGACGCCGGCGCGCAGGTCAATCTGCACGCTGCCCAGCGCCACGCTGACCACCGTGTTGTCCAGGAACGTCAGGAACAAGATCGTGCAGAGCACGGCCAGGGCCAGCGAGCGCCCACCGTGGCGGGACACCGCCTCCTGGTCGGCCGGGACCCCTAGCGAGCGGACCACCGGGCTAGGTCGCAGACTTGCAGACCGCAGGCAACCCCGAGGTCTTCCCGGCGTTCTCCAGGGTCAGCAGGCCGCAGAAGCTGGCGTCGCCCACCTTCCACGTGCCGTCCTCGTATACGGCCGTACCGGCCTGGTTCTTCAGCGCGGGCGTGCCAGCCAGCAGAACGTTATAGGTCACCGCGGCCTCGGACGTGGTGATGACCGTCACCTTGACGACCTGGGCACTGGCCGAGCCCGCCAGGGCCGACCCGGCCTGAGCCTGGATGACCGAGGCGAACGCCGACCCGTCCTGCAGCAGCTTGACCCGCTGCGCCACCGACGTCTTCGGGTTGAAGAAGGCCGTCCAGTTGGCCGTGATCGCCTTCTCGTCGGCCGACACGGCCGATGAGGCCGTGGACGTCGAGGCCGCCGACGGGCTGGCCGACGGCGACGAGGCCGGCGGCGCACTGCTAGTGCTGCTACTGCAGGCGGCCATGCCCAGGCAGGCGGCGCAGGCCAGCAGAATCGGTGAAACCAATCTTCGAGTAATCACCCAGACATTCTCCAGCTTCACGCTGGTTATGGCGATGTCGTTACTGACGCTCACGTCAGCGATGCAGCGTGATCTGGCACGTAGGTCTGCATTTCTCGCGGTGCCCGGACATAACCCTGGGATGGCGGGCGCGGCGGCAGCTTGATCGGCGCCGGCTTCACGGCATGGTAGGGGAGAGTAGATAGCAGGTGGGAGATCATATTTATCCGGGCCCGCCGCTTGTCCTCGCTCTCCACGACGTACCACGGTGCCTCGGGGATGTCGGTCTGGACGAACATCTCGTCCTTGGCCCGCGAGTAATCCTCCCAGCGGGTTATCGACTGCAAGTCCATGGGGGAGAGTTTCCACCGCCGCATGGGATCGTCCAGCCGGGCCCGGAA
>Ga0335075_10013316_pt1 | contig 12391 bp, 7 predicted proteins | sample Lox_Sample_24_FD_206723 | JGI IMG/M metagenome (GOLD analysis project Ga0335075, IMG submission 206723) | Soil microbial communities from Loxahatchee National Wildlife Refuge, Florida, United States - Lox_Sample_2.4 | ecosystem: Environmental > Terrestrial > Soil > Wetlands | place: USA: Florida... | reverse complement strand
TGCCTGTTCCAGCGTCGGCTTGGGCGGCTTGGTCGAGCTTGACTTGGAGCACTCTGTCTCTTGCGGCACCAATATCTGCAAAGTTTGTCATTGTGCCGTCTGCATTGTCTCTGCTTGGCCCATTCGGTTGAGGCGTGCCGTCCTCTTGTACACTTGTCTCGAATTGCGTAGAATCTCGTGCTCCTGCAAGTACACTGTCCGGAACAGCATAGAATCTCTGTCTAAGGTTCTGCTTCGATCTTCTGTTTTTGCCCGTCAAATCGCCTACTTCTGGTATATTCGCCCAATCGTCGTCGGAGACCGTCGCGAGGGATCTCTTGAGGTCGGCAAACTGCTGTGCGATTTTCGGATTGTTTCGTTCGTATTCTTCTCTTTCTTGTTTTTCGCGGGCTTCCCTAGAGGCGGCGGGGTTCAAGTCGGCAATCTGTACATTTTGCAAAATAGAGGATAAACCATGGGTTTCTTCAAGGGGGGGGAAGGGTAATGGGGGGATCAAAGAAATGGGGGAGACCAACCTTCGTAACTTGCGCCGCCGTTCCATTCGTTCATCCACATCTTGGTATATCCTGTCCGCCTCGTCATCATCGCGGTCGTACTGGCCGTAGGCAAAGAGGCCAGTTTCATTTTCCGGGTCTTGAAAGCGTTCATCGTCTTCGTCGTGGTCGTCTTCTGGCTTTTTCTTGTCCGAGGCACCGTATGCGGTAGGCGGCGCCGCACCGAGTTGTTGTGCTCGTTTCGCAAGCGCTTCTTGGATCTGCTCGGTGCTTGGGCCTTCTCGAGCTGGCCCAAGATCTGAGCGTGTGGTGAAGCCGGTGGCGCCGCGACCGAGACCGGCGACATAGTTCTCGGGCGCTTGCTGGTTGAGAAAGTCGCGGCGAGATGCCATAGTGGTAAAGGTGAAAGAATGCGGAGGGTTGTAAATCAAAATGTCTATGGCGTCGAAGCCTGCAAGTAAAGTTTATACATCGAAGGCTACCAAAAAAAAAGGGTCGGAGCGCTAATGGAGCCCCACAGTGATCTACGACTAGTCAAACTGCCCCCAATTCACCACCCGCAATATCGCAGGACAATCGCAAAATTCACGCTTTGGAGCGCATCCCCTCGTCCTACTCTCAGCAGGTTGTATATAAGTCGGGCTTTTTCTTCAAGAAAGGTCCAAGTTTCAAATCAGTCGCTATGCCGAAGTCCAAGCCCAAAAAAGCTGCTCACGCCGCTGCGTCGAACCCATACAGCAAGCCCTCTCCTATCACCAAGTCTTCCACCACAAATGCCATATTCAAAATGAACACAGACATCGGTCAACATGTCCTCAAGAACCCAGGTATCGCCGAGGCCATCGTCAATAAAGCCGACCTTAAACAGTCCGATATCGTCCTCGAAGTCGGCCCCGGTTCCGGAAACCTGACTGTCAAGATCCTCGAGAAAGCGAAAAAGTGTATAGCTGTCGAGCTCGACCCGCGCATGGCTGCCGAGGTCACAAAACGCGTCCAAGGCACGCCTGCTGCACGTAGGCTGGACGTCATCTTGGGCGACGTGATCAAGACTGAATTGCCATACTTTGATGTCTGCATATCGAATACTCCGTACCAGATCTCGAGTCCTCTTACCTTCAAGTTGCTGGCGACGAGTCCAAGTCCGAGGACATGTATCCTCATGTTTCAGCGCGAGTTCGCCATGCGGCTGTTTGCAAAGCCGGGAGATAAGCTATACTCGCGATTGAGTGTCAATGCACAGATGTGGGCAAAGATCGATCACATCATGAAGGTTGGGAGGAACAATTTCAAGCCACCACCCGCGGTGGAGTCGAGCGTGGTGAGACTGGTGCCGAAGAACCCGAGACCGCAGATTAGCTATGACGAATGGGATGGGCTGTTGAGGATCTGCTTTGTAAGGAAGAACAAACAGCTAAGAGCGAACTTTTTGGGAGTTACCAGTGTTATGGAGATGCTGGAGAGTAATTATCGGACGTGGTGTGCGCAAAATGATGTCTCAGTTGAAGATGGACCACCGGAAGAGGTGCTAAAGGAAGTTGATAATTTGCAAGATGATGGAGATCTGGAAGAATGGGAAGGGATTGAGGACGGGAACATGGATATGGATGTGGATGAGGAAGATGTGCCCGGCGACGACGATTTGCCTGATTTCCTCAGGGAGCAGTCGAACAAGACAAATAAATTTGAAGCTGGCGCAAAGAGAAAGAGGAAAGGAAAGGTCGCAGAGTTGGTGCGCGAAAAGGTGCGCTCGGTATTGGAAGACAAGACAAACCTTGCTGAAAAGAGAGCTCGAATGTGTGAGGAAGGGGATTTCCTAAAGCTTCTTTGGGCTTTTAACAACGAAGGCATACATTTCAGCTGAAGGATCCAGAGGGTCCACGTGCCAGTTGTGATCAAAAATTCCCTGCTGCAGACAGCAACCTTTATTATTGCGACGGGCCGAGCGAGCCCATGGATGATGGACCGCTCGAGTTCCTCAAATGCGCACTGGAGCTCTGGAAGAGACTCTGCCAGATGAAAGCTTCACTAAGCAAAAGCTCAATATCCTTCTCGGTCCAGTCTCTTGTCGGCAAAGCTTGCAAAAACATTAGGACTTCCTGGAAGTTCATCTTTACAAGCTGATCTGACCATTTGACGAGAAAAGCGGCGCAAACATATAGATGGAATTGTGAAAATCCTTGTTCTTCAGACTATCACCGGGAGAACTTCGTCAGATGATTCACAATGCCCGTTTAGTGAACAATGGATGAGACTTACAAAGTATGTATCCCACATCCTAATTGTGTTCTTGATGCTAATCTCTCTCATAAGCAGACAATTCACCCAGCGGAAGCTGAATTGCATGTATTCAACGCCTTCGTTCTCAAAGTGCTTGGCAAGACCTGCGTCTATTCTGGATGTCAGATCTCGCAATTGGCTTACTTGCCGGTGTATCCCAGGTTGGGCATATATGTAGTTGTCCTGGATGCCGTCCAACAATTTTGTCAGGCACCAAAAGGAGTCTGCTTCAACCGCGTCTAAGACGGGCTTTGGTAGCTGGCCTGGATCCATGCCTTCCTCAATATTGAGATCTGTGATATATGTGCCTAGGAAGACCTGCCAAAAGGGGGTGGCAAGGTCATTGATTCCCTGCACATAACCGCTGGCAGGGTGTCGAATTGCCCATACGTAGAGGATTCGTTCAAGGGAGCGCTGGGTCGCTTCAAACTGGTAAAGGGGTATGTGCGGATTTGTCCGAGGCACGTCAATGCTAATCTGATGCCAGACAGCTTCATCGAGTCCACGTCCTTTTCCGGTCGTGGCAGCCGGGTTTGACGCTGGTCCAGCAAGACCTGAAGTTGCGGATTTCTGGTTGACGGAGGTGCCCTGATTAAATGCTTGTCGGACGCCATCGAGGTATTCTTTTCTTTTCCTTTCAAGTGCAGCTACTCGCCGTTCGCTGTTTGTCGGAAGGTATCCTAGAAGCAACTGCCATGTCATGGCACGGACCTCTTCAGGAACGCCTGACCAGGCAAGGGTTCGCAGTTCTGCCAGGGAAATAGAGCTAGTCTGCAATATTCGTTTAAACTTGTTGATGCGGGAGACGCGAGTAGAATGCGCTTCGATCTCTTTAGGGGATGAATTCGGTGACAAGGAAGGATGATTGATAAGATGCAACGAATTTGCAGGATCTTTCAATATCTCTTTGTACTGGGGCCTTAGGATCTTGCCATCGCCCTTCTTTGTGCTAGGATAGGCCAAAGGATTCCTTTCCTCCGCAATGTCATAGCTGTCTGACCGCATAAAATCAGTCCTCGATGCCATGTTCATCGTTGAAGAGCCATTGGTCGCAGAAGTTCCAGCTCCTGGATCTTTGATTCTACCAAGTCTTGCTTTGGTACTCTTCTTTTTCCGGATTGCCAAACTTGGCAATCCAAATTCATCCTCATCGTCGTCGTACATGAGATCGCCCTCCTCTTCATCTTCGTCGTCTTCGTCTTCTGCACCCCAAGCACTCGACGACTGTGGGGCAAGAGCTCCGTAAGACGGTCGTGGAGGAGAGGTCATTCGAGAGGAGGCACCGGGCGGTGGTGTTGGAGATCCACGATTGGAAGATGACACTGGGGGAGTCCTGGGTCTGGAGTGCGAGCCGAGAGATCTGTTGTACCTTCAGTACCATGGCATGAAGGACTGCTCATAGCGAGAACGTAGACCTACAGGGAGTCAAACTTCAGCATGTCCGCATGGGAATATGATGCCCCAATGACGGTAGCCTGTCTGCCAGAACTTTGTCGAGGAGCGACCGGGCGGTTCCGCCAGAAAGGCGAAGCTGACCTCCTTCAACTACGTTAGCTTGATGCAGGCTTTGCATTGGTAGACGTCGGCGTACATACTCGGTCCGATCTGCACATACCATACGAGTTAGCACGAGTTCACACCATGGTCATTGCCATCCTGAGGCCACAGTCCGACTATCCGCTTCATACACGGGGCTTCTTTGAGGATATGTGCTACGGACCGACCTGAACCATTTCCTGAACCATTGCGGTCAGCTTTTGTCTTAACTGAGGAAGAATTCGTGGCATACCTGTTGTTGCAAGGGCTTTTTGTTCGTCATGATGGACGGGACTTAGGTACACATTAGATATGTTGGGCTCTGTTGTTCCGGCAAGCCAGCCTGCTAGAAACAAAAACAGGTTGCGTTTCAAAGATAACCATCGTTCATCATATGACGCGCCCTTGAGTGTTTTCCCAGCATTCAATGACTGCGAGTGTAGGCGCCAAGCTCAAGATATGCGGAGGCAGTTGCGCTAAAATTAAAGGGAAGCTGGGCTAACCTCCGCCAAACCTCAATCTCTTCAACTTTCCACATCACCTGCAAGTTCATCTGTGGACGACTAACCAACTTCTCAACTGGACAATCGTCTTTTCACACCTTAGTCTAAACCCCAAGCAGCGGGTTTGCTGTACAAAGCTTGCTGAGCACTTTGGCACTGGCCATTCTTTCCTCTTTTCACCCTTCGCTTTCTTGAACGATAACAATGACAGAACCTGAGGATCTCGAAGAAGACCTCTTCGCCGATCTGTAAGTCTAACCTTCCCAGCGAACGCTCTCACGCGGCGTGAGATGCCATCGAGTTCGAGCCCCTTGCCCAGCCACTACCCGACTGACTCTTGCACAAGCTACGATGGCGATGACACCACAGCTCCAGCACCCGCTGCTGCTACAACGTTATCTCAAGTACCTGCCCAGCCGACCTCTGCGACAAAAGAATCCGTCGTAAAAAATGATGCTCGAGCCTTCGGAGAAGAGCCAGATACTCCTTATACAGGCCTACCGTTTGAGAGTGGGGCTGGAAATCAGCACGGCCAGAGTGGAAATGGCCAAAACGGCAATCACACGGACAATCATGACCAAAACCACAATTCAGAAGACGTGAATATGGATAGCGAACCTTTCGGGTCGGGGATCAAGGAAGACGGGTAAGCGATTTGTTTGACACGTGCTTGATTTCACTTTTACGTTTGAATCTTCCCTGTTACCTACCGCCAGCTTGATACAGCTGTCATCACAGCCGTGACCTCCACATGGGGGCCGATCCGAAGATGACAGCCTTGAATCCGCACATGGCTGTAGCCCTTCGCGCGCGAGCAGCCGAGCCCGGGTTGGCGTAAGTGCACGTAACCCGGGATGAGTTGCAGAGGTGGCGACTCGCAGCAAGTTCTCAAGGAGAAACTGGAGGCACTGTGCGGCAATCTTCAGCTTCTAAGCGGGGCAAAAATGGCAGAGAGGGTGGATAGACGCAGGATGCAATGGATGTGCAGCGGCTCGAATTGAAATTGAGCATGAGGTGGATTCGGGTCTTATGGCTCCGAAAACATTGGTTGACGATGGAGGCTGGCTTTGCGGTACTAACCTGGGCGCCGCTGCCATCGCACGAAATCTTCGAAAGCTACTATCCCTGGAGCAAGCCGTATGGACAAGAGGACCATAGTATTACTGATACTACCTAGCCTATATCGAGATGAAAAGCAGAACAAGACAGAACAGTACAAAGGCAGAAGATAGATGCTATTAGTGTCTCTAGCACAGCTCGACGGCACTTGCGCTAGCCTCTTGAGTCTATAAAAGGGCTGACGCTCATTCGAACCTATGTGTCTGTCCTCGTTGTGTCTGTGCCATCGTGGCACGAGACCTGCCGGTATCACTTGAGGCATGGAAAACCTGAAAACTCGACAACTCCATCCACATCCACATATGCTAGTCATGCGCCACTTCGCGCGGTTTGGGAATAAGCTGTTGGTTGCTTCCTCGTTCAACTGCGCCACGCTTTTGATTTCAACACATGGAATGCTTTGCATTGGCAATCCTCCATGGCAAACCTCAAATCGGACAAAGTCGTCAAATATTCTGGGTCGGTTCTCATAGAGTTTATCAAGCTTCGCACTCCGGCTTCTGTACGGTTGGGATGACGCGATGGCTTCAATGACTGATCTGGCTGTAATCACGACGCGATACTGCGAGGGGCTCTTCAGTACGAAGGAGCCTGCATTCATCGACGAAGGCCTTTTTTAGGTGGATGGAATTCCAGTTGCCATTGGTTTTTGCCTACATGCCCAGCTATTGCGCCGACGCGCACCTGGCCATCGAAGGATACCTTGCTAGCAGCCTTTCCGCGTTTTTACTCATTTAGTTCATGTCTCGTGTTGTCAAGCTCATAGGCTAATCACTTCTCTGAGATGCAGGAAAATGTTCATTGGCGGTCTTAATTGGGAAACAACAGATCGTAAGTCGTTACAACAAGCACCTTCTAAACGAACCATACTTTCCGAATGTCCCATGTATTTTCCACACTTCCATTCGCCGCAACCCAATTCATGCCCCCACTGAAATCTTCTTCATGGACACATTTTTCCCTCGGCGTATGTGCCACTGACGAAGATCTTTAATGTAGAATCTCTTCGCGACTATTTTTCTCAGTTCGGCGAAGTCCAGGAATGCACCGTCATGCGAGACGGGGCTACTGGTCGCTCACGAGGATTCGGTTTTCTCACTTTCCGTGATGCCAAAACAGTGAACACTGTCATGGTGAAAGAGCATTATCTTGATGGCAAAATTGTAAGAGCATCTCCCTTTGACTCTTCCCCAGATGCGCAAGCAGCGTTAGGCACCTTGTCCCAGCACCCGAGGAAAGGAACAAGAAGCTTACGTCGTAAACCTAAGATTGATCCGAAACGTGCGATTCCCCGAGACGAGCAGGAGAAGACATCAAAGATCTTCGTTGGTGGTGTCAGCCAAGAAGCTACAGAACAGGACTTCAAAGAGTTCTTCATGCAGTTTGGTAGAGTTGTTGACGCTACACTTATGATGGACAAGGATACTGGACGGCCACGTGGATTCGGCTTCGTGACATTTGACGGTGAAGCAGCGGTCGACAGATGCCTGGACTACCACCCGCTTGAAATTCTCGGAAAACCAATTGAAGTCAAGAAAGCTCAGCCACGGGGAAAGATGGGAGACGAAGATGATAGCTCGAGAGGTGGGAGAGGTCGAGGCAAGTTTGGCCGTGAAGACAGGTATGCCAACGACGGCGGAAGTCAGTCGAATCAAAGCGGACAGAATGGTCAAGCGCAAGCGGGAATGATGGGCGCCGCAGCTGGCGGTATGACTCCGCAAATGATGGCCCAGTACTGGCAACGAATGCAGCAGTATTTTGCAATGATGCAAACACAAATGGCGTCAGCTGCGATGGCAGGTGGCATGGGAGGGATGGGCATGGGACAGATGAACCCGCAGATGATGGCTCAAATGCAGCAGATGCAACAGATGCAGCAAATGCAGAAGCAGATGCAAAGTCAGCAGCAAGGAAGTATGAGTCCTGCACCGCAAAGCCCCGGCGGTCAGGCAATGCCAAATATGGCCAACATGCAAGGCATGAACCCGCAGATGCAGCAACAAATGATGCAGCAGATGCAAATGATGCAACAGCAAAGCGGAATGAATAACATGGGCATACCTACAGGACCCGGTGGACCGCCGGCAGGTCCAGGCATGGGAGTGAATCGGCCAGCCTACAACGCACAAGAGCAACTTGCCTTCGAACAACGAAAGTACGAGCAGCAGCAAGCTCGGCGGGCACAGATGGAACAGGGCAGTGGGTTCCAGAACAATAACTTTGCGCAGCAAGGTGCACAATCAGGCAGCGCGACATCTTGGGAGGGGATGTACGACGATGTTCCTCCACCCCACAACCCGAATGCTGGTGGACGAGGCTCTGCAGGTGTTGTTCGAAATTTGACACCCTCAAATGCTGGTCCTGGAAAGGTTCCAAAAGGCCCTGCAACACCGCAACCGAGTGCTGCTCCTGCCAACGCGCCGACGGGACCGAAGAACGCTGGAGTCCCTGGCGCCAACTTCCGAAATAGGGGCGGAAGAGGCGGAGGTGGACGGTTTCATCCGTATGGAAGATGAGAAAATGTTTGACGCCGAGATATCACACGTACAACGTCCATCCTCCTCCTCTAGCTCTGCAGTATGGAGTCCTCCAACGTCGACGATATGTGACCATAGCTTTTCTATTTCCACCGGAGTTCTTTGCCTTACTACCCCATGGCGGTCACATCTCTATGGTAGGAAGTGGTGACTGGTTTTACTCGAACATTGGCAGAATCCGTCGAATCTGCTAGGGAAACGCTCTTTGCCGGCCACATGGAGCAGGAAAGCATTAAACAAGCATTGTGCTTCTAACGGAGCTGTACACTAGCGAAAATGCCATTAACTTCCGGATGTCTTCCGCCCATGTGCTCCTTCTCCTCCATTCCTTGTCTAGATTTGGTGATTTTCTCAGTGCGCGTAAAAGTCACTTTTTGCACCGCCTACCCCACACAATTACGAATAGACAGGACTTTTCGACATTTCTGGTCCAAGTTTGGGTTTCTTGACAGCGATATCCATCACATAGCGTACTCTGTTTGGTTTATTGGAGAAGTTTTCTGATAGTGGATCTGATAAGATGAGACATTTGGGATGCTCAGCCTTCCACTTTCCTCGATGCAGGCGTGGAGCCAAGGCCGGAAACGAGGTTTGTATCCACTGAGACCCAGCTAGACGCGTAGCGAAGCCCGGAAAGCAACGTCAGCGTTGAGGAAAAAGCAGTTCACCCACTCGCATCGCCCCTGGCATCGAGCTTTTTTCAGTGGCCAATCCCTGGGAGCAGTCTCAGACGGCAAACTCTACCATGTTGTCATGCTGCCCCTGAAGAGGTACCGTGGTATGGCACATGCCCACCTAGAAAATCTATATATGGCATTCAGCTATAATGATGATAACTACAGGAAAATGTCCTTCATTTTGGAATGCAGTTACCATTATCTCCTCAGAGTCGTCTTGTTTCACGTTTCTGCAATTAAGTGCTTCTGATCATTTCTTTTGGCGTTCTCAGGAGGTGCGGTTTTCCCGCATCGCGAAAGGAGGAATCAGGAGCCTTTCTCACCCTAGCCGAGGAACATCCCTGAAACCACTTACCAGGGGGGAAGGGTTTCGGCGAACCGCCACCCAGCCCAAGAGGCGTTCCTGGCTTTAAACCTTATACTTTGCATTCTTCCATCACAAAACCACACATTTTGAGGCACACATCAGTCTCTCACACTCGTTCATTTCGACCATTCAGTTATCGGACATTCGTTATCAGACTCTGCCCACTACTGTCTTCGCCGCTCGCTACACTTCTCGCCTGGACGGAATCCCTGACCTTCCACCGCGTCTCACGTGCCGTCTTTCAGAGATCTGACGCCGTGTGTATTCGACATTCCTATCCGAGCATATCAATTCCCCAGACAAATAGGACTGGGTGGTACGACAAACACCTCCTCCATCTTGACGCCTGAACGGCTGTCGAGTTGAAAATCTTTTCAAGATGTGGAAATTACAGAAGTCAAGCCTGACAGTGCTGGCACTGATATCGGGAGTACTTGGCGGAGACATCCTCAAGACAAACGGCTTCTCAGATTGCAGCAACAACTCGACAATAACAGTGAACAACGTCGACATTCAATTTGACAGATCAACGAATCTCCTTACATTCGATGTATCCGGATCCAGTGCTAAGTCACAGCAAGTCACAGCAACTTTGACTGTGACTGCGTATGGAGTACAGGTGTATCAGGACAGCTTCGACCCATGTGATGCCTCTACAAAGGTTGAACAGCTCTGTCCATGTAAGAACGACCAATCTTTCTCATGATTACATTCAACAGCTGACCATCTTGAAGTGCCTGCAGGATCATTCTCAGCAACTGGCTCGCAGACGGTCCCCAGCAGCTACGCTGCCCAGATACCCTCCATTGCTTACACGGTACCTGATTTGGATGGGGACGCCAAAATGGAACTGAGAGCAAAGGACGGCGGCGCGATTGTAGCCTGCGTTCAGTCCTCGGTGCAGAACGGGAAGTCTGTGGAAGTGCCTGCGGTCTCATATGTTGCGGCTGGAATTGCAGGTGCAGCTCTGGCACTTTCTGGCTTAGGAGCATTATCAGCAGGTGGCCATCCAGGAGCGTCTACCCCTAGCCCAAGCTTTGGTGAAGTCATCGGCTGGTTTCAGGGCATGGCCATGAACGGCATGCTCTCCGTCCAATACCCTGGGATATACCGAAGCTTCACTAAGAACTTTGCCTTCAGCACTGGCCTCATTCCGTGGTCTGGAATGCAAACCTCAATCGACAATTTCAGGAAGTCAACGGGTGGCAATCTCACTGACGACAGCTACTCCTACTTGAAAAACGCGACTCTTATTTTTCCTGACGGGTCGTCTTCAAATACCACTAGCAACATCGCCAAACGTGGGTGGGAGCTCGTTGTCAGAGCTATTGATACTACTGTCAATGGGACTTCGACGGGGTCATCCACTGGCGTTTCGTCGGGTAATTCGGGGCAATCCCACCTTGTCCAAGGTATCCAGGGATATGTCGAACAGCTTACTATCCCCGAAGCCAACACGTTCATGACGGTCTTGTTGATCTTTGCGATTGTTGTTGCTTCGATCGTCGTCGGCATCTTACTCTTCAAGGTCATTTTGGAAGCGTGGGCTCTATTCGCCAGCTTCCCGAAGAAATTGACAACCTTCCGGAAGGAGTATTGGATGGTCATGGCCCGCACAATTGTCAATCTTATCCTTCTCCTGTACGGCGTTTGGGTGCTTTATTGCATCTTCCAGTTCACTCACGGAGACTCTTGGGCTGCGAAGCTGCTGGCCGGCGTCACCCTCGGCGTGTTCACTGCCATTCTCGCTTTCTACGTTGTGCGAATCTGGATGCTTTCAAGGCGTTTCGAGAAGCTCCAGGGCGATAATAGCGCGTTGTACGAGGACAAGGAACTGTGGAAAAAGTACAAGCTCTTTTACGCAGACTACAAGAGAGGGTACTGGTGGCTGTTCATGCCAGCAATCATTTACATGTTTGCGAAGGGCTGCGTCCTCGCCGCTGGAGATGGGCATGGCTTGGTTCAGACGGCCGGTCAGCTGATCATCGAATCGCTGATGCTGATCCTTCTGCTATGGAGCCGACCATACACCCTCAAGTCCGGCAATTGGATCAACATCATCATACAGATCGTCAGGGTGCTCTCCGTCGTGTGTATCCTGGTGTTTGTCGAAGAGCTCGGCATTTCTCAATCTACCAAGACGATCACCGGTGTCGTTCTCATTGCCGTCCAGTCCGCGCTGACCGGCGTCCTGGCCATTCTTATTGCAGTCAACAGTCTCATATTCTGCATCAAGGACAACCCGCACCGCAAGCGCAGAAAGGAGGCAGAGAAGATCGACCGTGATGTTGACAATCTCACGCCTCTGGACAATCGGGACTCGATCCTCATGGAACCACAACCCTACAAGTTCACTCCTCCAAGGCACCGACGAGATCTATCTGGTGTCACTCTTAGCAACCCTGCCTACGAGCCGTTCCGCGGCCAAGGCGGAGAGAAATCGCGACTTGGTTCTCGTCGCGAGGACAGCTCGGATTTCCTCGTCTCGTCGGCAGCGAGCATGGGCGAAGATAACGAACGAAGCGAGAGCAGAGGGGGCGCTAGATACAGAAGCGTGTCGCCTCCACCAGGCCAGAGACAGCCTACCCTTCCTCAACTGGGTTATGGGCGGGCGAATTGAACGTCTGACGATTGCAAAAATTTGACATTATAGATTTAGCGATGGTTGGCATTGTCATGAAGGGTTTTTGCGGCATTTGGGAGGCGCTGGGGACCGGGGAACGTAAGAGATTCACTCATTTGTGCATAGTAACATTTGGGAATAGAGCAGACGAGTGTAGATACCTAAAATCACAGGAATCAAGCGTTTCGTTCCCATTTCGAAATGGCCAATACAAAGCCGCTAATTTTGGGTGTGTCAATAGCCGTTGGAGATTCTGGT
>Ga0335075_10013315_pt1 | contig 12391 bp, 14 predicted proteins | sample Lox_Sample_24_FD_206723 | JGI IMG/M metagenome (GOLD analysis project Ga0335075, IMG submission 206723) | Soil microbial communities from Loxahatchee National Wildlife Refuge, Florida, United States - Lox_Sample_2.4 | ecosystem: Environmental > Terrestrial > Soil > Wetlands | place: USA... | reverse complement strand
CCATCGAGACAATATGAGGCGCGTAGCTATCGTATTCATCTGAAGGGGCGACGGCGCCTGGCGCGACGTTGATAGGGTCCCAGAGGCGCAGGATTTCCTCGACGGCACGAACCTTCGCCATCATTGCGTCCTTGAGGGTCTTTCGGTTGCGCGCGGTCATAAGTTGCCGTCTGATCACTCCGCATCTGTGCGACTCAGAGCGCCTCCAATTTTGAATGGCCGCGCCCGCTTAGACAAGCCGGCTCATCGTCAGACCGGTTCTGCCGTCCAGCGATTTGCCATTATCAGCCACTTTCTCGCCCCCCTCTGTACACACCTAGCCGCCAGAGTCCAAACAATGAGCTACTTGTGGGCTATATGCAGAGCGGCGTTAGCCTTTGTCGGGGCTTTACTCATCGCTGCTGCAGCTGCTGTTCTCGTAGTCGCCCTACCCATCTGGATTGCCGAGTTCACGTATGGGCGGCAGACCATGCTGGATGCCCCGGGACATGATGGCGCCTTTGCCCTTGTCACAATGATATTCACCGTCCCGGTTGCACTCGTCTTTTCACTGGCCTTGCTGCCCTATCTGACGATAGTTTTCTACCGATACCTCAACGCGTCACGGGACCCCTAACGGATATTCCGGGATTCACGCGAGCGCCCGGCCTTTTGCAAGCGCTCCGAATTGGCACCTACTCGCACGTTGCAGGTCACCGAGTCGAGCACTGCTTCTAGTGCCGCCCGCCTTAGCCCATCGTCACTCGCTGGAATCGCGACCGATATGCTCTGATTGCCCAATATATGCCGAGGAGAATTCCGAGTCCGAAAGCGGCCGCAAATGCCTCTGCGGGCCATGCTGTGGAGGAGAAGCGCTCGCCGTCAATCGTTGCGCGCCCAATTCCCACGACACCGAACAAGACGAAAGACAGGCCACCTAAATGGAAGAATTGAAATGGCTGGGACCCTCTGAACGGGTTCAAGAACCATGACGGTACGAGCCACGGCTCGGTACGGTCGACGTCTGTATATGCTTGCACGATCACATATCGAGTCGACAGGAGCGTAAAAAGCGCGGTGACCACGAGAATGAAGGCTGGCGCCGGAACGGTTTCTCCGAAGCCATACCAGCCAGCGACCGTCCAATAGATGAGAATCGCTAGTCGGACCGTCAGCCAGAGATATGCATTCCGGGGGCTACTTGCGACTCGAGCAGCAGGCACTTCTCGACCAATCGCTTCGGATCGGGGTAGCTTTCTATCCGGCGGAACCCGCCGGACTGGCTCGGCGCCATATATCGCCCATGCCCCCCATAGCTCGATCGAGGAAAGCAGTAACCAGGCAGCTGCAAACGTTCTATTGAAGCGGCTCTGATAGGTTTCACAATATGCGGGGGATTCGACGACACGCTCCGTCCCGTTGAACAGTGCCACACATACGCCGTTCTCGACGCTTGCATCGAAGCTCCGAACGTTAACCCCTCCTGGACTCTGCGCAGGCAACAAATCCGGCATCTGCGCCAGTTGCAGGGCGCCCAGCGCAATGGCCAACGGGACAGCCATTCGGATTGGGAGCGGAACCGACTGGATGAAGCTTTTTGGTCGGTTCCTCTGCAGACGCACCGTCAAAAATATGCCCATAAAGATGACGCCGAGCTGCATCGGCAGGCCGACGGCTTCGAAGAAGTGCATTCCGAATCTGGCAAATGCACCGACTGAGAAGAGCACCCACCAGAACACGGAGAGAGCTGCAAGAACCGTACAGATGGTGATCGGCTTCGGCTGAGTCCCGAATCTGCGGAGCCAAGTTGCGAGGGTTCCAGGCATGTCTGCGCGAAGCATCGCTCCGAAAGGCGGCCGGGCTAACGCCTCGCCCCAAGCCGCGCCAGCATCCCTGAAAGTTCCTCCGGGCTGATATAGAAATGCTCGCAAACACGCCCCCAGAGCATCGCGGTCGGAACGTTACGATCGCCTCGCTCCTTTTGCGTCTGGTGCAGGACATATAGAACGATGCGCTCGCGCCGGTTCAGGCCGTCGCGAACGTCCGGCAGGTTCTCATATTCGGGTAGCGCGTCATCGATGGGCGGCAGACTCATGAGCCGGTTCACCAGGCCTCAGGGCCCAAGCGCCTCCCGAAGCAACTCCACGGCATCGGCCCCGACCGCCCCCGCAATCGCGATGAACTCGGCCACGTCGACCCGCCGCTCAAGCGACTCGATCCGCTGAATCCAGTTCGGCGGCTCCCGCAGCTTCTCGGATAGTTGCCTTTGAGACAAGCCTGCCGCTTCACGCGCTTTGCGGAGAGCGGAGACGATGGCCCGCTGGCGGGCGGGATATTTCATGACACCCCCGAGGGATTACGGAGGTGCTCCTAATACCGTATCACCCCTATTGATACGAAAACAGTATCAGGCGTATCATGCCGTGGTGATACGGTTTTGGTATCAGATGGCATCGCAGACGGCGAGCGCACTGGCCATTGACATCTCGGAGAAACCATCATGCAGCAGACTAGGGCAAGACAGATATTGCAGTCACTCATCCAGGGGATCGACCCGGTCACGGGCGAGGAACTGCCGCGCGAGACGGTGCTGCAGCACGCGGACGTGCTGCGAGCGCTTCTCTCCGGACTCTCTGCACTCGAGCAGACGGCCGCCCGCGCGTTGCGACGCGCGCAGCTGCCCGACAACGTCGGCCGCGCATGGACGACCGAGGAGGAAAGCAGGCTCGTCGCCGCCTTCAAGAAGGGGGACTCCGCTGTCGCCCTTGCGCACGAGCACGGACGCACGCTGCGCGCTATCGAGGCGCGTCTGGAAAAGCTGGGTCTCATCACGGCAGAGCAGCGCACCACCCGTGGCGGCTTTACGGGCCAGGTCTGACTGCACGGGTACCGGCAGGGCACGTGCTGGCGGGGAGGTTTCCATGTCCCCGACAGATGAGGCGGATGATGACGCTTTGGTCGAGGAATGCATCGAGGAGCTGGACGAACTCGTCATGGCGCTCGACCGTTACCCGCCGGCGGCCGTCGCTGTCGCGATAGGCACATATTTCGAGGGGTTGCTCGGGGCGCTCCTCGACGAGCGCCAGTGCACGGCCGACGAGGTGCGCCAGCTCCTGCGGGAGATTGAGGCGGGTGTCCTCCAGCCGCCGAGTTCGGCTGAAAAATAGGGCTTCCCGCCACCTCAGACTGGCAAGAGCACTATGGGACTAGGGCTCGGTACGGAACGGTGCATTCCGTTGCAACGCGCCTGGGGCTGTTGCAGTCCGCCCCAAACGATTCGTCGGGCCGTAAACGGACTCCTACCTGCATCGGCCGGGTCGGCTATGACTCGCGCGCAGCACTGCTGGCCCCAGGCGGCACGCGGGCGGATGCTGGTGGCCGATGTCATGGGATGCGATCCAAGCCGGCGAATTTCTTGGCGTGAAACCCAAGACGGCACGCGCGATGGCCGCCCGTGGTGAGATCCCCGCAGCGAAAGTCGGCAAGGCCTGGCGCTACGATGAGGCGACACTTTCGGAATGGCTACAAGGCAAGACTAGAGAGAACGTCCGCCAATGCCTCTCTATAAGTCTTCGAATTCCCCGTACTGGCAAATCCGATTCGAGATCGCTGGCGTCGAGGTTAGACGCTCGTCTCGAACACGAGACAGGCATGCTGCCCAGGAGCTAGAGAAGCAGCTCCAGGATGAGCTCTGGCGGCAAATCAAACTCGGAGAGCAGCGTTGGACCTGGGCCGACGCCGTGGCCAAATTTACAACCGAGAAGTCAGGGCAACGCTCGTGGGAACGCACGAAGCGCTCTCTGGATGTCCTGAACGAATACATCGCCCCGGACGACCCATTGGTCGAGGTCGATTACGACTGCCTGCTGAAGATCCGATCCCTGTTGGAAGTTCGAGCCTGCAAAGGCAATGGGAGGAAGACGAAGGGAACTTGGAGGAAATCGACCTGCAACCGCGTGCTCGCAGTCGCCGGCGCCATCCTCAGTCGCTGCGCGAGCAGCGATTGGAAAAAGATGATCCCTTCGGCGCCGAACCTCCCGCGGTTCCAGTTGGACAAGATCGAGCCCAAATGGATCACGCGTGAACAGGCTCGCCTGCTTCTCGCCCGGTTTCCGGAACACACGCGAGACATGGTCATGTTCGCCCTGGCGACGGGTTTGAGAAAGTCCAACGTCGCAGGACTCGAATGGGAGCGCATCGACCTGGAACGCCGCTGTTGCTTCGTGCCCGGCTACCTGTCCAAGAGCGGGGAGCCCATCCCCGTGCCACTCAACGACGACGCGATCGCGGTACTCGAGCGATGGCAGATAAAACACGACGAAGCGGGCGACTCGTGGTCTCCCGAAGTCCACCGGTACGTGTTCGTGTATCGCCGCCGCGCGCCGATCCAGAAGCTCACCACCGCGATGTGGCGGCGGGAATGCAAGGCAATCGGACTAGAGAAGGTCACCTTCCACAGCATGCGGCACGCGTGGGCAAGCTGGCAGACCCAGGCGGGTACGCCGCTGCGAATGCTTCAGGAGCTCGGCGGCTGGGCCGACCTACAGATGCCCCAGCGCTACTCCCATCTCGACCCCGGTCACCTCGCGGAGTACGCGAATCGGACCCTGCTCGACTCGGATCTCCGCAAAGAATCCGTCAAAGTGGGGGGAGAGGTGTTAGATGACCCCTCGCAAGTCGTTGATTCTGGTGGAAAGGGAGGGACTCGAACCCTCGACCCCGGCATTATGAGTGCCGTGCTCTAACCGGCTGAGCTACCTTTCCACGGGCCCTTGCCTGAAGGGGCGCGCATTGTCCTTGGGGGTTGCCGGCACTGTCAACCTGCCCCTCCGATCGCCCTCCCCATTCCCCCCAATAGCCGCGCCCAAGCAGAAGGTGTATATATGACCAGCCGGGGGCGCTTTTCCAATGAGCACAACAATGAGGTCCGGCGCAGGGGTATCCCGCTACCTGCGGCTCTACCGAGTACTCTCCCAGGCGCTGGCGGAGGGACGATTCGGCGCGGGCGAGCCTATGCCCAGCGAGCCGCGGCTGATGAAGGATTACGGCGTCTCGCGCTCCACCGTCCGCCGCGCGCTGGCGCAGCTCGAGGCGGAGGAACGCATCGACCGCAGGCGGGGCAGCGGCACTTTCGCGCGGGAGCAGAAGGAGGAAGCGGCGGCTTCCCGAAACGTCTCGCCGATGCTGGATGGCGCGGGTCGTCAGACGGCGGCCGCTACGAGCCGTACGATCGCCTCCCGGCCCGTCCCCACGCCCGTATTCCTGCTGGATGGACAGGCTGAACTCGGTACGTCGGTCCACCTGGTGCGCCGCATACGTTACGTGGAGCGCGAGCCGGTAGTGCTGGAGAGCGCCTATCTCCCGCGGCAGGTCGGCAGCGGGCTGACCCGGCGGCGGCTCGGCGCCGGCGGCAGCGGCATCCTGACTCTGCTGGCGTCACTCGGTCATCACAGCGCCAGCCTGGAGCGGGAGTTCGTCGCCCTCGAGGCCGATCCTCTCGCCGCCGACAGCCTGAAGCTTGCCGTCGGCGCGCCGGTCTTCAGCGTGCGCACGCTCGCCCGCGACCGGCAACATCGCCTGCTGGCGTGTGTCGACTGTGTGTATCGTCCTGACCGATACGAAGCCAACGTGGCAATCGAGATCGGCGATCCGAAGGGGCGGCGACGCACGGACGGGGACAACTGAGCTACCTGCCATGGTCCCGACACCGCGCTCGCGACGCATCAGCCCCACGACAAAGGATGCCACGCTCACGAGCCGGCACCTCGACAAGGGTGTGGCCCGATACTATCGGCTCTACGAGCTGCTCTCGGCCGCCCTGCAGGACGGCAGCATCGCGCCGGACAGCGCGCTGCCCAGCGAGCCGGAGCTCTGTGCCCGGCACGGACTTTCCCGCACGACGGTCCGCCGTGCCCTGGACCGGCTGGAGCGCGAGGGGCGCATCATCCGCCGGCGCGGCAGCGGAACCTATGCCCGCACGCAGCGCGTGCGGGCGCGGATCTGTCTCGAGCTGCACGCCCTGTCGGAGACACTGGCCGACCTGGAGTCGCGCACCACCGCGACGACGCTACGTTTCGATGCGGCCGTGCCAGTCCCTCAGATTCTACGTGCGATCGCGTCCGAGCTCGGCTCGACGGCGTACCTTCTCGAGCGACTTCTCTCCAACCACGGTGAGCCTCTGTCGCTCACTGCCGCTTATTTGCCGGAGCCGATCGGACGCCGCCTCAAGCGTCCGGCCCGCAACCAAACATCCCTGACGACCATACTGGCCCGCGGCCGCCCGGCCACCGCCATCAAATGCTCAGTGGGAGCGGTGGCAGCGGACGCCGATGCGGCGCGCGCGCTTCGCGTTTCGCTGGGATCGCCTCTGCTCAGAGTCCGCTCGGTCCTGGTCGACGAGGACGGAAAGCTGCGGGCGGTGCTCGAGAGTCTCTGCAGGTCCGACCGCCTGCAATTGAAGGTCGTGGAGCCGCAAAGGCGGCACCCGGGCTAGCGGGCGCTGGACTCCGAGACGCGCGCGAGAAGCGTCTCGAAGGCGTGAGCCGGCAGCGGCTTGCTGTGCAGATAGCCCTGCGACTGCTCGCACCGCAACTCCCTGAGCAAAGCCAACTCCTCCTCGCGCTCGACGCCCTCGGCGACGGTGCAGAGGTCGAAGGCGCGCGCCAGCGAGATGATCGTGCCCACCACGGCCTGCGCGGTCTTGTCGCCGGCGAGCCGGCTGATGAAGGACCGATCGATCTTCAGCGTGTCGACCGGAAGGTCGGCGAGGCGGCTCAGCGACGAGTAGCCCGTGCCGAAGTCATCGATCGCAATCTGCACTCCCGCGTCCCGCATCCTCTGCAGCGTGCGCCCGAGGAACACGGTGTCATCGAGCAGCACGCCTTCGGTGATCTCGATGTCGATGCCGCCCGCCCCCGTGCAACCCCACCGGCCCGCCGCCGAGAAGAATCGCGCGGCGAACTGCGGGTCGCGCAGCTGCAGCGGCGAGACGTTGACGGCCAGGCGGATGGCCTTCAGGCCCTGTTGGGTCCAGCGCTCCAGGTCGCGCGCCGCCTGGCGCACCACCCACTCCCCGACATCCACGATGAGGCCGGTCGACTCGAGCACCGGCAGGAACACCGCCGGGCTGACGACGCCGCCCTGGGGATCGTTCCAACGCAACAGGCCCTCGGCGCCGACCAGCTCACCGGTCTCGATGCCGACCTTCGGCTGGTAGTACAGCGCGAACTGATCGGCCTCGAGCGCCATGCGCAGCCGCCGCTCGAGCGCGAGGCGGTCGGCCACTTCCGAGCTCAGCTCCCGGCGATAGCGCAGGAAGCGCTCACCGGTGTTGCGGGCCTGGTGCAGGGCCGCCTCCGCGTTCTGCAGCAGCGATTCCGCGTCGGCGCCGTTCTCGGGATAGCGCGCCAGCCCCGCGCGGACGGTGACCGGAATCTCGTGCCCGGCGACCGCGAGCGGCTCCCCGAACGCCGCCGTGACCCGGTCATGGAGCAGCCGGACTCCCTCCTCGTACGACTCGCAATTCAACACCACGGCGGCGAAGTTGCCGCCATCGAGATGCGCCAGCCACTCGCTGCCGCCGAAGTTGCGCCTGAGGGCGTCGGCGACGAACTGCAGCACCCGATCGCCGACGTGCCGGCCGAGGGAGTCGTTGATCGCTCCCAGCCGCTCCACGTCGAAGGCGACCACCACGACTTCCTGGCTCTGGCCGGCGTTGCGGGCGAGAGAGCGCGCCAGCCGCTCGCAGAAGAGCGAGCGCTTGGCGAGGCCGGTCACCGGATCGAAGTAGGACAGGAAGCGGACCGTGTCTTCCTTGTACAGGTACTGCAGCGCGAAGGAGAGGTTGGCGGCCACCTCCTGCAGCATCCGCATCTCCTCCTCGCCGAACATGCCCGGCTCGGCGCCGCCCACCGTGAAGGTCCCCACCGGGGTATTCTCGATGAGCAGCGGAATCGAGGCGAGCGAGCGGATGCCGAGCGCCTCGACCCTGTTGCCGAAGCGCAGGGGACCCACGACCTGGGTCACATCGTCGCAGATGGACACTTCGCCCGTGCGCAGCGCGCGGCCGGTGACGGTCTCGCCCGGCTCGTTCCGGCCGCAGTCGTCGACGCGGAAGGTGAGCTCGCCCAGGAATTCGCGGCCGGTGCCGGCCCAGGAGGCGCCGCGCGCGATGCGCGTCGCCGGATCGATCAGGACCACCAGCGCGCAGATGTAATTGCCCACGGTGTGGGCGATGCGACAGGCTTCCTCCAACAGCTCCGTGCGATCGCGGACGCGCACCACCGCCGTATTGATTCCCGAAAGCATCTGCAGAACGCGTGTGAGGCGCGCGACGCGCTCCTCCGCCTGACGCCGCGCGCGCTGCGAGGCAGCCTCCGCCAGCGCGCGCTTGACCGCAGGGCCCAGGCGCGCGAGGTTGGTTTTGAGCACGTAGTCGACGGCGCCGCGCTTCAGCGCCTCCGTGGCACGCTCCTCACCGATGGTGCCGGAGACGAAGATGAACGGGATGTCGGGCGCCTCCGCCGCCGCAATGGCCAGGGCGGACAGGCCATCGAATCGGGGCAGGGAGAAATCGGACAAGACGATATCCGGCCGCGGCTCGCGCAGCCCCGCGCGGAAATCCGTTTCGCTCTCGACACGCCGCCAGCTACACTCGAGGCCCGCCGTCTTGAGCGCTCGGACGGTGAGCTCGGCCTCCGCGGCAACGTCTTCCAGGATGAGGAGGCGTAAGCCCTGGTCCATTTCCTCTTACCTTCGCCGGACGAAGGCGCACGATACGTAGCCTGGGCAGCCCTGTCACCTGCAAACGCGACAGAATGCGGCCTCCATGCCGTGATCCGTCTCTCAAACGTTGAAGCGGAAATGCACGACATCCCCTTCCCGCATGACGTAGTCCTTGCCTTCCAGCCGGAGCTTGCCGGCATCGCGGGCCCCCCCCTCGCCGCGCAGGCCGACATAATCCTCGAAGGCGATCACCTCGGCACGGATGAAGCCGCGCTCGAAATCGGTGTGGATGACCCCTGCGGCCTGTGGCGCGGTCGCGCCCACCCGCACCGTCCAGGCCCGCACTTCCTTGGGCCCCGCCGTGAAGAAAGTCTGCAGTCCCAACAGCCGGTAGGCGGCCCGGATCAGGCGGTCGAGTCCGGGTTCCGCAAGCTTGAGCTCGGCTAGAAACTCCGCGCGGTCGCCCTCCTCCAGCTGGGCGATCTCCGCCTCGATGGCGGCGCAGACCGGCACCACGGCGGCCCCCTCCTTTGCCGCGCGCGCCTCGATGGCCGCGAGCAGCGGATTTCCCTCGAAGCCGCCCTCCGCGACATTGGCCACGTACATCACGGGCTTCGCGGTCAGCAGGTGCAGGTCCCTGATGTCGCGCTGCTCCTCTTCGGTCAGCCCGAGCGCCCGCACCGGCCGCACCTGATCGAGCTGCGCCTTCACCCGTTCGAGCAGCGCGCGCTTGCGCAGCGCGTCCTTGTCGCCCGCCTTCGAGGCCTTGGCGGCGCGATCGAGCGCCTTCTCCACGCTGCCGAGGTCCGCCAGCGCGAGCTCCGTGTCGATCGTCTCGATGTCGGCGAGCGGATCGACCTTGCCGGAGACGTGAATGACATCGGTGCTTTCGAAGGCGCGGACCACGTGCGCGATGGCGTCGACCTCGCGGATGTGAGACAGAAACTGGTTGCCGAGACCGGCGCCCTCGGAGGCGCCGGCCACCAGGCCCGCGATGTCGACCAGCTCCACGGCCGCGGGGATGATCTTTTCCGGATGCGCGATGCCGGCCAACTGCGCGAGGCGCGGATCCGGCACCGGGACCACGCCGATGTTGGGATCGATCGTGCAGAAAGGATAATTCTCGGCGGCGATCTGCGCCCGCGTGAGGGCGTTGAACAGCGTCGACTTGCCGACGTTCGGCAGTCCGACGATGCCGCAACGGATGGACATGAGAGAGACTCCTAACCTGGATCGCCGCGGGCGTGCAGGCGGTTCATCGCCTTTTGCGCGCCGTCGGCCAGCATCACCGGCACGGCGTCGGCGGCCGCGAGCACCGCCTCGTTGATGAGCGCGGCCTCCGCCGCCGGCGGCCGCCCGAGGACGTAATTCAACACGGCGTCGCGGTCGCCCGGACGGCCGATGCCGAGCCGCAGCCGCCAGAAATCGTCGCCGAGCTGGGCGATGAGATCGCGCAGCCCGTTGTGACCGCCCGCGCCGCCGCCTTCCTTCAGGCGCACCACGCCCGGGGGAAAGTCGAGCTCATCGTGAGCGACCAGGATCGACCGCGGCGGGATGCGGTAGAAACCGGCGACACTCCTGACGGACTGTCCGCTCAGATTCATGAACGTCATGGGCTTGAGGAGCCATACGTCCGTGCCGCCGATGCTGACGCGCGCGAGCTCGCCCTGATGGCGTGCCTCGTGGCGCAGGCTGGCGCCGGCGCGGCGGGCGAGCTCGTCCACCAGCTCGAAGCCGGCATTGTGCCGGGTGCGCGCATACGTGGGGCCCGGATTCCCGAGCCCCACGATGAGCGTGAGCGGCAGACCCGCCATGCGCCGCCGCTATTTCTTGCCGCCCTCCTTCTTGGCCGGAGCGGCCTCCTTCTTCTCGTCGCCCTTCTTGGCTTCGGCTCCGGCAGCCGGCGCGGCGCCGGCGGCAGGGGCCGCGCCGGAAGCGGCACCGGGCGCCGCGCCTTCGGCAGTCGCCGCCACGGCAGCGGCCTCGGCGGCCACCGGCTCCGGCTCCGCCGCACGCGGGGCATGGATGGAGACGACCGGCGCGTTGCGGTGCGCCAGCTCCGGGATCGTGACCCCGGGAGGCAGCGGGATGTCGGCCAGGAACTTGGTGTCGTTCAGGGCCATCTGGGAGAGATCGAGCTCGAGGAACTCCGGCAGGTCCTTCGGCAGGCAGCTCACTTCGACGTCGGTGCGCATATGCGACACGATGCCGCCCTCGGTCTTCACGCCGGGGCTGATGCTCTCGCCCTTGAAGTGGATCGGCAGGTGCAGGCGGATCGCCTCGTTCTCGATGACACGCTGCAGGTCCACGTGCACGACCACGTTGCGGGCGGGATGCATCTGCACGTCCTTGATGATCGCCTCCTGCGCGGTGCCGTCGATCTTGATCTGCACGATCGAGGAGTAGAACCGCTCGTCACCGATCATGGTGAGCAGGTTCTGCTGGTCCAACACGAGCGCCTGCGCCTCCTTGTGGCCGCCGTAGAGAATGGCCGGCACCTTGCCGGAGCGACGCAGGCGGCGGCTCGCACCTTTGCCTTGCGCTCCGCGCGGGTCCGCGCCGAAGGTGAATGAAATACGCATTTTGATCTCCAACGTTGCTGACAAACACGCCGCTGCCCGCGACCAGGCCCGGCGCACCGGAAAAACTCAATCCACGTACAGGGAGCTCACCGACTCCTCGTCACGGATGCGGCGGATCGTCTCGGCGAGCAGCCCCGCCACCGACAGCTGGCGGATGCGGCTGCAGCCGCGCGCCGCGGCCGAGAGCGGCACGGTGTCGGTTACGACGAGCTCGTCGAGCGCCGACTGCGAGATCCGCTGCACCGCCTCGCCCGACAACACGGCATGCGTGATGTAGGCGAGCACCTTCGTGGCTCCTTCGTCCTTCAGCGCCTGCGCCGCGTGACAGAGCGTCCCGGCCGTGTCGACCATGTCGTCGACGAGCACGCAGGTCTTTCCCTCCACGTCGCCGATGATGTTCATCACCTTCGACTCGTTCGGCCGCGGCCGGCGCTTGTCGATGATTGCGAGATCCGCGTCGTCGAGACGCTTGGCGAACGCACGCGCCCGCACCACTCCGCCCACGTCCGGCGATACGATCACCACATTCCGATACGCCTGCTTCCACGCGTCCCCGAGCAGCACCGGCGACGCGTACACGTTGTCGACCGGGATGTCGAAGAAGCCCTGCACCTGATCGGCGTGCAGGTCGACCGTGAGCAGCCGGTTCACGCCGGCGCTCGAGATCATGTTGGCCACCAGCTTCGCCGTGATCGCCGAGCGCGTCGCCTTCGGCCGGCGGTCCTGGCGCGAGTAGCCGAAGTACGGCACGACCGCCGTGATGCGCGCTGCCGAGGCGCGGCGGCAGGCGTCCACCATGACGAGCAGCTCCATCAGCGTGTCGTTGGCGGGCGGACAGGTCGGCTGCAGGATGAAGACGTCGCGGCCGCGCACGTTCTCCATCAGCTCGATATTCACCTCACCATCGCTGAAGCGGCCAACGGATGCGCGCCCGAGCGGCGTCTGCAGATGCCGCGCGATGTCCGTCGCCAGCGTCGGATTTGCATTGCCGGCAAACAGCGCCAGTGTATCGCTCGTCGTCATATCGTCAGGCCAACTGCCTCAAAAACTGATGGCTGGGGTGGAAGGATTCGAACCTCCGAATGGCGGGATCAAAACCCGCTGCC
>Ga0335075_10013314_pt1 | contig 12393 bp, 11 predicted proteins | sample Lox_Sample_24_FD_206723 | JGI IMG/M metagenome (GOLD analysis project Ga0335075, IMG submission 206723) | Soil microbial communities from Loxahatchee National Wildlife Refuge, Florida, United States - Lox_Sample_2.4 | ecosystem: Environmental > Terrestrial > Soil > Wetlands | place: USA... | reverse complement strand
GCTCCTTCAACCTGATGCGCGAGCAGATTCTTTCCGGCCTTAAAGAGGGCGACTCGGTCGCTACCGGAACAACCAGCGGGCAGCCTCTGCAGGAGGGCATGCCGATCAAGGTTGTGCGCTGATGCGGAACCCGACGTCGACACGCGCCACAGCAGTCTGCGCATCGCTGCAGGCGCTGGTGCTGGCGTTAGTTGTTAGCCTGCCGGCTGCGGTCCGGGGCGAGGACACGCGCGCCACGCTCGGCCAGATCAACGCCGCGCTCCAGGAGGGCGAAGCCGATAAGGCCATCGGTCTGATTGCGTCGCTTCCCGAACGCGGCGCCGATATCGCGGAGGCGCAGAACCTCGAATGCCGGGTGCGCTTCACGCTGCAGGAGTGGGATACCGCGGCCAGCGAATGCGAGCAGGCGGTTCGGCTCGACTTCGGCAACTCGGGTAACCATATGTGGCTGGGCCGGGCGCTCGGCGAGCGAGCCGACCGGGCCTCGTTCCTGACTGCATTTTCGCTGGGCAAGCGCGTGCGCAGCGAGTTTGAAGAGGCGGTGAGCCTCGATCCGCGCAATGCCCCTGCGCTCTCCGACCTTGGAGAGTTTTATCGTGAAGCGCCGGGAGTGGTCGGCGGCGGCCTCGATAAGGCCGAGAGTATCGCCAGCCGGCTCGACCGCATCAACCCGGCCCGCGCCCATGAGCTTCGCGCAGCCATTGCTGAATCGCGCAACGATGATGGCACGGCCGAGCACGAGCTTAAGCTGGCCATTGAGACCAGCCCGCATCCGGCTTTCCAGTGGTCGGTGCTGGCCTCGTTCTACGAGCACCGCAAGCGCTGGCCGGAGATGGAAGATGCGATCAACAACTGCGCTTCCTCCGCGGCCACAGACCGCACCGCCGGCGTCGCGCTCTACGACGGCGCGGGCGTGCTCATTCGAGCCCGACGCGATCCGGAGCTGGCGGCCAAGATGCTTCAGGATTATCTGGGCGGCAATTCAAAGACAGAGGAAGCACCAGCCTTTGTGGCCCATTACCGGCTGGCCAGGCTGCTGAATCAGCTTGGCGACCGCAACGGCGCGCAGCGCGAACAGGCTGCCGGTTACGCACTGGCGAGCGAATATCGCCCGCCGCAGGACGCAAAGCATTGACGGAGACGATGCAGTTGAAATCGGCAGACAATCCGCGCCGCAACCGGGCAAGCATTCTTGCCGTGCTGCTGTTGGCGGTGGGGGCCGCGCATGCGACGGCGCAGGTCTCGCTGCGCACGGTCGTTGAGCTTGCGCAGCAGAACAGCGCATCTGTCCGTCTGGCCAGCGCTGACGTAGCCAAGGCCCGCGCCGCGCTGTCCCAAACCCACGATGTCTTCATCCCATCCGTCGCGTTTGGCTCCGGCCTTCCCGCCTTTCCTGAAGTGGGTTTTACGGGCGCGCTGCCGACCATCTGGGACGCGACCATACAATCCATGGTCTTCAGCATTCCGCAGATCCGCTACATTCAGGCGGCAAAAATGGGCCTGCGCGCGGCCGAGCTCAACCGGAAGGATGCAATGGAGCAGGCCGCGCTCGACGCTTCCAGTGCCTACATCGAGCTGGACACCATCAACACCGAGCTTGCCGCCGCGCATCAGCAGGAGGACTATGCCAGCCGCATGGTCGAGATCGAGCAGCAGCGTGCCGAGTCGGGCGTTGATCCGCTCACCGATCTGCTTGAGGCCAAGCTGACTGCGGCTGAGCTGAAGCTCAAGCGGCTGCATCTCGAAACCCGCGCTGCCACGCTCTCCAAACAGCTCGCCACATTGACTAACCTACCCGTGGGCTCTATCGAGCCGGACCACGCCAGCATTCCGGAGATTCCCGCCATCACCGCAGGCGACGCGCAGCGAACCACCGCCGGCATCGAGTCGGCGCAAATGCAGGCAGACTCGCGGGCGCGCATTGCTAAGGGCGACAAGGAGCGAATCTGGCTGCCTCAGATCGCCTTCGGCGCCCTTTACAACCGCAACACCACGCTGCTGAACAACACCAATCAGTACTACTATCATTTTTTGCCGACCAACAACTTCAGCTCAGGTTTCAATATTCAGGTTCCGCTCCTCGACATTGGCGCACGCGCCAAAGCCCGCGACTCGGCCGCCGACGCGCTGCGCGCCAAAGTCGAGGCCGAGCAGGCCGAGCAGCAGAACGACCTGCAGATCGCCCAGCTCGACGCCAGCCTGCGCGAGCTTGATGCGGAGGCTGAAGTGGCCAGCCTGAAGTCGCAGATCGCCAGCGAGCAGCTCAAGACCGTCCTGTCGCAGCTCGAATTCGGCAACGGCGCAGCCGGGCCCGGCGCGCCTCCGCAGCTCAGCCCCAAAGCCGAGCAGCAGGCCCGCATCGACGAGCGCCAGAAATATATGGATTCACTCGACGCCGGGCTCGATCTCGAAAAGGCGCGGCTCAACCTTCTGCGCGCCCTGGGCCACATGCAGGACTGGTTAAACGAGTTGCACACAAAGTAACTGGGCCTGCGGAAAAACGTCTAATAAATCAGCCGGAATGGTAGAATTAATAGAATGGCTATGCCTCTGAAAACGCTCTTTCTCAACCCGCCTTCGTTTGAAAACTTCGACGGTGGCGCAAGCTCGCGCTGGCCGGCTACACGCGAGATTGAATCCTACTGGTACCCGGTATGGCTGGCTTACCCGGCCGGCCTTCTTGAGGGTTCGCGCCTGCTCGATGCCCCTCCACACCACGTCTCCGCACAGGAAACCATTGAGATCTGCAAGGGTTACGAGTTCCTGGTGCTGTTTACCTCGACTGTGGGCTGGGAGGGCGACCAGCGCCTGGCCGAAGCCATCAAGGCGGCCAACCCGGCCATCCGCATCGCATTTGTCGGCCCGCCGGTGACCACTGACCCGGACCGCGCCCTGAACGAGTGCGCCGTGCTCGACTTCATCTGCCGCCGCGAGTTCGACTACTCCGTGGTCGAGTTTGCGCAGGGCAAGCCGCTCAACGAGATTCTCGGCATCAGCTACAAGAAAGACGGCAAGGTCGTGCACAATCCCGACCGTCCGCAGGTGGAAGACCTGGACGCGATGCCCTGGGCCACCAAGATCTACAAGCGCGATATGGACGTGACGCGCTACAACGTGCCCTTCCTGCTTCATCCCTATATCGCGCTCTACTCCACGCGCGGCTGCCCGGCGCAGTGCACCTTCTGCCTGTGGCCGCAGACGCTCAGCGGCCACGCCTGGCGCAAGCGGTCTTCTGACGATGTCGCCGCCGAGCTCAAATGGGCAAAGGAGAACTTCCCCGAGGTCAAGGAGTTTTTCTTCGACGACGATACCTTCAACATCCAGAAGGTCCGCACCATCGAACTCTGCGAAAAGCTCAAGCCGCTCGGCATTACGTGGAGCTGCACCTCGCGCGTCACCACCGACCGCGACACCCTGAAGGCGATGAAGGACGCCGGATGCCGCCTGCTCATCGTCGGCTTCGAGTCAGGCGATCCGCAGATTCTCAAGAACATCAAGAAGGGCGCAACTGTTGAACGCGCGCGCGCCTTCGCCAAGGACTGCCACGACCTCGGCCTCGTAATCCACGGCGACTTCATTCTCGGCCTGCCCGGCGAAACCAGGGAGTCGATCCGCAACACCATCAACTTCGCCAAGTCTCTCGACGTGGAAACCATCCAGGTCTCCATTGCGCATGCTTATCCCGGCACCGAGTTCTACGAGTTCGCCAAGACCAACGGCTTCATCACCAATGAAAAAATGGAAGACGGCGGCGGCCACCAGATGGCGCACATCGAGTACCCCGGCCTGCCCGTGGATTACGTGATGGAGATGGTGCACCGCTTCTACGATGAGTACTATTTCCGCCCCAAGGCCGCGGCGCGGGTCATCTGGAAAGCGATTGTGAATCGCGACGTGCCCCGCCTCTACGTCGAAGCCAAGTCGTTCCTCAAGCTTCGCTCCGAGCGCAACAAGATGGTGAAGGCCAAGCGGAACCAACAAGCCGAGAAGGCAGCCACAGCAGGCGCAGGCGCGTAAACGCCGTTTCGGCACGAATGATTCATGGGCGGCGCAGACGCGCCGCCCATCTTTCTTGCTGACCAGAAAAGACTGCGCGCCGGACAAGGAAAAAGCGAGTCACCTGCCGCAATTCTGAATCTATTAATGCAAGGGCCTCAAGTAATGGCGCATCACTCGTTGTCTCCGCGGCAGTACTTTATCCTTGGCCTGGTTGCGGTGTGCGCGCCGCTGGGCGATACATGCCTTTCGCGCGGCATGACTCGGATGCCGCCGATTGCGCTCGCGCATCCCGCATCGCTCATTGCCGCCGTCTTCACGCCCTGGGTCGCCATCGGCATCGCCCTGCTCATCGGCTTCTTTGCCAGCTATCTCACCGCGCTTTCGTGGGCCGATCTCACGTTCGTGCTTCCGGCTACGGCCTTCGGCAATGTCATCGTCGCATTGCTCTCGCGCTACTGGCTGCATGAACCCATTTCGCCTGAGCGTTGGGCCGGCATCGCGCTCATCACCATCGGCGTGAGCTTCGTTGCGCAGGGCCCGTCGCTCACCGAGCGGCAGTCCGCGCCGGTGACGCAGCAAACTGAGTCGGCAATCGAACAGGAGCCGGTGCGATGATAATTGCCACCACCGCTCCGCAGCTGGGTCTGCTCGCCTCCGCGGTCATGATCGCGACCATCGTGCTTAGTTCCACGACCGGCGAAGTGCTCACCGCAGCCGCCATGAAGTCCATCGGCGACCTCGACGAGATTCGTGCTCACTCCGGCATGAAAGGCGCCATCCGCGCCGTCGTCACCTGCCCGCTCTTTTTCGTCGGAATCTTCTTTCTCGCGCTGGCCTTCTTCGCGCTGCTGCTCGCGCTCAATTACCTGCCGCTGAGCCTGGTGGCCCCGGCCTCGGCGTCGCTCACGCTGGTCACCAACGCCGTTGCCGGCAAACTTTTCCTGAAAGAAAATGTAGACCGCCGCCGCTGGGCTGCGGCGCTGCTGGTCTGCGTAGGCGTGTATCTGCTGGCGCACTGAGAAAAACAGCTTCCAGCTTCCCGAGCTGGTTGCCTGATTACCTCAGTGCGATAGAAAACTTCCCTCCAGGCTAAAGCCCAACGCTTACGCGGGTTTTGTGGCATGGCTGAAGCCGTGCCCTTTCAAATCCGGATTTATGCAGCCAGTTCCAGCTCTTAGCTTCCGGCCTTTTTGAAGTTGCACGATGCCGGGTGCCCCAGGTCTCGTTTCTGGGACCTGGCAAAGCATGATGCTCAGCGAGCCCTTCTGGTGGTTCCTATGAGCCGCATCAACCCCTTCGGCTTCAGATCGGGCACGAGAAATCTGCGCGGCGCTTCGCAGCTCACGCACATCGCTTCTGCCGCCAGATGTCCGCTGCGCGCTGCGCTTTCCATGGTCGAAGGCCACCCGGTCGCAATCCAGTCTCCCGCCAAAACACAGTTCGGCCACGGCGAGGACCTCGCGTCGGGCCGGAACTTGTCAATCTCGGGCGGCACTCCAAAGGTAGCGCGCACTTCTTTCACCAGCGCAGCTTTTTCGAGCTTTGCCTCGCGCACGGCGGGAAAAAACTCGGCCAGCTCGGCGAGCGCCTGTGCAATCGCCTCTTCGCGCGGAAGAGCGGCGAACCGCCGCGACGCGCTCTGCACCAGCTCCAGATAACTGCCCTTCGCTTTGCGCCATGGCTGCAGCCGGCCCTTGTTATACATCCAGTGAATCTCGCGGTCGAGCAGCACCGCGTGGTCCAGATCGGTAATCTCGCGGTCGAACCACAGGTGCACGCTCGAAATGGGCCAGTGTTCATGCCGTTCAATCTTCGACGCAAGCGTATCCGCACCCTCCGCTGGAGGCATATTCGGGATCAGCTTTGCCATCGCTTCAAACGGCAGCGCCAGCACCAGAAAATCCGAGACCAATTCTCCACTGCGCGTCTCGAGCGTCCACTGCGAAGTCTCTTCATCCCACTTCGCGCCCTCTACATTGCGATTGAAGAGCACCGCAGAGCCGCGCCCGGCAAGAAACTTCTCCGCGCCTTGATACAACTCACTCAATGGAACTGTGCTCAAGCCCATCGCGCCCGCCTCGGCTGAGTTCATGAACAGCTCGCGGATCACCTTGGCCGCATACGGCAACGCGATGCTGTCGAGATCGGCATTCAGAGCACTGGCAATCACCAGCCGCCAGAACCGGTCGACAGCACCCTTTGTTTGCCCGCTGCGCTTGAGCCAGTCAGCCAGCGACTCTGATGAATCGGCGGGCACGGGCTTGAGCAAAATGCGAAACGCGCGCGCCAGCGCCGCCTTGTCGGCCAGAGTAAACGCATGCGCCGTAATCATCTTCGGCAAGCCATGCAAGGGCGCCGGCAGAAACGACGGACCAAGCTCAGAGCGCCGCCCTCCCGGCTCGATCATCGTCATCGCGCGCGTCCAGTGAATTTTGTCGGCCACGCCGATGCGCTTATAAAAGCCGATCAGGTTTGTACAGCAGCCAAAGAGCACATGCTGGCAGTTGTCGATGACCTCACTCACTCCCGGATGCTGATAGGAGCTGGCGCGCCCGCCGAGATAGCCGCGCCGCTCCACCACTCGCACGCGCAGCCCGGCTTCAGCCAGCGCGCACGCCGCGCTCATGCCGGCCACGCCGCCGCCCACCACGGCCACTGTCTTTTGTGAGTCGAGTGTCACCTGTTATCCGATTCCAAGCCGAGCCAGTCCCATCCTCATCAATCCCACGGCAAGAATGCTCAGCTTTTGCGCCGTCGGCACGCTCACACGCTGCGTAAATACATCGTAATCGGCGCGCTCGATTCGCTTGAGCAGCGCGTGATAGATCGAGACCAGCACGCGCAGCGCAGGCCGGCTCTCGCGATCGATCAGCGGCAGCAGCTTGTCGGCGGACTGATAGTAATTCTCAGCACGCTGCGCAATCTCCGCAAGCAGCGCGCGTTCATCTGCACTCGGACTCGCGCTCGCTTTACGGCGCAGCAGCGCGTTGAGCGCAATGCCATGCGCGGTGAGATCTTCAAGCGGCAGATAGACGCGATTGCGGGCGGCATCCTCAGCCACATCGCGCAGGATATTCGTTAATTGAAATGCAATGCCGGTCTCTTCGGCAAACTTCTCGGCGCGCGCATCGGAATAGCCAAAGATGCGAATGCACACCAGCCCGACCACCGATGCCACCAGGTAGCAGTAGCGATAAAGCTCTGCAAAAGTCGCGTAGGTATCGGGCTCTCCACTCGCATCGTGCTCCAGGTCCATGGTCACGCCGGCAACCAGCTCATCGAGCAGGCTCAGCGGAATGCTGTACCGCTCCACCGCATCGCGCACGGCCACAAACACAAGGTTTGACGAGTCGCCGCCATGGCACACGGCGCGCCAGTTGTTGAGCCATGCATCGAGCCGCTTCCGCCGCTCTTGGCGTGCAATCGATTCGTCGTCAGAAAGATCGTCGGCCTGGCGCATGAACGCATAGATGGCGCAGATGGCGTTGCGACGCGGCTCGGGCAGCGCGACAAATGCGTAGTAGAAATTCTTGGCTTCGCGCCTGGCTATTATCCGGCACTCGGCATAGGCGCGCTCCAAAGCCGGCCCGGTCGACGCAATGCTCAAGCCGCCTTCCCTGCCGGCTGCCTGCTGAGCCTGAGAAACGGCAGCGCCTTGCCGCCGATTGCGCGCAGAGCGAGCGCCAGCTTGGTGCGCTTGGAGAGCGCAGGGCGCGCACTCAGCACATCGCAATCCTGCCGCTCAATGGCGCGCAAAATCTCCAGACCTCCGCGGCTGAAGAGATCGAGATCGACGGCGAGGTCGCGGTTCACGCGGCCAATCAGTTGAAGACCCTCTTCAAACAGAGAGCGCGCATAGCCGACCTCATGCCGCAGCAATGCGCGAAACTCCGGCGTGGCCACGCCCTGCGCAATCGTCTCGTCGCTCACGCCGAAACGGCGCATGTCGTCCTGCGGCAGATAGACGCGGTCTTTGCCCCAGTCCACGCGCACGTCCTGCCAGAAGTTCGCAAGCTGCAGCGCGGTGCAGGTCGCATCAGATAGACGGAAGTTTTCGTCATTCACTTCGCCGCATGCGTAGAGCACCAGGCGCCCAACCGGATTGGCCGAATAGCGGCAATAGCCGAGCACGTCCTGCATGGTCGCGTAGCGCGTTACCGTCTGGTCCTGACGAAACGCAGTGAGCAGATCGGCAAACGGCTCTTTCGGAATGGAGCACGCGCGGATCGTCTCCGCCAGCGCCACAAACACCGGATGCCGCACGCGGCCCTCGTAGCAGGCGTCGAGCTCCTTTCCCCACAACTCCAAAAGAGCTAACGCTACCGAGTGGTCGCCCACTTCGTCGCCCAGATCGTCCGAGATGCGGCAGTATGCGTAGATCGATTGAAAGTGCGGCCGCAGCGCCTTGGGCAAAAATCGCGAGACCACGTGGAAGTTTTCGTAGTGCGACTCGGCAAGCTGCCTGCAATAAGCGCGCGCCTCGGCAAGTGACGGCGCAACCGCAGGAATTCGATACGCAACCGGCAGCGCCGCCCAGCCGCGAGCCACAAGCTCATCGGGCGAGAGCGTCTTTTCGTTGTCTGCGGCTACGGTCATCGATTTTTCCTTATGGAACGATCGCCGTCTTGATCTCACTCGAACGGTTCATCAGCTTCTCAAACACGCGGTTCAGCTCGTACAGGTGGGCGTGGCCGGTAATGAATGCTCCCGCCTGAAAGCGTCCGCTTGCGATGAGGTCAAGCGCCTTGCGGCAAATCTCCGGGGTGTGATGAAAGGTGGCGCGCAGCGTAATGTCGCTGTAGTGAATGCGGTTCGTATCGAGCATCACGTGCGTATCGGCAGCGCATCCGCCGAAAAAGTTCACTGTGCCGCCCTTGCGCACCAGCTCCACGGCTTCCTGCCATGCCTCGGGCACGCCTACAGCTTCAATCGCAATATCCACGCCGCGATTATTGGGCGTGAGCGCGCGCGTCTCGCGCACCGCGTTGCGAATGCTGCTCGACTTCACCACATGCGCCGCGCCAAGCAGCCGCGCGGCCACGGCCTGGCCATCATGGCGCACCAGCGCAATCACCTCATAACCAGCAAGAGCCGCCACGTGCAGAATCATCAGTCCCAGCGGGCCGCCGCCAATCACCGCCACCACATCGCCTTTGCGGGGATGCGAATCTTCAAACCCGTGCACGGCGCAGGCCAGCGGCTCAGTCAGCGCTGCGTGCTCCAGTGGAACATGCTCCGGCACGCGCAGCGTATTCTTGGCCACAATGCGCGACGGAATGCGGATGAACTCGGCATAGGCGCCGTTGTTAAAGAGCAGATCATCGCAAAGGTTCTCCTGCCCCCGCTCGCAGTAGTAGCACACGCCGCATGGTGCGGAGTTGAGCGCGACCACACGGTCGCCCGGAGCAAAATCATCCACGCCTTTGCCGGCCTCCACCACCGTGCCGGCCAGTTCGTGGCCAAACAGGGCCGGCGGCACAATCATGCGCGCGTGATAGCCGCGGCGAAAGACCTTCAAGTCAGTGCCGCAGGTCAGCGCCGCGCCCACACGCACAATCAATTCGCCGGGGGCTGCGGTGGGAACCGGCACGTGTTCAATGCGTATATCTTCGCGGCCATGCAGCACCGCGGCCTTCATCGTCGCGCGCCCGTGCTCGATCGCCGTTTCCACCGTGGCGCGGCCATGATGAATGGCGGTTTCCACCGTCGCGCGGCCATGATGGATTGCGGTCTCAACGGTGGCGCGGCCGTGAACGATAGCGGTTTCCACCGTCGCGCGGCCATGTTCAATCGCCGTCTCGACCGTGGCGCGGCCGTGCTCAATCACGGTTCCCACCGTGCTGCGGCCCCGCTTGATCACGCTTTTCACTCTGCTTGCCATCGAAGCGCTCCTACTCTGCCCCTGCGCCTGGGATCGGCTCGATCATGATCTTCATGGAGCCGGGCTGAGGGTTGGAAGCAATCTCGATGGCCTCGACAGCCTCTTCGAGAGAAAAACGATGCGAGATCAGTTGGGTCAGATCGAATCCCTTGCGATAGCCGTCAAATATCAGTCCAGTTACTTCATCGAGGATGGGGAACGATGACGAGTACGAGCCGAGAAGAGTCTTTTCGTCCACGCAAACCGCCGCGGGATCGATAGTGGCCTCGCCGTGCTGCGTCTGCGCAAACAGCATCACCCTGCCGCCGGGCCGCACCGCGTCCATGGCTGTGCGGATCAGCGCATTGCCGCCGACCGCCAGCACGACAGCATCTGCGCCGCGGCCATCGGTTGCCGCCATCACGCGGTCCACTACATTCTCCGTTCCGGCATGAATGGGATTCGTCAATCCGAAGCGCGCCGCAATCGCATGGCGTTCGGCAAAAAGATCGGAGGTAAGCACATGCGCGCCCGTGCGCCGCGCCAGCGCCGCATGCATGAGCCCGATGGGCCCCTGACCGATCACCAGCACGGTATCGTCACTCGCGAGGTTGAGCATCTTCTGGCCCTTGAGCACCGTATTCAGCGGCTCCACAAACGCGGCCTGCTCAAATGGCACGCCATCGGGGATGCGCACCACGCCGCCGTTCGCCACCACAAAGTCCATCACGCGGATATACTCGGCAAAGCCGCCGCCCGAAGGCTCAAAGCCCGCGGTTGCGCCGGTCTTTTTATAGAGCGGACACTGCGCCGGCGTCTGCTTGCGGCAGTAGTAGCACTCGCCACACGGCACATGGTGGAAACTCATCACCCGGTCGCCCACCGCGAAGCCGCTCACGCCTTCACCCACCTCTGCAACGGTTCCCGCCATCTCATGCCCAAAGATGCGCGGCGCGGAGTGCGAGCCCATGTGAATCTTCTTCAAATCCGTCCCGCAGATGCCGCATGTGGCAATCCGGATCAGCAGCTCGCCCGCACCAATGCGCGGCACGGGCACGGTTTCGATGCGCATATCGTTGATGCCGCGATAAACAACAGCCCGCATCGTCGCCGGCGTCCGGGACTCGACAAAGTTTTCAGCGCCTGAGGTCTGGGTAGCCATTCTTTTTTCCTGATCACTTCTTGTGGATCGAGCCTTGGTAAATTGAACCCTGCGGATCGAGAAGCTCGATCACAGATTCCGCGATGCTCCGGGAAGCCTTCTTACTATTTTCGCCCATTTGCTTGAGTGCGGACCAGTACCCTGGGTGAAACAGCGCAAAAAGAGCAAAACCGGCCATCCGGAACCGTCCTTCAGGCGTAAGAAAGCGGTTGAAGTCGGGCAGCCGGTCATCCACCCCGTCGCTGACCCCCTTGATGCACTGAAACGAGATGCCGCGCATCCCGGCCAGCCGCGCAATCGCCGCAGCTTCCATGTCCACCAAGCCAGCCTTGTAAGTAGCAGCCAGCCGCAGCTTTTCCGCCGCATCGGCCACCTTCGGGCTGGTCGCCAGCCATGTCTCCGGCTGAAGATTGGCGCCACTCGGCGAGAACTGCGGAACCTTGAATCGCTCCCCGGTCAGCGTGTCGATAACCCCCGTCACGCGATACGACTGGCCTGGCTGATAACTGGCGCTCAATGCCCCAACCCAGCCGACGGACACCACTGACGCGACCGGACCATCCTTCTCGACCTCGGCCAGTGCGCGCGTAGCCGCACTCTGGCCCGCACCGGCGCAGGCGGCAATCCATTCTCCGCTGTCATAGCGCCAACGCCAGAGGTCGACGCGGTTGCGCTTTTCATGGCGCCAGCCGCGGACGAGCGGCTTCAGCTCTCCCGGCATGGCGGCGATGATCGCGGTGCGGATCATGATTGGGTTGGCGCATACCCATTTGCGCGGAACCAGTCTATCGCGGCACGCATGGCTGGATATACAGGCACAATCCGGAAGCCCAGCTCCTGCTGCGCACGCGCGCTCGAAGCAAACATCTTCTTGCGGCCCATGCGCACCTCTTCGAGCGTGGCGCGCGGCTCTTTGCGGCGAATGCGCCCGGTGATCCACTCTTCGAAGAAGGCGTAGGTCGCCGCAATCGCGAAGGGAATCTTGACCGTGGGCGAAGGAATGCCGGTAATTGCCGACATCTTGTCGAGAATCTGCTTGAGCGTGAGGTTCTCGCCGCCCAGAATGTAGCGCCGTCCCGGCTGGCCCGCCGTCAACGCCAATACGTGCGCGCGCGCCACTTCACCAACATCGACGAGATTCAGCCCCGTATCCACATACGCGGGAAATTTGCCGTTGAGAAAGTCCACGAAGATGCGCCCCGTGGGCGTGGGCTTGGCGTCGTTCGGCCCGATGGGCGTGGTGGGATTCAATATCAGCACACGCTGTCCAGACTCCGCCGCACGCAGTGCTTCCTGCTCGGCGAGAAATTTGGATCGCTTGTAGTGGCCCACCATATCGGCCAGCGAGACCGGCGTGTCCTCGTTGATGACG
>Ga0335075_10013313_pt1 | contig 12393 bp, 10 predicted proteins | sample Lox_Sample_24_FD_206723 | JGI IMG/M metagenome (GOLD analysis project Ga0335075, IMG submission 206723) | Soil microbial communities from Loxahatchee National Wildlife Refuge, Florida, United States - Lox_Sample_2.4 | ecosystem: Environmental > Terrestrial > Soil > Wetlands | place: USA... | reverse complement strand
CAAGGCGTTCTTTCACCAGCTCGGTGACCATCGACGCGAAGCGCGGGCTGGTGGCGGGGGTGGCGGCCCGCGCGAACGCGAGGCCGAGCGAATCGGCGGTCTCGGCCGCCTCGACATCCAGGTCGTGTCGAACCTCCATGTGGTCGGACACGAAGCCGACCGGGATCACCACCACGGCCCTGGTCCCCGACTTGGCCAGCTCGCCGATGTGCTCACGCACGTCAGGTTCCAGCCAGGGCTGTGACGGTGGGCCGCTCCTGCTCTGGTAGGCAAGCGACCAAGGGTGAGCTCGAGCCCCGGTCCGTTCGGCAATAAGACTGGCCGCCTCGGTCAGCTCCGCTACGTACCTTCCCCCGTCCCCTTGGCCCCCCTGGCCCCCCGGCCCGCTGGCCTCGGCCATCGCGACCGGGATGCTGTGGGCGGTGAACACCAGGTGGGCCTCCTCGCGCACGTCGGCCGGGAGCGCGGCCAGCGCCGCGCGCGCGTTGTCCGCGAAGGGCTCGATGAAGCCGGGGTGGTTGTAGAAGCGTCTGAGCTTGTCGATCTGCGGAGCGTCAGGACCGACGGCGACGCGGGCCCGCTCGATGTCGTCCAGGTACTGCCTGCAGCTGGAATAGGAGCTGTAGGCCGAGGTCACGAAGGCGACGGCGTGCCGGACGCCGTCGTCGGCCATGGCCCGCACCGTGTCCGGCAGGTAGGGCGCCCAGTTCCGGTTGCCCCAGTAGACCGGGAGTGACAGGCCGGTCGCGGTGAAGTCGGCTTGCACAGCGGCCAGCAGATCCCGGCACTGCTGGTTGATCGGGCTTACCCCGCCGAACGCGTAGTAGTGCTCGGCCACGCGCGCGAGGCGTTCCGGCGGGACGTTCCGGCCTCGGGTGACGTTGGCCAGGAACGGCATAACGTCACCCGGGCCTTCGGGGCCGCCGAAGGAGACGAGCAGGAACGCGTCGTAGGGGGGCATGCCTTCATCCAACCAGTGCGGCCGGATTGATATGTCCGTGGGACCCGGCCAGGCCGTGGGACCGGCGAGACCTGGGCCCCGGCCAGGGAAACCGCTTGCGACGATTCGATATCGTGATGGTCATGGGGCAAAGTGGCCGATGACGGGTGTTGACGACGCCGAAAAGGCCACAGCCCGCCTTACCGGGGCACGGCTCCCTCGCCCGCTCCGGCCGTATGCGGACATCTTCCAGATTCCCGGTGCCTGGCGCTTCTCGGCCGCGGGCGTCATCGGTCGGATGCCGATGTCGATGCTGGGACTCGGCACCGTTCTGCTCATCTCGGCGTCCACCGGCAAGTACGGCGTGGCCGGTACCGTGTCCGCGGTCGGCTCGCTCGGCAATGCCTTCTCCGTGCCGTCGATCGCGCGGCTCGTCGACTCCCGCGGCCAGCGGCGCGTCCTGATACCGCTACTCACGGTGTTCGCCATTGCCGTCGCGGGGCTGGTCGCGACGGTTGAGCTGCACCTGCCAACCTGGACGTTTTACGCTCCCGGGGCGATCGCAGGCGCGACGATGCCGTCGCTGGGGGCCATGGTCCGGTCCCGGTGGAGCACGCTGCTGCCCGGCTCGCCCCGGCTGCACGCCGCGTACTCCTTCGAGTCGGTCGCCGACGAGCTGTGCTTCATCATCGGGCCCGCCGCGGTGACGGTGCTGGCCACCGAGGTGTACCCGGCAGCCGGGATCGGCGTTGCGGCGGTGCTGTGCGTGGCGGGTACCTTGTGGTTCGCCGCCCAGCGTGGCACCGAGCCCGCGCCGCACGTCCGGACGACCGAACCCCCTCGGGCCGCCCGACGCCCGGCACGCGGCGTGTTCCTGCGCCATCGGGAGGGCGCGGCGGCGCCGGTGCTGGCGGTGCTGGTTCCTGTGTACCTGCTGCTTGGCGCGATGTTCGTGTCGATTGATCTGAGCACCGTCTCGTTCGCCCAGCATTTCGGGCACAAGCCGCTCGCGGGGTTCATCCTCGGCACGTACGCGCTCGGCAGCGCGACGGGCGGGTTCTGGTACGGGTCCCGGCAGTGGCGGGCGTCGGTCCAGAACAGGTTCGCGGTGACGCTTACGCTGACCGTGATAGGCGTGGCCACGTTCTGGGCCCAGCCGAACCTGGTCACGCTGACCTGCGGGATCTACCTGTGCGGGCTGACCATCGCGCCCACGCTGATAGCCGGGTTCAGCCTGCTCGAGGCGCAGGCCAGGCCGGGCCGGCGCACCGAGGCCATGTCCTGGCTGAGCAGCGGCATCGGGGTCGGGGTGGCGGTCGGCGCGTCCGTGGTCGGTTTCATCCTGGACGCGCACGGTCCCCGGGTGGGATACGCCTTCGCCGCCGCCTGCGGCGCGGCGAGCGCGGTGACCTGCCTGCTCGGCCTTCGCCGCCTCCGGATGCCAGCCGCCCAGGCCGCGGGAGTGCTGTCCTAGGGGTTGTTCTGGGCGTACTCGCCGGCGAGGGCCAGTACCTCGTCCACGTACCACGTCGCGTGGTTGTAGTCGAAGATCGCCCCGGCCAGCGTCGCGCTGCTGCCCGCGCCGTCGGCGCACAGCATGTGCGCGGCCGAGGGCACCGCGTCCAGCGGGTTCTCGATGTCCGGCGCACCGGCCGGGCCGAACCCGTCCGCGCCCCAGATCGCCCAGGTGGACGGCAGGAACTGCATGGGGCCTTCCGCCCCGGCGCTGGACGGGCCGTCGTTCGCGCCGTCACCGCTTTCGATCTGGGCGATCGCGGCCAGCACGGTCCAGGACAGGCCCGGGCAGAGCTCCGCGGACTGCTTGAACAGTTCCAGCCAGTTGGCGGGCACGCCGGCCGGGGCGGGCGTCTCGACCGGCTGGGTGCCCGCCGTCTGCAGCGCGTATGACACCAGGTTCACGACCTGGCCGCTCTTTCCTACGACCGACTCGACCTGGGCCGCCAGCGTCTTCAGGTTGGCCCCCTGGGTCGCGCTGATCAAGACGGCGAAATTCTTGGCCAGCCCGAGCTGCGCGGATCGGGTCAGGTTCACGACCGCGTCAGCGCCGTTCACGCTCAGCGCGGTCGCGCCGCCGAACGGCACCTGCTCGAGGACCGCGGCCGAGACCGGATACGAATTCCCTGCGGTCAGGTGAAGCTTGCCTGCCGCGGCGCCGGTGCTGATCAGCTCACCCTGGCTCAGGTCTGACCAGACCGTCGTGGACGCCGCCGTGGACAGCGGCGTCCACGGCCTGAACGCCTGCGGCGAGACGCCGAGCACATCGGCGTTCTTGCCGTTGACCTTGATCTTGCCGCCGTCGACGGGCAGCACCGCTACCACCCCGCTGAGCTTCTTGATGCTGGCCAGCTGCGCGGCGGTGATCCCGCCTGGGACCGCGGCGATGAGGTCAGGCACGAAGTGCTGGCGGGGGGCGGGCCCCATTACCCCGGTCGTCCCCGACCCGGGCGACGGCGACGCGGAAGGCTGAGTGGCCGACGAGACGTGGGAAGACGGGGTACCACCCGCCGGTGAAGCCACTGCGGCGTCAGCCGCCTGAACCGCCGGTCCGGCCATGCTGACCGATACCGCGGCTGCGGCGGCGGCCACCAGGGTCGTTCGACGCAGGGAAAACGACAGCACAATGTATATGAAGATATAAGGCTGCCCGCACCAACAGAACCCCGGGCACGACTTCTTAAAGAGATCTTCAGCTTGGCCAAGCGGGCCACCAGCATCACCGTCATCAGGAGAGCTCATGCCAGACAGCCCGGAGCACGTGCCGGTCATCGCGGTCGCCAGCGGGAAGGGCGGCGTCGGCAAGACGACGGTCGCGGTCAACCTCGCCTTGGCGCTGACCGCGCAAGGGCAGCGTACCGCGCTGGTCGACGCCGATCTTTACGGCCCTGACGTGCCGCGGATGATGGGCCTGCGGCGGCGCGCCGAGGCGGGCCATGTCACGCTGTTCGCCCGGGCGGGCGCGCCAGATTCCCGCCTGCAGACCGTCAGCCGGCACGGAGTGCAGCTCGCCTCGGCGGCGTTCCTGCTCGGCGAGAACCAGGGCCTGGGCATCGGCGGCGGCATCGCCCAGCTCCTGGCGCGGCGGCTGCTCGCCGACACGCAGTGGGACGGCCTCGACTACCTGGTCGTAGATCTCCCGCCGGGAACGGCGGACATCCAGCAGTCCGTCTTCGCCCTGTCCGGGCGTGCGCTGTATGTGCTGCTGGTCGTTACACCGCAGGTCATCGCGCATCAAGACGCGCGCAGGCTCATCGCGCACCTCCAGCCGCGCCGCGGCGCTGCCCGGGCCAGGACCGAAGTCGCCGGGGTGGAGAACATGAGCGGTCAGGTCTGCCCGGATTGCGGCCGGCTCACGCCGCTGTTCCCGTCGGCCCCCGAGGCCGACAGCATCTGGGGCCTGGTCCCCAAGCTGGCCACGATCCCGTTCAGCCACCAGGCCGCACGGGACGCCGACGAGGGCAAGCCGGTCATGGTTACCGGTGCCGTCCCCGAGCAGGTAGCGGCCTACCAGCTCATCGCCGAGCAGGTCCGCAAGCGGCTGGCTGAGCTGTGAGCCCGGCCGCTCATGCGACGTCCGCTCAGGCTCAGCCGATAGGGGCAAAGCGGATGTCGTGTGCCCCGTCCGGCGCGCAGAATGCGAGCATCCGCTCGGCCTCCCGGGCCACCTGGTCGTGTTCCCGGCTGGACCCGAACAGCTCGATGGTGAGCGTGGCCGTCCCCTCGGCCGCTGCCAGCCGCCATATCCCGGCCACGAACCCGTCGATCAGGACCGATCCGGGGAAGATGCCGTTGATGGTGTAGAACCGCCTCAGGTCACCCGGGCTGACCACGCGAGACCGGTCGGCGTGCGCGAGCAGCAGGTTGTCGAACTCCGCCGCCAGCCGTACCGGTGCGGGCGCGTCCCCGCCGGGGCGGGGAGCCGAGGGCAGGTCGAACAGCTCGATGCCTTCCTCATCGCGGAAGGTGACGAGGAGGGGCCGCAGCTCCTCCATCACCGGGCGCAGCCTGGTCAGCCCGGACCAGGCGGCCACGTCGCGGGCCGTGGCCGGGCCGAACGCCCGCAGGTAACGCATCACCAGCCCGGCCAGGCCGGGCGGCTCCTGCCGGGCCCGGAGCCCGTCCGGGTCCGGTTGAGCCGCCGGGCCAAGCCAGGACTCGGCCGAGGTGTGCAGCGACTGCCCGGCGCGGCCCCAGACGGCGCGCGGCGGGACCTGCACCAGCGGGACGCGCGCCCGGACCGCCTGGGCCAGTGCGGTCGGCGGATGGCCCGGCCATCGCTCAGCGAGCGCCTCGCCGAGTTGGCTGAACGTCATCGGCGCGGCCTCCACGAGCTGCCGCCCGGCCACGGCCACGGCCGCGGTATCCGCGCCGGCCAGCTGCCTGCCGAACGCCCCGCGCAGGCCGCGATCGAGTACCGGCTGGAGCAGCCGGCGCAGCGGCAGGCAGTCCCGGGCCGATACCAGGTGGATGGTGCCGCGCATCAGCGCGATCCGCACCACGCTCCGGTCGTTGATCAGCGAGGCCAGATCACCGGGCCGGAATCCGCCGAGCCGCGACCACAAGCCGTAATAGGGCGGGAACGGTGCCTGGGCCTGAAGGCCGATCAGATGCTCGATGGTCTGGATCACCGTTTCCCGCCGACGGCTGGCATCATCCGGCAGGTCAGGGCGTTCGAGCAGCAGCTGCCGGCTGAGCAGCGCCCGGTTCAGCGCCCGCCGGTCCATGATCTGACCGCTCACCGCTGGTAGGTTAGCAGCGTCGCCCGTCACCGGACCGTATGGGCCGAATGTGGGGCAGCTACGACGCGGAAGGCTACCCTCTTGGTATGAACCAGGAGGCAAGCCGCAGCCCTGCCAGCGCCACGCCGCGCGGGACCGGGAGGCAGCCGAGGAAACAGCCCGCCAGACCGTCCCTGGGCGGCGGAACGCCCGCTCAGGATCGTGAGCTGCGGGCTCAAGGCCGGGAGACCGTCCGCAGGCTGCTCGAGGCGGGCATGATCGAGTTCGAAGAGCGCGGCTTCCAGGGCGTTCGCGTGGACGACGTGGTGAGCCGGGCCGGCATCTCGCACGGGACGTTCTACCTGTACTTCTCGAACAAGGAAGACCTGTTCAAGGCGCTGATGCGGGACGCCCTGCACGACATGGAGATCGTGGCAGGCGACTTCCCCGTCGTCACCAGCGACGAGACGGGGCTGAAGGTGCTGCGTCAGTGGGTGCGCAAGTTCTTCAAGGCCTACGCCACACACGGAACGGTGCTGCGCACCCTCAGCTCGGCGAACGCTCCCGGGGAGATGTTCGGCGACGGGCTGCGGCTGTTCTTCGGCATCGCCGAGGCCATGACGACGGGCATGACCGCCGCCGCGCAGGCGGCCGGCCGACACCAGGAGCACGCGGAGCTGACCGCGGTCGCGTGCCTGATGATGCTCGAGCGGGTGAACTACCTGATCAGCACCGAGATCCGCTTGCCGGAGGAGGAGATGGCCGACAGGATCGCCGACATCATGTTCGCCGCCTTCGGCCTCAACGCCTGAGCACTTTCATGATCATGTGCAGAAGCGGGCAACTATCGCCCGAAACTACCCATGATCATGGAATGGGCGTGGACGGGCGGAGGTCAGCCACCGCGGTGAGGGCGGTAACGGCGGCGGGGACGTTGTGCACGCGGAAGACGCGGGCGCCGAGCCAGGCGCAGACGGCCAGCGTGGCGATCGTGCCCTCGGTGCGCTGGTCCACCGGCAGCGACTCCAGGGGTAGGGCCAGGGTCTCGCCGATGAAGTCCTTGTCGGCGACCGCGGCCAGGACCGGCCAGCCGGTGGCGGCCAGCTCGCCCAGGCGCCGGGTGACCTCGAGCGACTGCCAGGTGTTCTTGCCGAAGTCATGGGCGGGATCCACGAGGATCTTGTCCGGGCCTACCCCTGATGCCACGGCCCGTTCTGCGTAATCCGTGACGTAGGCGGTCAGCTCGCGCATGACGTCGCGGTATGCGGGCCGGTGCGGGCGGGTGCGGGGCGGCAGGCCGCCGGCGTGTGAGCAGACCAGCCCGGTGCCGTACCGTGCCGCCACCTCGGCCAGCCGGGGGTCGGCGCCGCCCCAGGCGTCGTTGAGCAGGTCCGCTCCCGCCTGGGCGACCACCTCGCCGACCTCGGCGCGCCAGGTGTCGACGCTGATCACGACGTCCCGGTGCCGCTCGCGCACCGCGGCCACCAGCCCCGCGACCCGGTCTATCTCCGCCGCGGGGCTCACCTCGTCGCCGGGACCGGCCTTCACCCCGCCGATGTCGACGATATCGGCCCCGTCGGCCACCGCCTGGCTGGCCGCGTCCAGCGCGGCGGCGAACTGCTGGGTGGCGCCGCGGTCAAAGAACGAATCGGGCGTCCGGTTGATCACGGCCATGATGCCGAACGAACCGGGGTTCCACTGCCGGGTGCCGAGCCGGAGTGTCCGGTGGGGTTCGGCCGGGCCGGGGTATCCCACGAGGTGGAGGCTATAGCACCCGCGCAGTTCGGGGAGAATCTCTACGTGCGATTTCTCAACGGGACGGCTCCCGGGCATGACCTTACCTACAGCGACGTCTTCATGGTGCCGAGCAGGTCCGGCGTCGGCTCGCGGCTGGAGGTGGACCTGGCCACCGCCGACGGCAGTGGCGCCACCATCCCCGTCGTGACCGCCAACATGACCGCGGTCTCCGGGCGGCGGATGGCGGAAACCATCGCGCGGCGCGGCGGCCTGGCCATCCTGCCCCAGGACATCCCCGCGGACGTGGTGGCGGACGTGATCACGTGGGTGAAGTCGCGGGACCTTGTGGTGGAGACCGCGCTGACGCTCGCGCCGACCGATACCGCGGGGGACGCGCTGAGCCTGCTGCCCAAGCGCGCCCACAACGCGGTGGTGGTGGTCGAGGACGGACGGCCGGTCGGCGTGGCCACCGAGGCCGACTGCCTGGGCGTGGACCGGTTCACCCAGCTCAGCCACGTGATGTCCGCCGACCCGTTTACGCTGCCCGCAGGGATACCGCCGGAGCGGTCCTTCGCGCTGCTGCACGAGGGACGGCACCGGATGGCGCCGGTGGTGGACGACTCGGGACGTTGCCTGGGCATCATGACGCGGACCGGGGCGCTGCGCGCCACGCTTTACTCCCCCGCCGTCGACGCCTCGAGACGGCTGCGGGTCGGCGCCGCTCTCGGCGTCAACGGCGACGTGGCCGGCAAGGCCAAGCTGCTGCTTGACGCGGGGGCCGACGTGCTGGTGGTCGACACCGCGCACGGGCACCAGGAGAAGATGATCTGCGCGCTGAAGGCGGTGCGCGATCTGGCGCCCGCGGTCCCGGTGGTGGCCGGGAACGTGGTCACCGCGTCCGGGGTGGCCGACCTGGTCGAAGCGGGCGCGGACATCGTCAAGGTCGGCGTCGGGCCGGGCGCGATGTGCACGACCCGGATGATGACCGGGGTCGGGCGGCCGCAGTTTTCCGCCGTGCTTGAATGCGCTGGCCAGGCCCGGCGGCTCGGCGCGTTCGTCTGGGCCGACGGCGGGGTCCGCCATCCGCGGGACGTGGCGCTGGCGCTGGCCGCGGGCGCCTCCAACGTGATGATCGGGTCCTGGTTCGCCGGCACGTACGAGTCGCCGGGCGACACGTTCCGCTCCCCCGACGGGCGCCTGTACAAGGAGAGCTTCGGGATGGCCTCGGCGCGCGCGGTCCGGCTGCGCTCGGCCAGCGACTCCCCGTTCGAGCGGGCACGCAAGGAGCTGTTCGAGGAGGGCATCTCCTCGGCCCGCATGTACCTGGACCCGGTGCGGCCCGGCGTGGAGGACCTGATCGACATGATCGTGGCCGGGCTGCGCTCGGCGTGTAGCTATACAGGGGCGCGGGACCTGGCCGAGTTCGCCGACCGGGCCGTGGTGGGCGTGCAGAGCGCATCGGGCTACAGCGAGGGCATGCCGGTCTCGACGAGCTGGTGATTCGGGGCGGCGCTCAGCCGGTGGCGTTGAGCCAGCGGACCGGGGCGCCGTCGGCGGCGCGGCGGAACGGCTCGAGCTCGTTGTCCCAGGCCGTGCCCAGCAGCCGGGCAAGTTGATCCTCCAGCGAGGCGACGCCCGCCTGCGGCGTGGCCGTCATCGCCGCGCGCAGCCGGTTCTCCGGCACCATGACGTCGCCGTTGGCAGCGGTGACGGCGGTAAAGGTGCCGAGGTCGGGCGTGTAGCAGTAGCGCACGCCGTCACAGCCGGGAGAGCTGTCCTCGGTGACCTCGAACCTGAGCAGGTTCCAGCCGGCCAGCTCGGACGCGATCGCTCCCGCCGTGCCCGGCCGCGCTTGCCAGGTGAGCTCAGCCCGCAGCGATCCTGGGGCGGCCGGCTGGCCGACCCAGGGCAAACTAACGGGCGCCCCCACCGTTCGGGCCACTACCCACTCGATGTGCGAGCAGAGCGCCGGGGGCGCGGAATGAACGTACAGAACTCCATGCGCGGACACCGTGCCTCCTAAGACGAGTTTCGCCTTCCCCAGCGTCCTCGTCATCTGGGCACGGAATCCCCTACGTATTCTGCCTTATGCCCGCCTCCAACACCAGTTCTCCGGCCGGTGAGACCACGTGAATTCGCAAACATGACCAGCGCGGCGACCACGACGATGCCGACAGCGGTCCACGGGACGTAGTCGCCGAGCCGGTCGTAGATGGTCCTGGCCGAGGCCGCGGGCAGCCCCAGCCGGACGGCGACGACGCCATGCTGGGACTGGCCCATCCAGGCCAGCAGCCTGCCCCGGGCGTCGTACGCGACCGTGTCGCCGGTCAGCGCGGCCTGGACCACCGGCCGGCCGGTCTCGGCCGCGCGCACCGCGCCGAGCGAGGCGTGCTGGTCCGGACCCCAGGTGCCCTGGAAGGTGGACGTGGCCGACTGGTACACGATCAGCTGCGCGCCCTTGTCGGCGTCCACCCGGGCCATGTCGGGAAACGCGGACTCGAAGCAGATCAGCACGCCGATGGGCAGCGGGCGGCCCTCCCGGTCAGTCGCGTTGAGCAGGTGCGCGCCGGGTCCTGGGACCATGTTCGACGACGCGGCCCTGCTGATCTTGGTGAGCCAGCCGAGCTGCTGCCTGAACGGTATGTACTCGCCGAACGGCACGAGCCGGGTCTTGATGTAGATGCCCTTGATCCCGGAGGGGCTGACCAGGACCCCCCACTTCTCGTGGCCCTTGTCGGGGACGATCGTGTCCTGGTTGACCAGGATCTCGGCGCCGTCCTCGGCCGACAGCTTCTCGATCTGGCTCAGCAGGACGTGATTCTTCGACAGCGTGAGGTCCTCGTTGATGCTGCTCTCGCCCCAGACGATCAGGTCCGGCCGGACGCCGTCCAGCGTGCCGTCCCGGCTGAACTGGGCGGTCAGCGTCTGCGACGCGTGCGTGCTCAGGCTCGCGTTGCGGACCACGCCGGGCTGGACCATGGCGATCGTGACCTGCCGGACCGCCGGGTTGGGCGGGGTGAGCGCGAACGTCAGGGGCCCGGCACCGATGCTGGCCAGCCCGGCGGCCACGCCGAGGACGGCCAGCCCCGACCGCCAGGAGGCCCCGGGCAGGACGGCCGTGCCGATCCGCGGCAGGGACTCAAGCGCGATCACGATGGCCACGTTGGCGAGCACGAGCGCGAAGCTGATCAGCCAGACTCCGCCGACCGAGGCGAGCGCGAGCACGGCGGGATGCTGCCACTGGCTGACGCCGAACACCGCCCACGGGCCGCCGAACCCCTGCCAGGACCGCAGCCATTCGGTGAGCAGCCAGCAGCTGGGTACCACCACCAGCGCGGCCAGGGCCCGCGGCCAGCTGAGCGGAGGGCGCAGCAGTTTCTGCGCGGCCACCCCGAACGGCACCCACAGGAAGCCGAACACGATCGCGACAAGCAGCACCCCGGGCCCGATCTCCGGCGCCATCCAGTACAACGCCGCGATCAGGTAGCCGGCCCCCAGCCACCAGGCACGCACCCCGCCCTCGCGCGCATTCGGCGACCTGGCGATCAGCACCAGCCCGGGGACCAGCCCGAACCAGGCCAGGTACTCGAAGTTGACGTCGGGGAACGTGAGCACAAGCAGGGCGCCGCAAAGCAGCATCAGGCCGCGGACGGACCAAATCCACCTCACCGGCTTCACCAGCGCGCTGCGCAGCCCCACCCTCCTATTGTCGGCCCGCCCGGCCACCGGCGCGACACCGGCTTCCTCCGGGTTTGCCTAGTTCTCGCCCCGGGCGAAGATGCGCAGGAAGAACAGGAACACGTTCAGCGCGTCGAGGAAAATCGAGGCCGCGATCAGCGGCGCGTAGTCCAGGTCGGTGGTGCGGCGCAGCCGCCAGAAATCGACCGTGGTCAGGCCGGCGAAGATGACCAGGCCAAGTACCGAGTACAGCAGGTTGGCGTGCGGGATGTGCACGAAGATGAGCACGATGCCGAACACGATCAGGGCGATAAGGGCAAGGAAGCTCACCCGGGCCAGCCCGGACAGGTCCCGCCGGGTGCTGTAGCCGACCGCGCCGAAGCCGGCGATGAATAGCGCGGTGGCGCCGCCAGCCTGCCAGAGCACGTCCGGGCTGGTGGTCGCGTAGTAGACCAGGATGGGAGAGGTGGCCAGGCCCAGCGCGGCGCCGACCACCAGGAGCAGCACCACCGACCCGGTCCCGGACTTGGCCCGCCGCGCGGTGAAGTTCATGGCGATCAGGCAGGCGAGGGCGACGATGTACCAGACCAGGGCCCAGCCCTCCGACAGGTGCCGGCCCAGGTAGGCGCCCAGGGCGAAGACGCCGGCCGTGATGGCCACGTACCCCATCGTCTGCCCGAACAGGGTGCGCGTACGGTCCCGGGTGGCAGCACCGTAGGAGCCGTAGGTCAAGTCGCTCATGGGTTTTCCTCCCCTCCAATGACCCGAGGCTACGTGCTCGTGGCCAGCGCCGCGACGGCGCCGGTGGTCAGCGCGGCCAGGCCCGGCAGTACCAGGCTGGCCTGGGCGAGCGCATCGGGGTCCGGCGGGTACCGCGGCTGCGGGATCGCGATGACCAGCAGGCCGGCGGCGGCGGCCGAGCGGAGCCCGTTCGAGGAGTCCTCCACGGCGGCGCACTCCGCGGGCGGGAAGCCCAGCCCGGCGGTCACGGCCAGGTAGATGTCCGGTGCGGGCTTGCCTGCCGGGACCTGCTCCGTGGACATCACCACCTGGAAGCAGGGACGCAGGCCAGCCGACTGGAGCACGGTCTCGATCAGCCGCGGCGGCGAGGAGCTGGCCAGGCCGAGCGGCCAGCGCGCGGCGAACCGCTGTACGGCGTCCACCGAGCCGTCCATAAATGGCACGCGCTCTTGGTACCGGGCCACCATCCGGTCAACGACCAGCGTTGCCACCTGGCCGGGGGGCAGCCCGACGCCCAGGTCCTCGCTCAGGTACCTGGCCCACTCCGGCGTGCTCATGCCC